>Ga0180438_10005116_pt1 | contig 18434 bp, 17 predicted proteins | sample SS_ome_12_FD_132455 | JGI IMG/M metagenome (GOLD analysis project Ga0180438, IMG submission 132455) | Hypersaline lake sediment archaeal communities from the Salton Sea, California, USA - SS_3_D_2 metaG | ecosystem: Environmental > Aquatic > Non-marine Saline and Alkaline > Hypersaline >...
GCCTCGGTTCGGTGGATACCCATTCAAGCGTCTCTGCTATAGTCCTACTCTACAGCAAAATTACCCTCCAGTCAAGATTGGGCAAATAATCCTCGCTTTTTTACCGATTTATAGTATATTTATTTGCTATTATCATGAATATACCGGTATTTTTATGGTAAAATGGCGGTTGAAGGCCGGATTGACCCTTTAACGAGCCGTTTGTACACTGAATGCCGGTCGCGTGACGGTACCGACAGAGGGGATCCGCACCCCAAACAACAATCAGGAGGATACTATGGCAAAAAAAGGAAGACTAGATTTCATGAAAATGAAGCGCACCGGTGAGAAGCTGACCTGGATTACAGCCTACGACTATCCGATCGCCCATTTCGCCGAAAAGGTGGGCATGGACATGCTCCTGGTTGGGGATTCCCTGGGCATGGTGGTCTACGGGTACGATGGCACCATCCCCGTGACCATGGAGGAGTGTCTGATCCACTGCCGGGCCGTGCGCCGGGGGGCACCGAACACCTTCGTAATCGGGGACATGCCCTTCCTCTCCTACCAGGTCTCGATTCCCGAAGCTGTACGAAATGCGGGACGCTTCCTCAAGGAGGCGGGCATGGACGCGGTCAAGCTGGAAGGCGGCCGGCGGGTGATCGATCAGATCCGGGGAATCGTGGATGCGGGAATCCTGGTTATCGGACACATCGGGCTGACTCCCCAGTCCAGCGGACAGCTGGGGGGATTCAAGGCCCAGGGGCGAACCGCGGAGAGCGCCGAGGATCTGATCAAGGACGCCCTGGCCATCCAGGAGGCGGGAGCCTTTGCCCTGCTGCTGGAGGCGGTTCCTCCCGAATTGGGAAAGGCCATCACGGAGCTGTTGAGTATTCCCGTGTACGGCATCGGAGCCGGCCAGTACACGGACGGGCAGCTGCTGATCAACGGGGACATGCTGGGCTACTTCGAGGCCTTCACCCCCAAGTTCGTAAAGAAATATGCCAACCTGGCCGAGGTCATCACCGGAGCCTTGAAGGACTACGTGGATGACGTGCACCAGGGACGCTTTCCCGCTCCGGAGCACTCCTACAGCGTGTTGAAGGAGGAGGTGGAGGCGTTCAACAAGGTCGTAGAGCGCTACAAGAGCTCCCGGAAAAAACCATGAAGCAGTCGTTTCGGATCGAGGCGGACCGTTTGGAAGCCATTAATAACCTTCTCACCAAGAGTCCCAACCCCGTGCTCGATCCGCTGCTCGAGGTGATTGAAAAGTACGGAGGGGTCGATCGGGTCAACAGACTGGCCCGGGAAAACGGGGCGCTCCCCTCTCTTCTGGAGCGGTTGAGGGCGAAGAACGGCGCCTACGCCGATCAGCTGGACTGGCTTACCGAGCAGCGGGATGCCCGCCGCTTCGTTTCCATGGCGGAGTACGCCGCCGACATCCGTGACAGCCGGGCCAGGACCTTAGATTCCAGTTATCAGGTAACCCTGGAGATCTCCGCCTTACAGTACTTCCCCTGGGTGATCAGCCAGGCCCGCCAGGCTATCGAGAAACAGGAGCTGATGCCGGGGCGCTTCATCCGGGTGCGGGCCATGAAGGAGCAGGAGGCCGACGGAGACCTGCTGGCCGTGTCCGCGGCCATGAAGATCCTGGGAGCGTCCCGGGTGGAGAGCCTGGATACCAAGGGAACCGACGGCTCCAATGTTCATCTGGGCGGACCCGATACGATTACCGGCTACTTCGGCGGCATCGGGCAGCCGAATCGCTACCCTTACCGGTGGACAGACGAGTATCTGTACTACTACACCAACTACGGGGTGAAACAGGTGCTGAACATCAACGGGGGCACGGTTCTGGCCGGCTACCTGCTGTACAAACTGGGCGTTGACATCGAGTTCAAGATCTCCGTGTTCATGGGAAACGACAATCCCCTCAATGTGCTCTGGACCCTGCTCACCGCCAAGCTCTTCGCCCGGGAGGACGGTACCACCCCCCTGATCGGCTTCAACCTCTCCAATGCTGTAGACAGCTGGACCCTGGAGCTGACAGGTGTTATCCGGCGGGAACTTGGATTCGAGCAGAACGTGCGCATCGAACATCACATCCTGGAGAGTTACAAGCACATCGTGCGACAACCTTACGACAGGCTGGAAGAGCTGCTGGATGTGGCAAAGAAGGTCAGGAACATCTCGGCCAAGCACGAGGGGGGCGTTCTCGAAACCGAGGAGAGCCGCAAGCACCCCTCCGACATTCTGGAATACTTCCTGGCCAAAGATGAGATCGAGAAGCAGGGATTAATGTCGGCGCTGGAACAGAACTACCTGGACAAGCACGCCGCGATTCAACGCACCGCCACCGCTCTGCTGAAGGAGGGGATCCCGGTGCTGGCCGCCCCGCTGCTTCACCAGCGGGATTGAGGGATTACCGGCGGGAGGCTCCTACCGTCTAACCCGCGCGTTGCCCCTCCAGATGCTCCAGATCTGTTCCTCATCCGCCGGTTGGCCGTAATCGGTCAGAAGGGTCGTGACCATGGCACCGCTGGCCCAGCCGAACTGCACCCACTTTTCCGCCTCCCAGCCCCTCAGGATGGCGTAGAGCATGCCGCCGACAAAACCATCCCCGCCGCCGATGCGGTCCAGGACGGTGATCGGACGCGGCTCCACCACATGCCAGTTGTCTCCTTCGGCCATGATCGCGCCCCAGAGATGGCTGTTGGCGCTGAGCACTTCCCGCAGGGTTGTGGCAAAAACTGACGTCTTGGGGAAGGCCTTCTTGGCCCTGTTGATCATGCCCTTGAAGCCGTCGATCTTCTTCGCCAGGCCTTCGCCCCCGGCCTCCGGACCTTCGACGCCCAAACAGAGCTGAAAATCCTCCTCGTTTCCCACCAGTATGTCCGCCAACCCGGCGATCTCCGCGAAGATCTTGCTCAGCTCCTCCTCCCGGCCCTTCCAGAACGAGGCGCGATGGTTGAGATCGAAGGAAATCCGGGTACCGTTCTTCTTGGCCGCTCTGGAAAGCTCCAGACAGAAGGTGCCGGTTTCCGGAGAAAGCGCGGCCACCAGCCCGGACATGTGGATGATCTGAGCACCTTCCTTGCCGAAGATCCGATCCAGGTCGAAATCCTTTACATTGAGGGTCCGACCGACCTCCCCGGCACGATCGTTGTGCACGCGGGGACCGCGGGATCCGTAGCCGCTGTCGGCGATGTTCATCTGGTGGCGATAGCCCCAGGGACCGCCCTGGTCGACTTCCACTCCCTCGTAGTCCATGTGACGGCCGGCAAGGTTGTCCTTGATGAAGCGGGCGATCGGACTGCCCTTCACGAAGGTCGTGAGGATCTTGACCGGCAGTCCGAGATAGGAGGATACGCTGCCCACGTTGGTTTCGGCGCTGGTTACCTGCATGATGTAGGTATCGCTGGAGTGTACCGGCTGTCCGCCGACAGGCGTGATGCGTACGCCCATGCTGGTGGGGATCACCAGGGCGTATTTGCAGTTCTTACGCATTTCGATCTTCATCTACAACTCCTTTCTTACCGTTGTCACGATAATATCAGACCGAGTCTGTTGTGGGGGAACATCAGTGCAGTATGCCAGCAATTGATCCCGGAGGCAACCGTTCATCCCAGGGTAGGATTTTTCGCGACGATGTTGTAGGATAGATAACTCATTAAAACAAAAATACTTAAGCTCGGTTAGGGAGAAACACAGATGGAACAAGTAACGAAGAACGTCTACGCCGAAACCAAAATTCGAGGATGCAATCCGGCCTACGTGGTTACATCCAAGGGAGTGGTGGTCATCGATACCCCCCAGCTGCCCACCCACGCGGTGCGGATGCGCAAAGAGGCGGAGAGCCACGGGGAGATCAAGTATCTGATCAACACCGAGTACCATGTGGATCATATCTTCGGCAACTACTACTTCAGGGGCGCCGGCATCGTGGTAGCCCACACCGAAACCGCCGCCAACTTCATGACGGTCACCCCTGAAATCAATCCCTACGAGTACGCTCACGAGGCGATCCCCACCGACGATCCGGAGGGGGAGAAGCTCTGGCCGGATGAAAAATCATACTTCGCGGATCCCAACAGGCCCACCATCGTATTCGATCACGATCTTACTATCTACGTGGGCGATCACACCTTCGAGCTGATCCACACCCCGGGACACACCCCGGGCCAGCTGGCCGTACACATCCCGGAGGAACGCCTGGCCGTGCTGGGCGACACGATCTTCAACGGAGTGCAGACCTGGCTGTACGCTTCAGATGTCGACCAGTGGATCGAATCCCTGGACCGGCTTAAAGATTTGGACGTGGACCACATCGTCCCGGGCCACGGTCCTGTCTGCACGAAGCACGAGTTGGATGTGCAGAAAGCCTTCCTTCTGGAGTGGATCGCAGCGGTGCAGTCGGCCATCGGCCGAGGCATGAGCCAGGAGGAGTGTGTCAAGCACATCAAGGACTGCGAGTTCGCCAAGCGTTTTGCCGTGGATATCGGCCAGGAGTACATGCTCGAACACGTAATCGAGCACAACGCCTCGGCTCTCTACGACAAGCTCAAGGCGAAGTAGAACACAAACTTCTATCCGTCATCCGTTAGTGAATCCAGGTAGTCGGCAAAGACTGAAAGCTCCGCTTTCAGTATCTTCCATGTGGACATCAGCTGGGAAACCAGCCCTTCGAGCTGGGATGCGTTTAAATTCGCGGCATAAATATTTCGGAGACGGTGGCGAAACCGGCGGTACTCATCCAGACGCTGACGAGACTCGGAGGTTATAACGGCCGGTCGTAATGAAGGGACCTCCAGCTCGACCTGGCTGAGCAATTCGGCGTGCCAGGGCTCTCCGCCCAGAGCGACACCGTCAAGGTCCACAGCGATCAACTATAGAACACGTTCTACACCGTTATAAAAACCGTGGAGATTGAGAGCAACGGAGTTTAAAACTGCATCTCTGTCTTCCGGTACGACTTCCGCGCGCTCCCAGTGTCGGAGCACCGCGTCGACGGCTCGATCGAGCTCGGGGATTTCGCTTCGTATCCGCTGGGCAAGCGCCTTCCTCATGAACTTCATAATTCTATTCCATCTCGGTGGATCGCCTCTTTCAATCCAGGAGGAGCCGTATTCAGATTCACAAGGTCTATCTCGAAACCATCACCAATAGTTTCAAGCAGGCAGTCCGCTCGCCAGAATTCCTCGCGCTTCAAACCCTCTGCCGCCAGATCTACATCCGAGCGGATATGAAACCAAGATTCGGTTGCCAGGGATCCGAAAAGAATTACGCGGGTAACACCGAATTTCTCCTTGAGAACCCGGGCAGCTTCCCGAGCAACAGACAGAGCCCGATCGTGTCTCGCCAGCATCTCCCGCATCTCCGATTCATCCCGTTGACGGGCCGATTCGCGGTATTTCCTTATTTCCTTGCTCGTGAGTTGAGCCGCCGTCTTGCCCATTTGAAAAATCCTCTATCGAAGTATAGGAGACAGCAGGAAGCCCCGCAATGGGGAGTGGGCTGTTGAAACTCACATCATGCTCGGCAACCAGGTCGACAGAACGGGAAAGGCCAGCAGGATGGCGATCGTTGCCAGTAAGATCAGCAGGAAGGGCATGGACCCAGCGAAGACCTCCTCCACCGTCACCTCCTGACCAACCGCACCTTTTACTACAAACACGGACATGCCGAAGGGCGGTGTGATCAGCCCGGTCTCGATGGAGATCGTGGCCATCACTCCGAACCAGATCAGGTTGAAGCCCAGGGTTTGGGCGACCGGAAGCATGATCGGCATGGAGATGAGCAGGATGGAGGTGACGTCCAGGAACGTTCCCAACAGCATGAGGATGACCATCATCATGGCCATTATCAGCTTCGGGTGCAGGGGCAGGGCCACCACCCAGCGGGACAGCACGTCGACCAGCCCGCTGACGGTAAGCATACGGCTGAAGATCTGCGCACCGATGATCAGAAGAAATACCGCGGCGGTGGTCAGGCCGGTCTCTCTGAGAGCGTACTGAAGATTGCGGAAACTGAACTTGCCCTTCAGGATCATCACCACCAGGGCGCCGATGCAGCCCACAGCTCCGGCTTCGGTGGGTGTAAACACCCCGGCATAGATCCCGCCCAGCACCACCAGAATCAGGCCTCCGATCGACGATGCCTTGCCCAGGGAGCGAAGCTTCTCGCGCCAGAGGATCTTCTCCGGGACGGATGGGTTGCCGAGCATCCTGGGACGAAGGCGGGCGATCGCCAGAATCGCGATGGAGTAGGTCGCGGCCAGAATGAGACCGGGAATGATCCCTGCGATGAACATCGTGCCTATCGATTCGCCCGACAGCAAACCGTATACGATAAACAGCAGACTCGGCGGGATGAGCATGCCCAGGGCCGAACTACCGGCCACGCAGCCCGTTGAAAATCTCATGCTGTAGCCGTAGCGCCGCATCTCCGGCACGGCAATCTTTCCGAACACGGCGGCGGAGGCGATACTCACCCCCGTAACGGCTGCGAACACGGCGTTGGAAGCAACCGTTACGATTCCCAAACCTCCCTTCACCCGCCCGAACAGCTTGAATCCGGCATCGTAGAGATCCTTGCTGGCCCCGGATGCATTTGCAAAGAGCCCCATGAGCACGAAAAGCGGAATTACCGAAAACTCGTAGTTGAACACCGAGTAGAAAGGACCGGTGCCCAATACCCGCACCGCCCGGCCAAAGTCACCGAGTATCAACATCAGGCCGAGTATGCCCGTAGACAACAGAGCGACACTGATGTGCAGGCCCATGAGAACCAAGATCACGGTGAGAACGAGCATTAGGAGGGCAACAACGATCGGTGTCATGAATTGCTCCCCTGCGAAAGCTCGCTTCCACTGTCAACCATCCGCAGAATGGATTGTACCAGCAGGATAGTGAACTGGATCACCAGCAGAGCGCTCCCGAGTACCATGACAAAGCGGGAGGGATAGGTGGGAACGCGGAGCTGGATGCCCTCGAATTCTTTTACGGCCCAGGATTTAACAGCTTCCTCCCAGCCGTAATAAGCCATGAGGACGAAGAGTATGATTCCCAACAGACTACCTATGGTGGTAAACAGCGCCGCTACCCGCTTGGGCAGGCGCCGGACAAGCACCGTTGTTCGAATGTGGCCGTCCTTGCGCAGCGTGTAGGTCACTCCCAGGAATACGATGGGCAGGATTGCCGTTTTTACCAGCTCGGTGGTACCCGGGATCGGCTGGTTGAATACAAAACGCCCGACCACATCGCCGAAGATCCAGATCGCCGTAAGGAAGATCAAAACCACCGAAATATAGTTCAGGACAACGAGGAGGCCGTCGTACAGGGAACCTAAAAACGTAAGTGTTCGCTTCATCCTCTCTCCTAAAGCCTGAGGGACGGCCGAAGCCGTCCCTCAGGATACCTTTATACCTCTGACATTACCGACTGTCAATTACGGTGAACTGTACGGGAACTCGTACCCCGCCTCTTCCAGAGCTTTGAGATAGGCCGCCAGGATTTCGCTTCCCGGATAACCGTTTGCATCGGCCTTGCGGGCGGCCGCCTCGCCGACCTTCGCATCATAGAGGATGCGGGCCCAGCGCTGCCGTTCCTGCGGAGAGAGTTCGGTTATGGTGCATCCGGCTTCCCGCATGATCCCGTACACCTTGTCCAGGTCCTCCATCTCCCGCCGGTACAGGTCCTGGGTATACTCGTAGCCGACTTCGTCCATGATCTTCTGAACCTCCGCCGGCAACGAGTTCCAGGTGTCCAGATTTATTGTGAGATAGCCGTTGACGAAGGAACCGAAGCCAACCTTGGTCACGTAAGGCGCAACTTCGTACACCTTAAAAGTGGTGGCCACGTCCGCCGGGATGGCCCAGCCCTCGTAAACGCCCGTGTCTATCGAGGTGTAGGCATCCGAGAAGGTGGATTGCACACCCACCGCCCCGAGCGCTTGCAGCCAGGGAATCATGGATCCGCCGTGGGCGATTTTCCGGCCCTGAAGGTCCTCCAGGGTTTCGATCGGGAAGTTCGTGACCAGCTCGAAACTCGTGGCCATGTTGAACGCCCGACCCAGATGCCTCTGGTTATAGCGGGCTAACACCTCGTCAAAGACCGGGAACTTGTCCATGATCGCTTCGTAGGCTGCCACCACATCCTGCAGGTTGGGGCTGGTGAAGGGGGGCCACCAATCGAAGTTGAAAATCTCCAGTTTGGCCTGCTCGAAGACGTTGTTGGTCAGGCCGACATCGGCGGTTCCGCTCTCAACGGCTTCCAGGACCTCCCCCAGCTTGGCCAGGGAACCACCGTAGTAGCCGGTGCATTCCAGCTCGTACTCAGTTGTTTCTTCCAGGACCCGCCTTGTGATCTCCGGAATGTAGAAATCCTCGATTGCTTTGACCCATGAGGCGGCAGCATAAGGATGACCGGCTGTAAACCGCAATATGATGACCTTGCGGCCCGTGCTCTCCTCATCCTTACCGCCCGCCCAGAGGGCATGGCAGGTCAGCAGCCCCAGAACGACTAAGATCGCAATTACCAATCCTGCTCGCCTATGCCCGTTTTTTCCTCGCATATTCAGCTCCTCTGTTTGTGGAATTTTGCTCATTCAACGATGAGCATTTACTTCTACCAAAAGGTGATGGTTGCCTGATCGGCGATCGGCTGATCGGCATCCAGCACACCCTTGGGTACGGATCCTTTGGCACCGTAGTAGATCATCGTATTGAGGGTGAGCTTTCCCGTTTGGGAATCGAGAAACATCTCGGCGAAACCGCCGTAAATATCGTCCAGTTCCTGGATCAATTCACGAAGGGTTCCCGCGTCCGTCTCGAATATTTCACTCAGCTTGCTCGTAATCGGATAAACTGCTGCTACATAACGCAATTCCAGCTTTTTCATCCCTTCACCTCGATTCCATTCGCTTGCAGGTCGGCAATCGTGTCGGTCAGCCCGAGCTCTTCGAGCTTGGGGCGATTGGGAACGCTGCTCTGTAGATCCCAACCGTTCGCCGTATAGTATTCGTCGAGCATGCCGTCCAGTGTAACCTGATCGATCTTCTTGTAGCCGAAGTGGAGTACGTCTTCATTGGCCATGCGGTACGGCACGTGGTCGTCCTTGCGGGAAAAGCCTTCCCGCACGTTAAACAGCCGGTCCATGTTCATCAGGCGTTCCCCCGCCTTCACGAATTCCTGGTACTCGAGCTCGACTCCGGTTGCCGCCTCGAAGAGTTTCCACCACGGGCGCAGATCCAGTCCCAGGGTGTCCCGGACCAGAAATACGCAGCTCGGCAGGGCTTCCACGATCGCCCTGCTTACGGTAAACCAGCGTAACAGCTCGCCTTTCTGTTTCGGATTGCGGGTATCGAAGGCCAGCTTCAGATCCAGATCGATGCCGAGTGAGTGTAGTTCCTCTTTGCTGATAATCGATGGATTAGGCGGGTACGGTGGATACCAGCGGGTGTGATCGGGTCCCACTTCACTGACCGCGATCCCCAGTCCCACCATCAACAGATTGCGCTCCGCTATGGCCTCAAGCTCCTGGCCTTTGACGGTCAGACAGTACTTGTAGGAATCCTTCCCGATCCGTTTGGACGCTTCCCAACAACCCAATGCCAGCAGCTCTCCGAAGCCTTCCTTACGAACAATCTTGTCCAGCAGATCAATCAGGGCCTGGTGATCCGTCATCCCGAAACGCAGTTCCAGTCCGTCGGTGTCCGCCGTGGTGAGTATCCCTCTTTCAAAGCATTCCATAGCCCAGGAGAGGGTGAATCCTACGTGGAAGATGTCCAGACCATACTGATTGCACAATCCGGAGAGTATGAGCATTAAATCCAGGTCGCCGTTGTCGATCGCCGAGCCAAGGGCAACCGGTTGGCCCGCCCAGTAGTTAGCGCCCGTGAAGCCCGCGTGCTCCCCTTTCTCGATCCGGAAGTTCTTCTTGCATGCCGGCCACGGACAGTTGAAGCAGGATTGGGCACGGGTCACGTAGTCATTCATGAAGTGTTCCGATGAAATTGCCGCGGCTTTTTCACTGTCCCACGACATCATCTGGGCGTTGTTGGTCATCAGGTTGCCGAGATCCGGAAACAGACGGGAGAGCACCGGCGCGCCGTAGGTGGACCAGACGGGGGTCCACATGTCTCGGGAGGTACGCAGGTTCAGCAACCGCCGGAATCCCCTGTAGGCGTCGATAAACGCATCATAGTCGTGGGGCTTGATGCCGCCGTGCCCCCGGACCGTGATCGCCTTCAATTTTTTCGCGCCCATGACCTCCCCGCCGCCGGCGCGACCGCCCGTAGAATCACGACCGCTGAAAACCATGGCTGCGTGCACCAAGTTTTCCCCGGCCGGGCCGATGTACAGAAACTGGGTATCCGGATCGGCCAGCTCCTCACGCAACAGATCGTCGGTTTGGTAGGTGGTTTTCCCCCACAGATGGCCCGCGTCCCGAATCTCGACGCGATCGTCCTCTATAAACAGATAAACCGGCTTGTCCGAACAACCGCTCACGGCGATGTACTCGTAGCCGGCACGGCGTAGTTCCGGCCCCAGGTAGCCTCCGACGCTGCCCTCGCCGATGCAGCGGCGCGGAGATTTGGTGGCGATAGACAGTCGCCCCATACCCACGGGCAGCCCATCCATAGGCCCGGTACCGATGTAGAGTACGTTTTCCGGTCCATAGGGATCGATTCCCCGTTGGACCTCGTTGTACAGGAGTCTGCTCGTGACTCCCCGTGCTCCCAGATACTTGCCCGTCCACTCTCGGGGAAGATCCTCCACCTCGACGGCTCTCGTTGACAGATCGACCCGCAGCACCCGTTGTTGTGCGTTGTCCCGAACCTTCACACCACTTCTCCTTCCGCAGATCGCGCTCGCTTCTCACCGGGTCTCCGCCAGGGAAAGGGCCAAATCCAGGGGGCTACTACCTTGAAAAGGCTGTGCACTCTGCGCGCGGCCTCGTACTCCTGTCGGACCTGGACAGCCCGTTCATGCTCGGCGAAGATCAAAGCGCCCGTGGGACAGACGCGCACGCAGGTGGGAGAACCGTCCTCGTAGATTGGACGCACACAGCGGCCATCGCAGTGGACCATGGGCACCGATTTCTCACCCCCGGGGACTTTGAGCACCCGTATCCGACCGGACTGGGGACTGAAAATCCCTTTTGACAGGGAACCGCAGAATGATTCACAGAGGCGGCAGCCGTTGCACAGTTCCTCGACCACGTAGATACGTTTCACGGTGGATTCCTCATTCAGCTTTCAGTTATAGATCTACCTGTATCGTATCAGGATAGTAGTGGCATGCAATCGAACAAATGACATCTTTATTCGAAATATGGACAAATGTATGACCACCCCGTACAATAAGGGGCGTGGAAAAAAAGAAAAGCCCTGCGATGCTGCAGCATCGGGATGATTTTGGCATAGACCAACGCCTCATCTCCGCCTTTTCCCGCAGCGGGTTGTGGGACCACGATCCGACTGCCCACCTGAACATCCACTCCTCCCACCAGATCATCGCCGTTATAAGCGGAATGATCCTGATCGAAGATGGGACGGAGAAACGTCCGCTGTACCGGAGGATGGCGGCCTTCATTCCCGGCGGCAAGCCGCATCGGGCTACTACGCTGCAGGAGAGCATCGGCGTTCTCTGCCACTCGCTTTTCATCAATCCGGCTCTGATCCCATGGGCGGATGATCGAATTCACCTCTTCGAGACCAGCGAACTGTGTCAGGCCCTGCTCAAGAAGATGAACGAGCACAACCTGAAGGATATCTCCGGAGGAATCATGGGTAGCTGCCTGAATCTGTTTCTCACCCTCCTTCCGAGCGAGCTGGCCAACCATGCCGACAAGATTCGCCTGCCGGAAGCCAAAAGCGAGCGTAACCGTCGCATCGTCGGCTTTCTTCAGGCCAACTACATGAACAAAATCAGACTGGATCATCTCACCCACGCGCTTCCCCTGTCGGTGCGGCAGATCTGCCGCTGTTTCAAGGCCGAGATGAAGATGAGCGTCATGGAGTACCTGAGAATTCTCCGGCTGCTGCACGCCTCTCACCACCTCTTCGATCAGCAGAAGAAAGTTATCGACGTGGCCTACGACTGCGGGTATGATTCGGTTTCGACGTTCTACCAGGAGTTCAAGCGATACTTCGGGCTGTCCCCCAATCAATTTCGAGATCGAACCGTGGTAGAGCCGGTTTGAAGTGAATGTGACGACGGCGAATCGACAGGACGTGGCTGTCTACAACGAGCCTAGTGCGAAGCCGAGCGCAGCTCCCGGTGCCAGCTCAGAGCGCCTACGGCACCGGCCACGCCGATGAGGCCGACGAAGAGGAATCCGAAGGAATAGGTCCCGGTTGCATCGAGTAAAATTCCAAATACCCAGGGGCTGGGGAATCCCCCCAGCACCCAGGCCAGGCAGTTGATTACCCCCATGGCTGCCCCGGTATGCTCCTTGCGCACCAGGGTGGGCAGCATGGACATCCCGGAGCCCCACCAGAACATCGAGGACCAGCCCACCAGAACCATGAGCACAAATGCAGTCGGAACGGAGGTGGCGAAGATAAATAGGGGCGGTACAATCACGCAACCGATCATCGAGACGGCAACCACGGGGAACTTGCCGAAGCGGGCCCCGATGGCGCCACCCGTTATAGAGGCCGTACCGGCGGATAGGCCCAGTACGACAGGAATCATGGTGACCAGAACCGTTACCGACATCCGGCCGGATTGGAGAAAGGCCGGGATCCAGGTAACCAGCCCGATCTGTACCGCAAGGGTCGTGGTCAGGATGAGGATCAGCCAGATCGCCCCTCTGTTTGTCAAAAGGGCGCCCAAAGCTCGGGGATTCCAGCGCGGGGCGCCGGAAAAACGGCGCGCGGGAGGAACAGTGCCGGTCAGGCTAAAAAGGATGAGTAGGGTCATCACGGCACCGAATCCGGCCACCACACCCATGGTGGAGCGCCAGCCCACCGCAGCCAGAACCGGAGACAGCACCACGAAGGGCAGGGCTGCCCCGACCGACCACCCGGATCCGAACACGGCCATGCCGACGGGCAGACGTTTCTCGCTCATCCCCTCTGAGAGAAGATTGGATATGGCGGGAACGCTGAAGCCGGCGGCGATGCCGGTCACCGCCCGGGAAACGAGCAGTCCGGGGTAAGAGCGCAGGAGGGAGAACATCAGCGCGCCCACGGCCATCACCAAAGCAGAACCGACCAGCAGCAGCCCCTTGTTCACCCTGAGACAGAGAAGCCCCACCGGGATCTGCATGGCCGCATAGGTGATCGAGGCTATGGACATGAGCAAACCCATCTGGGCTCCTGTCAGGTTCAAATCGGCGCGGATGGCCACTGCCACCACGGCGTAAACGTTGAAGGCTACGCCGGCCAGGAAGAAGTGGGCTGTCCCGCCTACCACCAGGCGGATATCCCGTCTTCGCACAACTTGAGCGTTATCCATGCTTGCCCCCTTGTCGGCTCTGGTTGCCCCTAGGTTCCTGCCACCCTTCGCTAAAAAACGAATGCCCGAAAGCTGTACATTTTGTACGTTTCGTTCCGTACACCTTTCGGGGCAATAAGAAATCCGCAACTGCGCACTAGGCCAATCTCTTCACGACCGCTTCAGCCAGCTGCTGCGGAGCCAGCCCGAAGCGGATCAACAGCTGCTCGTAGGTAGCGGAGTGCACGAACAGGTAACGCCCATCCGGATAGCTCGCATTGACGGCCAGGCATCTGTCCAGGCTGATGGGATTGCGAAGCATCAACTGCCCGACTTCGTGCCAGATGAAGCCGTTGTTCTGTTCGGCCACCACGGTCAGAGCATCCTGAGCCAGGAGCTCCAGGATCGTCTCCCGATCGAAGGAGGGCATATCGTACACCCCGGCAGCGATGCCCTTTTCCTCCAGAATCTTGGCGGCGGCCAAAATCTCGTGAACTCCCCGTCCGCTGGACACGAAGTTCACAGCGTTCTTTTCCTTGCCGAACAGGCGATAGGCCTTGCCGAACTGGAAAGCCACGCCAGGCTCGTACACGACTCCCGAAGCGGCGCGCATGATGCGCACGTAACACAGTCCCCGGTTTCCCTCCATGATCCAGCGCAGGATGCTGACCAGCTGGTTCGGACAGGAAACATCGATGATCTTCAAGCCGGCGATGCCGCTGAACACCACGATGTCGTCGTTTCCCATGTGGGTGGCGCCGTTGACCTTGGTTTCGAAGTTGGGAGCGGTGGCCAGGAAGGTCAGGTCCAGGCCGTGACCTTTGGACAGCCAGCCGTCGGCCGCCTCGATGGACTCGATCCTTTCCTGGGCTCCGACCGCGATTCGCCGCAGCACCTTCCAGTCGAAGAAGGGACAGAAGGTGCTTACCCAGGCGTTGTAGCCCAAAGCCGCATAGGCCTCGCCGATGCACATCATGTTTGATTCGGCCACTCCCACGTTGATTCCCCGCTGCTGGTCCACCGCGCCGATCCCGCCCTCCAGGCCGCTGGTGGTTCCCAGGTCCGCATCCACGGACACGACCCTCTGATCCCGGGCGAAGACCGACATGCAGGACTTGACAACATCATTGGCGGCAACCACGGCATCCAGAGGATAGGAGGGCAGCGCCTCGGGATCGTAGGATATCCGCTTGTCCCGCGCAGGCACCCGCCCCGATCTAGGCTTGGCCGGCACCGTCAAGATCCGCTTGGCCGCCCCCTCGACGGCAAGATTCATGGTCTTGGCCCGCTCTCGCAGCTCCTCGGCGATCTCCTCCTGTCCCCCCGCTACCAATCGCCTGTGAAAAGCCCGGTACTCCTCCACCCTGGCCTCACGCCTGGCTGTCTGCAGGGCAAGTTCCTGCTCGTAGATCTCCGTGGACAGGGTGGTCTTGTGTTTGTTCAGGCCGAAAGAGAAGGCACCGTACCCCTTCTTGGTGTTACAGACGATGGCCGTGGGCCGGCCGTCCCGGGGGAGCCTCACAAAGGCTTCCAAAGCATCGACCACGGCACTGTAGCTGGTGCCGTCGATGTTGAACACCCGCCAGCCGAAAGATTCGATCTGCCAGGGCAGATTCTCCATGGAGAAGATCAGCTGGGCCGAATTGTCCAGCTGTCCCTCGTTCTTGTCCACCAACATGCAGAGGTTGTCGAGCCGCTTTTGGGGGGCGAACATGATCGCCTCCCAGGCAACCCCTTCCTGCAGCTCTCCGTCACCGGTCACGCAGAACACGTTGAACTCAGGGTCCCGTTTGCCGGCCATGGCGAAACCCTGGGATACGGCCACTCCCTGGGCCAGAGGACCGGTGGCCACCTGGACACCGGGTAACAGGGGACCGGGATGTCCGTTGAGAATGCTCTCTACGGATCTGGAGTTGACCAGCAGTGTTGGATCGATGTAGCCGAGATCTGCATATACCGAAGCCATGGTAGCCACCGCGTGTCCCTTGCTCAACACGAAGATATCCTGACCCGGGCGGGTCGGATCGGCGATGTCCAGATCCATGAATCCGCCGTAAAACACAGCCACCAGCGGCACGGTCGCGGAGAAGGCCCCGCCGATGTGGATACCCTTATCCACCGCCTCATAGCCCTGCTTCAGGGTCGCTATGCGAATATCCGAATCCTTGATCTTGAGAAGCTTGTTCAAGCCGTTTCTCAGCAGCTGCTCCCGCGATTTGTTCATAGTCCTCTAGCCCCTCTCTTTCCTAGTGTTTAACGCGCTCCAGATTCGCTCCGGTGTGAGCGGCAGATCCCGTATCCTGACACCGATGGCCTCTTCCACCGCTCCCCCTATGGCCGGAGCGGTGGCCAGGATCCCGCCTTCGGCCACGCCCTTGGCGCCGTACGGTCCCGGTCCATCGGCGTTTTCGATGTGGATGGACACGAACCGTTCAGGGACATCCTTGGTCGTGGGAATCCGATAATCCAAGGCCCCGAGGTTCAGGACGCGACCGGATGAGTCCATCACGTAGTGCTCCATGAGCGAGTGACCCAGTGCCTGGATCGCGGCTCCTTCATCCTGCATGGAAACGTGTTGCGGGTTGATAGCCTTGCCCACATCTCCCACAACGACCAGCTTGTGAACCCCGGTTTCCCCGGTTTCCCGATCCACCTCTACCTCCGCACCAACGGCCACCACCTCGTAGAAGGCGGGTTGACCCCCGAGGGGATGGCCCTTCAGGTATTCATAGCGGGCCGAGCCTACACCGATCACCTCTCCTTTGACTCTGCCGAATCGATCCTTTAGCAGTTCTAAAAAAGAGCGATCCCCCTCGGGCAGATGAACCGCACCTGGAGAAACCTGAATCGCTTCCGCCCTAACACCGTAGCATTCCGCCGCCAGGTCCTTGAGCTGCCGCTTGATATCGTCGCAGGCCTTGACGATGGCGCTTCCCATCACCACCGTGGAGCGGCTGGCCGAGGTCTGAAGATCGAAAGGAACGGCGCCGGTATCGCCCATGGTTACGACGATCCTGTCCGCCGGAATGCCCAGCTCCTCCGAGATGATCTGGGTAAACACCGTGCGGGCGCCCTGACCCATGTCAGAGGTACCCGAGTATACCGTCACACTTCCGTCCAGATGCAGACGGACTATCGAGTAGGAGGCCGCCGTGGTGGGACCGGCTTTCAAGCCCATGGCGATACCCCGCCCGCGACCTTTGGGCAGGGGAGTACCCCATCCCACCGCCTCTGCCGCCCGCCTGAGAGCTTCAGCCCAGTCGCCGTCGGCCGGAGGATCCTCGGGCATGAACACCTCCCCCTTCTTGGGAAGATTCTTCAGTCGGATGGCTATTCTGTCCATTCCCAGCTTCAGGGCAATCGCATCCAGCTGGGATTCGACGGCCCAGTTCTCCTGGGGAGCGCCGAATCCCCTGAACGCTGTGCTCGGGGTGGTATGAGAAAAAATAGCCCGGGCCACGATACGTACGTTCGGCACCCTGTAAGGACCTGCAGCCACGTAGCTGGCCTTGCTCACCACCCGCCCGGCGATGTCCGCATAGGCGCCGATCAGGTAGTTGGACTCGATATCCTGAAACACCAGCGTGCCGTCCGATCGAAAGCCGCTGCGCACCCGCACCTCCGCAGAAGCTCTTCTGACCGCCTGGAAGGACTCCTCCAGGGTGAGCTCCAAACGGAGGGGCCTTCCCAAATGCAGGGCGATATAGGCCAGCAGGGGCTCGAACTTGGGATGCTGTTTTCCGCCGAAGGCGCCCCCCGGATCCGGGGCGATGATCCGCGCCCGGGACAGAGGCAGATTGAGAACCGCAGCGATGGTACGCTGCAGCCCGTAGGGAATCTGGATGGCGCTGTACACGGTGATCCCATCCATGGTGGGCTCTGCCAGAAAGGTGAACGGTTCGATGGCAAACTGGGTCACGATGGGAAACACGTAGTTTTCTTCGATCACCTCTTCGGCTCGACAACTGTCCACATCCCCCCAGCCGAAGATCCACTCATCCATTACGTTCGTGTTTTTGAAAGGGCCGTCGGCTCGCAATTCCGGATCCTGAACCAACTCCGCCGCGGGGTCCAGGGCCTGAGCGACACTGCAGATCGCCGGCAGCTCCTCGTAGTCCACCTTCACCCGGGAGGCCCCCACAGCCGCGGCGTGCTCGCTCTCCGCCGCCACGATGGCCACGGGTTCGCCCTGGAACTGGGTCGTACCTACCGCCAACAGGGGCCTGTCCTGGTAGGCCGGGCCGAAGCGGGGAACAGGCTTGGGCAGATCTTCGGCGGTCAGCACCGCTCTGACCCCTTCGACTTTCAAGGCCTCGGAAACGTCGATCCCCCGGATCCGCGCATGGGTGCAGTCCAGGTGAACCAGCTTGGCGTGCAGCATGTTCGGCAGTTTCACGTCCGCCACGTACACTTGAGTTCCCAGCACGCGGGGAAGGCCTCCTACCCGGTTGATCGATCTGCCGATTATGGGCTCTTTCATTTTTCCGCCTCCCCGGCCGCCGCTGCGGCCGCCTGCACCGCCTCCACGATCTTTCCGTAGCCGGTGCAGCGGCATAGATTTCCCGAAAGGCCCTCCCTGATCTCTTCCTCAGTCGGATGTGGATTGTTCTCGAGCAGATAATGGGCGGCCATGATCATACCGGGGGTGCAGAACCCGCACTGTACGGCGCCCTTGTCCAGGAACGCCTGCTGGAGTGCGCCGGGTTTACCCTCTTCTGCCAGGCCCTCGATAGTGAGCACTTCACCCCCGTCGGCCTCCGCGGCCAGGATGATACAGGAGTTCACCGCCCGGCCGTCCAGAATCACTGTGCAGGCGCCGCATTCCCCCTCTCCGCAGCATTTCTTGGTCCCGGTCAGATCCAGGCGATTGCGGATCATCTCCAACAACGTTTCGTGGGCATCGACCTCCAGCCGGTGAGGCTGCCCATTGACCGTGACGGTTATCTTGATTGTGTTTTCTGTCATGTTCTTCATCCTGCCTGTACCTGCCGGCGCGCTTGAGCCTGCCGCAGCA
>Ga0180438_10005117_pt1 | contig 18434 bp, 28 predicted proteins | sample SS_ome_12_FD_132455 | JGI IMG/M metagenome (GOLD analysis project Ga0180438, IMG submission 132455) | Hypersaline lake sediment archaeal communities from the Salton Sea, California, USA - SS_3_D_2 metaG | ecosystem: Environmental > Aquatic > Non-marine Saline and Alkaline > Hypersaline >...
CCACCCAGTTTATGCGGTACCGGCTGGAATCCGTGTGATCGCGGCCATAAAGCCGTCGGTCGCGTCGCGTTTCGCTTCGAATTCCAATGACGTCAGCACGTCCTGATCGTTGCCACCGGCGACGACTTCGCCACTGGTGAACTTGACCGCAGGGAAATCGAACACATACGAATCCCCGCCCAGCGTTGCCCGGAAGCTTACTGACGTTTCAGTGAAGTTAATATACCGCTCGAACAGTGCCCTGTCACGAAAATACGCTTCGATCGTACCGGTCGCATTGAACCGGTTCAAACCGATACCGCCCAGTGCCAGCGAACCGATACAGGGCTGATCACGCAGACCGCGTCCCGCGGTGAACTGCACGTTCGTGAAGCAACCGGCCTGATCAGTGATCGGCTGACCGTCAATCAGGATATCGGTGATATTGTCGACAGCGTTCATGACGTCGTCAGTCGACAGCGGCACCGGTGCCGAATTGCTGATAGAAGCGTTATTGTCCGGCAGGATCAACTGCTTACCCTGAAACGTGAACGACCCGTTGATAATGGCACCGGGTGCAATGTTCAGGTCAAGGGCACCGATACGCATTCCGGAAAATCGCTGCCGTTCCAGCGGCGACAGATCGGAAAACAGCTTTTCAATCTGAAAGCTTTTGCGGATCGTGTTGTTGCGGATAAACGAACCACGCAGTGCCGCACCGGTGATCACTTCAGCGGCCGGGGGTGCCGGGCTGACGACCAGACTTTGCGGGCTGGCGGTGTCGTTCTTCGCAATGACCTTATAGAAGCCATCGTTGTTCGGTGACGAAACCGAACCGGTCAGTCGCAAGAACTGGCCGACAATGACATTCTTGAAGGGGTCCGGGCTGCCACCGCCCTGATTCGTGATAATACCCGTGTTGTTCAGGGGTGACGGCAGCGTTATTGCAAGGTCCAGACCGGTTTCGTTGACTTCGGTCGAAAAATCGTCGTAGTACGCACCCGCAAGCAGCGGATCGTGCGAACCAAAAGACAATTCAATTCCGACGTCGCCACCGGCGCCGATCTGGGTTCGGATGATATCAGAAACCTGACCGCCCGCGTCGATTTCTTCGGACTGTGAAGTTTCTGTGTTCTGCGTCAAAGATTCGTTCGTAAAACGAAATTCACTGAGAATCAGCGGACTTGCGCTTACCGGGATTTCACCCCACGCGTCTTCTTCGACGAAGGACAACTGGACTGAACTTGAGTCAGACATTTGAGCGTTGCTCCCTATTTATGGCGTGGGATTCGGTACTAAGTCGTCGGCCTGATAAGGCGTCGTCGCATTGTACTGAACCCATGCCCCGTCTACACCTACGCGGTTGAGTCCCGTTCCCCGGAAAATCACACCATTAATTGTTCGACCCTGAAACACTGACGCGACGCTATCCGCCAGTTCCCGGGCTTCACCGTCCCCGCTCCCGGCGGGAACAAATATTTGCACAACCACGACGCCGGGTCGGCGAAACCGACGCAATTGGCCCATGCTGACCTGATTCTGATCACCAGACAGCACAGTTAGCCTGACCCATGACTGGTCGTCCGGGTGATCCGGCGTTTCTGAATCCCCGTACGTGACCGGTACATTTGGCTGTACATTCGGCCATTCAGCGGCGAAGCGCTGACGAATCGTCTGTGCATCTGCTGAATGACCCATACGCTATTCTACCGTTTACCTAAACTGACTTTCAACTTCTGCGATCGATATCTGCACCATGCCTTGCGGCGCCTGCGTGCTGCTGCCTTCTTCCAGAAACACGATGTATTCGACATTGTTGTAGATCACCACCGTACTGAACGCCTTCACAGACGCCAGTTTTGACAGGCCGATAGCCGTCACAGCGCCTGCTGGGCCGCCGTCCACGGTGGCTTCGCCTGCTTCAGTATCAACAGCGACCTGCCAGTTGCCGCGTGCGCGTCCCGTATCGACGGGCGTTTTTCGAACGATCAGGTCAAGAAGCTGGAACGCGACCTTCCGAATCAGGTTCGCGTGGTCTTGTTCTGTCGCATCCTTGAACCGGTCAAGGCCGACGAAAAACTGGTTCTTGTTGTTGAAGCGCGCCCGGGCCATTATACACGCAACTGCAATTCATAGAACGCGATCACGGTTCCGGCCGACTGTGGAAATACGTTGACAATCTGGTAGTCGACGCCATCTTTCACCAGCCGATCGCCGGTCTTCGGCGACAGGCCGTCACCCTGCACCAGCGTTTTCAGGTCTTCGGCGCGAATCACCGTGCCGTCGACGCGACCCTGCTTGAACGGTTCCGGCGGCGTAGCAATCACAGAATTATCCGCGAATGTGTCGGTCGTCTTACCGCTGGCCACATCATACGCCCGGGTCACGGTGCGTAAAGTGGCCGGACCGCCGAAATCGTTGATCAGGCGGGTTGCGACGCCCTGTAGGCTGTCCAGACGCCCCGGCATGTCAGTTCCTTACCAACGTGCCGTTAAAGCCGGATTCAGGGTTAAAATACGGCTTGACGCGCTGGGTGGCGTCCCAGTATTCGGTCGTCTGGCGGGCGTTGCCGCCGTCTGCGGGCGTCATGTACTGGACTTCGAGACTGCCGACCTTTTCCTTGCTGGTCTGGCGGCCGATCGGTTCCTGAAGCGACAGGGTCGCGACCCCGGAATTGTTCATTTGTGACCGGGCAAGCAACATCTGCGCGTCTTTGACTTCCTGCGGCACCACGTTTTCGGGAATAAAATACGTGTCCTGAAAGGCCAGCGGAACGTTGACCTGTCGAAAAAACGGGTCGAAGAAGTCCGGCACCGGCACACCGCGCCGCGGCCACGTCAAAGGCTGTGTCGCGTCAGTGATTGATCCGGCCCACCGTAGGCGCCACGCCTGTGTAATGTAATCCGACGCCAGAATAAGCGCGCGCGTCTTCTGGTCGTCTTCGGCAAGGTCGGTCCACACGGAATCGACGCGATCAGCGAAAAACGTGTTCGCTTCGTCGAGCGTCACGAAACTGTTCGCACCTGCAACAATACTGCCGTCTTCGACTACAAGGCTCATTTCGTAATATCCTGTTTTACAACATATTTTCCCTTCGCGATCGTGCGCACCACGCCCGCGCCGTCGATCATTTCCATGTCGTAGAAATAGCTACCGGGCGACACTTCCGCCGGGTTCGGGCTGGCCGTGTACTGGAATTCGAACCGGCCGTTCGGGCCGTCGGTGATCGTGCCCGGAATCTGGAATAACTGCGTGCCGTTACCCGGTGAACCGACCGTTGGATTTTTGACGGTGTTCACAGTCATAAGGAACGTGTATGCAGTGATATCGATCGCGGACGGCGAACCCTGCTGCGTAACACGCCGCTTCACGGGCTGGGTATCACCGCGAAAGCGGCAAATTTCCAGATCATTTTCGCTACATTCCGCCATGATAATTCCTTACTGGTCGCACTCCAGTATAATCGTTTGTTCGGGGTCTGTCAGGGTCAGTCCCTGTTCTTCGTCGTCGACGGTAATCGCCTGTTCATCAGACTGTACGTCAAGGGTTGTGACGCTGATTGTCGTCACATCGGTGATCTGCCCCATGAACCACAAGCGTTCGACCGGCACGCCGCCCAGCGTGGCGTTGATCCGCACCTGTAGTTCGTCGTCTTTGGCCCACGCTGCGTCGACCGTGAATGCCAGAATATATTTGCCTTCTGTGGGCGATCCGACCTGCGACACCGTGACGGGCGTTGCTTCGTCTAAATTATTGCGTAATACGGTGACAGTCGGCAGGGCGTCGGCCGCCTGACCGGTGCCGCCACCGTCCCGGACCGTAAATCCGCGCCGCACGACACTACCTAAAAATATTGTCTGTGCAAGCTGCAACCACTGTTCCAGCGGTGCGCCCCCGGCCGTGCCACTGATCAGAAGCTGCCACTGATCGGCGTTCGTCGCGTTGCCCGGGATCACAAACGACAGGTCGTATTCCGCCGGACCTGACAACGGGGTTATGGTGACAGTAATTGCCGTCGGTGCACCATTTCGGTACACGATCGCGGTCGGCAAGGCGTCCGCTTCCACCAGATCACCGGCCGAATCCCTGACAGTGAAACGCCGGTAATAGGTGTCGTTCGGTTGAAGCGGAATCGTCGACATTTAGCTGACGTCGATAAACGGTGCCCGTTCGGACTGCTGGTCAATGACGAATTCTGCGACGGCTTCCACGGTATTACCGCCAACAACAGTCGAGAACCGCACGGCGATATGGTCGCCCGAAGCGATCCCGGCGTAGGTTGCGAGAAACTTCACTGCGAAGTAGCCCACAACCGGCTGTTCCGGACTGGTCGAATCGTTAAACAACTGATCGACCGACGCGGAAATAAGCGCTGTCGGGAAGCCGTTCAACTGTACTTCCTGAACCGTGATTACAATCGGCGACCCGTCAGGGTCTACCGGGTTACCGCCTGCGTCACGAATGATAAACGTGCGGCGGCCGACCGTGTTTCGTGGTACCTGTGTTGCAGCCATTTACGTGTCCTCTTGAGTGATAAACGGCACTTCGCCGCGCGTCAAATCGATTTCTGCCGAACCGTCCCACAGCAGTGTCCCGGAACCGACCACTGTCCGCGGTGACGTGGATATGTCGTAGAACACCACGCCGTAGCGGCCGTAGGGCATAACCGGTAAAAGCGGAACCGTGCCGGTATACAGACCCGGAAAATCTTCTGTCATGGGTATGCCGATATGCTGGGCGATAAAGCCTTTGTCCACCACGTCGGCTTCCATGGTCAAACCCGCAACCGTCGCAATATTAAGTTCGAATGCCATCAGGGTATCGGACTTGCACTGGCCGTCAGGTTAAAGAACACACGCTGCAACAGCGCGCGCAAATCGAAGTCGAGTATGGTCACGTCGCCCACGGGCAGTTGCGGCGAACCGTTGTAGAATGCCTGCACAAGCGTGGTCACGTGTTCGTCGATCGCATTCCGCAAGGTGTCCGGACTGGACGTATTCAAGCTGTTGATAAAGGCTGTGTAGGTGGCACCTTTCACCAGAAGCGTTTTCGGCGGTTCACACGCCACGTTCGGACTGTCGACAGTGTCAATCAGCGTAATCTGTGCGACAAACGCGCTGTCCAGATCGTCGAACAGAGAAATATCGACCCGCGCCAGTTGTATGCTGCGGTTGACGACTTCTATGTTGTCGCAATTGGTCGTTACACTGACGTCTGTCATGGCTTAATACCCGAAAGTTTTTCCGAAATAAGGGTATCGGTTCCTGACCGCTTCGGCCAGTTCCGAATCCAGCACGTCGGACCACGTGCCGACATTGTCGGCGCAAACCTTGCCTGACCCTTCATGCGGGAACTTGTTCAAGTATACACCATCGACGTCAGGTGCGGTATTTTCGACGTTTTCCAGATCAAATTCGAATTCGTCCAGACCCAGCCGGTGCACTATATCGTTCAGGAACAAAGTCGGGTTTTTCACGAATTCTTCGTATTTCAGGAACAGAATAGACTGATCGCCGCGCCGCACCATGTCTTCGACGCCCAGTATCGCCTGTCCGACCAGACCATTCGGCAGCATAAGTTCTTCGGTGCGCGCGAATATGGTTTTTCCCAGCGGATCGGCGGCCTGATCCAGTGTCGGCGTGCGGTTGTCCTGCTTGTGGATTGACGCGATCACGTCGCGCGGGTCGCGGACGGTGACCACGGCCAGCGAATCGCCGGATACGTGTTTGAGTGCGCGCATGTTGAACGGCCAGCCGCGGGATTTATCAAACACGTGGTCCACGGTGCTGTCCATGTACCACCCCTGAATGATCCCCTGTATCGCCCGGGAAATACGCTGTTCGGTACCTTCCTGATCATGAATCAGCATGCTGCGGGTTTCGTCCGACACGCTGGTGGCCTGAATCGCTGACCCGATAATGCCCGGCAGGGGACTGGTGCCGCTGCACTGGATTTCTTCGTGCTGGTTCAGGATGTTACACAGCAGGGTGCTGCCTGCACGTGGCAGGCCGCAAATAACGTTGAATGATCTCATAGGTCAGCTTCCAAGTAATCGTTTCTGTTCGGCCCTGTAGTCACGCCGCAGGGTCTTCTGTGTATTTTCCGTTGTTGTTCGCACAGTGTCCATGCTGGCGTCTTCTTCAGCGCCTATTTGCGTGATTATTTTATTGCCGCGGTGCTGTAAAGCCGCGCTCACTGTCAGGCGCCGCACGAACTGGTCGACGGTTTCGCCCGCTTGTTTTGTGTCCTTGAACCACTCTTGCAGATAAGCCACTTCGTCAGGTGTGAAGTCGACGGTCAATCGTTGACCGGCTGCTGCCGCTGTAAGCTTGAAATTATCTGCCATTTATACCACCTTTTACAGATTCGTCGGTGCAGGCGATCCGCCCACAAACTTGAACACGTTGTTGTTGCTGCGCAAGTACAGGTAGTTGTTGTTCATCCACATATCGCCGTTCTGCGGTGTCGTCGGTGCGCCGGTCGTGCCCTTGAAGCGAATTCCTGCGTTACCGATCTGCATACTGTCCGCCTGCGCATTCACACCGATACCGAATTGAACACTGTTCAGCGCCTGCGCGTCAGCGGTTTGTCCACTGCTGACGTATGCCACAGTGAAACTGCCGGGTCCAGTCGCTAACACCGATCCACCAGTGTACGCCGCACCGTGCGCGAACGAACCTTTTCCTGTCGCCTGAATATACGCTGACGACACCGTGGCCAGAACATAGCCCTGTGCAAATGACCCGTCGCCGTCGGCTAATACTTCACCGATACCGGTAGGGAAGAGTCCGGACACAGCGCCCTGTGCAAATGAACCCGTTCCGATCGATCGTATGCGCGCGGTCGTATTATTGAAAAATGTCGTGGTGTTGCCCTGACAGAATGACCCGACGCCATTTGCCTGCATCAGTGCGTAGCCGTTGGTACCACTCGCAGCAGCCTGACCCTGAACAAACGCACCCTGCGCGGCAGAAAGCATCTTTGCGGCATAGCCGCCCTGACAGGTTGCGCGTCCTTGAACGAAACTGCCCGGACCCGATACGCGCGCGGACATTTCCGTGACGCCGGTCGATGCACCTGCGCAAACAAGCGTGCCGTTGACAAACGACCCTTCACCTTGCGCCCGCATAAATGCTTGTGTCGGCGCACTGTGGGTAATGTTGCCGACCACCATAGAACCCGCGGACGTAGATTGTATTTCCGCCTGCGTGGCATTCAGGGTCTGAACAATGGCACCGTTTACCAGCGACCCGCGCCCTGACGACAAGATTCTAGTGGTACCCGTCGACTGACTGTCCAAATACCCAGCGGCAAATGAACCCGGACCCTGCGACGTAATGGTTGACGTGCCCTGACCGTAGGCATACCCGAACGCCAGTGACGCATAGCCCGTAGACCGCACTTGACAGTCGGCGCCCGCAGCGAATGACGCCGCCGAACCGATCGCTACTGAGCCGCCGGATAGAGCGTCGATTTGCGCGTTTGATCCCGCCACAGCGTACGCTGCACCGATCGCCGCCACTGCTGGATAGGCGCCGCCATTACAGGCGTGTGAAGTTGTTCCTGTTCCCGCCTGTCGACCGGAAATGAAACCACCGAACGGTGCGCTTTGAATATTATAAGTTGAGTTCGCACCCAAATTCACGAATTGGCGCGAGCGACCCACACGAAACGGATAGGTGTTATTGCCCAAAGCGCGATTTATAGTGTCCGGCACAATATCTTGCGACGTCAGCGTGCCAGTCATGGCGCGCGTGCCGTCAATCAGTAAATACTGCGGGTGATCGTCGTCAGCCAGACCTGCAAGCTGGCCATGATCCTTTATGTCAGGTATGCCGAACATTCAATTCCACGCAAAGTAGGTCGCCGCAACGGTTACGAATGGAAAATTTTGTACCTTTCAGGTGCGGCTTAATGCACTCCAGCGGACCCATGATCCGCGCACCGGGCACGAATTCCATTGTAGCATTCAGGGGTTCGAATAGGACAGCGGCGCCCGCGATCGACGGCACAATACCGCGTTCGGCGTGGTAGATATTGTCAGGCATGGCCGGTGGCCGCTGGTGGCAGACGCCCGGTCTGCGCATGCGCGCGAAATTTTCCATTAATACGCCGCGCTTCTTCGGCGGCACCCGGCTGGCGATCAGTTCAAGGTGCTCATTGTAGCCAGACACAACAATGCAGCCCTGCTTGATTGCAGGGCCGCGTAGGTTGTCGAGAAGGAACGCTTCAGTCGTCGGAAGGGTCGGCACCCGGTCCGGGATACCCGCCCGCAGGGACCGCAAGTCGGCCGGTTTCGCTGGCAGGGTCACTGCCGTTGCCGTCGGCGCTTTCGGTGTCCACAGGGGTGTCGCCCTGTCGTCCAGAATCTGCTTCAGGGTCTTCATTGTCACCACCCAGTAATGACTTCAGGGACTGTTCCGGTTCAACCAGTTCCATTTCGGTGCTGTTGCCGTCGTCGTCGAAAAAGACGATTTCCATTCCCTGCATGCCATATTCAGCATACGTCCTGCCGATCAGACGGGCTTTCGGTGCGCTGGCCTGAATCAGAATCGCGTGCGCTTCGACCATGGTCGTTTCGTCTTTGAAAAACTGCTGATCGATCAGGTGTGCGTGCGAACGCTGGTTGCGGATTTTCGCGGCAAGGTCTTTCGCCAGTGCTTCGGACCCATACTTGAAATAAATTTTGACAATGCGGCGGCCGTCGCCATTCTGTTTATCATCAGCCATTTGTACGTGCTCCAGTTAAAAACCCGGGGACCGAAGCCCCCGGGACAGGTTGGGTTTACAGGGTCTTGATTGCCACACCGGACAGGTCTTTAATGCTGTCCATTACGGCGTCCCAGTTGGTACTGGTTGACAGTGTGGTGTCGTCCGGATTGACGCCGCCGTTGGTCACATCGTACTTGAAGCCTTTGCACGAAATGTTGTAGGCGAATTCGCCCTGCAACCGTGCAACGATGTTTTCCTTGCCGGTGATCACGTCGTTGTACATCAGCGGGTCTTCGCTGTCTTCGAGAACGACGGAATCCGTGGTCAGACCAAGCGTGGTGTACTGGTTGGCGACCGGCGACAACTGCTGAATCAATGCGTCGCTGTCAGTGATCAGAACCGGGCGGTTCAGGGTCACCGGGGTAGCGGTTGCCACATTGAAATTCGACAGGCCGTCGATATTCCGTACGATCTGATCTTTCACCAGATCGTAGTACACCTTCGAGTGCATAACCCACATTACGATGCGGTCCGCGGCGTCGCCAAAATTGGCAAGGCCGTTCACCAGATCGATCGTATCCAGCGTGGTAGGCGGTGACGCCTGACCGTCGGTGACCAGTGCGGCCTGACCGTCGATCGCAGCCTTCACGGAACGCAGACCGGCTTCGAGCTGGTCGACCTGCATTGCCTTTGCAATCTGGCCGCCCAACAGGAAGGACAGAACTTCCAGATCGGCGTTTTCACCCAGCTTTTTGAAGCTGTCAATGGTCTGGTCGATCGGACCGATACGGCGATTGACCTTCACACTGATCATTTCATCAGCAGGCACTTCACTGGCAGTCACCGCCGGGTTCGCCGGGGAAACGTTGACCAGACGACGATTGATCAGGTTGCTGACGTTCTTGAAGAACGTTTCCTGATGAAAATCGCCCATGCGCATCTGAGTGACCAGACGAATAGCGTTATTGGAAGCCGCGTTGAACGCGTCGGTGTTCTGCGTCAGGGTTTCCACCATGCCGCTGTGCACCAGTTCCGGATAAATCAAGCCTTCGGGCAGGCGACCGACGCCAGCCCAGCTTTCGCGAGTACCTTCAGCCATTTTACTGACTCCCTTGCATAAGTTTACGGTTTATGCAGGCAGCTTCTGAAATTCCGCGTCGCCGTGTTCCTTGATGAACTCGACTTTTTCCTTCGGACTCATCTTGCCGCGCTGCAAGTTTGAAGGTATCCCACCTTTGCCGCCCTTGCCCTTGTCGCCGTCGCCACCACCCGGCGGGGTTCCACCCCCCGAAGACTGGGCGCCGGTAAAGGCACTGGCGTAAATGTCCTGTTCTCGCATTTCCCGCACAAGATCAGTGACTTTCAGGAAGTTGCCGTTTGCATCGACCCGGGGATTGCCTGCGTCGTCAACAACCCGGCGGACGAATTTCCCGGCATCGTCCTGAACATTCTGTACGTGACGTTTCACGTGTGGGGACAACAGCGTAATGTTGCCCTTTTCTGCCGAAATGGCCGTGACCACGTCACTTTCGATCAGTTGGCTGTCGTAGGCGTTCGTCAGGTCGGTGATCTTCTTGTTCAGGTCTGCCACTTCCGCGGCGTGCTTTTCGACCATCTGACCTTTCAGTTTGTCCCACTCGCCAGCCTTCTTCGCGCGTTCCTCTTCCGCCTTTTCGCGTTCGGCGCGAAGTTCGTTCAGTTCGTCGGCGTCGAAACCCGCGTACTTTTCCTGTAACTCGCGGGCCGTGCGACTGGCATTTTTCGCGTTCTCGCGCTCTTTGGCCAGTGCCGACTTCAGGCCGCTGACGTCCTCGACTTTGTCTTTCGGAACGTAGTTGCCCAGAATTTTTAGCTGAAAGCCGCCGTCGACTTCCGCGTATTCGTCACGTAGATGTTCGTCTACGCCTTCCAATGATTCCACAAATGCTTCAAGTGCCATTCGTTATGCCCTCCCGGCGTTGTTATATAGCTTACTCAGTTATTTTACACAACTGCATTCGAAAAACACAACATATAGTGGATTATTTTTCTTCGACTTCCCCATATTGTGCCTGTCGGACCACATAGCCTTCCCAGATCATCGGGAATTCGAGCGCTTCGAACTCATTCGCCTGATTTTCAAGGTCGCGCAGTTGCTGTTCGGCGTCGGCCGGTAGCGGATCAATATTCAGGATCGCCTGCGCCTGTTGGATTACGTCGGGTTTAGCCATATCACACCGTCTTGTCGTATTTGCGGAATATTGCCAGCAGTGGCGGAAATACCCGGTTCGTGTCACCCCGCATGTAGTGCACGAACGATTCGGCCACGAACTCTTCCCTATTGGTCGCCCCATACTGGGAAACAGACCGCATCCACAGGTACATGTGTTCGTTGTCAATGAAACCCGGCTGGTTGGCCAGTGCGGCGTTGATCTCTTTGAAGTGCCGCGCGTGTAACCGGTGCCCGGATTCATGCACGAATGTGCCCCAGATCGATTCCGCGCCGTCCTTCCACGTGAAATCGCCCACGGTAAATTCGTTACCTACCTTTTTAGCTTCCGCAACAGCCACTTGCAAGGCTTTGTCGTCCGGATAATTTTTCGCGCGCTGCACGGCGTAGTCCTGCGGGTTCGGTGCATCCCGGCCGACGACCCGTGGCGTGCGCTTGTTGTTGCGGAAGTCCTTGTATTTTTGCGTCTGTGTGGAATTGACGTGTTCCTGCATTTTCTTGACGCTGACGCCCTTTGTGCCGAACATCAGCGAATCGGAATCGAAGTGCACCGACGCGAACGCGCCCCTGCCGCCCTTAAAGCGGAATTTCGGGTGCTTCGTTGACATGCCCTGATATCTGGGCATAGCCATGCCAAACCGGGACCGCATGTCCGTGGTCACCTGCGCGGCGATCCGTAGCCCGTTGCGGTCATACGATTTCGACCAGCCCAGCCCGAAGTTGTCGGGTTCCCGCAGCATGTGTTCCTGATAATAGGCTTCGGCTTCCGCATTGTTCTTAAATTCCGGAACAACAGGCGGTGCTGGTGGCGGCTTCGGTGGTGGCGGCTTGCGGGCGGCGACTGCGCGCTGTTCGAGCTGGTCGGCCGTCAGGGGATTACCGCGGAAATCGACCAATTGTGTCAGGGTGATTTTCCCCTGTCGCCACAGTTCGGCCTTCTTCACACCCAGCATTTGATTCTGGAACGCGACGGTCTTCGACTTCAGGAAGGCGTCAAAGGTCGTATCGGCCGGAAGCTGCCCGTCCATGCTGGCGCGCGTGCTGGGCGATAATTCTTTAGCGGGAATGCCTAGTTCTTCCCAGCTTTTCAGGACAGGCGCCAGTGTCGACCGGCAGTTGAAGTGGCGTGGTGGACCCCCGTTGAATGGCAGGGTCGACGGCGGGATAGGTTCGTGACCGGGCGTATTTGCCCATACCTGCCCGTCGTACGCAATGCAGATTTCGCTGGTGCGGTTGTCCAGCGTGCTGATCTGTTCAATGGCCTTTATGATATCGTCGTTCGCCGCGAACGATTCAATGCGGGCTTCATTCGTGAATTTATTTATGGCAGTGCGCGCCAGTGTCTGCGCGTTGCGCCGGGCCGTGTCCATGATCCCCGGCACCTGCACCCCGTCGATCGTGCCGCCGACAATGCGGGTCGTCGCCTTCTGAATGCCTTCACCATTTTCCAGACTGGTGCGCATTTCGTTCATGAAATTTTCGTGCAGGTCGTTGGCCTGACGGGTCCACCACGTCACCGGACGGGCGCCTTCGATCAGCGAATTGTTGACAATCGCTGCGCGCGTGCCCGCGTCTAGTTCGTTCCCCTCAAACTCAATTTCGCGTGCCATATCACTTCAGAACTTTTCCTGCGCGGCGGCAAATGGTCGAAATTTCATAGAAGAACGACGCGCGGCTGGTGTGCTGACGCATCTTGTTGAAACGGTGGCCTGCGGCTTCGCCGACCACTCGCATGAATTCGACGGGTGACAATTCGTCGAGCTGATCTACAATTTTTTTCGCGTTTGTCATGGTATCGCGTCTTCCAGCGCGGTGACGGTGTCCATAGACACAGCATTGACGACCTTCCGGCCGTCCGCGTTCGTCATTTGGTTGATATCTTTGTACGCTTCCCGGATCAGTACACGGCTTTCCTTATTCAGTTTCGCCATGCGCGATTGCTGGGCGTCCCTGCGTGGCGTCCCTGCCACATCGACTTCCACTGTCAAAGCCTTTAAATCCCTGCCCAGTTTGTTCAGGCGTTTGGCGATTTTATTCTGCAAATCACCGGCGACGCGCGCTATCGACACGTCTTCCTGAATAATCCGGTCCTGTACCTTGTCCGCGGCGTTCGCCATTTACATGCCGTTCGTCATTTCGGTGATTTTCTTCACCAGTGCGGTCAGTTCGTCGTTGTAGACGTACGCCAAAACGGCGCCCAGTATCATACTACCGATTGCACAGATCATTTGCCTTTCCTCTTCTTCTTGCGTTTGCGTGTGTGTTGTGCCATTTCACCGTCCCCTACGTTTGAAGAACTGCACCTGTCGTTCCCGTCGCTGCGCCTGCGCCTTTGTCGGAAAACAACCCAGATTCCGTCGTGTGCTCTTTGCTACCAGACAGAACTTATTTCCTTTGCGTACGATCATTCGGCACCTTCCCCGGGGTCGTTTTGCTGTGCCCCTGCTGGTGTTGGCTGCGCTTCGGAATCCGGCACGCCACCACCCGACAGTGAATGCGCGTGATCATCGGAAACAGACGTTTGCGTGGCGGTCACTTCCCAGCGGTGACGGTGTCCGTCTACTGTATTCGTCAGGCCGTCCGCTTGCAAGGTGTGCGTGTGTCCGTCTGACTCGCCGGTTTCGTCGCCGACCGCATTTCCGGATTCCAGTTCGTCTTCGGTGATACCCGGCCGGTCGCCGCCGGGCGATTCCAAATCCAGCAGATCGATTTCGGTTTCCGGGTCGAAGTCGTCGGCCAGCAGGCCGCGGCGTTTCAGTTCGTCCCAGTATGTGACCTGTGAGATATCGCCGCGGGCGCGCATGTTGCCCAGTTCCTTGATATCGTCCACGTCGCGCTGCGTCAGGCTGAAGTCCTTGAACAATTCGACACTGCCGCCCTGATCTTCGCCCAGTCCCTTGAAAATTCCGAACCAATCAAGCACGGATTCCAGACCCGATTCCAGTTCGCGCGCAAACATCGACAGCGGACTGTCGGATTCGGACTGATCCAGCACGCGGGCCGTGGCGGTGCGGTTGCCCGGCTGGCCGCCGCCCTTGACCAGCATATTCAAGCCCAGTGCTGACATGCGTTCGACCAGCGACTGCAAATCTTCCTTCCCGGCTTCTATGCCCTTGCCCGACGTTTCGACATACTTCAGGTCGCTGGAAATTTGCCCGCGAATAAAGGTCGTCGCGCCGATCGACAGCCGCACGATATCTTCCTGATCACCCAGACCGGACCCAAACAGAATCGGTACCCGTGCCACGTGCAAAATATTGCGCTGGTCAGAATCCGACTGCCAGTGGGTGATATTCAGGTTCGCGACGTCGATCATGGCCGGGCGCCCTGTCATGAAACCGGTCTGATTCGAATAGATCGTGACCCACGGAATAAAATCAAGGGTTTCGCCGTTCGCGATCACTTCGTGCGAATCGACCAGCACCCAGTCGGTGCGTTTCTCGCCCACTTCCCGCAATTCGTAGGTGCGATAAAAACCCGGTTCCAGCACACGAATACGTTCGACCAGTTTCTGTTCGAATTCGGACACATCTTCGTAGGATTTTTCGAGAATGCGGACCTGTGTCAGCACCCGGCGACCGTTGACGACTTCCGATTTCCAGCCGATCACCTGCGTGGCATTGTAGTGCACGGCATACGGCCGGATACCCAGTCGCTGTTCGTCTTCCAGCGTGGCTTCGGTGTCGGCCTGCGGATAATCGATCAGGATGTGCGTCAGCCCGTGGTTCATGGCTGATTCCGCAACCTGTTTCGTGAACACGTCAATGTCCGTGCCCTGACCGTCGATATCATCCCGGTACTGTTCGATGCTCGCCGGTACGTCGTCCTTGAGCGTGACAGGCTGCTTCAGGGGTTTGGCCACCAGCTTTTCGACGGTGTCGCGATAGATGTTTGTCAATACCGACTGGCGCAGGCGCATTTCGTACGCGGCCTGCGGTTCGTCCGGCATCATGGGCAGGAATTCGCCGCGTGCTGCGCGCATGGCGCGCGTGCCGCCCCATAACGTATCCACAATGTGCCAATCTGGCACCATGGCTTCGTATTCAAGTGACGGAATAGAAACGGGATTCTGGCCGGTACTCATAGATTAAGCGCCTCAACAACAGTTTGTATTCTGCGCGCGGGGAATTCTTTCACAATGTAGTAGCCCAGACCGTCGGTTAAGTGAGTCAGTTTCGGATCGTACTTCTTGTCGATCTCCCCTGAACCACCGGCCAGCAATCGCACACCTTCCAGATCGCGGACGGTTTGCGGTGCCCCGACCGGGTCCACCATCATGTGTATGGCGCCACTGCCAGACCGAAGCCGCGTGTTCATGGCGTTGATACGCGACCGCTCGCTGGGATTCGACGGTGGCACACGCATGTAAATGCGCTCGCTGCCGAAATGGCCGTATAGACCATTCTTGACCAAATCCCAGTCGTTGCCTTCAGTTGCTGACGTTTTTCGTGAACCACCCGTTGCGTCACCGTATATAAATATTCGGCCTTCGTGGTTCCCCCAGTCGGCGATTAATTTTTTAACAACAGCAGGGGTATTGCTATTGTCAGGAATGTGAACTTCTCCGATTATGCCCGTCCCGTGTTCCGGATCGGCGATCGCATTTGCGAACAATTCCGCGCCTGCAATCTGTATCGCTGGTTCGGCGGCCTTGCGAATGGGTAAATCCATTTCCTGCGCCACCACAGCCGTGCCCGGATTCACGTTAAAGTCGAAACAAAAAATCAAGTCACCTCTAGGATTATACCTGTCCCGAAGTTTTGCGCAATGAGTCTCTTCCATGAACGGGTAATATGCCCGCCCTTCGAAGTTCACAAAACTGGCTTCGTATTCCTGTTCGAACGTCAGTTGATCCAGTTCCTGCCGGGCTGCTTCGATTTCGGCCGGTGGTAGGATATCGGCGGACTTCCAGTGAAAGCGATCCCAGCCGTCGAGCGTGGCCGCTGCCCTGTACAGATCGTAGTAGTGATTCCGGCCTTCCGGCACGCCGGTGAATATGCAGAATCCCTGCCGATCGGACAGCGCCGGGCGAACATTTTCCTTCCATGCCTGCGGCTTCATGTTGGCGTATTCGTCCAGCACGCCCCCGTCCCATGGTGTGCCTTCGATACGTTCCGGCTTGTCCATGCCGACCACGTGAATTTCAGCACCGTTCACCAGTGCCACTTTCAGTTCCGATTCCGACTTATCCAGAATCAGGTCCGGGTGGACCATGGCCTTCAGGTCTTTCCAGAAAATACGCTTCGCCTGATCACGGGTCGGTGCACCCATAAAATAATTCGGTGGCAGGGATAAAGCCGCTTTCAGGGCGCGAACAATGATCTTGCGCTTGGCGATTTCGGTTTTACCGGACCGGCGCCCGGCAGGCACAACCTGAAAACGCGCGTCTGAATACCAGAAGCGGTTCTGTTCAGAATGCTGCCGAAGCGTCGTCCAGCGGTCAGTGAGTAGTGACACCAGTTGTTGCCCGTTCCATTTCGTCTACTAAACCCCTGATCTGTTTAGCTTTATCTTCGGCCGACTCATCGTTGCCCGTGTCTGCAACCAGACCCAGCAGTTCGGCCAGTTTATCGTTCGCGCGCATGGAATCGTAGAACTCGACTGTCGTACCCCATTGATTATGCGAAATTTTCTTGATTCTGCGACGCTGGTTCGGGGTCAGCATTTCAGGTGGCTTCAGTTCCCAGCCCGCTTCGCCGCCCAGCATATAATCGCCCGGGTCATTATCCGCCCAGTTCGCATAACGTGCAATGACCCGTTCCCGGGTTTCGAGTGACGCAGCAATGCCTGCCAGTCGATCAGTGTCGATCGTGGCCGCTACGTCCGCATCATTCAAAAATTCTACGCCGGTTTCCCGGTCAATTTCCGCTTCCTTTATGGCCAGCTCGAAATCATCGAACCGTGACATGACATAGGCAAAGCGTCGTTGTTTTAGTGTCAGCATCCCGCGTCCCCGTTGTGCGCCATATACCACGTGGTATACAAAACGGCCATTTTCGGCCGTCGGGTGGTATAAATTTTCCTATAAGAGATATACCTACTATACCACCCGATTTTTCTTTTCGCTCAACTTAGCGCACCCCCAAATTTGCAAGCGGCATAGGAAGATGTAGTAACTTATTGATTATTATACAACTTAGAGAACACTCAAAAATTAGAGAATACTCTAAATTGAACTCGTAATATAAGATACTAGACAATCCAATCACAACACAGTAACAACTGCTAATAAACTAATGAAATAGAAAGAAAAACACCGAAATGTATACCATGCACCAAAATGTAACACACTGAATTTCGACCCAAAATGAAATTTTTTCGGGTGGTATATGGTATATCTCTTATAGGGAAGTTTTGTAAGTCATTGATCAATAGTGAAGCCCATGGTATATGCGATCGCGCGCAAATCTTCCTGACTTAGAACTTCTTCATCCTTTTCAATGGCATACAGAATCCCTTCCCGAATGTCCAGTTTCGAACAGGTGGTATACAGGCTCCAGCCGGTACGGCGTCGCAGCAGGCGCACGATCTCCCCCGGCGACGGTGCATCGGGCAGGGGAATGTCGCCTAGCCACTTGTCAGGTCGTGTCTCGCCGCGTTCCAGCCGTTGATAGGTCGACACCCCACAACCGACCACCAGCGCCGCCTTACGCTGCGACAGCCCTTGTCGCCGCCGCCACAGCCACAGTCGTTCAGGTAGGGTCAATTCCATTACTTCACCCAGTCCCGCAAATTGTTCAGGAATTCCCGGGCCGTTTCCCCGGCCAGCTTCATGCTGGCTTCCGGCCGGTCGTCATTGATCGCCACCGCGCGGATATCGGACAGCAGGTCGTCGACAAGATCGATCGTCGCCTGTAGGTTCGACAAACGGTCGCTGTCCGTGTTGGTTTCCCCGACCGGTCGAATCGGGCCAATGATCTTCACCACCACGTCGTAAGGCGTCATACGTGATACTCCAAATTGTGCGCCCAGATCATGCAGATAACGCCCAACATGACCCAGCCGTTGCTGAATACCCACACCAAACCGGCGCCGATCGCGAAAAAAGCAATGCCGATTAGCTGCGTTTTCATCTTGCCATTCATACACTTACAACCCTTTATTTTTACGACCGCCGAACCTGAATTTTTCCACAGCGTAAGCACTGCCGCGCATCGACGCGAATAATTTTGCTTGTCCAGCCGTGGGCATGGAATTTCCCTGACAATTGACTTGTCGGAAATACGATATCCAGTCGTTGACCGCCCTTCGTCCACGGTGTGTAGTTATGTAATAAACACATCATCAGTCCACCCAGTACGACATTTCTTCAATCGCGCATTCGTACGGGCCGCCCATGCCGTAGCCGTCACGCGCCCATTCCGCTTCGTTTTCCCACCCGGCCGCCGCCATGTCCCACGCCAGCCAGAAGTCGTCGACCCCGGTCAGCCACAGCACCCAGAAGGCGTACTGAAACTGCCACCAGACCCTAGCAACCATCGGTCACTTCCTGAAAGTCCAGCGACACACGGTGCACTGTCGACAGCATGTCGGC
>Ga0180438_10005120_pt1 | contig 18429 bp, 17 predicted proteins | sample SS_ome_12_FD_132455 | JGI IMG/M metagenome (GOLD analysis project Ga0180438, IMG submission 132455) | Hypersaline lake sediment archaeal communities from the Salton Sea, California, USA - SS_3_D_2 metaG | ecosystem: Environmental > Aquatic > Non-marine Saline and Alkaline > Hypersaline >...
AGGCGATGGAAAGAGCGTCGATCACAGACGCGTTGGAAGAGTACCTGGAGTGGCTCTACCAGTCCGAGACCAAAACTATCGTAACTACAGAGTTGAATCGGCGGCATGGTCGCTCTCTCGGTATTCATCCTTCAGCTGCGTGCAAGAAAGGGCAGTGTCTACTGCGTTTGTACTACGACTGCACCGCAGAGATTGAGCCTATGCGGGCATACGATCCTGTGGCACAGAAGACGTGGGATACAGGCACTCTGTTACATGACACCTACCAGACCCATTTCCATGAAATGTTTGGGGACCAGTTCCGAGATGAGGTGAAACTCAAAAGCTCGGAGTTGCATCTCAAAAGCAGCACGGATGGGATCTTCGACTTCGAGACTGTCAAGGTCATCCTGGAGATGAAGTCGATCAAAGAAGGAGGGAGCTTCGGCTGGGAGAAAGTCCAGTCTGCCCCCATGGAGGATAATGTCCGCCAGTGTCACTTCTACATGGCCTTGGCAGACATCCCGTTCGCCATTGTCCTCTACTTAAACAAGAACTCTGGCCTCATCAAAGAGCATGTCATTCGCTTCGACTTTGGTCTCTGGGAGGAGATCGTCAATGAAGTCTTGGAGCCCGTGATTCAAGCTGCTTATGAGGGCGGTGAGAAACCTGACGGGAAAGCTGGATATCATTGTCGCTGGTGCGACTACAACCACAGCTGTCCGGAAGTGAAACAAGCGAGGAAGAATGTCAAGGGAGCCAATAGACCTTGGACACGAAGAGGATGACGATGGGTTCGGTACCGACGAGGTGACCGGCCTGACATCGTACACTTTCTCGGACAGGGTCAAGTCCAAAATGCAGGAGCTGGGGCTAACCGGCTACGCCGAGCGGCCTATCTTGTCGAAAGAGCACAACGGGATCTTTCCTGACCTAGAGGCAGGGGATTACTTCAATGGCCGGCTACCTGTCGTAGTTCGCCGGCTGAGTTTGGATCAGATCTCAGCACTGCTCACGCTAGTCACTCGATGGTTTGCGTACCTAACGTTCCAGAAGAACTTGATTGCTGCAGAGAGGTCTGAAGCCTCTAAGCAGAAGGAGTTCGTCTGGTCCCATGTACGGAAGCAGTATAAGTACTACCGAGATGAGAAGAACAAAATCTCCAAGAGGACCGATCAGCAAATGAGTGACGAAGCTCGTTGTGACTTTCGGTTCATCAAGGCCAACTCCCGGTACACCGAGCTCAACACTCTCTACGATGCCATGCTTGACACGATGGAGGTGGCCAAACGCGACATGGAGATGGTGTCTCGTGAGGTAACCATCGTTCAGACCAAGCTCGAGGCTGAGGCTCGAGCTTCCAGCACGGGCAGGCCATGGAAAGGAGGGCACGGTGCCGAGACCGAGGATCAAGACAGGCCGTACCCGCGACCGAGGGTCACCAGGCCAAGTCGATGAGCTATTCTTCGAGCTCCCTATGCCGCCCTCTGCCAACGCGCTATACCAGCGCCGAAGAGGAGGAGGTCTTGCGCTTAGCAGGGCGGCCAAGGAGTTCAAGGAGCGGGTCAAGGGCATTGTCGGTGACCGACTCAATCAGATCCTCAGATTCCCTGTGGATGAAGAGTTCATCTACACCATGCATGTCATCTTGTACTTCGACAAGCTGGAATACCCGGGATGGTTTGAGCGATGGGAGAAAGACACGTACTTCACCAGGGGTGCCCACAAGGGAGAACTCAAAGGAAAGGCCGGTGAAAGGAAGGCCAAAAGTAGGTATAAGGTCATCGACTACGACAACCGCATTAAGTTTCTTCAGGATTGCATCGTCTCGGCAATCGGGATACCCAATGACGCCCAGATCTTCAGAGGCACCGGAGAGAAACGAGAAACTCCTGGAGAGCCAGGGGCGGAAGTGCGGATCAGAATTGCAAGCAGGAGCGATTTCTTCATGAAAGAGAGGTAGCCCTTGGCCAAACCTGATTTCGATGTCGACTTGAACGACCTCAACCACAGCGAGCTCGTTGCCCTCTGCAATTGGATGGACATCCGAGCTTCACGGGCTTGGCCCAGGGAACTACTGATCTGGTCCCTGGAAAACTTCGAGCCTGTTGATATCGAGCAGCCGTTTGATATCGAGCGTGGGCGTATGAGTGAGTTCCTCAAGATGTATTGGGACCGCTTCCGCCTGCAGGTAGACAAAAAGGTCTGCCCCAACTGCTTCGAGTGCAGAGAGATGCAGATCATGGCTTGTTACAACAAGAACAGACGGCGTATTGAGGGTAAGTGATGGAGACACACACCTGCATCCACTGCGCCAACATCCTCGGATGTCCAATGTTGTCGGACGCCAAAGGTACATTCGTACCGGAGAGGGTGATCACCCCACAAAACTATCGGGAGTGTCGAGACTGGGAACCGATTACCAATATGCAGCATGAAGTGCGTAAGTCGTTGGTCGGGATCCAAGGCGACAATGCTCTCAGGGTCCTTCACCGTGTAGGAACAATCATCAGAGACGATGATGAGGAGGGTGCGAATGAAATGATGGAAGATATGCCAGACTTCGCAGGCATGCTCAGGCAGGGCATGATGTCAGCTGACCGAGAGGAGCAACTCCGGTACGAGACAGACGAAGAGGGCAACGTCGTTCTCGAAGATCTTGGGAACGGCGAGACGCTCAAGAGGCCTCGTCCTACGTACCAGCTCCGTAAGTTCGCCTGCGACCCCGAAGGGTACATCCAACTCGATCATAGCGCTGGAATGTTCCAGACACAGGACTGGCTCATCAAGCACATCCTGAGGATTGAGATCGATAACGGCCTCATCACAAGAAGTAAGCGAACCAAAACATCGGCTCCAAAGGAAGCCGAACCAGAACAGGAGATAGAAGACATGGCAGTAGGACGCAAAGTACTCACTCGCAAAGGCAAGAGTGGCGCAGCTCCGTCGAAGGGTCCGAAGACTGGTCCCAAGGGTCCGAAGGCTGGAGGCACAAAGGTAGGAAAGCCCCCGAAGAAGGCAGCCGCCACTCGTGACGCCGGGGATGATGGAGCTCCCGAAGGACTCCCAGAAGCCCCCGCATTCGACACAGAGGCTCTGGTCGAAGAGCTTCAGGTCAAGGTCGGCGAGACCGTGGCCGCAGCCGTGGGGGAGAAGTTCACCGAGCTCTCCGCCCAGGTCGAGGAGGCCCGGTCGCAGCTCATGGATGCGCTCACCATCTTCCACGACTTCATGATCCAAACCGGTGGCTCCATGCAGTATGAGAACGACGAGGGCGAGATGGAGGCTCTACCCGAGATGTTCGATAATGAGAACAAGATCCTGGGCCACCTCGACCCTCAGGAGGGGGAGGAGTAGAGCCTCCCTCGTTCGAGATCACTGAAAGGGACCTCAACTCAGCGTCTCTCGAGCGGCTCAGAGAGTTTGCCGATAGGGCTGGGGTCGGGTACCGTGAACTCGATGAAGAAGGACTGAGGGAGCGCCTGCGCTTCCACGGTCAATAACCCAAGGCCCGCCCTGGCTTCGGTCGGGGCGGGCTTTTCTTCGGAGGTTCTATGCCAGAGACAATGTCTGAGGAGAAAACAGAAAGGATCTCCCAACGGGTCGTCGACGATGTCATGAACGAGCGCCAATACCAGCGTGGTAGATGGAGCATCGAACATGATGTACTCCACAGTGATTGTGAGTGGATCTCCATCCTAGCAACGTGGTTAGGGAAGTCGGCATCTGCTGCTGTTGGAGGAGATAAATCGACACTCAGAAAGCGTCTGGTGCAAGTGGCTGCCATCTCCATGGCTGCCATTGAAGCACTGGACCGAGCCCGGTAGGGCGGGGGTCACCTTCGGGTGACCTCTTTTTTAGCCCTTATCCTTCTTGTCCTCAGGCTTCGGCCATTCGAAGTCAGATTCCTTTTCAGGAACAAAGCACGTCTGCTTCTTCATCCATCGCGCTTGCATAGGTCCTGTCTTACAGACAGGACAGAACAGCGTACCGTGATTGTGTTCTGTGAACATCTGGAAGTTGCAGGCCTCACAGAAGTAGCAGAGCATGGCGTGGGGAAGGACTTTGGTTTCTTCCCCGGTCTTCTTCTTGAAGCGGAGGAAATGGTGGTTGCGAGTGTACTCGAAGGTGTTCACGTCTTTAGGGAGGACAGCTGTCACTACCAGGTCGTTGATACTCATCTTGATGCATTCCTCGTTGGTCACGCGCTCTCTCTCAAAGGGCAATCCTCTATTGACAATGTCAATAGCAGCTCAGTCTGCATTCCATGTACATACCTACTGCAACTGCTCCTACAACGACACCAGCAGCCCCAACGATGTAGGGCCAAATGGGGCCTCCTTCCGCCTCTACCCGAGCCTTCTCGCTCTCTTGCCACTTCTTTTCGAGGCGAATTCCTCTTTTGAGAAGGATCTCCTTGTCGTTCTCTAAGGTGGGTATGAGTCTGGTGTTCAACACGTCGAGCTGAATTTTGAGCTTCTGGCTGATGTCCCCAATATCCTGAACATCAGCTCGGAGCTTCACGAGCTCTTTGTCGAACTCAGCCAGCTTCAGGTAGTCCTCGAATTCGTAGTAGCGAACCTTGGTGCTACTGACTGTAGTGAATCCTCCACCAGGTGGTAGGAGCTTGAACTCAACTTCAATTTGTCCGCAAAGAAGTAGGGACACGAGCAAAAGATTCATTCACTACTCCCTGGCATCGACGATCAGGATGTCATCCCAGCTCGTCACGCTCTTGAGCTCCTCAACATCCTTTTTGTGCTCAGCGTGTCTACTAGCTATCTTAGCTTTGAGGCCTAGGACCTCTTTCCCCAGGGCAGCCACCTCTTCTTTAGCTGTCTGACGGGCCGCAGAGTTCTCAGCGAGCTTCTCTTTCTCTTTGGCCTGCTCCTTCTCTTCCTCAATCTTGCGGATCTTGGCTGCGAGTTGAGCAGCCTTACGTTTGGCAAGGGCCATACGGATTCCAAAGACGGAGATGAGCAGTACAACGAGGCCTACTAGGACAAGAGTTACGGGAGTTGAGGATGGCTTCTGACCTTCCCCAACTCCCGTGATCGAATCCATCAGGCTAGAAAGCAGCCCTTTGACCTGAGCTTCCTCAGCTGGCATCCGGATTGCCGTCCTTGGAGTCCTTGGTGTACTCGTGGATGGCAACGGCCATTGGACCTGATAGCAGAATAACTCCTGCTTCAATCCAGCCCATGCCGAAGGCGAGATTAGACATCAAAGCTGCTAAGGCACCAAGGGCAATAGTGCTGTATTTGAGAATGCGCTTTGCCTTCTTCGCATGGAACCAGTTGGTCTGCTTCTTGACCAGCTTGACTGCACTGAGCAACAACTTGAAGATCGCTCCGAGGAACAGCATGATCAAAGCTGCTTTGCCCTCTTTCTTACCCTTTAGGTCTCGAGCTGCCTCAACTGTGCCAGCGACATCGGCTACCACATCTCCCACACTGACATTCTTTTCAATCTCAGCGGTAGTCTCCTTGTTGTCGACCTTGCCATCGTGGTTGGTATCCATGGCTGCCGTAGGAGCTGCAGGTTCTTGAGCATACAGCGAGGAAACCCACAAACTGGCTGTCGAAAGAACGAGTACTGCTGCAAGTCGTGACTTCATTTTGTCTCTCCTTGTTGCTGAAGGATTTTCTCCCTTAGCTCCTGACGTTTCTGTTCTTCGAGATCATTACGTATCCCACTGCAGATGGTGATTACAACAACTCCGAGTAAGAGCCCGCAAATGAGGAACCAAGGCCCAAATTTCTGAAGAAAGATCCTATTCATGGTCTACTCCGCCGCCTGAAGGAGCCTGGGTTTTCTTGCCTTCTTCTTTTGGTTGGTCGGATCCCTAGAGCCGTTGCCTTTGGACTTTGTTTCCTCTTGCTCCTTCTTGATCTGGTCTCCAAACTTCAGAGCGATCAAAGACTCAGCGAAGCCTTCAGCTTTGCTCAAGGTGTCCATGTACTCCTGGTTCATGCCCCTGAAACGCTCCTCAGCCTGGCGCATAGTATCTCTCATCTTCTCGATGTTAGATCTCAGATTGTCAGCCTGGTCTTGTGTTTCTTTGAGCTTGGTGCCGAGAACCTCTTCCACTTTAGAAAGGTTCTCTTGGCCTAGCTGCTTGAGCACCATGGTTACGTACTTTTCCATTATCTTGGGGTCTGGCATGTTTGGTCTCCCGTTTGTTTCAAATCAGGTTACGTCAACCACGAACTCACTAAGTTTGGTTGTGGATGACCCAGTAGCAAAGGTTTCAAATAATACAGCAATCTCGCCAGTTGTGTCCATAGTTGGGGCACTAGCGGAGGTCCCATCTGCGTGCGCTGCCCCAGCTCCACCACCGGACGAGCCCGCTACCATCATACCTAAGAACCGGAACCGAGCTCCAGAAGCAGCAGCATCCCACACCGTGGCTATTGCGTCGATATAGAAGTAGCCTCCTGCTGTAGGGGTAAAAGAAATGCTATCAGAGGTAGGGCCTGCGCCTTCTCGAAGAGTAAGACTCAGAGTGTTATTAGTTCCATTCGTGGAGATGTAGCCTGCCGCTCTGATACGAACAGTGGATCCTACCGACAGTGTATTCCCATCAATGGTGTGCACTGCGCTGGTATAGGACTGGGAAGTTGAATAAGTGTGCTCTTCTTCCGTTCCCATAGCGAAAGATTGAGGTATATAGCGGTCCCAGTGGTCCCCGTTGAAGCCCCACAGCTTGTTTCTGGGATTGTTGAAGTACAACGTCCCAGTGACAGAGCTGGGCCCGGAGTACGGAGAGAGGATAATCGCATTACCAGAGAAGATATCCGCCCCGTAGATATCGTTCGAGTTCATATTAATATCGTCGATCATACTGACGGGTTTACTGATTACGACGATACCAGTAGAAGAGCATTTCAGAAATTCTTCGGCGACGCGGGCAGTCGCTCCGCTCGCTCCAGCAACGGCTGCTTTAAGAATGACATTGGATCCTTGATCTCCGGTTCCGTCCCCACCAGAGACAGTAGCATCCCCACCAGCGTAGTCCGTACCAGCCGCATTGCCTGCAGTTAGAAACGCAGCGCCCCCAACTCCGCCAACAGAGGCATTACCAGCTATAGCCCCAGCAGAACCACCAGGACCTGAGAAAGTTGGAGAGTTCCCCTCCACTTGAGCCGTTCCACTAGCAGTTTGACTCTTTAGGCCAATTACAGTTCCCGCACTGGCAGTATAAATGCTCCAAGCCGGAGAACCACTCTCATCTCCAACTACATAGGTGCCAGAGCTGGTTCTCTTGAAAGTCACCTGCTGTTCAAAGTGAGTATACTGATGAAAGATGACCAATCCAGTTTTAGCTACTGTGAAGATCCCGTACGAAGATCCATTGCCATTGTTTTCCACATCGACGTGAAGATTTTCTGTAGAATCGTCTGCATGGATGGAATAATGGTTTGGGTTGGCAGCGGTAGCATTTGCTACTAGATCTACTGCTACAACATGGCCAGTTCCTACGCCCTGCAGCCTGAGACGGGCAGAATATTCCGGGATCTTGGTAGTGTAAAGAATGGCTGCCAAATCGTCGTACACATGACCAGTTGGGTAAGCCTGGCTAACTACACCGCCATCAGCCCTGACGTAAAAATGTTCTCCTCCAGAAGAATCCAGTAGAGCTATCTTAGTAGGACCTCCTCCTCCAGGGAGGATGGTTTCTTCAGCAGCTACAGTGCGGACTTTGAGCGTGACGCCAGATACGTATGGGAATAGGTCGATGGTATCCGGCCGAATATCTTGGTGCCTCCCTCCATGCCCAGACTTTCCGTCTGGACCAACTGTGTCATGATCATAGTGCTCATCTACCAATCGATTGTTCAAGTCCTCCAATGTGATCCTGTGATCGTCATAGACGTACTCATTGATGCTACTCACTGAAGGGCCAAGTATTGCGAGGATGGCCTTCTGTATCGAAAGGTCGGCCTTGATGCCGTAGTCCAGATTATTACCGATGAGATTGTAGGGGTCGTCAGTGGCCTCCTCAAGGGTGCCTGCCTTGTAGTATCGAAGGCGGAACGTCTTCCCTGTGACCTCAGCCCCATCCACAAACTTCAGATAGGGGTTCTTCCAGAAGTTTCCGTCACTGGTGATGTCGATGCTACCAAAGCTGGTGCCATCGTCAGGATTGAGAACCACCGGCCCAAAGTCGTCCCCAACGACTTCAATGGTGTTCTCATCAAGCACTCTAGAGATCCTATAGGAGCCGTTGTTGTCGAAGGGCTCCGCATCTGTGTGGCCTGTCCAAGTGACTTTGTAGCCGTACCAGTCTCCTTCTACTGTCTCGGAGAAGGTGGCCCCGCTACAAACGATCCGGTTCCCTTTGTCTACTCGAGTGACCGGTTCCGCGCTGACCATGCTCTCTTCAAGTTTCTCCACTCGGGTTGCATCAATGTCGCTCTTTTGAACCTGCTTCACTCGAAGTTTCTTGTACGTCACGGATACTCTACTAACGGTGCCTGCATTCTCATCAGTTAGAGAATAGTCCGCGGGGTCAATCACTACCTCAGTGCCAGAGATGTACGACACGACTTTGAGGGGTACTCCATTGATATCTGAATTGGAGCCTGCGCTCAGGCCGTTCATCCGAACGAAGATATTTCCCTCTGGGTCCGTACTCAACCACACGTCGTTTGTCGTAACGTGCCACTCAAAAGTTTCAGCATCCTGCGCAAGATCTGGAACGCCCGCAACATCCTCCTCTACAATGTCCTCCCAAAGTACCTCTCTACCTTCTCCATCAATGAACTTGAACAGACCCTCAAGCTGGTCTTCGTTAGGGGAGGAGTCAGGACCAGTGTACACAAAGCCGGCACTCAGACTAGAGAGGTCCAATCCAGCATCGTTGAGGAATGTGAGATCATCTGTCTCCTGGACCAAAGGTACTCGTTTTCTTCCTACTACAGCTTGATTGTAGTCGGTATTTGTCGAAAGTTGATGGAGCGCCCGATTGATCGCACTTGCCTTGAAGTTCTCTCCATCACCCAAGGAGAGCTGCCCAGGAAAAGCCACCTGGCGATCAGGATCGAAGTGCTGGGTCTGGGTCAATTGTCCGACCACAGCTTCTGTTCCTACAAAGAGCCCCAGTTCGTAATAGGCCTCTGGATTGGAGGATGGGTCAAGTCGAAGGTACGCCCCGTTAATGGTGTTTGTGATCCTCAAAAACCCGTTGTCGTTCGTGGCAAAAGTCTGTCCAATAGCAGTATTGATGTCGGTGATGACTTCATCTAGAGTCCTAGGACCGGCGGAAAACACAACGGCCTGGGACCCTCCTCCACCTCCACTAAGCCCATAGGCAATGACAATTTCTTTCCCGCCTACGTCGTAAGAATCTTTCCTGCTCACACCCAAAATGGTGGCTTCGCTATCGATAGCTCTAGGGTCTACCGACGCGATTCCAGAAATGAACTCCGGTATGGTGGGCCAGGAACCCAAGAGAGTAGACAGGTCGGCGTACTTGAGGGGAGCTGGCATTTCTGTCTCCTCATACGATTCTGAAGTCCCATCGGACCTCTATTGTGTAGTCTGCAGTCTTGTTGATTGGCTCAAACGCTTTATAGGCACTCGGAGCGTTGGTGCCAATACTGGGGTCCAAAGCAGTAGTGAATCCTGGTGCCGCAGAATCCTCATCCCCTGCGGAGTCGGCAGGGTTGACATCCGCGTAGGCGCCCACCTCAGAGAGCTCCACCACTCCCTGAGAGAAGGTGATGTCAGAGACTCCAAAAATACAGATGATTCGAGCGGTAGTAGAAGTAGGGTGCTCCGTCGATTGTATTTCCACCAGATATCTGGATGGAGTGATCAAAACTGGGGAATTGAGCTGAGAGACGTTGGCCACCTCGAGCTGAGTACCAGAGCCCATGCCCATCCAGCGAAGTCTCTTCTCTGTGAACGCGAGATCCGTGCTTCCCAACGTCTTCCAGGCAATGAGCTTGGAGAGAAGATTTCTTCCGGTGTTCGTGAAGACATTGTGGCCCTCCCGGGTAGATCCAGGAACCAGTTTGCCGCGCTCTCTCATGCACAAAAAGACATTGGATTGAACGTGTATGTCATCTCGGAAAAGCATCACCTCTCCTGACTCAGAACTTGAAGCTCCACTCCAACTCCAGGGTGAAGGCACTGGATTTTAGCAGACCGTCAAACGCCTTGTAAGCTATCACAGGATTAAGAGGATTCGTTGGATACAGCCCGTAGACCCCTCCCTCCCGGTAGTCTGCGTATAGCCCCGCCTCCTTGATCACTACGTCCCCAGAATGGGAGATCTCGCCGTAGTCGAACGTCCTGGCAAATCTCACCCAAACAGGGGATACAAACTCCGGACCAGTGGGGGTAGAGAGGGAATCGTCCACTGTGGCCAAATACAGCGTCCCATCAATCGTCACCGCGCTCTTCAAGGTCTGTATGGACTCTGTCACTAGAGCGTGGGAGTCGTCCCCAACTCCAATCCAGCGCACTCGACGGTTGGTAAAAGGGACATCGCTAACACCAATCGTCTGCCAGACAATTAGCTCAGCCAACCATTCAGCGCCAAAGTTGGTCATCACATTGTGACCTACACGCTCAGATCCAGGGACAGCTACACCATCTTTTTTAAGACAGGCCCTAAACAAAGACTGGACCGACAACGTACTATCAGCATGAACGTGCACTATTCTCTCCGAAAAGTGTAGATATTCGGCCCGGCATCGTACGTGACGCCTCCCAGCACGTCCAAGGACTTGCTCAACCAGATATCTGTCGTTCCTTCAACCATGTGCCGCCTATGGGTTGACGAATACAACCGACCCAGAACTGGCATCAGACGTAGTAGAGGAGCTGTTAGTGGCCACCCTGCTCGGACCCAAATACTTCGTGATCTGAAAATTGCCGTCGTTCACTGCCCCAGCTTCTGATCCTGATACGTTTATCACCCCACCCACCATCGCCGGAGTGAAAATGTCAAAGGGGAAATTGGATCCGTTGTTGGGATCGGCGATCTCAACTTCCATCTGGGCATCTACCCCATTCCAAATGGACTTGGCTCCCTCGATTCTCCGGGGAGCCATGATGGTGCGGATCACACGAAAAGACTGAGGCTCTGGGACCAAGGAAATTGTGGGGACAGACCCATCTAGGTTCAACAACCCCACAGTATCCTCAGAGATGTAGGGTGGATCAGAAAGGTGGCCAGTAATGTAGTACTCGCCTACGTTTCCCCCAACTTCAATTACCAAGTGGTCTCCAGGCATCACTCCGTTGGTTAGGAACTTAGCAGAGCTGGACATGACTGTGTTTCCACCACCAGCATAGAGGTCAGTACCCTTGATGATTGGATTGGACCCCCGGCGCACGATACAACATGTCAACCCACTGCCAAACACAAAGAGGTCAGAGTCTAAGGCTGTGTACTCAAATGTCGACGGGTCTGGTCCGGAAGCCACCGTCAAGAGTTCTAGAGTATTGGCATCAATGACACTGCCTATCTCGTAGATGCCCGGGGATACCAGTCCTGCCCCAGGCTGGCCAGGGTGGATGTGTAAATGATCTCCCTCTTGGACGGGGTCCGAAGAGTCGTCTCTTCCACGCACATGAGTCAGATCCCACCCAGTCGCTGAGGTAGCCCTTATCGATGATCCAACAAGCACTGTCTCCACATCATGAAGTAGCCTCGGGGTCCTAGTCAGGAAGGGTTTGGACCCAACTCTATTCAGGATGACACCTTGCTGGTTGAGGTCGTCTGCTCTGTTCGTTGCTTCCAGACCCCAAGTGTTGTCGTAGAACTTCAGGACAATAGCCATGGCAAGGCTATCTTCAATCTCAATGTCATCTCCAGCGTCACCTTCAAGGGACAGAATGACAGCGGCTATTAGGTTGGTGTACGCCGGCTTGATCTTTTTCACAAAATTGACAGCAAAAGTTACCTCATCCGAGTTGAAGACAGTGGAGTCAATGGCAACGTAGAACGTAAAATACTTCAAGATCTCAAGTCCAGAAAACACCGTCTTCCACCACAGGGGAGTCTTCACGTAATCTTGGACTTCCACCCCTTTGGATATAGGAACAAATCGCTCCAAGACATCCCCGACTTTGATGGTCTCTCCTGTGGACCTGTTCACCTCGAGCCCAAGCTCTGGGTAGAAGAAGTAGAACTTCCTCACACCTGTTCGGCTACCATCGTCGTTGATATCCTCCATCAGTATTCTGCCTAGAACATTCCCGCTGGAGTCAGTGGAGAAATTCTCCTCTATCTCAAGTACGATTCCTCTCTCGTCTGTGAATGGCAACCCAAGAAGTATCTGAAGAGCCAAGCGGAGATTGGACACACTAGAACTATTTGTGAATGCGTACATCAGCCCCTTGACAGCGCTGAGATATGGGGCTCGAGTCCGGCTTTCTACGTAGTCTTCTTTCTTCAAGCTGACCAAGAGCCCAAAATTATTCTCTATGGCCCCGTCATTGTCATACCAAACACACTCAGCCCACAGCTCCTCCGGAGCTGGACTCTTTGGAGTGAACAAGCCGGTGACAAATTCAATGCGCCCCCCTTCTACGATGTAATCGAGGTTCTCACGCAGCACTACTGGAGGATCTTTCACCTTCTCCTGCAAAGCAGGGACGCTGGAAATAGTGTCATCCGCCTCAATGACTGTGTTGTGAATGATCTTCTTAGCCTTAAATGCCAGCTTGAACTTCGTGAAGGGCCGGGTGTTGAGATTGACCCCGATGGGGATGAACTGAACTACTGTCTTAGCCACTGCCTCCTTTTCCTCGTCTGTGGAATCTGGAGGAAGGAGGCGGAGATCAGACACCAGCTGCTTGAACAGCTCGATATCAATGGTGCTGTCCGTGTTGTAGCGGAGCACTTGATGACTGTGAGAGCCCCCACCTGAGAACTCCGAATCAACAATCACCTGAGTGTCGGACAAGACACTGACGATCTGGTAGCTACCTGCGTCTACTCCACCTTCGAGGATCAAGGTGTCGGTGGGCTTGACCCCTTCTGCCAGAAACATGGCGGAAGGATGAGTGTACGTCCGTCCTGAAGTGGTACCTGCCGTACCCGTTTGGGACTCGACAGTTCTCCCCTCTACGCTATCCAACGTGAACTCGAACCCAAGACGATTACGATCGACCCCCACTACTTGGGTGCGGAGCTCCGCACTCAGGCCAATGTCTCGACGGGTCACCTCAAATACCAACACGTCTCCTGATCGAGCGCCCACGTCTTCCAGGTTCACGTCTGGCATGTGAAGTAAATGAGGGATTCTCCAAGAGACTCCAGCCTGGCCATCAGGTACGACCACCTGGTCTGTGAACACCAGAGATAGATCGTCTTCGGTATTGTTCTCAGTGCGGCTAATCGTGTACGCCTCACCATTGACCACTATGATGCGACCCCTATCCCCGTAGTTCCCTTTCAGGTTCGTGAAGTCAGAAGCAATTATGTCCCTTGGTTCTCCTAGAGCGGTGTAGATGACGGAGGTGCTGCCGCTGGTAGGAATTTCTCCGTAGACCCCAGTGGTAGCATTGTTGCCTGCGTCCGTCTTGCCCGCAATGATCCTATGGCGGGCCTCATCGATGAGCTTGGTAACTGGGTGGAAGGGTTGCCAACGACGCTGGGACCTCTCTTGGATAGTGTTGATGGACTTGTTGTTGTCAGTGTCCCACAACGTGATTAGTTCAGAGCCTATGATCTGAATGACCGAGGACCATACGGATTCGACCATGTAGCGGTCGTCGACCAGTTTCCAGAAGTCAGAGATGTAACTCCACAAGAAGTGGGCATCCGGGACCAGGTTTTCTCCGCAAGGGACTCTAGAGATCTGGAGACTCACGTATGCGGTGACTGGGTCACTATCCTGCTCTCCGTTGTTCACGGTGAGTTCGATAATGTAAATGCCTATGACGTCTGGGATAAACGAAACCGCTCGACTCTTGTCCCAGATTGGTTTGAAGCTGGTACTTGTGAGTTCGCTCCCAATAGGCACCTGCACGAAGCGCCATTTCCAAGTGAGTGGAAGCTTCCGGGGGTCGTAACTTCCTCTCCCATCAATCTGGATGACAGATCCAACAACTGCGTCGAGTCGTTGTCGAGCCAAGACAGCTACGGGCTTTGGTTTTTCCGCGCTTGTGGTCGAAGTTGTGAACTTGACCGTCGCCATTACGAGTCAGCCTCTACGAGTACGTTGACAGCATTTTCGTGTCGCAGTTTCTCATCGTTAGGCAGTGCTTCTACATCCCATCCATAGGAAATGCCGTAACGAACCGACCGCCACTGACTTATAGTCCCTCGGTCGGTCATCAGGCTACCAAATCTGGCGCCCTCAGAATAACTGGCAATTGCCTCGAACTCATAGCAGGGGATCTGGATGACAGGATGTGTATTCCAGTCAAGAAACACTGCGATGTTGCCACCAACAACTCTTTCAAACCGGTAGTGGTGAAACTTTGTCCAGTCCACCGCGAAGTAAGTTCCGCGTACAGGGGTTCTCCCAGCTCGGATGTCGATCAGATTCTGGTCCCTGCTTTCATCGGTCGTCAAGAATGCGATCTTGCCAAACTCTGGGCCCGCCTCAGCAAACATCATTTCATACTGCATAGAACCGTCGTCGATAGCCAACCCTACACCAATTACCGCCCGATCTTGGTTTTCGAGGTCACCCTTGAAATAGCTATCCACTTTACAAACCGCCTCAATGTAGAGACCTTTGCCCAACGCCTGAGTCTCTGGCCGACCATAGCCCAAATTGTCCCCACTATCGCTCTCATCATCGATGATGAGAACGTCGCCGACGATAGTAGGCGACCCTGTGCCGAAAAGAGTCCACGGAACTGCTGGCAATCCGTCGAGCCCTTCCCACATTCGAGCATCCAAAGAATATTTGATCCAGAATAGGTGAAGCTCGCCTTTAGCCTGGACACTGTTGGCATTGTGCAAGAAGCCTATGCCGGGTCCAGGTAGATCTGAAGAAGGCAAAAGGGAGTAATTGATGCTGGCAAATTCTTCCTCCAAATATCCCTCATCGGTATTACTGAGGACCATGATTCTAGACATCGCAAGAGGATCGACGATGAGCCGATAGTGAGACGCAATGCCCCAGCCAGAAGAAGCCAATGGACCCCCCTGGATTCTGACACTCTGCTCACCACCGCTGTCCAGAAATTCCACCACAGCTTTCTTCGTCCCATCATCAATGTAGACCTCAATACCAGACTCAGGACCAGCCCCGGGTGGCCGATCGACCACAACCCCACTGATTCGAAAATCCAAGATGGTGGGGCTTATGGATACTTTCGGCTCGATACGGTGGAACCCAAAGCTCTCGCCGTAAGATGTCCTTCTAAGAGTGAGGCGCCCGTCGGCGTCTAAAATCTCTTCTCCGCCAATGACGCCAAAGGAATCTGGGAGGATCACCCATGGTTGAGTCACTCTTCGAGGGTGATCTGACGCATCGTAGAGCACCGAGGCATCAGTCAAAAAAACCCCCGTGTGACCTCCCCTTGGAGTACCGTCAACGATGGCTCTAGTCACCTCGTTGTAGAGATGAATCGAAGACCATCGACTCACACTGGTGGAGTTAGCACCCCCATGTCCAAAGAAAGCTATTGGCTGAGCGCTTGGGAGCTCTGTGCTTGGAAGGTCCGGGAAGGCACTGACCGTACCGCTGATCACTAGGACATCTGCTCCAGTGTCGATGCCCGTGGATGCATAGAGCTTTACAAGATCAAGTTCTGGGTACCACAGTAGCTTGAATGCGTGAGTGCCTGCACTCCAATCATACAGAGCAGAATAGATAGGGACAGCTGATGAAGGGTCTGCGCTGTGAAGTTCTATTTTTTTAGCGCCATCGTCTACAAACTTGATAGCGACACCTTTATTATTGCTCTTCAATCCAGAGAACACTCCTGTCCAATTCTGGAGATCAACGGTGTAGGACTCGATACCAGCTACAAATTCAAGCATGAGAGGGGCATCAAGAGTGGCTGGCGATTGCAACCCTCCGAACTCATAGAAGGCCTCTTGTATTGAGCCGAACGACTTTGTCAATACCAGGTCGTCACCATCGAGTTCCCTGATCGCCGGCTGTGATGGGGCCCCTACCCAAGATCGTAGAATGAAGGAAGTGCGCTCATCGTCCTCGGGCAGCACTCCTCCACCCCACCAAGCAGATCCATAGCCGATGTAGCACTGGATTGACGGTTTCAAGACTTGAGAATCAGCGTCTCGAATGCTGAACCGAATAGACTCCCTTGCATACCCTTCAGAGCCGGGGGCAGGGGATCGATTGACAACTACTGGCTCTGTGGGACTCATGTTCCTCCTCCTAGAACTGTGGACACCACAGTACCTTCATTGCTACCATCTGGCCATGCTGAAGACCATGGACCCAAATTTGATACGAGAACTTCTCAAGGGCCACGAGGATATCTTGGGTCCAGAGGTAAAAGCCGAAGAGTCGTTCTACCGGAATACCCGGTGTCCGATGTGCGGGCAGGGCGATTGCCAAAAGAAAATCTACCCCACAAGAGCCGTCATCACTGAAGAAGGCGATGTTGAGGTAGTAGAGTCCCCCTTCAATGGGGGTATTCTTCCGGATGGTTACGCTCATTGCATTCACTGTGATACCGACTTCAACCCCCACACTGGCATGATTTTCAGCACTGAAGCCTCGATCATTCACGGACCAGAAGGAGGGTTTCCCCATACTCCGTGAAAAATGCTGAGATGCGCCCAGTGCCATTGAACGGCACGTCGTTGGTTCCTCCGATCTTGTTGTCCGACCGGTTCACCACCAATTTCCTCCCCAAGTCATGGGTTACTGTGACGAGTTCGATAGGATGCTCGATAGCTTCCGCCCCATTCTGTATGAGCACTGTTTCTAGATCGGATACCCGCAGCTCATCCTCTGCGCCTCTACCGTTGACGAGCTCCTCGAGCTGAGGCCCCATACTGTCTTCGCTGACTCCCCCCTGATACTGGAGAGAAGAATATACGTATGACGGAAGGAAATGGCGAGCGATAGGATCAGCGTTGACCACCCTATCCTGATCGCTCCTCATCAAGTCATTGACCAGCTTAGTCGTGGTCGATGTCCCGTAGGATACCTTCAAATTTCGACCACTGATCTCAGTCAAGTTCTCCGGGCTGTCACTGTTGCCCACCGGCAAGAAGCGCCTGTCAAAGTTGATAGACACCTCTTCAAACGCAGAGAAGGATAGTGTTTCATTCTCCACTGTGTAAGTGTACCCATCTGCTTTCAATCCAGAAGTCACCTCCAGACGGGAACCCTCGACTAAATTGAGATCGTCTCCTGCACCCAAAGACTCTATTTGGACATCAACGTAATAGAGCGTGCCGTCGAAGTTGTCTTCCATCTCTGTAGAGCTAAGACGCTGAATGTCCGATCGAACCACCCGGTAGGGAATGAGATCCCCCACCGCAGCTCGACCAGAACTGCTGTCCTTTGGACCCAAAGTCAGCATCCTGCGCGATCCTACCGCTCCCCCCCAGAATCGTACTGCAATATCAGCTGCAGTAGCTGGGAAGGGTACTTCACTGTGGATGTAGGCGGTGTTACCAGACACTGACTCGATATGGTAGATGCCTTGGAGGGCACCGCCATTCAACACCTCTACAATGTCTCCCCTCTGGGCCCCAGCCCCAGCAAGCGTGCCAGACAAATCATCTAACTGGTCAGGAGCCGTGATGTCCGCTCTTGTGGTTCCCAACCACGCAGAGTCGTTGAACCCTGCTTTTGTAGCAACCTCAAGGACTTCAAACTCAGTGGCAACTGATCGGTAGATGTGGAAAGCGTATCCAGGATTGTCACTGTCTGTAGCGATCCAGGAGAATGGACCGACGCTCTTAGTGTCCATGCTCTCTGGCAAGCCGCTCCCAACAGACGCATCAAAGTGGTCTGTCATTGAGAAGTCCAGCTCCATGGTGTCTGGGCTTCCTGGGAGATTGTCGGAGATCTGATACGTGCCGTCGATATCACTCCTGGTGGACTCGAAGATCGTAACGTACTGGCCACTTGCCAGTAAACCAACTTGGCCAGCGTCATCAGTATCTTGCAAGTTAGTCTTGGACCCCGAAGCCGACAAAGCCAAACCAGTACGAAGATTGACGTCCCGAGCTTCCAATGCCTCTGTTGTATTGGTCATCACCGTGTTCAGACGTAGCTCCTTGGCACTGACTACCTCTTCGATAGTATAAGCTCCAGCGTCTGGGCCGCTCTCAATGTAGAGGGTCTGCCCCACCAGAGGATAGTTGCTGTTCATCACCTCAAAATCGATCAGGGAGTTCTCAGTAACACTAACCAGATTGTCCCCAGATCGAGTCCGAAGCGGAGCAGGGGGTCCAAATACTCCCGCCTCATCAAATGTCTGTCCAGTAAACGGGGCTCCCGTATTCGGAACCCGGAAGGGGATAGGTTCATTGATCTCTACGAT
>Ga0180438_10005121_pt1 | contig 18418 bp, 15 predicted proteins | sample SS_ome_12_FD_132455 | JGI IMG/M metagenome (GOLD analysis project Ga0180438, IMG submission 132455) | Hypersaline lake sediment archaeal communities from the Salton Sea, California, USA - SS_3_D_2 metaG | ecosystem: Environmental > Aquatic > Non-marine Saline and Alkaline > Hypersaline >...
AGCACTGTCTGGAGAGAGGCGAAAATAATCGAGCAACAGCTCTACATCAACAGGATTATTTTCTGGGTAAATCCCGACACTATCTCCTGATTGGAAAAGAGGACATTTTCCCATAATATCAAAGACTAAGTGCCATGTTTGACGCTGTTGAGAAGAAGGGTTTAGACAGTATCTCTCAACAACTTTCGCTGTGAGTGTCATATTTCAATCAACCCACCCTTTTTCCAAGCAGTGTGCAGCTTCTCCCTTTTCTTCGAAGAGACGCCCCCTAAAAATTCAATAGCTTGGAGAATACGCGCGCGCGTGCGATCTTTGCCCAAAAGGTCCACAGAAGCAAAGAGCGGTAAACCCTGTTTTTTCCCCATGAAAGTAGCAAAAAGAAGCGGCATAATGTCCTTTTTGTGGTTTACACCAAATCGTTTTGCCACCTCCCTTGATGCCTGATTCATACCACTGCCTTGCCAGCATTCTTGATCATCGAGAGACCACGAAATGGCAAGCAACATTTCGGCAGCTCTTGAGGGCTCCATATCGCGAATGGAAAAGAGTTCTTCTGTGTATGGAAGATTGTTGATAAATAAAAATGAGGCAAGTTCCATAAACTCACCGAAATTTTTCATCCTGGAGTGACACAGCGGCATGATCTTTTCCATAACACTATCGGTAAAGCTCCACTCTTTGATGCGCTCCCACAACCTTTCTTCGGAAATACCGTTAATAATATACTGCTGATTGAGCCAGTCTAACTTTTGTAGTGCAAAAATTGCTGAAGAAACCCCAATTCTCGATGGATCAAACTCTGTAACAATCTCCTCTCTCGAGTAAAACTCCCTGCCATCGGCCATACTGTAACCCATTAAGCTTAAGAAGTTACAAAACGCTTCTGGGAGATATCCACTATCTCGATAGTAAAAGATCGACGTGGGATTTCGCCTTTTTGACAGCTTCCGTCCATCGGTACCAAACAAAAGAGGCATGTGCATGAATTGAGGAGGCTCCCACCCAAACGCCTCGTATAGATAGACATGTTTTGGCGTCGAGCTTATCCACTCATCACCACGAATAACGTGAGTAATTCCCATGAGGTGATCATCGACAACATTGGCAAGATGATAGGTAGGAAAGCCGTCCGATTTGAGTAAAATCTGATCATCGACGTCTGCCCAAGGAAAGGTAATCTTCCCCTTAATTCCATCTTCAAAAGAACACTCGCCGCTCAAAGGGACTTTTAGGCGCACAACATACGGTAAGCCCGCCTCTTCGCGCTCTTTGATCTCCTTGTCACACAAATTTCGATAGCGTCGATCGTAGCCTTGACGACACCCTTTAGAGCGAAGCTCTCGCATCTCGGAGAGCTCTTCTGCTGTAGCAAAGCACTTGTACGCCTTGCCCTCTTTAAGAAGTGTATCGCAATGAGAGCGATATATCTCAGTTCGTTCCGACTGCCGATACGGCCCATGGGGACCTCCAACATCGGGCCCTTCATCCCAGTCAATGCCGACCCATTTGAGTGCTTTGTAAATATTTTCCTCATACTCTGGCCGACTTCTCGTCTGATCGGTATCTTCTATCCGTAAGATAAACTGCCCACCGAAGTGTCGAGCAAAAATACAATTAAAAAGAGCCATATAGGCAGTTCCCACGTGGGGATCACCGGTTGGCGATGGAGCAATACGAACACGAACAGTCATAAAATTAGTGTACAAACAGCTTGGTTAGAAAACAAAGCCCCCCTTTAAATCAAGGAGGGGAGGCTCTATTTTCTCTTACCAACCGCTTAGTTTGCAAGACAAGGAAGAAGAGTTTACGCCGCTTGCGCAGGTTCTGCGTGTTCGGCCTCTTCAGAAACTTTCGTCAAATCCTCAAGAATGTTCCACGCCTCTTCAAGCTGAAAATCTGTCTCTCTCGAAGCCTCTTCTTCGCTTTCACAGACACCCATCTTGGCTTGCTCTTGGGCAGATTTAAGAAAGTTTTGATACGCCTGATTATTGGCTAAACGCTCATCGGCATACTTTTTAAGCAAGGGAATGTGGCGCGTCCACTCTTTTGTACGAATCTGCTTTGCATTAGCATACAATCGAGATAGTAGCGGGCGCTGCAGTATTCCGACATCTTCAAACGTATCCTCAAACTGAGGAGGAATTGAATCTGCAGCAAGAGGGAATTTCGTATATTTCTCACCGATTTCAGTAAACTGCAATTGCCCTGGAACCACAATATCGGATTCTACACCAATGAGCTGTGGGCTCTTCCCAGAAACTGTATAATAACGCCCTCGAGTTACTTTGTATTCGCCTTGTGGGTTCGGAGGGGTAACACCGTCGATATTAAGGGTAAAGATCTGAAATGAACCTTTTCCAAATGATCGATCATCTCCTACGATAATAGCTCTTCCCCAGTCCTGTAATGTCTGTGCCACAACTTCAGAGGCAGAGGCACTTCCTCTATTTACCAAAACGATAAGGGGGCCATCCCATACCTTTTTGGTCATAATATTTCGGATATGAGCAAGACCGCTGATCTCATCTTTGATGCTGACAACAACTCCTTTATCCAAAAAGAGGCCAGAGACCGCAACCGCCTGGGTAAGAAGACCTCCTGGATTGTATCGAAGGTCGAGAACAACTCCCTTAACTCGATTATTCGCCTCGATTTTCTCAAACTCTCGAGCGAGATCTGCATATGCAGATGTTGCCGAGTCTTGGTAGAAAGAGTGCAGCCGTAGGTAAACACCGACACCTCCGTCCATAGCTTTTGCTTGGGAGCTGTAGCGCCCCTCCTGCATGACAACCTCTCCTCGATTAATCGTAACTTCAAAGGTCTTTGTTTCTTCATTTCCCTGCTCATCGGAAAATTTTCTTATAACCTTGAGAGCAACTGGAGAGCCGGCCTTACCCCGAACCATCTCAACCACATCCATCACGTCGAGCCCTACAATAGGATCGCCGTTGACCGCAACGATCTTATCGTTAATAGCAAGTCCCCCTTGGCGATCTGCAGGACCTCCCTCGACAATCTTTATGACTGTTACTCCATCTAGATCATCTTGCATGACCACCCCTATTCCAAAAAGACGTTGTTGCAGACCAACAAGCGCATTTTTTGCTTCAGCAGGTGAATAAAATGCTGTTTGGGAATCTAAAGCAGAGGCAAACGCCTTCATGATAAAGGTTGCCAATGTTTGTTTGTATATGATGGGATCGCTAGGGGTTCGTTGCGACTCAAAAAAGTGGCGTCTTTTTTGAATGCGCTGCAGCGCCGTTGCCTGCACATGTGCTCCAAGACGATCTATTGAACGCAGCTGCATAGCCCGAACTAACTTTAGCCTCTCATACAGCTCCTCTTCGTCAGAGGCCCACTCAATACCGTGCATCGGCAGTGTTCCTTCCTCAGGAAGCGTATCGATATCTATCTGGGCTTCAAACTTGTTCCTTCGATTAATAGCTAAACGAAACGTGTCAAATAGTCTCTCAAACCGTTCAAAGTTACCGGTATTAAAGGCGTTAATGACTGAATAGACTATCTCATCTGATGGCTCTACCCATCCTGTAACCTCTTCTTTCAAAAAATAGGTCTTTAAGGGGTCGAGCTCTTCACAAAAGCTGACCATCACACGTTCGGCCAACTCATGGCTGACAATCTTGTATGAAGGATGTTGAGCCATAAGTTCTTTGGTCTTTCGAACAATATCGGCCTGCTCTAAATCGGCCGGCCCAACAACATTGGAAAAAAGAGAGGCTGTTACACAGAGAAGAGACGCGTATCGGACTATTTTATTCATTATACTTAAGCTCCTTTATTACTAAAGCCGATTTAGGAAGCAATACTTTTTAATTAATTCCTTTATCCACTCAAGTACACTAAAATAAAAACAAACTCAACAAAAAAGTAAAACAATTACTCTTTTATCTGTTTTCTCTCGTTTAAGGCACGAACATACACGGACAACCTTAGAGGTAGATCATATTTTTTACCACCTCTTCAAAAAAACCGCTCGGCTATAACACAGACTTGAGGGTTTTGAACAATTTTTTCTTGTCAATTGTGACAATCTGCACACCCACATCATTTTCCCCACATGAGACGTGAAACACCTCTCTACCCGTTTCGTCTTTATCGGATACGAGACCACAGGGAAAGATGACCCTATCGATCCTTTTTCCCCATCTAGGATTTCCAAGGGGACCTATTTGCCCATTGATGGTGGTAGTACACATTCCCTCGAATAAAATGGGATAGGAAGAGATGGCCAATAACTTATGAGGGGGATCTTTAGAGAACGTACACGCCCCCATCACATAACACTTTTTGTTCTTTGGCGTCCTAAAAAAGCTGTGAAAAAAGCTCAACCAGACCCCATCTACTGGTATAGCATGAGTGCCCCCACATAGAGGCCCCCATTTCCAGTGAGGAGGAGCCGATGTAGAAAAACGCAAACCTGACGGCAACGATGGTTTTTTACCGGAAAGATCTAGAGTAAGCGAGATCGTCGGGTACATCGCATAGATGAAAGGCAGATGTTCTGGGTCGGTCTCTTCGGAAATAAGGGGTATCCAATTCTTCTCAGCACCCCCTGTCTTTGTTCGAACGATTTTTGTTTTATCAATTTCTAGTGTCTCTGGGTTAATAGAGGAAACTCCCACGCTCTTTTTCATATTTTTGGGTAAAAAATTATAATACATCGCGTAGATATTCCCACGTATCGTAAACACCCTTGGATCCATCCAAAAGTCAGGTCCCATTATAAAGCGAACCTTTTCCTCAGTATGGTTGAAATCCTTATCGAGGTGAGCCACTCCAATTCTTCGTTTCAAGGTAAATTTAGAAATGCCGTCTGTTGGATACGGAACCTTTTTAGGCAACCAGGCATCGTGGGTAAAAAAGAGGAGATATCCATCGCCTCTTTTCACTAAAGAAGCGTTAGATGGGGCAACAGCACCATTGAGCGCTATCTTTTTACTTGCTATCACAAGACCCGTACGATCAGATCGAGGGACAGAAGAGAGCCAGGGGGGAATGGTTGATTTTCCGAATAAAGAACAACTAGCACAGATTAAGAAAACACAGATCTTTTTATACGCCATACACACCTTACGAAACCGGTATTAAACTTTCGAATAGCTTACTTTTGTCGATTGTGACAATTCGTATACCCACATCATTTTCTCCACACGAAACATGAAAAATCTCCTTGCCTGTCTCATCAGTGTCTGGAACAAGACCACAGGGGAAAATAACCCTATCGAGACGGGCGTTCCATCGAGGATTGCCAAGGGGGCCTATCCTTCCATCGACTTTTGAAGAGTACATCCCCTCAAACACAATAGGATATGGAGAGATCGACAACAATTGATGGGGAGGATCTTTAGAAAAGGTACACGCTCCCATCACGTAGCACCGCTTACCCTCTTCGGTTAACACATTACTATGGAAAAAGCTCAAGTAGGACTCTCCTACCAATAAGGCGTGCGTTCCCCCACACAAATTGCCCCACTTCCATTGAGGGGGCGACGAGGGAGCAAATAGATGATCTGAAAGGGGAGCCTTGCGCTTAACAAGATCCATCGTTCCAACAACCGTTGGATAGGGCGTATAAACGAAAGAAAGACTCCTAGGATTTAAGTCTTCAGAGATCAAGGGAACCCAGTTTCTCTCCATATGACCTGTATGGGTTCGAATATTTTTTGGATCTGAAAAGGCCAATGTTTTCGGACAAATGGTCGAGATCCATACATTTTTCGACGATTTATTTCGCTTATAAAAGAAGGTCAACACATAAACCGTGCCGTCTATTGTAAAAACCCTTGGATCAATCCACTTTATCGTCGATTTTTTCCAATGTTTTGGAGGCGTTAAAAACCGAACCTTCTCCTCTGTGTGGGTAAAGTCGCTATCGAGGCGGGCCACTCCCATTCTCTTATCCTTCGTATAGGAAGATTTTTCCGTTGGATAGGAAGAGCCTTTAGGCAACCAATCGTCATGCGAGAAAAAGAGAAGAAATCCCTCTTCTGTCTTTAAAAGAGAGGCGTTGTATGGCGCTGTAGTGCCATTGAGAAAGACCCTTTTATGCTTTATCACCAACCCAGAAGCATCAGAAAGAGGTATTTCGGAAAGAGGGGGGGCCATTGGACTTTCTGAACAAAGCGCTGCAAAAGGGAAGACGGCCATTAAAAAGAACTGTTTCAATCTCCCAAACGCCATCTCAATCCCCAAATCATCTTTTGGGACTCAACCTACGAATTATCCGAAAAAAGTTCAACCCCGGGTTGCTGCCGAAAGATGTACTTCCAGATCGCAAATGGCGAGATTTTCGTCAGCAGAAGGCTGACGAAGATAGGAGTATTGGGCCTTCTTAGCTACTTCTTCAAGGCGAAGAGGGCTTGTAAAGGTGGCCATCTCAAGCTCTAAGCCTCTCTCTTTTGCCTCCTCAATTTTCAACTCTTTCTCAAGAGAGATCGCCCTAATGCGATACGTCGTCAACCGATTGTGATGGGCAATATGGAGGGCAACGAACGCTGTGATCAAGAACACGCAATAGGTAAAGGGGACAAGTCTCACAGATCCTTTTTACTCCCGAGGAAAAAGGTTTTGAATTACCGGCTCATCACGAAAGGCGTGCCGTATCATTTCATAACGAATGGTGCGATTTGGATACACGTCCATCTCTGCTCTTACCTTTCGAGAAAGGCTCTCGATATATTGTGGCCAACTCTCAAGCCGTTCAGCCTTCGCTCTTCTTACCCACGCCTCGAGCAGCTTATCGCCAAAATGAGGAAGCCGTTCATACGCCTTTATTGATGCAGTACAGTCGCTCAAAAGATCTTCTTGAAATTCATGCTCAGCAACAATGCTCTTGTACACATCATCTCCCACACATCTCCTAATTTCCACTGCTACGGCAGGATATGCCCTACCACCGATGTTCGATCGAATCCATGTGAGACACTCCTCCAGCTTTTGCAACAGCTGTTCGCCCTGCTCTCGTCGAGCGTTGACAATGTCAGCTCCCACTCCCCTCATCTGCTCGGCCAACATCTCATTCAAATTGACAAAGTCGCGTGCTAAGTAAGTCCTTGCCATGAATTCATTCATACGTTCGTCCATTTCAGCCGTCTTATCAAGGGACACCCCCTCTTTAAGTCCCTCAATAAAGGAAACAAGGTATGGCTGAAATGCCGCTTCACCTAACTGAATCTTGCCCCACTGCCTAACGGCCACCGGAAAAAGGAGAGCCAACGAACTTCTTAGTCCGAGAAAAGCCCACACATCTTCTCCAGCCAACGTTTCCCCAAAAGCTTGAAGCTCGGGTCGCTCTCTATCCTCGAGGGGGGTAAACTGCCGAGGAAAGAGAGAGTCTGCCTTGGTACAGATCGAGGAAAAGCGCTCTACTTGTTGTTGAACGTCCTCTCCCTTTTTCAAAGCGACGAGGATCTCCTCCCTTGCACCAACCTGAAAGTCCATAAATAATTGCCTAAGCAGCGGCGGCGAGTTTTTAGTAAACGTACTACTGTCAAAGTTCGTGTAGGCAAATTCACACCCTTTTACCTTATCGAGAAAGATTTCCAACTGCTCAGCTTGTTCTAAAAACGTGGGAGCCGAAGTAATCCTTTCGGCTTCAGATTGCACATATTGAGCCACCGTTTCATCGTAGATAAAAGGGCCTGCTAAATTACCAACACAGGCAAAAAGTTTGTTTATAGCAGCGCTTCCCGCTTTGAAGTTCTCACGAGAGAAGGGAACCCTTCTCATAGCAATCTCGATGAACTCTTGTCTTCTTCCCTGTATATGTTCAGCAATTCTCTCGCACAGAGCACCTTTCCCCCTGGAGGTCAGTTGATCAACACCACGATTGGCTTTTTTTGAAAATGCTCTTTGAATCGCCTCTATTTTGCTTTCTCCTCGTTCCAAAGCATCAATCATGGCATCAATTACCACATCGGCTTTTTCAGCAAAAGCATCGATCGCAGCTTTTTCAATGGCAGGCGCATCTTGGCCACACAGCTGCTTTGCCGTGTCAATGAGAAGCCTGGCATGAGATGTGTCCATTTTCTCCTCAAACACCTGACCACCTATCTCTCGACAAAGAGTACACAACAACCCTTGGAAGGGGAGCATCATCTGTCGATGTGTTGAAAGCGTTTGATCTAACCATTTAGCGGATGCAGGAAAAAGCATCTTAGAAACACTCAGAAAATCGCTATAATGTTCAAGAGCCTCCAATGCCATCTCACCCGATTTCAACCCTCCGGCAAGGATCTCCAATGCCTCCTCAGAGCACGTCAAAACCTCTCTGACAAGAGCCTCTTCGCCTTCCGGAAATACCTCGATGGGAGACATCTTTTGCACAGCAACGTTTGGAAAGAAATAGGCAAGACGAATGCGCTCTCTTCCTGGTGGAATCTTTTCAAATAGAGTAGAAAGCTCGCTACTTTTTTCCACTACTTGCAAAAAGCGAAAATTGTTTTTAATAAGATCGCACAGCTCGGCCGCTGTACGTACCGAATCCTGTGTCTCTGGAATATCTCTCAATATTTCTATCAGTTTCCGATCGCTTTTATCCATAAGAAGAGAGTCCCCAAATTTCTCTGTGAGAAGGGGAAGGATCTTGTAGTAGTTTTGGGGATTTGTGCACACAAGATGGTTGAGCATCTGTTCAAGTACTAGAGAGGCCGCTTTTTCATCGATACGTGCCTGAGCTGCGATTTTTTTATAGATAATATCGGCATATTGCTCCACCGTCTCATTAGTAACCTCATCACTTAGACCTGGAAGGGCATGCCGAGCAACCGTTGTAATGAGATTGGTAACGCTTTCACTAGACCCCTTCTCTAGCGCCTCAGAAAGAGAGCTCACAATTTGGTGAAGAGAGGAGGCCCTTTTCATATCTGAAAAGGTCTTTTGTGAGATTGTATCAGCACATAATGCCAACTGCTTCGCTTTTGTTTCAGACAAAGAAAAGTACTTTTTCCCTGTGAAAAAACAGACAAGTCTTGAATACCAACGCGCTCTTTTAAGCTCAAATCCCGATCTAGACTTCTGGATATAGTACTGTCTGCTAATATCTCCAATTGGTCCGGACATCTCACACACTCTCTCTTTAACCCCTTTTTCGTTCGATACAGCGCAGCTTGGCGCTACGCGACCGACGATTTTTCATATACTCTTTCCGAGAAGGAACGAGGGGCTTTTTATGTACAAGCATAAATTCTTTCTCGGTTGCAACAAGACGACGAAACGCCTGTTTGACTACTCTATCTTCGCCACTGTGGAAGGTAATGATCACAAATCGCCCACCTTCTGATAACCGATGGGCATATTTTTCAATACTCTCTTCTAATACCTCGAGCTCCCTATTGACCGCAATGCGAAGTGCTTGAAAAATGCGCGTTGCACCATGGATCTTTCCCCGGCGGGGGATCACCTCTTCTATCACTTTAGAAAGATCGTGCGTTGTCACAAACCGCTTTTTACTTCGCGCTCTCACAATAGCTCGTGCCGCTCGCTTTGCATGGCGCTCTCCACCAAACTCAACAAAGACCTTCTCGAGAGAGATGACATCCCAACCATTTACAATATCTGCTGCTGTAAGAGATTGTGTTGTGTCCATTCTCATGTCGAGAGGGCCTTCTTTCATGAAACTAAATCCCCTCTCAGGATTATCAACATGAAACGAAGAGACACCAATATCTAACAAAACACCATCAAATGGCCCGTCTGGAACGCACGAAAAGTTGCTGTGACGAAATTCTACTTTTGGCCCAAAAGGAGCAAGCCTCTCTTTAGCTCGAGAAAGAGCCTCTAGATCTTGGTCGTTTGCTATATAATGGACAATCTCATCGTGTTGTGATAAGAGGGCGTGAGCATGACCGCCACCACCACACGTACCATCGAAAACTCTGTGGAGAAGAGACGGCTTAAAAAGATCGAGAACCTCACCGAGCATAACGGGAATATGAGACATGCTGTACACTACACCTTAAGCGAAAAAATAGAAACTAATACCCCTGATTGTGACGTATCTCCTACAATAGGCTGAGTGAAGGCGAAAAGATACGAGTGTTTCAACGAAAACAAGGTTTTTTACCTTGTCGAGGAGAAACACAAAGTAGATTTTCCTCTGCAACCACCCTAATTGTAGGAGATACGTCGCAATCAGGGGTATTATTGTACCCTGATATCCTCTATTTTTTCGATGACTCTAAAATACCCGTTTGCGATACAAGGAGTAAAAATACAGCCTATGGCGTTTAAGAGGACAAACAATGCCAGCGACCACAATTGACCGTCTTGACATCGGTATCTACGTCCAATATGCACGAAGAATGCAGTTGTTGGAGCAGGTCCAAAAGCAGTACCACCTCAAAGAGGCAACGACTGTTCCAGCTCAAGCACTTATCGTGGACCTCTACCCAAAACTCTCAGAGCTCGATCTTTTGCTCGGTGTTGGAACCACACGAGCTCCTTGGGCCCACTTTTATCCTCCTGAAGATTTTGGATACCAGCGCCGCTCTCCATTTGCCTTTCACCGTATCATCCCTATTTTTGGCAGGGCTGATGCAGAAGATGAAGAGGAAAAAAAACTCGATGAGCTCGAATGTGAAGATGAAGAGGAAGAAGAAGAGCGCTCTGCCATAAAGGGATGTCTTAAAAAAGTACGGGACCTCAATAAAATGCTTCGCTACATTGGCGGGCGTATTGGACAATTTTTACAAGGATAAGAGTTTAAGATGACACGTCGAGATTGGCTACAAACATTGGGGTGGGATTCTTCTCACACCTCCGAGTTGCGCCATGCTGCCTATGCCTATATCCGACAGGGAAAATACGACATCGCCCTTCCTTTTTTTGAAGCGCTCGTTGTCCTTGAGCCAAAAAGCACATATGATTGGCAGATGCTCGGTGCGCTCTATGTCGAGGTTAACCAACCGGAAAAAGCGATCAAGGCATTTGATACAGCTCTACAATCAGAAGAACAACATGGACCGACACTGCTTAACCTCACTAAGGCTTTTTTCATGGCCGGTAAAACCGAAGACGGTGTTCGCCTGGCTAAAATTCTTCAAAATGATGATGATCCGTATATTGCCGGCAACGCCTCTGCACTGCTCATGTGCTATACGTAAAAACCCAAGTTGAAAGTGTGATGTAAGGTTCACGTTTTGGGAATAACCAAGGGAAGGCAGTTCATACCAAAGTCTTTTCCAAGGATGCGTATGACTTCCTCTTGCGCCTCTTTATCTTTAACAATAAGTTGCACACTGCCATCGCCTTGAGATCCCATTCCCTTTCCACCATAGATATAGGGTTGGATAGGAGGATAGGCAAGCACTTTATGGAGAAGAGGGGCGGTTAATTGAGCAGGACATGCAGGAGCGACATACATATCAAATGCCTTTTGCGCCTCATTCATCAAGTCACCAATGCGCCTGTCTTCACCTGTTTTAATAGCTTCGACGGCCTGTGCCACCATCTCGTTATTAACTGGCCCTAAGTACTTTTGCACATTAGACTGGGTTGTGTTTTTGGGAAATGGATAGCACCGATTTAGGTTGTTGAGGATTTTTACCGTATCTTTCTCAGCACCGAGATCAACAAGGACAAAATGAAGGTCTTTTCCAACAGAAATCCTTTGAACCTCAACTTGCCCCTTATCAAAAACGAGCTTGAATGGCCCCTTTCCATATGCACAGACAAGATCAAGACGACCACAACGAGAGTATGCCGCAGTCTCTCCAAGAAAAGCGAGCTTTTGTTCCTCTTCAAGGGAAAGTCCGAGATTATATAGCCGGTTAAACGAACGAGCAACGAGAAGGCATGCAGCGCCACTTGCTCCATATCCACGATTGATAGGAAGGTCTGTCTTATAATTATCTACTTCTAACCCCTGCACAGGAAATCGATTAAGAATCTGAAGCGCTACTGCGGCGACGTAACTAAACACTCCCCCACACTGTATTTGTTCTTGAAGCTCTTCTTTCGTCATTGGAATTTCAAAACGAGATGTTGTGGGAGAAGAAGGCAATGACGCTGTAAAGATAAATCTGTCAGGATGGGGCTTTACACGAGCATATATCCCTTGATCGGTTCCTGTTGCGACCACAGCTCCTTTTTCAATTAGAGGATTGTCCTCACGATAAATAGCCGCCCAATCGCTATGCTCTCCAAAAAGACAAAACCGCCCCGGCATGAACACCTCTATTGATCTTTCTTCAGAGCAACAGGTATCGCCCCCATCGGCTACAAGAAACGTATTCATTTGCAAAAAAAGAAAACAGAAAAGGAAATAGCAACTATTTTTCCAAGACATATTCACCGTAATTTTTTATTTTCTATCCCCTTTGGGAAATAGATCGTAATCCAAAAGTTGAACCCGAGAAGTTTATTAACAGGGAACCTTAGCATCGCCGCTGAAAAAGAATCAATAAAGATCTTTAAACCGTATTCTCTAATCAGAGAAAAAGGGTCTTTCTCAAGGCGGAAACAACCCTTTCAACATCGCTTTCCCGCATACGAGAAAAAAACGGCAACGATAGTGCTTTTTGGAAATGGCCTTCCATCATAGGAAAGAGCTCCTTTTTTTCCTTACACCTGGCCTGAACCGCTGGATGTCTGTAGAGAGGAACATAGTGGTATTGGGAACCGACTCCCTGCTCGCTCAGCGTTTCCATCACGTCAGCGCGACACGTGTTAAACAGCTCATATTCAATATGAACCTCAAAAAGATGGTAGAGAGTCCTTCCATCGGGTTCACTGCCATGTGGAGTAACACCGGGAACGTTTTCTAATAGCTCCCTATATAAAAGGATAAGGGCGTCCTTTTCTTTTTGAAACTCGTCAAGACGTTGGAGCTGGGAGAGACCTAACGCCGCCTGAATGTCTGTCATGTGACCATTACACGAAAGGCTCTCTACCTCGTAATACCACGGCTCTTTTTCAGACGGTTTAAACCCACTATTTCGAAGCTGTCGAAGTCGTGAAAATAGGTCCGGGTCATTCGTTGTGACCATTCCACCTTCTCCGCAAGCGATATTTTTAGAGGCGTGAAAACTAAAAACCGTCATATCACTGTATGCACAGCTTCCGACAGGAAGACCATCGGGATACTTTGAGCCTAAAGCGTGGGCAGCATCTTCGATAATCACAACATCCTGGAAGCGAACCATCGAAGAGAGTCTTTTCATATCAACGGCAACACCTGCAAAATGGACGGGGACAATAAACGTCTTTCCCCGAGACATCGGTTCGATCATGCTCTCATTGAGAAGATCGAGATCCATATTTCCATATAAATCAATATCGACAAGATGCAGATTGGCTCCGCGGGAAAGCGCTCCTGAAACTGTTGCAATAAAGGTGTTGGGTGTCGACACGACTTTATCAAAGCTACTAACCCCGGCTGCTTGATAAGCAGCGTAAAGAGCCGAAGAGCCACTAGAAAAGGCAACAGCATAGCGCGCACCAACAAGATCCGCAGTTTCACGCTCAAAAGCTTGGACTGTAGGCCCTCTCGTGATATAGTCTTGTTGTAACGCTTGAACAACCGCATTGATGTCTTGTTCATCAATGCTTTGGTGAGCAAAAGCAAGAAAGTTCGTCATTTTCATTTACTGGTAAAGCCAAGTATACAAATAATAGGTAGCACAACTCTCTACAAAAGAATTGGCCGACAAGGTTTCTATTGTGGAGAAATCTAGAGATTAAACCAACTCTAAAAGGATACGCAATGATTGAAGAGGGAGTAGAACTACAAAAAGAGCAACATGCCATCGAACGTATAGATCGCCAACGTCGGCTCTTTTCCACTTTCAAAACCGATGGGCTCTCCAATTATTTAGAGAGAGAGAAAAAAAGCGTTGCTACAGACAGGATCGTTACGCTCAATGGATGGTCAAATACATACCACAATACCTATTCTCATATGCCGCTGCAACTCTTGCACCTATTACTCCCAAACCAAACAGAGACGATCAGTCGCTCTGGGGGATACTGGCTTCAAATTGGAGGTGTTGGGGTAGCCGTCAATCCGGGAACAGGATTCTTAGAGCGAATGCATAAAGCGGGCTACCATGTCTGGGATATCGATCATATCATCGTTACCGATGGAGAGATGGCCAGCTCATCGGAAATTGAGAAGATCTACTCCTTTAATAAGGAGATCAATAGCCTTCTTCAACAGTGGGAGCTCGACTCCCATATTATCTCATACTACCTACACCCTACAGCGTACGAACAGTATGCGACCCGGCTCCGACCAACAATCCGTAAAGAGGTGTCTACCGTACACTGCTTAGAAACGTTTTCTCAATCACCTGAAACCGTCGATCTCAATGAATTCGTTTCGTTTGATTTTTGTGCAGCTACACCATCGCCTTCAACCTCGCTCATGCTCAGAATTCGACGACACAAAGAAAATCAAGAACTCAACAGAATTGGATTTCTCACCAATAGCCCCTCTCATGAATCTCAAGTCGATTTCTTTACAAACTGTCAAACGCTCATTTTAGGAATAGGCAAAGCGTCCTTTGATGATCCTGGTCAGTCGCTTGGCTACTTGGGAGTTATTCAGCTTATAGATCGAGAAATCCCTCCTCGCACGGTAATCCTTTCAGAACAGGACTTTTCCGAAGGAGACACTCGTTTAGAAGCCCTCCACTATATACATGAACAGACAAGCACAAACCCCTCCTCTCTTTTACCTGCCGAAGAGGGGTTGACACTTCATCTCGACACGCTTCAGGTAACAACACCCTCTTTACAAACCCCAACACCTGTTCATGCAATTAAGATCATCCGAAGCAAGGGACCATTTAGCCGCCTTACCTTTTTAGATGAATACGGCATTTTGTAAGTCGCCTTAGAAGTTATCATCGGATTTTCAACAACACAATAGCCTCGTTTTTAGGAGGTTGTGTTTTTACACAATATTGAAAAAAACCCAACCTCCTAACAACAAGAAGGTTAAGAAAAAAATGACCATCAACACTCTCTGTATACTTTGTTATTGACTGACTATCAAAGGGTTGCAAAGAAATTCCGCCAAAATGGGGACAAAGATATTGCGAGCTTAAAAAATGGACTGTTAGTCTCTGGACACCGATACATCAAAAGGGAGCGTTAGCCCTACCAGGAGGAAAGAGATAATGCAACAGACGTGTAGTGCTTGCCAGGCTTGGATCCAGTTTCTCGAATATGTACGAGGGCAGATGACCCTTTCTGCGTATAACAATTGGATCGACCCCATTGAAGTCGACTCCTACTCTTCAGAAAAGATTGTGCTTAAAGTTCCCAATATCTTTGTTAAGGAATATCTGCTCGCCAACTTCAAAAAGGACCTATGCTCGTTTCTTCCCGTATCACACTCCGGAGAACCATCTCTTGAATTTATTATTGAAAAACAAGAGAGAAAACAGCGCCCCTTTTTCCTTCCCCCAAAAGAGCATGAAAAAGAAGAGACAAAAGAGAACATTGAGGCCGCAGCATTTCAATCTCAACTCAATGATAATTACCGATTCTCTACATTTATCGAAGGCAGCTCAAACCAATTTGTGAAGTCGGCTGCTATCGGTGTTGCAAACCGACCGGGCAAATCATACAGCCCTCTCTTTTTACATGGAGGTGTGGGATTAGGCAAAACCCACCTTCTCCACAGCATTGGTCACCATGTACGAGAAAAACACAAAAAGCTCCGTGTTCAGTGTATTACAACAGAAGCATTTATCAATCAGATTGTCGATAGCCTTCGAAACAAGTCTATAGATAAGCTCAAGCGATTTTATCGCTCTTCAGTCGATGTTCTTCTTGTCGACGACATCCAGTTCTTACAAAATCGGACAAATTTCGAAGAAGAGATCTCCAATACGTTTGAGACTCTCATCAATCAACACAAACAGATTGTGATCACAAGCGATAAGCCTCCAACACAGCTTAAACTCTCAGAGAGAATCGTCGCCCGTATGGAATGGGGGTTAGTTGCCCATATTGGGGTCCCTGATGTTGAAACACGCGTTGCCATCTTGCAATTTAAGGCAGAGCAAAAGGGGCTTCACATATCTAATAAAGTTGCCTTTAGTATCGCGGAGCTCATTCACAACATCCGACAACTAGAAGGCGCACTCAACAGATTAAGCGCTCACGCTCGACTTATGAACGCAACGATAGAAGAGGAGTTTGTGACCCAAATTTTGCAAGATCTCTTTCACCTTGTGCCAAAAGAAAAGCTCACTGTCGATATGATCCTTAAAAGCGTCGCCTCTGTCTTCCAGGTACGAGTAAGTGATCTTCGAGGCCACGCTCGAACCAAAGATATCGCCATTCCACGGCAGGTGGCGATGTTTTTAGCAAAAGAGCTCATCAACGAATCTCTTGTCATGCTAGGAGCCTCTTTTGGAAAGACCCACTCAACAATCCTCCACGCATGCAAATCTATCGAAAACAAGATGTCCCACGATGAAATGTTAGAGCGTCAGATCAACATGGTCCGCCGCCACATCGATTCACATCGAGGCTAGAGGTGAGCGGTATCCCCGAATATGGCAACTGTTATGCAGGGCTATGCTGTATCCACACATGTTCCCTCGACCAGCCCGACGATATTGAAAGAAAAACCCAGGAAACCTTTATCAAAACACCCCCAGAACAAAGAAACCTGTTTTTTCTTATGGCACCACCAGAAATACGGACGACATTAAAAGGCATTGCCGAACGCTCTATCCTTTCTCACAGATATCTTCCACCAGAAGGATACAAAATAGGCCACATTGTTAAGGACCTTATTGCACTGTACATGGCCTGTCAACAGGCAAAGCAGCCCCATCCCCAAGATCCCCCAATTAAATTTAATGCGGAAAAGCAGACCTTTTGGCTTTGCCAACAGTTTTTAGAACAGACTAACGCTCAATCTGCTCGGGAAGAATATAGGGAGGGGGAGAGCGATCGATAAGATCGACTCTAATCTTTTTCCACCACCGCTCATTTCGATGATCAAAATAAAGATACGCAACCCTATCCCAATCCTCTCCGTAGGCCCGTCGTACGTAATCGAGATACCCCGCTGGAGCGGGAATCGTCGTGGGGCCAAAAGGTAATTCCGAAGGCGGGAAAGAAAGATCGTTAGGATAGAAAAAATCATTCGGAGAGCTGTCCCTCCACGCTTCGTACATATACGTTCGTGTACCATCTATAAGGATAAGGGGAAAGACATCGACGAAGGGATACTTCCATGGGTAAAAACCGCCCCCTTTTTTAGGGCATGGCGTCCCGTCTGCAGGAAAAATTTTGTAAAATTCGGCTTCCGAATAGTGATACAGCTCAAGACCCCTCTCGGCCAGAACCCCTTTTAGCTCCTCAAGAAGGGGGACGTTCTCCGCACATATAGCGATATCGATATCATCGTCCCAGGGGATCATCCCCCCATGTCGAACAGCCCCTAACAGCGTTCCTGAAATGGCCCAGTAAGGAAGGCCACGCTCTTTAAAAAGGCGATCTACCTTCATGAACAGATCGTAAAAACAGCCCACACTATGAGGATCAGTCCTGGGAAGAGCAGAATCGATACAGGGAATAGTTGAAATACGCCTTCTCAGCCTCTTCAGAGATTTTTTTAAAGACCCATTAAGTACTATGTATTCATACCCTATTTCCCAAGCAAAACTCTCGATATTTTCGAGTCGACCTGTGTAGACAACTATGTGGATAGGCTGCGACCTATCTAACTCTAAGATATCTTGCGCTAAACGCTCTCGAGGACTCGATATAACAAGACACTTTACCTCCTTTTGCAGTGCCTTTGGACTAAAATCACATTTGGGTCCCAATGTGATAAGAAGCCGTGGTGAGACACAAAAGGCCCCTATTGGTAGAACGAGAAATAACAAGACAAAATAAAGCCACTTTTTTCTACCAAACATACTCTCTTCAAGTCCCCTTTTACGCCCGCCTTTCATTAGTATCTGTATAGACTTCTACAGCCTCTTGAGCACATCTAGACAAAACGTCTTGATCACAAGCAACTGTATGTGATATGGTAATCTTCTGCAAAGAGGGAATTCTTAAAAGATGAATCGGGAATTCCCCCAACGGATTATCGGAGAGGTCTATCGATTCTAGACTGTTTAAGCTAGCAACCCCCTCAGGAATAGATTCTATCTTATTCCCAGAAAGATTGAGATGTCGCAAACCGTTAAGAGCATACAGAGAGGAAGGTACAGAAAACAGCTCAGAATAGACAATAGCAAGGGTTTCGAGATGTGGGGGAAATACAAACTCCCGACTATGTATCATTGCAGGAGAAGCCTCATATATTATCAGCGCTTTAAGAGCAAAAAGCTGAGAAAACCAACCAGGAGGGGTACGATATCTATAGTTAAAACCAATCTCGAGATGCTCTAGCTGAGAACATTGCACAAGAAACTGTAACATC
>Ga0180438_10005122_pt1 | contig 18417 bp, 19 predicted proteins | sample SS_ome_12_FD_132455 | JGI IMG/M metagenome (GOLD analysis project Ga0180438, IMG submission 132455) | Hypersaline lake sediment archaeal communities from the Salton Sea, California, USA - SS_3_D_2 metaG | ecosystem: Environmental > Aquatic > Non-marine Saline and Alkaline > Hypersaline >...
GTCCCCGCGTCCTTGTCATACTTCCACACATCAATACCGGCTGTAGGAGCAATGAAGCCTGAAGGGCCAAGCGCCGTGAATGTAGCTCCATTGGTAGTCGGCTTTGATGCAATTGACCCGTACACACGTTCCGCATTGACAATATCCGATTGGGCACCAGATACGGTTGTGTTGTTCAGAAAGCGACACATGATCCCGTTGCCTGCGCAACCGATGACCGATGTCCCAAAGTAGTTGACGAATTCAAGGGCACCCCCTGGACTCAGGTCAGTCCAGCGTGACCACGCAGAGATGTCTGCCTGGTAGGTAAACAGTGACATCCTGCCAGACGTGTCTTTCGGGATTGCCAAATACCACGTCTTGCGGTCCCAGTCGTAGGTAGATACCGCCCATGCCCAGTATGTTCTATCAGTCACGATGTTGAGAAGTTCCCGAATCGAGCCGTATACCTGGCCATTGAAGTAGACCTCATCGATGCTCTGCTGAATCTGACCATTACAGCGGAATGGACCATCAGGACCGAGCCCGTTGACCCAATTGCCCACGTTGGACAGGCTGTAGTGAGACAAGCACCCACCGTCCCGGTACTGTCTCGTGCGTGTGCGTAGATCCAGAAAGTCACCGGCAATAACAGTCCTGCTGTTTCGCCCAAAGATCACCAGTTCGTTGTTGGGCATAACGGCCAAACCAGTGACTTCCTGTTCGACGGTACGAAAGTTCAATGGGCTGACGTACTCTGGAAAGTCAACCTCGCTGACGAACACAGAGCGGGGAGCCTCATCAGCACCGGCATAGACCATACGCCCGTCACGCTCAACAGCGTACCTGAATCGAAGCGGTGGCTCCCTCGTAAGTGGGGCAAAGTCAAACAGGTCTGTTTCAGCCACCAAAACGTCCCGCAAGCCAGTCACGTTGTCGATGGAGTTTGCCCTGAACAGGGTAGTTCCGTCGGTCTTTGAAATGTATAGCTGGATGCGGTCAACCTGTGGGTCGTCACAAAGAACCCCGCCAATTTGAATTGGTGCAGGGGCGCCGGCTATGTTTATTCTGCGAATGGGCGACAACGGGCTTTCGATCTGGCGTCCGTCACGGCCCTTGGCAATGTACGAGTAGGCGATGTAGTAGAAGCCAACAGCATAATTTGGACCGGCTCCAGCAGACAGAAACTCAGGAAGAAAATGCGGAGCCTGAATACCTGCCTTGTAGACATTGGACCCGTCATACCTCAAGACCTCTGTGTCACCGTCCAGAAAGTAGCTATTGGTCCCATTGCGGCCATACCGCACGGAATCCACCAGCAGCGCACCCTGCATCGTTTCGGGCCCACGTGCCCGCAGCAAGCCACCGCCTATGGTGTACACATTGCCTCGACCATGCACCAGTTCCTGGCTTGAACCTGAAGAGGCATCGAGATAGTGGTGCGCTCCTCTTACCACAGCATCAACTGGTGCGACAAGGATGTCCAACAGGACAGCAGCGCCTGTCCACTTTGCTCGTTGCGTGTTGTCGAAACCAAAGTTCTTGGCGCTAACGTCTGCCGCTACCTTGGGACGCGTCACAAAGTTGAAGAACATCGAGCGATTGTTTGCCGCGTCAAACGGCACATAAACCAGAAGCTGCGTGTTCGCCAATTCAGACGCGCCGAGTGCGATGTCTTGATTGATATTGACAGTCCCACCAAAGTAGTCGTCATTGTAGATGCGAAGGTCGTCCACCTTGTAGTCAATCGGGCCGTTGTCTGCGCTTTTTGCCAATCGAATCAGCCTGTAGCTGAAGGTATTTAGCGCAGGGGTGGCTACAGCGACGATGGCATTGGAACCCTGGAGTACGCCATCAAGGTACAGGCGCAACGTTGTATTGGCCCCGTTTTGATCGAAATCAGCAATTACATCGTATGTGACACCAGCACTTATCGCTGCCAAGGTACGCACCCGAATAATGGGGCCACCATTGTCATGTTCCAAGGCAAGCCAAAGCCCTGCAACGCCAGCACGCTTTTCGACAATGACGCGAGTTCCCGTGAGCGCAGGAGCGTTGTATCCAAGCTCCATGATGTAATAATCGTATGCGGGAGCACCAGCACCAGTATTGCCTGGAAGCAAGTCGAAACGCAGATTGAAAGCCCAGCACTGATCGGCATCCTTCCAAATCAGACTAGCACCGTTCGAGCCGGCAGCGCCTACCTCATCAGCCGATCCGTGGCAGTTGCCCCAAACGAAAAAGTGCTCGTTATCGTAGTTCCACACGGCCCCAATGCTGCCGTCAACGATACCGTCAGACGTTGGATCGTTTCCAAGATGCAAGTCTGCATCAGTAGGATTGGTCAGGAGAAACGAACGCGTAGTAGGGTTGCACATTTCGGCAATGTACCCGCTGCCCTCGTCCAATCGCCAGTGCAGTGTAGGCAGTTGATTGTCGAAATACTGGTATTGTGACCTCGTCGTGTTCGACATGGGCGTGGTCGATACAGCAGTAGGCCACATGGACACGTTGCACATGACCAGATTGCCCGGTGTCGTGGCTGCAATGTTTGTTGAGCCAAAGACAAGATTCTTGGTCATGTCCAAGCCGAGAGCGCCCAGGCCACCAATTGCGGTATTGCCTACGCTGCTCACAACCGTGATCTGGCCACCGGCCACGGCAGACTCGTAGATGCACCTGATCCAGCAGCTTTGACCAGCGACAATGTTCAGGCCCGTGTTCCACCAGACCGTGCCAGCACCGCTGTCCACGCCCACGTCAATGCTGCCAGCCGCAGTAATGCGCACGCCAACAATGCCGTTCAGCACCTCGCGAGTGTTGCCCACAGCCGGGAATGTCTCAAGGTTAAATACCACCTCCCACGAATAGGAAACGGCCCAGTTGTTGATGGGATCGACATTGTTCCAGTTGATGATGCTGCCGTAGACCGTTGGCAATCTGTAGGACGTGTCATCAAACAGCAACGCGCCCTTGGGAACCTGGGCAGAATGCAATGCCCTATGCCCGTCACGGGACCGAATAGACTTTTCGGTAAAATCGATATTGAGAAGGTCGGCGGCTGAATTCAGGCTGCTGTCGGCGTAGCCTGGCCTTGTGTCAAGCCCTGCATAGTTGCCGCGGGATACAATCTTGGGCATTTGTGAACCTCACGGGGTAGCCGTAGCACTTGTATCGATGCGTCCAGCCATGACGGCAGTACCCTGGGCCATGCGGGACATACGGAAACCGAAACGGGTACTGTTAGCGCCACTGCGCTGTTTCATGTCCTTGAGCGCCTCGCCAAACTCTGCACGCAGAGCACGGGCATCAAGCTGGCGCTGCTCAAAAGCCTTGATGATCGCCTTTGTCAAAAGCACCGAGTAGTGGTACTCCTCAGGGATGTCGATGGGCTCGTCAGTGTCCAGCACCATGTTAACGGGCCTGCGAAGGTACTCGATGATTAGGGCCTGATCTGCCTCATTGGGCAAAGGAAGAAGTCTGTAGCGCCTACGGCTCATGGGGTTGATGGCATAGTTCGCCGTGGCATTGGTTGTGCCTTTGTAGGGCTCTGTCAGAAAAAGCTGGTTGTTGCCGTTGAACCGCTGGATGGTGTACTCCCGGTTGTCACCTTCGATCTTGAGGGTGGCATCACCAAGGGATACGCCAGTGCGCACAAAGGTGTCCCACGAGGCCGCGGCATGGTCAACCTGGGCGCTCCCGTTGGTCACAGACACCGTCGTATCAGTCCACTGGTCACGGGCAAGCTGCTTGAAGTCAACGTCGATCCATGCCACGTCGCCAGAGTCGTCAGGGTCCAGCCTGCCTGCGCGTACCATTTGGTGCGGGTTGGCTACGATGAGTTCCCGCTGATCCACCTCGTCACGCGCACTCACCAAGGACAGGAAGTCCCACGGAAAGAAGTACACGTCGTTGTAGATCGTGATGTCCTCGGCTACCAAGGCTGCTCCCGGGTGCGAGGCCAATACGCACGTCGTACCGTCAATGACTTCGGCAATGCGGATCAGTTGATCCTCGTACCGCAGCAGTTGCCCTTGGTGAGAGAGTCGCAGACTGAGCCCGCCCCCTATAGTAGCGACCAAGGATTCGGCTCCAATCGTGATTGTCCCCGTTTCCTGTTCGACGTAGGGAATGCGTACTTCGTCACGCAACCAGCCCCAGTCATACGCTGAACAAATCTCCTGGTACGCAGCGTTGATGTGCCGCTTGGCAGTAGCCTGCACAGGGGTAGTCGCGGTAATCGCGCTTGTGAGGATGTTGAGTTCGCCAAGGTAGGCAAAATACTCAGTCTGCAACTCTCCGTAGTTCACGGGATTTACCCCTTGCTGCTTTTCTTCTTGAGTTCAGAGCGCATCTCTCGCATGAGATCTGACATCTTTTGGCGCTCCTTCTTCAGGCTGTCGATTTCAGATTGCATGGAGTCAAGCTTGACCTGGGTGCCTTCGCGCCCGGCTACGAGATTGCGCAACTTCTCTTGAGCGGCCTTGAACTCAACCTCGTGATCTTCAACCAGATGGGTCCAGTAGTCCTTTTCGGTTTTGGGGTCGATGAAATGGTCACTCGTCAGATGCATGAACGACTCGTCACAGAATCTGCATTTAAATCCCTTTGGCCACACGGGAATGGTTTTGCCCGTTTTGGGGTCAACGCCGCGGCGAGAAGCGCCGTCGCGCATCAGTTCCTCGTTGCGCTCGGACACAAGCTGATCTGCCCATCGTTCGATTTCCAGCGGAGCAGGGACCGCCTTCTCGCCGGGATCTTTGTTGGGACCTTTGGCCAGACCAGACGCAATTTCATGGGCTGTCATCGTGTCCACACGGCCCTGTACGGGCGACTCGCGGTTCGCGTTCGATTGCCGAATCTCTTCAGCGGTAGGAGCGTTCATCACCTTTTCTTCTCCAGTGGGCTTGGGGAGGAGCCCAATTGCCCCTCCCCTCACCCGAATGCTCAGAACGAGCCGGCGGGATCGATGTACAGCGGAGCCAGCGCGTCAACCGCAGCCGTATCCGCGACACCAACACCAAGCTTGCCCTGAAGGTCGTCAACGGTAAGACCACCGGCGACACGGCCCTGTGCCGTGCCAGCAACCGCGGTCCCACAAGTGACCACCTCGCCCAGCAGAATCGGGTCCTGCGAGCCGTCAACCAGGACGTGGCCCAGACCCTTGGTCTGCACCCAACCGAAGTGGTTGATCGTGATGACACCCTGGGCAATGCCGGGGCTCGTGAGAGCCGTAGCAGCCTTGGGGCTGACACCGAACGGGCGGAAGATGACGTAATCCGAGTTCGTTGTCAGGGCCGTGGTCCACGGCTCCGTGACCTGAATCGTGTTGTCATCCAGCCGGTTCTTGATGATACGGACCTGGCCCATACCATCAGCAAGCCCGGCGCCGTTGATGTACACTACGGCGTTCACCAACTGATCCGCAGTCAGGGCGGCAAAGTCGCCCGTGGCCGTCAGAGTGTCGGTTCCAGCCGCAGCAGCAGCATCAACGTCAGCGTCAGCAAGGTACGGACCAGTAATCAAGTCCTCGATCTGCACGGGGTTGCCAGCCGCCAGAGCGGCAATGGCTTCCACGTACACGAACTCGCGTCCGTCACCAGGGCAGTACCGCGTACCCAGTGCGAAACCGGGGGTAGCGTCGTCTGCCAGAATGTCCACACCAGAAGTCACCACCGGAGCGGAGTTCTGGCTCTGAAGCAGCTTCAGAATGGAAGCAGGCATCTTTCAGTCCTCCTTTCCTTAAGCGACGATACCAGTGCCCACGCCAAGGCGGCGCGGATCGTTGGTGGTCATTTGTCCCATCCACGCGAGCTTGCTCGAAATCACGAACTGTGCCTCGTTCATGACCGGGTCGTCCAGGTGGAAGTTGAACATCGAGTTGGGCCTGAGTTTCAGGTTCTCGAAGTTCACCATATACCAGTGACCCGCAAGCACCGCGGAATCCCACACGACCGGCTGGCCCTTCCAATTCAGGGCGTCAAAGCCGGCGTCGGCCAGTTTCGTGGCCAACGGACCCTGATAGCGCACGTTTGCCGACTGAGTAAGCTCATAGGCGTCATACGCGATCTGGGTTGTGATGCTGGCGGTCGTGCGATGGCTGCGCGAACCCGTATTGATGAGTCCGTTCAGGTTACGCAGGAACGCCAAACCATTGGCAGCAAAGCTACCAACGGCAGCATCGACCTGGTTGCGCCACCAAGGAGCGGTAGCGCGGTTGATACCGCCGACCACGCCAGCAGCAGGAGCATCAGCCACGATAAACGGCAGGCCGCCGATCTCGTCACCGACACCCAGACCCTGACAGATCTGACGGTTCAGTTCATCCTCACCAGTGAGAACGACGTTGCGTACACGCTCGTCCCAGAGGCTGAGAACTTTCTCGGCACCGCGGTTTTCAGCCAACTCGAAACGGTTGACAGTCGCGGCACCCGTGATGTGCTCGGCCGAGAACTCGGCGGGCCGCAAATGCTGGATGTCGGCCAAAGGCACGGCATCCCACTCTCCACGCGAAGCGATACTGGTATCGCGGGCATAGTTGAGGTTTTCAAAGATGGACGAACCACCCTCGTATTCGTCAACACCTCCCATCTCGCGGAAGAGCATGAGGACCACATGGTCCTGATGCCACTGATCAGCAACGGTCTTGCGACGATTCGGCATCGACGCAGTGAGAACGTTGTTGTAGTTGGCAATCGCTGCTACAGGAGCGGGCATTGATAAACCCTTTCAGGTTTAGAGGGCCTCGAAAGCCTTTCGCAATTCGGGGTCCTCTGCCAGTTGCTCTTGCAGGGCATCGTAGGAGTTTTGATAACCGCGGTTGTTGTCTCCCGCGATTCTCTGTGCTCCACCTGTTGCCACCGGGGTAGACTGCGGTGGGGGCGTCACCTGGGGCTGCGCTTGCTGCTGGTTGAGATTGGGAGCGGGAGCCCGTCGTTGGGCCATCGTTCGATCAATCTTAGCCAGCAGATAGGCATCCTTCAGGTTTGACGCTCTACCCTGCTGTGCCACTACCCTCATGTCCTCGACGAGGGTTTCGGCATCAGGATACCGCGACACGAACTCAGACCACTCACGCTGCCCCTCACGCTGCTGCTGGGTCTGCAAGGCAGTCTCCAGCTTCTGCACATGGGGTGTGACAGCCCGTTCGATTCTGGAGCTGACGTAACGTTCCAGATCCTGCTGGTATGTATCGGAATCAGGATCTGGGGGGGGCACGTCGTCCACAGGGCTGGGTGCGGTTTGGGCCACACCAGCTTGCTGCACTCCAGGGGAAGGCTGTTCAACCCAGCCCATTGAACGCAGATACTCTTGCCTCAGTTCAGGCTTCTTGTTCAGAGTCCTGAACATCTCGGCGTCACGGGCATCATCGGCGTACTTCGACTTCGCATCCTCAACCCACTTGTTGAAGGATGTCTGCCAGTAGGCACGCACTTGGCGCTCCCGCTCGGTAAGCTGCTCCAGGTTGTTCGGATCGAACTGACCTTCCGTCGTTGCATCCGTTGCCTGTGCTTCAGCTTGCCCACCTTGATCTGCGTTGAGGGACTCTGGTGCTTGGCCGGCGTCTTCAACGCCAACGGCACCCTCATCTTGCCCAACTACAGAGGCGAGGGCCTCTGCCATCTCATCAGACACGTATTTCTCCTTTCATGGTTACGTTTATCCCTGCCTTTGGCGAACCCATTTGCCCGCCTTAGGCCCGCTTTCCCAGCAGCTTGCACCTCTGCAGTGGCCGCTGGATTCTGCGTAGCGGAAACCCCGCTGACGCATCAATTCGTGCTTGTGATCAATGTCTCTGACGAAAGCCTCAAGATGCTCGTCGTAGTAGTTGCGAACACCATCGATGCTGTCGAGCCTACCGTGTACACGCTCCTGCCGCGGGGTGATGCTTTTGACGTAGTTGTACGTCGCAGCCCCACACACAGGGCAGTTCAGGTGGTTGTCCACCGTATTGGCCTGTTCACCGTGGCAGTCGTAGACGTAGATCATTGCGCGCCCCTCGTCGCTGCCATTGTGTCACCGGCAGTCACCTGTCCCATCTGGGCCTGTGCTCCAGGCTGGTTGGCCAGGAAGTCCTGATGTTGCTGCCTGTGGTTGATCATCAGTTGCAGGCCCATAGCGGCCATCTCGTCGCCCTGCTGGGCAGATGCCTGAAGGTCTTGGCCCATGATACGCATAGTCTTGTCAAGATCGGCAATGTGCCTGGCGTGGTTGTCGGTTGGCTCCGCAGGCACCTCGCCACCGCGCAGCATGATGATGTTTTCGAGCAACTGCCTGTCGTCGTCATCAGGAACGATGTAGTCATCGGGGTTAGGCAGGTCCATGCGCTCGAATACTTCGCGCAGGAGAGCCTTTTGATTGATGTCTGCCGGGAAAGAATTGCCAAGGCCAATGGCCAAATCCAGCAGTTGCTTGCGATAGACAGCCTCGTCCACTGGCTTGGCGCTTCCCGCACCGATGCGAACGTCAACCTCGTCATCAATTTCATCTGCGCTAAAGCTTTTCCAGGTCTTACCGGGCCTGCCCACAGCACGCAGAACCTTTTCAGGTGGCGTCTTGGCCTTGAGAAGCTTCAGCAGCTTCCTGCCGATCCTGACCCAGTATTGGCTGATGATCTCGTTCATGCTGGCAATGTCGTTGCCACTGTTTTGCTGAACGATGCTGATCTCAGTTGCTGGCCTGCCCGCTGGCGACAGTGCGCCCATCTGGTTAGGGCCAAGACCTGCCTTGAAAAAGATATCACTTTGCAGCCTGGAAATCTCAGCCTGTAGATCAGGTGAACCGCGCAGGATATCCAGGGCCTTGAGCCCGTCTACGCTCTGAACCTTGTGGATAGAGCCGGCAGACGCCTCTGCGAGGTTGGCGATGTTGTTGTCGTCCCATATTCCCTCGACTGCCATCAGCACAGGCTTCTGACTCTTGGCGATGTCAAGGCTTACGCTGCGCAGCCTGTCGTACTGACGCAAATCAGCTTGATAGTGGCGCAACAGCGGAATGCCAAGAAACGAGTGCTTCTTGCGTTTGATGCAAACGGACTCAAAGGGGAACGCATCCAGTTCCGGGTAGGGGTTGTCACCATCGTAGTGTGGCAGATCGCTCCCCTCTGAGATCACGAGTACGCGGCCTGGCAGGCCCTTGATCTTGTCAGGGGCCTGCCAGACATAGAAAAGCTCAATGTACTGCACGTCCTCGCACAGGGCGTCAGCACTTTTTGTTTCAAACTGTTTCATCATCTGCCAGTACGGGCTGTCGATCTCGGAGGTGGCCGACATCTTGTCTTTGGCCAGGAACCGTGGGTTCTTTTTTGCTACCCGCAGGGGCACTACGTCGCGCTTGGCAAACCAGCCGCCACCTTCCCAAGCCGCCTTGAGGCTCTTATACCCAGGGGCAAGGTAGCAGTCGAAGGCGTCTGCGTACTTGACGAACGGCTCGTCACTGAAAAGGTCGTCATCGAGCACCATAGGCGGGGGTGGCGCGACTTCCTTGGTGACCTCATCGATAATGGCGTCGATGTCCGTCTGGCTGTAGCCTTGGTCGGCCAGCATGGCCGCAGCTTCCGCCTTCATCAGTTCGCCTTCAGACGTGGCTTCTTTCTTGTTGGCCACAACTGCGTCATCGACATTGAAGCCGAGTTCGCAGTACCCGCGGCCAGTCAAGATGAGATCGAGCGTGTTTTCCTCAAGTACATCTGCACGCACTTGGTTTCGATACACGAAGTCAGACAGCCAGCCAGAGGCAAGAGTTGCGGTATTTCTGTCTTCCTCCTGCCCTGTATCGGCCACCACATCCCACTTGGGGTCGCGATAAACGAGCATGGACAAGAGCTTGGCAATGATCTGGTGTCCGTAATGCGTGTTGTGGCATTCAATCTCGTCGTTGGTGATTTCGTCGTCGCTTTCGATGTTCCACATGGACACGAGTTCAAGCCATTTCCCCTCATCGTCACGCCGCATTGCCTGGGCAAGACGGATCTGATCTTTGTAATAGGCCACAAGCTCCCGCTTGTTCATCTTGGTTGGATCTTCTACGGGAACGCCAGCGTTGTAGGTCTTACGGGCCATCGCTTACCCCAATGCCTTGAGTTTCTTTGACTGCCTCACCCTCTTGTTCCACATGGCCCGAAAGGAGTCGGGATGCGGTATCGTGGGCTTGTTCACACGACTGCGCGAGGGCCTGCTCATTACGATGTAACGTAGAGTGTCCAGTCCGTGGTCGTTACCCTTCTTGGGCTTGTTGGTCTTGCTGCCATCCCGTCGCCTGCCCCAAACGTACCCACCAAACTCAGAAATCAGGCGCGTACAGTTTGAGAAGATGTGGATCTTTGGTGCTCCACCATCCACGTAGCCCGTGCCGGTTTCGTTGAGTTCAAAGTCCAAGTACTCGCTCACGCGCATGATGCCCGCGTCCACCGAGTTGTCGGCCTTGATGCAGGCAATGCCGTTTTCGATGTACTGCTGAAGCACGCTTTTGGCGTTGTTTGCCGTGCGCTGGGCGCTGGCAGGATCAATCACCGTGTATGCGGCCTTAATGGGGGTGCCGTCGTGGTGGCACGTTATGGCCTTGATATTGTCGGCGTGGGTGCTTACGTCTGTGCCTTCCCGGTAGTATTCGTTGGTGATGACGATGGTGCCTTCCTGATCCACCCTGGCAATCAGGCAGACTGTTGGGTCGTCCAGGCCAACGTCGATGCCACGCACCAGCTTCCAGTCTCGAGGAACCTCATAGGGCTGCACCACATGGATCTCAGGTCGAAAATTGCGGTACACGCGCCCAGAGTGGCTGACGAACTCACCACCCCACTGTTCACGAAAGGTATCCTCGTCAATGGCCCCCTGCTCCAGCTTGCGCTTGGCCCACTCGTACTCTTCCATTGGGTAGGCGGGGTTGTCGATGGACTTGAACTGCCACGACTCCACAGACGAGTGGTAGTTGTCGCCGTGGTAGTGTTTGGCCTCGTCCTGTCCATCCATGAACAGCGGGTACAGGAGGTCATCGTAGCCACTGGGCGTGGTGGGAAAGATCAGTTGCCCAGACCGGCTGGCCAAGCGTTGGACGATGTAGTGGTCAAAAACGAACTTCTTCACCTTCGAGCCTTCAGCCATGATGATGCCGTCCAGTTCCTCACCCAGCAGTGAATCAGGGTCTTGGGTGGACTTGCATTCCACCCAAGAGTCCCATTCTGGAAACCTCAATGACATCCTGCCTTGAGCCCTGCTGTTCTGCATGTGGGCATGGTCCCTGATGGCCTTGCGAAAGGCCGGGTCTGGGTGGTTGTATAGTGAGTCCCGAATGTAGTCGAACTCCTTCTCAGCCAGGTTGTACTGGGTAGCCACGATCCACCAATGCGTGTTTGGCAGAAGCAGATGCGCTGCGCACTCCAAGCCCGCGGCATAGGACTTTCCACCTCGCGCACCAGCACAGAAAACGCGCGTTCTGGCGTGGCTCTTGTGGAACGCACGCTGCATCTTGTGCGGCTCGTAGCCCACAGAGTTGAAGAAGTTCTTCTTGGCCTTCCAGTCAAGCCTGTACACGGCAGTGCCGTCATCCCTGACGGTGACCACCTTGCAAGCCTTGGTCGGATCAACCAGCGCCGCGCTTGCCACGTTTGCTCCTGACGTTGAGTCCGAAAACCTTGGAAATCTGCTTCAGGTGCTCCTGTGGCGTGTACTCCACGACTTGCTTTTCAAAGCCCATGATCTTGGATAGCTGCCGAATGGCAGATGCACGCTCGTTGGCGTTGCCTGTTAGGATGGTGAAGATCAGTTCGTTCACCACGAAGATGTGCATATCCTCTTCTTCCTGCGCCTCACCCTCAAAGACGGTGGCCAGGATACGCTCTACGGTGTCTTCGTACTTCTCGAGGAAGTCACGCACACGACGCTCACGCTTGTCGAGGTGGTCGAGCACCAGATCCTTGGTGCGCTTCTCGCCCACCTTCTTTCTCATGTCGGGGCTTGCGCCGGCGTCTGCGGCAATGTCGGCAACGGAGTCCAGTTCGTTCACGGCTTGAGCTCCTTGGCCGCGGCAGCAGCGTTCGCAGCCTGCACAATGGCCTCGTAATCCTCGCGCACCAACGTGAACTCAACGCCATCGACAAGGGGAACGTTGTTGTCGGGTATCCCGGCAGCAATCATCTCCTGGGTGAGCGTGACCTTGCAGAGTTTGTTGTACTGGGTCACGTCCTTGGACTTGAAGTCAGCGGCATCCTTGTAGGTCGTGCCAAGCTTGCCTTCGTCCTTTTCGTCGTAGATCAGCTTCAACAGCACGTCCTTGCCGTCGCGCTTGATCACTTCGTGGCCAAAAGCCTCTGCCGGAACGTCAGGGATTTCAACGTCCTTGCCGTTGAACTTGACCTTGATTATGGGCACCACTTTGAGGGCAGTCTTGAGCGCCATCATCACCCCCCAGCAATCAAGGATTTGATGCACGAACTGGAAGTGGCAGCAGCAGAAATCGGCCTGATCAAATCAGTGCCCAGTAGCTTCGTACCACTTGATCCTATAATCGTGCCAAACAGTGGCTGCTCGGCCATGTCCTCTTTCGATTCCGCGTCCTGCGGTGGCGTAGGAACGCCCGTGCGCACTTGCAGGAGGTAGTCCCTGACAATGCCGATATGCGCGTCTGTAAACGTGAAGTAAAAGAAGTCGAACAGGCCACCACCGTCAGACGAAAACACTGCCGGGTAGGCCACCACGCCATCCCTGGCAATGCCCATCGCGTTGGTAAACAGGCCAGCAGTGGACTCAATTAACGGGCCTACGGACAACGCGTTCCAGTTCGCCGGAACACGCTCCGCCACCTTGCAGTAGAACGAATTGTCCTCAACTCCGATGTTGCACGGGATAGTCTCGTCGTCACGCACACGGGCCACGGGCGCGGCCACCGTTGGAATGTATGCGCTGATGAAGCCGGTTTCGACCTGGGCGCCCCACAGGTAAAGACTGACTTGGTTGAGGCCATCTAGTACAATGTCATTGTCAGCCTCACCGACACTGTATCGCACATCAATGTTGCCAACATGAGCAGCGTCAGACTTGAAGCACATCACGCATCGATACCACCCGTTCGGGTACGGCTGAATGATTGTTGCTTCATCAAGTGTACGAAGCGTGGTTCCAACAGCACCGTTTTCAACATCAAAGAATGCCCTGTAGTCCGTGACGCTATCGGAAGCGTAAAAGCGGATCCATGTCCTATTTCCACGTTTCACAAAGACAGATACCGTGTAGTACGTGCCTGCTGCGCCAGCAAAGCCCTGGTTTATGTAGTGTTCGCTGGCAAGCGTGTTGTCTTCGTTGAACGAGTCTGCCGTCAGATCGCCCACAGGGGACACTATCTGGTTGGCAGTACAGGTTGCCCTGACCTTGTTCCACGCGGCGTTGTCGAACTCTTCTGATCGAAGCAGAAGATTCGTCGCGGCCTTGTCATACGCCCAGCCGTAGGCACCGTCTGAAGTGCCAGCCACAGCCGCTCCCGTTCCAGTGTAAGGCTGTGCCGTCGCCCCCAGGTTCATCTGAAAGCCATAGGCGTAAAACGAATCGGTGCTCTGTCCATCAAACACAGTGTCGTTGTCATCTTCAGCGATGTAGTGATCCAGCAGGAGAGCACCGCCATCACCGGCACCAGTAGTAAACGTGATCGAACAGCGATACCAACCGCTTCCCACATCCTCAATGGCAGAGTCATCGAGGTTGTTCGTGATGCCTACTACACCGTTTCTGAAATCGAAGTAACCAGCACGCAAACCGCTAGGCAACGGGTAGTAAAAACGCATCCAGTTGCGAAGCGCAGGCTTGAAATAGGCACTTGCCGTGTACTGCGTGTTCTCAGCAAAGTAAAAACCCTGGCGAAGAAAGTGCGTAGTGCCAGCACTGTTGTCCTCAATAACGATATCCGCAGTCATCTCGCCATCGAGCGGATTGGCAATCGAGTCTGAGTCAATCGAACAACGAACCTTGCTCCACGAGGCGTTGTCCAGTTCCTCGCTGCGCAAAAAGTTGTTGAACGATGGCCATTGAGCACAAGACCACTCAGGGCGCAGCACGTTGTTGGCCGCACTCTTGATCAGACCGTCTTCGTCCAGGTAATACTTTGCCGATGCCCTGGCAAATGCGTAGCCCACCTGATCGCCCAGCCACGGCTGAAGCTTGCTGCCGTAGGCAGTGGTGTCGATCTCGTCTGCCAGAATGTGCCAGTTTGGCACATGGGCGTCACAGGCCGATCCCCACCTGTGCGGGCCGTAGGTCGGCATCCTACATCTTGCCCCACATAATCGCAACCGCTTCTCCGGCAGCGTGAGCAGAGATGTTCGCGTCCACATACGGCAAGGGACCGTTCAGGTACGCAGTCTGGTTACCAGCACCACCAAACACCAGGCTCGCCAGTACCACAGGCGTCACCGCCGTACTCCCGTCCACGCCGCTAGTGGCGCCCCCACGGATCTGTACCGTCATCGCACCCGTCACCTGGACCTGATAGCCGATACGCTCGGCATTGCCAAACGGCTGGATGTGACGACGCTCAGGGACATCTCCGTCGTACTCAGCACCTCGGAACGGCTGGCTGTTCACGCCCACCGCCGCAGCAGCAGGACGGGCATTCGCCGTGTCCAAAACCACAAACTGTCCCAGTCCCACGTATGCCATGCCTACTTGCTCCTACGCTTGCGCTTGTGCGGCTTCTGGCCCGTGCTTTTCACACAGATACCGTATGCCGCCGACTTGCTCTTGCCGCTCGCACGTACCTTCCGCACGCAGCGCATGAGCTTCCTCGGCATCAGTCAATCTCCAACGTGATCTTGTCCACCTTCCCCATAGCCGGCAGCACACCCTTGCCGTAGCGCTCAAGAAAGCTCTCCTCCGTCATGTTGAACACCGGCAACTGACGCTCCTCACGACTCTTCAGCGTGCATACGTCCCGCCCAATGTACAACCCACCACGCTTCGTAGGACGCGCCTCCCAAAACTTCAGGTGACCCCCCTTGGCATTGTCGTCACGACTCAGGTAGCCCTCAACCTCTTGCATCGTGTCGGATTCTCCAACATGTTGGAATTTCCAACACAATAGCTCAACCACTGAACCTTGTCAAGCACCAGTCACGGAACAGGATTCCTAAGACCTCCAATCACCAAGGGGGCCCTCACCACGCCCCACACCGAGATACGGACTCTCAGGACATCCTGAGGGCCTCACGTCCGGTGGAACGGGACTCCTGGCACTCCCAAACTCACACACGGGACTCTGGACCTACGAAACACCTACGAAACACCTACGAAGGCCCTCACCGAACAGCAGACGGCCTCACAACCGCTGGAACAGGATTCCTAATAAACCACCGGGGAAGGGTTGGGAGCATAGGGAAGCAGGCGGGGAGAGGAGAGGCCAGTGCATATTCAAGATAAACCGCCAGCCAAAGCGCCTCCAAAGGGGTGGGGGGCACGGGGGGCATGGCATTTCTTGCGCTTATTGGCCGCCCGGAGTAACACGATAGGGGGCCACACAAAAACGCTCAGCTTGGCCGTTGCCCGGGCATCGAGGCCGAAATCGGCAGTTTTGGGGCGGGTTGGCCTAACGTCGCATAACATCGATTATGTTACATTCGCGGTTTTGTGCACAAGTGCAATGCCCGAAATCGACGTGGGTTTGGCCCAATGCGGCGAGCAATATTTGCCAAATGGGTAAAATCGGGGGTTTGGGGGGCGATAGAGGGGCAAAACGGTCCCGTCCCCTCCCACCTACTCGCTCATGCCCCCAGGAGCCCTCCAGCTGACAGGCCTATGCATCCGGTCATGCCCCTGCGGCCCTATCTCCCTGTCCCTGTCCCTGTCCCTGTCCCCGTCCCTGCAGATCCGGTCATGCCCCAGGGGCCTCTGGGGGGCCTCCGTATCTCCGGACTTGATCCCTGATCCCTGGTCCGGCCGTCGATGGCCTTTCCGGGCCACTCCGGGCCATATTCCGGATAGTATCCGGAGTCCCTTATCCGGAATCCGGATACGCGCGCGCGCACGCGCGGGGGTAGTTTGGCGGGTCGATTGTGGGGGGCGTGGTGGGCACGAAAAAAGCCCCGGCGGCTGAGCCTACCGGGGCGTGTTGCGCGGGGGTATGGGGTATGCTACCCGGCGAGTGCGTCAATCTCCGCCTGATCTACCTCGGTTTTGCTCCTCGTATGTCCCGGTCCAGCCAAACGAGAATGATCGCGCAAACGGCAATCCCCACGATTTCGGATAGTGTCATCCCTCCTCCTCCTCGGCCAGCATCTGCAGCGGTACGATCACGTCCCACGCCACGCCATCGGCAGCCAGCACCACGGCAGGGCCGTCAAGGTCGCCCCACCCGCGCAGCCTGGTCATGCCAGCGACCACCACGGGGCGGTCATAATGATCTGCCCACACGTACTCCCCGTCCCGATATCCCAGGACCCGATCCACGGGGCACCTACTGACACCCTCGCCCCCGAGCCCGCGTACAGTTACCAGTTCCATCCCTGTTCCTCCTCCTCGGCCAGGACAGCATCGGCCCCGTCGGACATCACGCACCCGTGCAGGGCCCGCCACACCACGTCCATGCGATCGGCATCGGTCTGCGTCGCGGCCCACTCGTCGCCCCAGTCGTCGGATATCACGTCCCGCAGATCCCGCACCGTGCCACGATACTCGGCCTCGCGCGCGGCCAAGTATTCCTCGTAGGTCACGTCCCCGTCATCGGGGTGAAGCTCAATCCACCAACCATATGCCGCACGGTCGCATATGCATGCCAGCAGGTCCGCGACCTGCGCATCCTCCTCGTCGGGCGCCCAAACCGACCCGATAGGATCATATCCCATATCGTCCCCGGACACCCGCAGCGCCATGACCCGATCCCACTCTGTCCGTCCCATCCCCTACTCCTCCCTGCTGTCTGCCAGCAATTCCGCCAGCATGGATTCCAGCCGCGCATCAGGGCCCATTTTATAGAGTGAATAAATTGCCATTCGGAAGGGCTTCTCTCTACGTTCGTATCGCTAGACAAAGGCTTCTCCTTCTTCGTATTCCTCTTCATCACTAATCGTCTTGTGGGTGGGATATAAATATTGCCCGTTCATCTTGAGATAAGCCCAATCCAAGACGTTTCCCCCCACCTCTTCAAAGAGCCCTGAAATAGCATCACATGCTTGTGCTTCGCTATCTACGAGTCCTGGACGTAAGACCAATTGGACGGTGGCGATGTAAGTTTCCTGTGCCATCTTAAGTCTCCAGAAGCAATCCCACGCACTTGCCAGGACCGGGCAAAAATTCTTTGCCCCACTTTCGGGAAAAATATCCCTTGGAACGGCATTTATGAGGCGCCCCACTATTGTCTTCGCAAAAGATCATGCTAGCTCTGCGATTTGGAGAAGCGTCCCATGAAGAACCATCTATGTGGCCCCAATATTTTGGGCGTGCCCTTGTTCCGTCCCAGATAGTGACGGTTCCATCGGAATCCTGGCAAACCCAGACATCCATCCACGTTTTTTTAGTCATTCTGTTACTTCCTTATCACTGTTGCCAAGTCAGATACAATCTGGGCCGTATCGGGATCATGAGTGGCAATCTTCCCAACAAGGATAAACAAATGATCCAACTGTTCACGCATCTCGGATAGCTCTTCATTGAGTTCTCTAATTTCTTCGTCGAGCGCCTGACATAGATTATGTGTGGCCTCATAAAAGGAATGCGCAGAAAACCACTCTTTTAAAACATATCTATTTTCTTCATCTAGCAGGATCGGTTTTTTCGTGCAGCTTTTGTTTGTGCAGACCCATTCCCAGGGTTGATCCCATTTAAGAGGTTCATGTAATTCCATGGGGACAAAGCACAAGGGGCATGGCTTTGGGTTTTTTGGGGTATTCATTCACATCTCCATAAAAAAAAGAGGGGTATATATTTGTACACCCCTCTTATACCCGTATTTAACGAGAAGTTCAGTGTTTGCGGCCAGCATCGTACAGCTTCGTAGCAATGTACTCTTCAAGCTCGTAGGCAATCCACTGGGCCACACTCCAACTGTCCAGGTTGTCGCCATTCTTTTGGCGTTCAAGAAACTGGTCGATCTGTTTTTGTGCTATCTCCCGAATATCATTCGTAATCATCTCGGGTATGTAGTGCTTACCACCCGTGTAGTGCACATCATGATTGGCGTTCCACAGAACGGCATGGGGAATCAGGGCAATGTGCCCCCTGCACTTTGCACACCGAAACACCATGTACTTATCGATCACTTCATCAGGATTGTGTTCAGGTGAGCCGTTGGTCTCGCCAACTACCAGGAACACCGTGGTGCCGAGGATTTCCAGTTCGTGATGTTCATGCCCGCAAAGTGGGCACTTGATGATCTCTGGTAGATCCTCATAGGCAAGCTCATGAAGTTTACGCAGAGTACATTGGTTGTCATCCGCGAAGTCGTCCGGATGCTTCTCGATGA
>Ga0180438_10005125_pt1 | contig 18409 bp, 13 predicted proteins | sample SS_ome_12_FD_132455 | JGI IMG/M metagenome (GOLD analysis project Ga0180438, IMG submission 132455) | Hypersaline lake sediment archaeal communities from the Salton Sea, California, USA - SS_3_D_2 metaG | ecosystem: Environmental > Aquatic > Non-marine Saline and Alkaline > Hypersaline >...
CTGAAATTACCTGGGTCTGGGTGTTGTATGTTGATCATGATTTTCTACAAACCTTCAAACTTGAGGTGGTAGACGGCCGTGGTTTTGACAAGCAATTCTTAACCGATGAAAAAGGATCGTATATGCTGAATGAGGCGGCGGTGAAAGAAATTGGCTGGCAGTCGCCGGTTGGAAAACAATTCACCGGTTTCGGGAACGATGCCTATGGTCCGGTCATCGGTGTGGTGAAGGATTTCCATTTTCGATCGTTTCATCATGAGATCGAGCCCCTTTTTCTCTATGTGAATCCCGACCGTTTTGAGTATCTGTCTGTCCGGCTAAATCCCGAAAATCTGAAAGAGACGTTTGATTATCTAGAGACTACCTGGAAGCAATTTGTACCGGGATTACCGTTCGAGTATCGTTTTTTTGATGATACGTTCGATACCATCTATCGTTCTGAAACAACCATGAATGGGATTATCGGTCAGTTCACAGGCCTTTCGATTTTTATTGCCTGTCTCGGTCTTTTTGGGCTGGCGGCGTTCGTAACACAGCAGCGCACGAAAGAAATCGGCATTCGAAAAATTCTCGGGGCTTCCGTTTTTCAAATCATCTCCATGTTATCGAAGGATTTCCTGAAGTGGGTAGCTCTGGCCAACCTCATCGCCTGGCCTGTTGCCTGGTACGCCATGGACCGGTGGCTTCGGGGATTTGCTTACCGGACGAGCATGGGCATTTGGACGTTTATTTTGTCTGCTCTGATCGCCCTGATTATTGCATGGATCACTGTGAGTTTTCAATCCATTCGAACGGCTCTGGCCAATCCGGTAGACAGCTTGAAATACGAATAAGGACGAGGAGACGACGATGTTTAAGAATTATTTTAAAACCACCATTCGGAACATCCTAAAGTATAAAGTCTATTCGTCTATCAACATTGGCGGCCTGGCCGTGGGACTGGCATGCTGTATCCTGATCTTTCTGTACGTTAGTTACGAGTTGAGTTTTGATCGCTACCACGGGAATGCAGATCGTATTTACCGGCTGATCGTTGCATCGGCTCAGGATCTTAGCAACGTTGTAGCCGTTACTCCGGCAGGATATGCGGCCTATCTGACCGATGAATATCCCGAAATTGAAACCGCCATCCGCATCTTTGACATGCCGGCGACGATGATCAGCGGGACAAATGTTCATACACTACAAGATTTTGCCTATGTTGATCCGTCATTATTCCAAGTATTCGACTTTCCTCTACTTCAGGGAGATTTGAAAACAGTGCTCGAAGCACCCGGCTCGCTGGTGATCTCAGAGGATGCGGCGGTATCCATCTTCGGCGAAGCAGATGCCATGGGACAGTCGGTAACGCTGATTCTCGAAAATCAAAAGCACGATTTTCAGGTTACAGGCGTCATGAAAAACATCCCCAGGAACTCGCATATGCGTTTCGACTATTTTGTACCATTCGCTACGATCACAACCTTCCAGGGAGAGGATGCCCTGGAGAATTTCACCAGCAGTAATTACTATACGTATGTCATGCTGAAGCAGAATGTATCCCCCCATCAGTTGGAAGCCAAATTCCCAGAGTTCCTGGGAGAATACAAAGGAGTATGGACGGCAAGGCAGCGTGTGATGCTGCTCCAGCCTTTGCTCGATATTCATCTGAATACCGGCATCACGTTTGACCGGGCAGTAACGACGTCGAAACAGAACCTGACCATCTTTTCATTCATTGCCGTGTTCGTTTTACTCATCGCCTGCATTAACTTCATGAACCTGTCCACGGCCCGGGCGACGCTGCGAGCCAATGAAGTGGGGGTGCGTAAAGTTGTGGGTGCAAAGCGGATGCAGCTCATTCATCAATTCTTTTTTGAATCGATTCTGGCCAGTTTGATAGCGGTTATTTTTGCTTTGATGTTACTGAACCTATTTACACCCAAGGTAAGCTTACTCCTTGGGCGTGATGTACGACTTGTATTTTCGAGTGCGGGGCATCTGCTCGCCCTCGTGGGCATTGGACTTTTTACGGGTGTTTTGGCGGGGAGTTACCCGGCATTGGTACTGTCGATGTTTCGTCCGATTTCGGTTATGAAAGGGTTGTCTCATCATGGCGTCAAAGGGAGTCTGTTCAGGAAGGTGCTGATTGTTCTGCAATTTGGCATCACGGTATTCATGCTGATTGCCATGGGCACGGTATACAGCCAATTGAACTATGTGAAGAACCGGGATCTGGGATTCAATAAAGAACAGGTGGTTCGAATACATCTTACTAAAAATGTGAAAGACCATTTTTCATCTTTCAGACAGGTTTTGTTCTCAAATCCGGATATCCTGAACATGACCATGGTGAGAGGATTCCCGGGATACGTGAATATGAAAAGGGGCTACAACTGGCCCGGGAATTTTGGCGACCAGGAAGAAGAGGGTCGGAGTCTTTATACCATGCTAGTCGATCCATATACGTTTGAGACGCTTGGGCTGGAGATCGTGGCCGGCAGGAATTTCTCGGAGGGGATTCCCACCGATGTCACAGATGCCTATATTCTGAATGAGACGGCCGTCCGGGAGCTGGATCTGGAGGATCCCGTCGGCCAGCCGTTCCGTGCCTGGAGCGAAGGGATGGGGCAGATCATCGGTGTGATTAAGGATTTTCACTTCAAGTCTCTTCACCAGGAGATCGAACCCCTGGTACTGGACATTTATCCGGATTGGTGTTGGACAGCGCTCATTCGCATCTCGCCCTACGATATTCCTGAGACTCTTGCATCGATTGAAGCCGAATGGCGGCGGTTCGAACCGGAGATACCATATTCGTATCGATTCCTGGACGAGATGTTCGACCGGCTGTATCGAACCGAAGAACGTTTAGGGCGTTTGTTCGGATATTTCACGTTCCTGGCACTTCTTGTTGCCTGTCTGGGCATTTTTGGCCTGGTGGCCTTCGTCGCGGATCGCAGAAAAAAGGAGATTGGCATTCGTAAGGTGTTGGGTGCCTCGGTGTCCCATCTTGTGGTTTTAATGTCTAAAGATTTTTGTTTCCTGGTCTTGATTGCGTTCTGTATTTCGGCCCCCATCGCTACACTATTAATGAATCGATGGCTCCAGAACTTTGCATATCGCATGAATCCGAATTTGGTCATGATTCTGCTGGTGGGCCTATTTGCTCAGATAATGACACTGGTCACCATTAGTTTCCAATCGGTGAAGGCAAGCTTGGCCAATCCTGTGGATTCGTTGAAGTACGAATAGGAGATACAAAGAATGATTTTAAGCTGAACGCATGTTATCTCCAGAAACTTATTTCAAGGTCCTCTGTCAGGAAATGCTGGAATGAATTTAACATGATATCCAAATTTATGGATTTCTCAGAAGGTTCGAATGATAACCAAATGAATGTAGAAGAATGATGAGTGGCAGTGAGTCATGATAGCAAGGAGAAAATGTCTATGAACCCGATCCAATTCAAACTATCGCGAGGGATCACATCGATATACCGTTCCGGGCTGTTGATGAGCGTCCTACTTTGTATCTGGAATAGTTCTGAAGCACAAGTGCACAAGATCGATGAACCATTCCCAGTTCAAGCCGAGATTTTCGTGGACGAGCCGTTCACCGCTTGTGAGGGTATTGCGTTCAACGGTGAGGGCGATTTGTTCGTGACGGCCAATCGGGCGCTCTGGAAAGTATCCACCGATGGTTCGGCAGAAAAAGTGGCTGACTTATACACGAACTTGGGTATTGCTGCCATCGGTGACCGGGATATCCTGGTGGCGGATTTTGGTCCGACCAACGCTTTTCGAAACCAGAAAAACAATGACGGCATTATCTGGAGAGTAACGCCGGAAGGAGATAAAACAGAAGTCGTTAAGGGGATCGGCGATCCCAATTTTATTCTTGTTCAAAAGGACAGTTCTTTCCTGGTTTCCGACGATGCCACGAATGAGATTTTCCTGGCCGATCTCGATGGCAATCTCGAACTGTTCTGCACCGCGGTAAATCATCCCAACGGCCTCGCGTTTAGCCTGGATGGTTCGTCTCTCTACGTCGCACAGATTTTTTTGAACATCCGACCTGTGGTACCCGACAATCGCGTTTGGGAGATTGAACTCGAAGATGGCAAGCCCAAGAGAACTGCCCGTTTGCTGACACGAACCGGGCCGCGGGCTGCCAATGACGGTCTCGCCGTTGATAAACTGGGACGCATTTATATCGCAGCCAACGGCGAGGGGAAAATATGGCGATACGATCCATCCGACGACGGGATTATATTGATTACCGAGAATGTATACGGTGCAGGCAGTCTGGTTTTCGGGGAGGGAGAATATGATCACCAATCCCTCTATTTAACCACGACGTATGCGGCGGGTCGAGGCGGTAAAGTCTATAAGATTCCTGTCGGTGTAGAAGGCGCTCCGGTGAACCGGTAATCGTCGGCTTAGCGACTAAGATGAACCAAGGAGGATTTCATGAAGCGGGTACTCTGGATACCCTTCGGAAGTATCCTATTGTTACTTATCGTCTTTTCTGCGTGGAAAATCCGGATGCACTATTGTATTGAGAAGAAGCGGATTGAAATTCCGAAATTCACCGTCCCCGAGGAAGCCATTGCAGAGATTCGCGCGAAACTGGAAGACCGGATTCTCGATGTTGAAACGCTGACAGATAAGGTCAAGGATTCCCGCATGCTGCTGGTCGGGGAATCCCATTTACAGCACGAAGTGATCGAATATTTTCTGAATATGCTGGATCATCTGTCCGATGAGAAATTGGTGCTGAATCTCGAACTCCCGTCGTCGATTCAGGATAATATCGATGCATATCTGGAAAGCGGGGAGGAACAATATCTCGATACGCTGAATGCCACGCGCGGCTGCCTCCCATTTCAGGAGATTATTCGCTGGTCTTATCGTAACCGGGAGAGAGTTTTGAGGGTGTTTGCCATGGACGAGACCCTGGCACAAATGCAATTTAACCGGAGATACTTGTGTACGGACACCCGCAACGAAACGATGAAGAAGGCACTTTATCGGGCTTATCGTGACTTCCCCGATGCGAGAATCATCGCATACGCCGGACAAATGCATATGCTGAAATCGGGACGTTATAAGTATGACATTAAAAATCGGACACCCGCGGGCTCTCGACTGATCAATTCGGATATTCCGGAAGACGATATCTGTGTCGTCATGATCGCCGGTGAGGATGATTTCCAGCTGTCGCCTGCGTGGAACGGAAAAACGGGTGCAATGGAGATACACGGCGAATTTGCCCGGCTCCCGTTTATGTATTTTTATACCTATCCCGTGCATCGCGTTGTTTACGCAGACGAGTTATTCGATTTTTATGTGAATGTCGGGAAAACGACGAAAATTGAGCTCTGAGCCTTGTTCGGTTATTTCAGAAATAGAGAGGATAGCATATACATCCTCAATACTTTTGTATGCTGTCCTTGGTATGATTTCATTTCCGTCGTGGTAGAAGTGCTCCTGTCTTTTAATAAATTGGAGGAATCTAGGGTTAATCCATTGATTTTTTAAAGAGGTGTATTGATGAAACGATTCTATTTGATTCTGTTTATTTTACCGATTTTGTCGCATCGGATTTTTGCTCAGCCCGATGCGCAATGGCGTGGTCCAAACCGAAACGGCGTATTTCCAGGCACCGGGCTTTTAAAATCCTGGCCCGAGCAAGGACCCGATCTACTCTGGTCCTCGGAGGGTCTCGGTGATGGGTATGCTTCTGTCAGTGTAACCGACGGATTCATTTACGTCACTGGACGGGAGGATTCGGTCGAGTACTTGTCTGCCTTGGATTTGAAAGGTAACCGAGTTTGGCGGATTCCGTACGGACTGGGTGTGCGTAGAACTTATCCGGGGACACGCTGTACCCCGGCCGTGGAAGGGGATAGGATTTATCTGATCAGTGGACGGGGTGAAGTGGTTTGCGTAGACAAGCATCAGGCGAAGATACAATGGTCCGTTCCGGCTTTCGAGAAATTCCAGGGCGAGTTCTGGGACTGGGAGATCGCCGAATCCCCTTTGCTTGTGGATGATAAAGTGATCTTCACTCCTGGCGGGCATCTGACCACCATGGTGGCCCTGGACAAGTTCACTGGAGAGACTGTCTGGCAGACCGAGAGTCTACACGACACGATTGCGATGGTCTCTCCGACACTCGCCCGGCACGGCAACAGGAAAATCGTTGTCAACGTGATGATCAATTACCTTTTCGGAGTGGATGCCGACAACGGTGATATTCTTTGGAAGGTAAAGTACTCGGATATTGAAACGCCCATGGGCCACCCCTATTTGCCGCACAATAATTGTATCATGCCCATGTATGAAGACGGTTACCTATTTGTTACCAGCGGGTATGATCATGTGGGTGTGATGTTCAAACTCCTGAATGATGGAAGGGAGATTGAGCGTGTATGGATCAATCGGACTCTGGATTGTCATCATGGTCATGTGGTTCGTATAGGTGATTACATCTACGGCGCTAACTGGCTGGATAACCGCAACGGCAACTGGTGTTGTGTTAATTGGCACACGGGTGAAACCATGTATGAAGTCGAGTGGGTTAACAAAGGTTCCATCAGCGCTGCAGACGGCATGCTCTACTGCTACGAAGAGAAGCGGGGGAACTTAGCTCTGGTGGAACCTTCCCCGGATGATTTCAAGATTGTGAGTTCATTCAAAATCACTCAGGGGAGAGGACCGCACTGGACTCAACCGGTGATTCACGACGGCGTGTTGTATATTCGACACGGTGATGTGCTGATGGCGTTCGATATAAAGGATGAGAGAAGTGCGCTGTAGTTGTCCTCTTATCATTAAAAACGAGTAGGTTATGGATGGTGATATGAAGTCAGAAATCAACCGAAGTCAATTTAGTGGACATGCCTCGAGAGTGGCTCTCGCGTAAGCACAATCCTGTCTGCTGGGACAGTGCTGCATGCAAGAACGAATCATCCGGAAATCAGAGAAACCTTCACGTCCAGTCCAAAAATTGTTGCTTTAATCGACAGTCTGAGGAAGGGGGGAAACACAGACACTATTGTGGCGTCAGCTTTGGATGCAGGGGATATTTTGAAGAATCCGGAAGCGATGGAGGATGCGGCTAGTATCGGTAAGATGTTGACTGCCCCGATATCGAGTACTGAATTAATAAAGCATGACTTTATCTTTGTTGCTCAACGGTATGATTTCCAAGGGAGACGAATATGACGAGATATTTACAATCGTTGTTAGGAATTCTTATCTGTTTTCTGATTGGACTCTCTGGAATAAAATGTGTAAATATGAATTCCGAGAATTCAAAGAGTACAGCAAATCAAAAATCCGATATGAACGATCAAAACAAGTCTTTATCGGTTACAAATCCTAATGGAATTGGCTTTGGTGAGTTTTCTGGTGAGATTCTGCCGGTGTTTTATGTCAGCGACGTGATAAAGAGTGTTACATTCTATCATGAAGGATTGGGTTTTAATTTTAATCATTTTTGGGATTACAGTAAAAATGAGCCCGTTTATGAGTGGATCGATGATGAGCCACCCGTCTATGCACAGATGGGCGCGGGAGCCCAGAAGTTTGCGTTGCATTTGTATCGAAGTGATGAAGAACTTACAACCCATAGCATGATTCATTATTTTGGCGTACAGGATGTCGAGGCCCATTACCGGAATGTTCAAAGACAGGGTATTGAAACGAGTTCGCTCATTGATCGTCCGTGGATGCGGATGTTTTCTGTAAGGGATCCGGACGGGCATCGTATCTTTTTTTTTACGCGTCCTTCGAGCTGGATTTATTGAGTTGAATGGATTAGGGAGGAAAGCATGAGAATCCGACTATTATCATCGATAATTTTTATGTTATTATTACTGTGCATTCTCGCAGGCTGTTCAAACTTGCCTGAAAATACGGCGGTTTCTGATGATGGCGTTCATGTCCGTTTTGATGTTCAGGGACAGGGCGAGCCTGTGCTGGTATTTGTCCACGGCTGGGGCTCGGAACGTTCACGATGGAAAGGACAGGTCGCTCATTTTTCCGATAAACATCGCATCGTTACACTGGACCTGCCGGGATTTGGAGAGTCGGGCAACGATCGCGAGAACTGGACGATGGACGCCTATGGAGCAGATGTGGTATCTGTTCTCAAACGATTAAATATTAAAAATGCCGTACTGGTGGGACATTCCATGGGAGCTTATGCCGTTCTGGAAGCAGCTCGGAAAGCACCCCAATGGATTATCGGATTGGTCCCGGTGGATATGCTCCAGAATGTGGAGGAGACATACACTAAAGAGATGATTGATGGTCGGCTGGAACAGTTCCAGGCTTATATCGAAAGCCCCGAAGTCACGGTTCCCACCATCGGATGGATGGAATGCATCAGGGATGCGATGGTATACCGAGAGCGTTTACCTGATGTGTTGAAGGAAATCCAGACTCCGATTCACTGCATCAACTCCGATCAGCAGCCCACTCTGGTGGCCGTCGCCCGGAAGTATGCGGCATCATTCGATGCCGACATTGTGGAAGGTGTGGGCCATTCGGTTATAATCGATGCGCCGGAAGCGTTTAACCGACTTCTTGAGGAGATAGTAGAGGAATTCTTGAGCAAAGCGGAAGCGGAGTGAGGAGACAGAAATGAAGAAGAAAATTTTTATGTTACGCATATATTTTATTTGTTTTATTATTGTATTGACTGGCTGCCCGAAAAATCCTGAGAATTTCGCAGTTTCGACCGATGGTGTTCACATCCAATACTATGAAAATGGGAGAGGCGAACCACCCATCGTTTTGGTCCACGGTTTTGCCAGCGATCACTGGGATTGGGAATTTCAGGCCACGCATTTCTCCAACAAACATCGAGTTGTTGTCGTTGAACTGGCCGGATTCGGAGCATCAGGGAATCAGCGTGAGAACTGGACGATGGAGATGTTTGGAAAGGATGTGGTATCTGTAATAGAACATCTCAATCTTGATGATATTGTTCTGGTGGGACAATCGATGGGTGGTGCCGTTATCCTTGAGGCAGCCAAACGTATTCCTGAGAAGATATGCGGACTCGTTCCGGTCGATATGTTCCAGAATGTTGAATCGAAGTATCCTGTAGAAAATATCGACCAGCGAATAGAAAGGGTGATGGAACGAGTGCAACATCCCGACAGAGAGGAAATCCGAAAGGCTTTTAAAAGAAAGGTTGATCCGATCATCATCGATCGAATCATCCATTGTTTTGAATCCTCTTCAAAGATCGGATGGGAATCCTCGATTCGGGACTTAGGCAGATGGCTCAACCAGGATTTAATTCCTGCCCTGGAAGAAATCAAACTTCCGATTACCTGTATCAATTCTGATAATCAGGAGACGCATGTTGAAATCGGCAGGAAATATACGCCTTTGTTCGATGCGGTGGTCATCGAGAATACGGGACATGCTGTTATGCTGGATGCTCCCGATGAGTTCAACCGTGCCCTGGAAAATGTCATTATGGAATTCTCCGAATTGAAGCGATGAAACGGATGGGACTCGTCTGAATGAACGTAGCGGTTTTATCGTGAAATAGGATGATCGCAGTAGCTGAAATAGGACTTCTTTAAAAAGTTAGGCTTAGTAAGATAGCCTCATTTTACGTTCATCTCACCAATTTTCCCCATTTAATTCTGAACCGGAGTGCTCATCATTAAGGTGGATGATTTCAACGCTGCTATGAATGTTTTAAAAATCAAAGGCGTTGAACTTCTCCATGATGGGTCCCAGCAGGCTGCCGTCGGCATCTACGCGGCGTTCCGTAATTCATTTGGATCGTACATAAATGGTTGGAAATACACGGACCCGGAAGATAAAAAGGTTCATATTCGATAAGCGGAACGAGTCATGAGGGAACCCCTGAGGATTTTTTGCGTATGTATTATTATAACATGTTGCGTTTTTATCAGTTAATGAATGAACCGTTTTAATCGATCCTCAACGAATCGGGTATTCAAATGGTAATATTGGCTGATATTAAACATCTTCTTCATACGATTATTTTATTCCAGTGTTTTCTGCTGGCATTTTACTTATTAAATCAGAAGACCAAAAGAAGACAAAGTAATGTAATACTTGCCTCTTTCTTAATTGCCAAAGGAATATCGGAACTGGGTGGTGTTTTAAGGTTCTTCAGAGAACTGAGAGTATTCATTTATAATTCATGTCCCCATCTTTTTTGTATTCCCATTTCTTTTGATTTTCTGTATATGCCCTTACTATTCTTCTATATCCTTTCAATGACACAGGACGACTTCAAATTTAAGAAAAGACATCTATTACACAGTGGATTGTTTTTGTTGAGTTGTATCTACATCACGTTTCAATACCTTTTACATTCCTCCGATTTTTTACGACAAGAGATGAGTGATGGATATCTTTTTCACATCACGGAAAATCACGTCTTTAATGTGTCGGGAGATATACAATTTTTTGTATATGCCATCATATCATTGCACGTATTGCACTCCTATCGCAGACAGTTGAAGGATTCATACTCAACCATCGATAAAATTGACCTGTCTTGGCTTAAATTCGTACTTTATGGATTCATTGCTTGGCGCTCCCTGGGTGTTCTCCAAAATTTATTGTGGCTGGTAATTAAGAATGATTGTTTGGTACTCCTTTATATAGCATCATTAATCATATTTCTAATTTTTGTCAGTGTTATGGTATTCCGGGGTCTCAAACAGCCTCAAATATTTTTAGGAAAAGGAATAAATTCCATCGGTAAATATGACAAGGCTATACTCCCTAAGGACGTCAGACAAAAATACAAGGAAAGGCTCATTCATTATATGGAGTCCCATAAACCATATATTGACAGCGAGTTAACTTTAAGAACGCTCTCGGAGATGATGTCGATGCCTCAACGTCATCTTTCTCATGTTCTTAATGAAAGTCTAGAACAAAATTTTTTCGATTTCATCAATCGGTATCGTGTTGATGAAGCCAAGAAGCTTTTGAAGGAACCCAAATTTCAGCATTATACAGTACTTGCTGTTGCCTTCGAAGCAGGATTCAACTCGAAATCTTCATTCAATCTGGTGTTTAAGAAATACACAAAAATGACACCATCCCAATACAGAAATACAACTTTTGACGTTTAATCCTCCGAACAGAGTTACCCGTCTATTCATTTTGTGATTCATTGTTTTTCATGCTAAAATATACCACAAATCTGTCACACCGATTCACTTCCTCACGACAGATCCCATAGGATTTTTAGCCTTCTACATTATTTGATCAGAATCACTTTTGTGATTCCACTGAGTCTAGGCGTTTCCATCTTAACGATATAGACGCCCGCACCCACGCCCACTCCATTCGCATCTTTTCCATCCCACACAACAGTATGGTAACCCATCGTCAAGGATTGATCATCCAACAACAACCTGATCTTTCTTCCTAAGATATCGTATACAGTCAACTTAACGTCTGAAGGAGTAGCCAGATAGTACCGAATCGTCGTCGATGCGCTGAATGGATTAGGATGGTTCTGTTCGAGAAAACTATTGGTCGAAACACTGCCGTCTGAAACTCCTTCCAGAAAGAAATTTTCCAGAATGAATTCGACATTCCTACGCATCTGGATAGGATCGTAGCGATAAGGCCGACCGCTGATGAAGACGAACTGTCCTCCGTTGCTTCGGAGCGTTCCTCCTTCAGCGGGATTCTTCCAAACGCCGATCCCCCGAGGTGTTCCGAACGAGGTGGTTTCCTGGAAGAGCAGTGTACTCTCGGTACCGCTCAAATTTGTTTCGAATACGGCATTGTAGGATTGACTCCCGGTCAAGGCCATGTCTATCAGCCCCGGATGAGTGGCTATACAGTTATTGATTGTCGACGCTGGGTCTTCCGCCCATGTAATCCCCAGATACTGACGTAGATCATCATCCACATAGTTCTGTCCTGATCGGGTGATAAGAATAACATTCCCACCCGCTTCCAAATAGGGCAGAATCGATGTCTGCTGCCATGAGCCAAGATCACCGGCATAATTGTTACCGACCCAGATGACTGTGGAAAATTGCCCGAGAATATCCCCCGGAATTTTCCCGAACCCTATCGGATCGGGCAGCGTGGAAGGATAGCCTGTCGGTGGAGGATAAAAACAATCCCAATAATGGATGGGAGCATCTCCCCAGAAAGCCCGGTTTTCGTAACTGTTACGGATCTCTGCATCGTAGGATTCTAATAGAACACCGTTAACCAGCAGAATACCTCTATCGAAGGTTGGGTTGGTGAAATCTTCCCGAATACGTTTCAGCACCCAATCATCCTTATCGAGTTCTACAGTAAGAGGCTCAGAAGAAACTGACAGAAGGAATGACTGCGTTACAAGGCTGTCCCATACGACGAACGTCGTCTCATCTTCCAAGGTGGTTACCGTCACATCGATGGGCATCCAGAAGATATGATTGGTTTGCTCTTGTTGGATCTCCAGTTGTATGTCATAATCCGATCCGTTCTGAATCCAGTTCCATGAATACGAATATTGTGGAAAATTTTCCTCATAGATCCATTGATGGAAAAACTTGTCCAAATTCATTCCAGATACTTGTTCGCAAATGAGTTGAAATTCTTCAGTTGTGGCAGTTCCGTATTTGTGTGATGAGGCATAGTAAACTTTAAGAATATCAAAAAAGCATTCATCTCCCACAATATGCCGCAGCATATGCAGCACCCAGGAACCCTTCACATAACTGAGACCGCTGTCGAAAATAGTCTCATTCTCCGGGTCTTCCACATACACGGTGCCCGGGCCCAAATACAACTGATACACCATCTGATACTCACTCGCTGAAAACGGTGGATAGGCATATTCGTACCAGAGCGCCTCGCTGTATGAAGCGAAACCTTCATTCAGCCAGATATGGTGAAAACTGTCACAGGTGATCATATCCCCCCACCACTGATGGGCTATCTCATGTGCATAGAGTACTTCGCTCCAGCTGCCGTAACTGGTGCAGGTTTGATGCTCCATGCCACCGCTCCATAAGAAATCGACTTGACCATACTTTTCGTCGATAAAGGGGTACTCGCCAAACAGGTCGGAATAACAGGCGAGCATGTCATCGACCAGATTATTGATCCGAGCATTTGCATCGTAATTACCCGGAAAGCTATAGAACTGGATCTCCATGGTATCGGCACCCCCGTTATACACAAAATCATCATAGTGCATTTCATAGGGATGGATCGCCAGTGAAACCAGGTAGGTTGCAATTGGGTATTTTTCATGCCACCAGTATGTTGTCTGGTTTCCGGCGGTCGTCGTTTCTCTCAACGAACCGTTGGAAGCAACGATCAGATCTTCTGGCACGGTTACCCGAATATCCACGGAATCCGGCTTGTCCGACGGCACATCCTTGCAGGGCCACCAGACGCGTGCGCCAAAGACCGAACTCAGCGTCCAAATCATCGGCTCACCGTTGTGTGTATCAAAGTTAAAGTACCGGTCCGGGAAATCGCCGGGACGACCCGAATAATGTACCGTTATTCTGAAGGATTCGCCCTGCGCATAATCTCTGTCCAGCGCGACATCCAGTATATCGTTGTTCCTGCTGTAATCGAGCGGAGTGTCCGGAGCATCGGAACGGTAGAGATCGGTGATGGTCATGCCGCTCCAGAAATTCAGTTCGACATGATCCAATGTTTGCGCCGTGACTTCACCTACAACCTCAACGATGCCATTCAGGATCGCAGTAGCGGGATCGGGCGTTAAATCGAGGGAATAATAAGTGACGTCATAATCTTCCTGATTGGCGGTTTTCATCTTCTCACATAATGTCATCTGATGATAATGTTTTGCCTTCTGTGTATGCATATTCTCCTTGAATGTGACATCGATTTCCGGATACTGCGCATTCGATATGGCAATGATAAAGAAAAGAAAAAACAGAGATGTATACGTTCGCATGTTCATTTCTCCTTGCTATTTTCAATGGTCACATATAATAAATGGGATCGAAATTCATTTTAAAGTTCCGGCCGCCAATCCGGCTGAATAGCATGCCCGTTGGTATGGGTGATTCTTGTCAGGTCAGTACCATCGGTATTGATCGTATATATTTCAAAATGGCCCTCAAGAAACGAAGGAAAAGCAATCCGTTCCCCGTCGGGTGACCAGGACGAACCCGAATCCCATACATTGTTATCGGTGAGTTGTACAAGGTTCGTCCCATCGGCATTCATGATATAGATCTCTTCCGTCGCTTGATTGCCAGACGTAAAAGTTATCCGCGTCCCGTTGGGAGACCAAACGGGCCACCGGTCGTCGACATCGTTATTCGTCAAGCGCACGAGCTGAGATCCGTCAACACCTGCGATATAAATATCCGAATCCCCATCCTGGGATGAATGATATGTTAACCGTGTTCCATCAGGAGACCAACATGGCCCACCTCCTTCAAGAATCTGATATTGCTGGCTTCCATCGGCGTTCATCATCCATACTTCGGATCGATAGTTTTCATCGGGATACGCTCTGGCAAATGCGATTCGTGTCCCATCGGGTGACCATGTAGGTGAGTCATCATATACGCCTTGTACGTCCGTAAGGCGTCGGATGTTGTTTCCATCCGATTCCATGACGTAAATGGACCATGTGGTTTCATCCGTGGAATGCTTATAGAAAGCAATTCTCGATCCATCGGGTGACCAGGAAGGGCCACAGTCTCTTCCCGGTTCATCGGTCAATTGATACAGACCACTGCCGTCACTATTCATGAGATAAATTTCATTGTTACCACTTGGCGGGGTTATGGAAAAAGCGATCACATCGCCTCCTCTGCCGTCTGAGGGCACAGGAACAGATTCGGATCCATTGGGCGTCTTCTTACAGCCGAAACCAGACATTAAAACGATCCATAACGGAATTGCTGCAATGTACCTATTCATTCTCATAACAAGCCAACCTCCTTCCTCTCATAACGATTCATTCAGAATTCCTCATGAATCATAAGCCCGTGATTCAGGTCATGAGTTCTTTTCATATGCAATATCCTCCAAAAACACGTAACAATTCTCAAATTATGGTTCCTGCCTCCACACGGGATGGTCATCCTCAACGCTGTTCTCCGTCAATCGGGTGATGGCTCCCGGTTCCAGATTGTCGGATATCTCCATGCAGTAGATTTCATGGTTTCCGGTGACATCGGAAGAATAGAGAATTCGAGTTCCGTCGGGTGACCAGCTGGGCTCCCTATCTTCAACATCATTATTTGTTATTCGAGTCTGTTCACTCCCATCTGCATTCATGATGTAGATTTCAGAATTTCCATCGCGTTCCGAAATAAACACAATCCTGCTGCCATCGGGAGACCAGACCGGAACCCAGTCGTTCGCTTCATTATCGGTCATGCGTTCCGGGTTCGATCCATCAGCATCCATCACATAAATTTCCCAGTTGCCGTCCCTATCGGTACAGAATGCGATCTGAGAACCGTCGGGTGACCAACTGGGAAATCCTTCAATCGCATCCTCATTCGTTAATCTCGTCTGATTTGAGCCATCACTGTTCATCACATAGATATCGCCATTTCCACTCCTGGGAGAACTCCAGGCGATCCGTTGTCCATCCGATGACCAGGCGGGTTCAAAATCGGGTGGTGTGTCGATCGTCAGCCTCGTTCGGCCGGAGCCATCCAGATTGATGATACAGATATCCCCATCCGAACCAAAGGCAATGCGAGAACCGTCGGGTGACCAGGTTGGCCAATAATCCACTCCGTCATACACAGTCACCCGTCTCGGATTGCTACCATCGGCTTCCATGACGTAAATGTCTCCGCGACCGGTTCGTACGGAGCAAAAGGCAATCACCTCGGCCTCTGTATTATCGGAAGGAGGTTCGGATTCTGTGCTTTTTTTATGACATCCGATACATAAGACAAAAAGGGATAGGATGAGAACAAATATCAATTTGGTTTTCATGGGTCGCTCCTATTTAATGGTTGATGATTGTATTATCGTGTCCAACCGTGCTTATTGACTCCACGAATATTCAGTACAACGAATCCAACATCCTGATCACCTATAAAAACAACGCTATCGTCATTAAAAAATCGAATGCGGCGCGCATAATCACTATTTACTTCACGCAGATGAGGATGTGTCGGATCACTGATGTACAGCACTTTTATACCTTACTGTAAATCCCCCACATACAAACGATTGCCGCTTGCATAAACGCCATAGACACCTCCACCGTCAGAATAACTCCCGATAAACGATGGAGATAATGGGTCTGAAATGTCGAGGATACGAATACCATTGCCATGGCATCCGAGGAAGAATCGATTCTGCTCGATGTAAATACACTAGGCTCCCGCCGTGTTAAACTCCGTATAGATAAGCTGTGGTCTAGTCGGATCTGTCACATCAATGACTAGAAGTCCTTGTTCAAGAAAAGACAGATATGCATGATTTCTGCAAACGAATATATCCAGAATCCTTTCATTCACATCTAGATATCCGATAGAATGAGGCTGGCCTGGATTGGTGATACACAAAATTTCCAGCCCACCATCATGATATGTCAAAAAGCACTGGTTCTCTCGAAGACAAACACTCTGAACAGGACTTCTTCCTGTGAACTCACCGACGATTTCTGGTTCTTCTGAATTATCCAAATCTACAATCAGAAACCGCTCTCCGGCAATATAAGCTGTATCGTTTCTCAAGGTAACGCCAAAAACAATCCTTATAGGGATGTCTCCTTTTCGAATAGGATTTACAGGATCATCTACATCGATGAATACGGTTTGACCGTTACAGGTGACACAAGCCAAGTTCTCCTCAATGGCGACATCATAGGCTGTACCGACATCAACGTATCCAATCTGATGGATGGCGGATTCAGTGTCTTGCGGAGCTGAAGGTGATCTCTGGCAACCGCTATTAATTTTAAAAACAAGTAAAAAAAGTATTGATGTCAGAGACATACTATTTCTTTTCATCCTCGTTGTCAACTCTCTTTGTATTAATTGAATCACCAGATTATGCCTATATCGACAATTCCAGCTTCTTCATGGCACGATCATCCTCAACACTGTTCTCAGAATCAAACGGGTAATCAAAGCGTGTCAAACAAGACGAAAAGACGGTTTATATGAATGGCTACTCAACAGACGGCAGTATGTAAGATTCGTAGATGTCATAAGGATGGATGGTAAATTCATGTTCATAATTTCCTCCCGTTAAAACTACAACCATGTCCAAATCTGGGAAAACGGATATTTCTTGTCCACCTGATCCGATAGCTAGGAAATAGGTTATTGTGTTTGAATGATACGTCATCTGCCCTATATGCCAGTAATATCCATAATAATCACGTTGCTCGATGGGTGTCGTCATTTTTTCAATCCAATCTTCTGATAGTATTTGTTCATTTTCCCATGTCCCGTTTTGCAGGACAAGTTGCCCGAGTTTCAGCATATCCCTCGGTCTGAGATACAATCCTCCACCGGTATGGGGATGTCCGTCATGCCAGAATACCCAGTGGGTTTCAGTAATACCCAGGGGAGCAAACAAAACCTGATTGGCAAATTCGTTGGCAAACATATCGGATTCTTGCCCTATTATGACGCCTAATGTAATCGGGAGACCGCTATTATACAGGTAGTAGTTACCCGGTTCTTCGACTACTGGCTTATTCAACAAATAACCGATATAATCTTGACTCCTGCTCATGGTGCCAAGATCATTCCTCGAATCATTGAAAGAGTAAGACTGTTCATCCCATGACAATCCTGCTGTCATAGTCAACATATGTTGAATTGTAATCTTCCGTTTTTGTTCATCAAATCGATTCGTGTACTCAGGAAAGAAGAGATGTAAGGAATCCTCTACACCATTGATGTACCCTTTATCGATAGCAATCCCGGTGAGAATGGCAGTAATACCTTTGGTGGAGGATTGCATATGGTGCAGGGTATTCCTATCAAAATCGACATGCCTGCCATGGTAATAAGAATATCCGCTGAAGTACACCTCAAAAACAAGCTTGCCATTTTTTGCAATTAAGATGGAATGGTTGCCATCTCCATTTAAATCATTGAGTGCGTTCATCAACGCGCTTAACGAGTTTTGTGTCATTCCCACGTTCTCAAGAGAATCGGTCTCCCATCCATCGTTTGTCCGTTCAGGGACTCGATAAATATATTCATTATTATCGAGTTCAACGGGAGCATCTTTATCACATCCTAGGATTCCCAATGAGAACCATATAAGAAAATAAATAAATAATTGACAGTTCCTTTTTAACATAGTTTTCTCCTTATTCTATCCTGCTTCTCCATGCCGGATAGGTATCGATCCCCGGACTGGATGTCAGCCTCGTCACCCGACCCGTGGCTATATTCGTCACGGCGATTTCATCATCGTTA
>Ga0180438_10005126_pt1 | contig 18402 bp, 16 predicted proteins | sample SS_ome_12_FD_132455 | JGI IMG/M metagenome (GOLD analysis project Ga0180438, IMG submission 132455) | Hypersaline lake sediment archaeal communities from the Salton Sea, California, USA - SS_3_D_2 metaG | ecosystem: Environmental > Aquatic > Non-marine Saline and Alkaline > Hypersaline >...
CCTCACCGCCCGGTTGTCCGTCCTTGCCGTATGAGATCAGGTCAAAGTCGTCATGGACCCCCGGCGAGAGGTAAACATAATCGTTGTCCCAGGGGTCTGCAGGCACTTTCCCCTTTTCCAGGTAGCCTCCTTTGCGCCACTGCTTGGCAAGGTCGCCCACGGCAGGGGCCTCGACCAATGCCTGAAGCCCCTGTTCAGTGGTGGGGTATGATCCATTGTCTAACTTGTACAATTTCAGGGCAGTCTCCATACTCTCCATCTGAATTCTGGCCTTGGTTCGCTTGGCCTGTTCCGTCCTTCCCATGAGTCTTGGGACGATCAATCCCGCTAGAATCCCTAAAATGACAACTACCACCATGATTTCAATAAGGGTGAAGCCTCGATGGTCACCCCATCTGTCTTGCCTCATAAGGCCTCCTAAATTTAACGGTATGAGTGGCTTTGGCCCATCGTTCTCACTGTACCATCTGGCTCATTTCGAAGATCGGGAGCAATATGGACATGACGATGAACCCAACCACGACAGCCATGACCACGATCATAACCGGTTCCAGCATGGAAGTCATGGCCATAATCTGTGTCTCTACATCTTTTTCATAGGTGTCTGCGATCTTGTTCAGCATGGCCTCCAACTCCCCGCTTTGTTCGCCCACCGATATCATCTGTACGGCAATGGAGGGGAACCATGGGCTTCGTCCAAGGGGGATAGCTAGGCTTTTTCCGGCCTCGATTTCTTCGCAAGCATTGTCTATGGCTTCTCCGAATAGGATATTGTTGACAATATTCTTGACGATGTCCAGGGCAGAGAGCAGGGGGACACCGCTTTCCAGGAGAGTGCCAAGAGTTCGGGAAAACCGGGCCACTGCGATTCTCTGGTTGATGCTTCCCAAGACGGGCAGTCGAAGCTTGAGTCTATCCCAGAGATGGTGCCCTCTTGATGTCTTAATGAATTGCTTGACTGCAATGACAAGGCCCACGGCCACAATCATCAGGGCCCACCAGAAGGACTTGAAAAAGGAACTTATGGCGATGAGCACCAAGGTGGGCAACGGCAGGGCGTGATGCATGTCGGTGAAGACCCGCGTGATGTTGGGGACTACAAAGGTGACGAGGAAGAAGAGGACCAGGCTTCCGACAAGGGTCATCACGAGCGGATAGGCCAGGGCTGCCTTGAAGCGACCCTTTAGGGCCTCTTGGTTTTCAGTGTATTCTGCCAGCCGGGCCAGGACTACATCTAGGGCCCCTGATGCCTCACCTGCTCGGACCATATTCACATAGATATTGGAGAACTGCTTGGGATGTTGAGAAAGGGACAATGCCAGGCTGTTGCCTTCGTTTACTGATTCCTTGATCTGGGCCATGATCTTTTTGAACAATGGATTGCCGATCTGAGACCCTAAGGCATCTAGGGCACCCACCAAAGGAACCCCCGCTGCCAGCAGGACCGATAACTGCCTGGTCGTCACAGAGACTTCTGCCGGCTTCACTCTCTTGAAAAGACCGGAGACCGACACGGGCCCTGAAGGAAGGCCGCCAGGGACGGATACAGAAACCTCCTTTACCTCCACCGGAAACACCCCAGAGCCCCTGAGCTTCTGGCGGGCTATGACAGCGCTGTCGGCGTCGATGATGCCGCTCAAATTCTTGCCCGACGTGTCAAGGGCTGTGTACTCGTAAACAGGCATAGTCAAAAAGTTCTCTCAGCAGGCAAAGGAGCCACATGTGTCGTTTGCAAAAGCCTTTATGGCAGAAGTAATGGAGTCTAACAACGCCGGCAAGGGGTGTCAACTCTGTCCATCACCCCAACAGTCAAACCCTTTGGGAGCGTTCAAAAGTTGCGGCAACGCCCCTTGCCAAGAAGCCAAGGGGATAGGAAGAATCGCTTCTCTTCGGCACCCAATGCCTTTCAGTAGCCACGTCATTCCTGTAGATGGAAATGGCTGTCTGCCTGCGTTCACCGGTCCTTCCTATCCCCTTGTTTATGACGAACGCTATTCATCCCTTAGATCGTGGGTCCGAAGGCCCTGCTTCAAAATAGGCCAAATACTCCTGATTCCCCTTAGGTCCCAGAATAGGGGAGGGGGTCATTCCAAGACGGCGAAGCCGGAGCTTTTCCAGCGACCCTGTGACGTCTTCGATAACCGCCTGGTGCAAGGCTGGATCCCGCACAACGCCCCCCTTTCCGACCAATCCCTTTCCAACCTCAAACTGAGGCTTGATCAAACAGATGATGCGACATGGCTCCTTGACGAATCTCAAAACAGCAGGCACGACGATCTTAAGGGAAATGAATGAGACGTCAATGCAGGCCAGGTCTGCCTCCCTATCAAGGATTTGTGTATCAAGATGGCGGATGTTTGTCCGCTCCATGACCGTGACCCTGGGATCGGACCGCAGTTTCCAGTGGAGCTGACCGTAGCCCACATCTATGGCCGTCACGTGGGTTGCGCCGTGTTGGAGAAGACAATCGGTAAACCCACCGGTGGAAGCGCCGACATCCAGGCACCTCAAACCTGAGACATCGATCTCGAATGTCATAAGGGCCGCCTCGAGCTTGAGGCCACCTCGGCTCACAAAGGGCATGTCCCTGCCTGTGATTCGGATGCTGGCATCTTCAGGGACAAAGGTGCCGGCCTTTGACATTCTTTGATCGTTTACCAAAACCTCGCCGGCGAGGATCAAGGCCAGGGCCCGCTGACGGCTATGGACGAGGCCTCTTCTAACCATGAGAAGGTCCAAACGTTCTCTGGTGGCCCTCATGTGGGCCTCACGGTGGCTCTGGCTGTCATGGCCCCATGTCTTTGATCGCCTTGGTCACGGCCTTTGCAATGCCGGGCCCATCAATGCCGTACTTGCCGCGCAGAATCTGCTGTGCCCCGTGTTCTACAAAGGTGTCGCCTATGCCCAGCCGCAATACGGGAGTCCCTGTGACACCTTCATCTGACAAACACTCAAGGACTGCAGCGCCAAAGCCTCCCTGTAAAACGTTTTCTTCCACTGTCACAAGGAGAGGCATCTTTTTGGCCAGGGAGCAAATGAGTTCCTTATCAAGGGGCTTTACGAACCGCGAGTTGACGACGGTCACTGAAATGCCCGCCTCCTCCAGTTCGCGTTTTGCCTCAAGAGCGGCTGTGACGGTAATACCAATGGCCAAGATCGCTACGTCCCCTCCGGTGGTCAAGACCTCTGCCTTGCCCATGGACAGGGGGCGCACTTCATCTTCCAGGGGCACCCCTACGCCACAGCCCCGAGGGTATCTGAAGGCAATGGGTCCGGAATGATCGAGGGCGGTCTTCAGCATATGGCGCAACTCCCTCTCATCCATAGGGGCCATAACTGTCATGTTGGGCAGGCTGCGCAGAAAACTGAGGTCAAAAAGGCCATGATGGGTGGGCCCGTCCTCACCGACGATCCCACCGCGATCCATGGCAAAGATGACGGGGAGTGCCTCCAGGCATACGTCGTGCAGGATCTGGTCATAGGCCCGCTGCAAAAAAGTGGAATAGATGGCCACGACGGGACGAAATCCTTCCGTGGCCATGCCGGCAGCAAAGGTGACGGCATGCTGTTCGGCAATGCCCACGTCAAAGAAACGTTCAGGAAAGGCCTCACAAAAGGCGTTGAGCCCTGTTCCTTCAGGCATGGCGGCCGTCACGGCCACGATCTTATCGTTTTCGTGGGCCAGGTCCACCAGGGTCTTCCCAAAAACGTCCGTGTACGTGGGAGGGGCCTCTTTGGAGGGGCTTCCGTTTCCGGTCTTGATCTCAAAGCAGCCAACGCCGTGAAAATAGGTGGGATTTCGTTCGGCAGGAGGGTAGCCTTTGCCCTTTTTTGTGGTGACATGAAAAAGGACGGGCTTATGCATCTCTTTGACGTTTTGGAGGGTGTCGATCAAGTGGTCCAGTCTGTGACCCTTTATGGGGCCAAAGTAGTTGAAGTTAAATGCCTCAAAAAGCATCCCCGGCGTGACAAAGGCCTTGAATGATTCTTCCGTTCGTTTGGCCAAGTTGTAGACATCGTCTCCAAACTTCGGCAGGGACCTGAAAAACTCCTTTAGCTCTTCCCGAAGGGCCACAAAATGTCTTGCCGAGAGTTTCCGGCTCAAGAAGGATGAGACCACCCCCACGTTCCGGGCGATGGACATCTCGTTGTCATTCAAGACGACCATGAGGTCTTTTCCAAGGTCCCCTGTTTGGTTCAGGCCCTCGTAGGCAATACCGCCGGTCATGGAGCCGTCGCCAATGACGGCGATGATCTTGCCTTTGTCCTTCTTCAGACACTTTGCGCAAGCCATGCCAAGACTTGCGGAAATGGAGGTGCTGGCATGGCCTGTGGAAAAGGCGTCATAGGGGCTTTCGCTCATGCGCGTAAAGCCACTCAGACCGCCGTGCTGGCGCAGGGTGTGAAATCGATCTCTTCGCCCTGTGAGGAGTTTGTGGGTGTAAGCCTGGTGGCCCACATCCCAGACAATTCTATCGCGCGGGAGATCGAACACATAGTGCAACGCTATGGTCAGTTCCACGGCCCCCAGGCTGGGGGCGAGATGTCCTCCTGTGTGGGAGACAGTCTCAATGATCACCTCGCGGATTTCTTGAGCCAGTTCTGGCAGGCTGGAGCGATCCAGCTCTTTGAGATCTTGTGGAGAATCAATTTGATCTAGGTACCTCACTGCAACCTCACTTACCTGTTTCTTTCAATAACATAACGGGCAATGGCCGAAAGGGGTGCCCCCCTTTCGGCAAAACCATCAAGTTCTTCCAATGCCTTTTCCACCAGCTCTCCCATACGGGCTTTGGCCTGTTCCAGCCCCATGAGAGAGGGGCCCGTGGCCTTGTGAAGGGCCTCATCGCTTCCAACAGGTTTTCCGAGGATGTCAGGCCTGCCTTCAATATTGAGTATATCGTCGGCCATTTGAAAGGCAAGGCCGATGTGTCGGCCATAGGTCGCGAGACTGGCGATCTGTGGAGCACTGCCTCCGCCAAGGATGGCCCCGGCCTGCACAGAGGCCACAATAAGGGCCCCGGTTTTGAGACCCTGTAGCGTCTCAAGCTCGTCAAGGGTGAGTTGCCTTTGTTCTGAAAGAATATCCTGCATTTGCCCTTCCACCATACCCGAACATCCGGCGGCCCGTGCCATCAGAAATGCCACTTCCAGCCATTTCAAGGCCTTGTCTGGTTCATCAAGGCGCCCTGCATTGGCCAGGATCTCAAAGGCCAGGGTGAGCAAGGCATCGCCGGCCAAGATGGCGGTGGCTTCATCAAAGGCCTTATGACACGTGGCTTTCCCTCGACGGAGATCATCGTTGTCCATGGCTGGCAGATCATCATGGATGAGAGAGTAGGTGTGAATAAGCTCTAAGGCGCAGGCCGCTGGCATCACGTCCCCTTCAGAGCCACCCACCGCCTCTGAGGCAGCGATAGACAATAGGGGGCGCAACCGCTTTCCTCCAGCCTCGACAGAGTAGCGCATGGCCCGTATCAGGGGGCTAGGCCGCGGCCTCTGATTCTCCCAGACCTTGTCCAGGGATGTATTGACAGCCTCCTGTTTTTCCTTCAGGTACCTTCTAAGGTCAAATATCTGCATCTCAGCATCGTTTGCAAAAGACTTTTTAGGAAACCGTCGTGCTTCAGGTTTCGGCATTGGCCTTTGAGCCTTCATCTGGAAAAGGCTCTGATCGGACGGTCCCTGAGTCGTCTTGAAGGAGGATGGAGACCTTCCTCTCCGCTTCATCCAGCTTCTTTGCGCAGAATTTTGAAAGCTTGATCCCCTCCTGAAAGGTCTTCAATGCCTCATCTAGACCCAGGGTCCCACCTTCGAGCTCCTGCACGATATCATCCAGTCGCTTCATGGCATCTTCAAATGTTGGCTTGGCCATCCTCTGTCTTCCTCTCTATGCGGCAAACCATGGCCCCTTTTGAAAGAGTCACTTCTACCTGTTGGCCCACGTGGACCTGTTCAACACCCTTCACAAGGGCGTAGCCGGGCAGGGCCCTTGTAACGCTGTAGCCCCGTTCCAGAACCGCCAAGGGGCTTAAGGCGTGCAAGCTCGCTGCTGCGGCATGGAACCTTCCCCTCCTTAATTCAAGGCACATTTGCATTTGAGTTGAGAGGGTTTGGAGACTGTGCTTAAGTAATACTTTATATTCATGGGCCATGATCCCAGGGCTGCCACGGGAGAGCCTTTGCGCTGTGGCATCGAAATGACGTCTCTTGTCTGTCAAGGCCCTTGTCAGCCCTGCCCACATCTTGTCTACGCTGTCGTCTAGGCCCAATCTATAATCTGCAAGCCCTCTTGCTGGGTGAATGAGTCGTTGCGAGACCTGGGCCGTCTGTTCGGCCAGAAGCCGAAGCCGTTGGACGACCGCGCTCTTTAGAGCCGCCCGTGCTGCCGCGATATATCCCAGAAGCTCTTCTTTTACCGGGACAATCAACTCGGCCGCTGCCGAGGGTGTGGGGGCCCGCATGTCAGCCACAAAATCGGCAATCGTGAAGTCTGTTTCGTGGCCAACGGCAGAAACCACTGGAATATGCGAAGAAAAAATAGCCCTTGCCACGACCTCCGAGTTGAAGGCTTGGAGGTCTTCCATAGAACCGCCCCCTCGGGCAACGACCAAGACGTCTGCATCTGCCCGGGAATTCAACATTTCCAGGGCCGAGGCGATTTCTTCGGCCGCCCCTTCTCCCTGGACCTTCACGGGCGCAATCTCCATAGCCAGGTTAGGAAACCTGCGTCCCAAGACACTCATCATGTCGCGGATCACGGCCCCGGTGGGTGACGTGACCACCGCAATCTTCTGGGGCAAGAAGGGCAGGGGCCGTTTGTATTTGTCCTGGAAGAGCCCTTCTGCCGCGAGCTTGGATTTAAGCTGTTCAAAGGCGAGCTGGAGGCTCCCCATCCCTTGGGGCTCCAAATATTCCAAGATCACCTGATAGGTTCCTTTGGGCTCATACACGTTGATCCGTCCCATGGCGATAACGGCCATGCCACCTTCCGGTTCAAAGCTCAAGTGCCTGTTCTGACCGCGGAACATCACAGCGTTAATCTGAGCTCCAGGGTCTTTAAGGGTGAAGTAGAGGTGGCCGGAAAGGGGCCTATGCAAATTAGAGATCTCCCCCGCGACCCATACGAAGGGATAGGCCTCCTCCAGGAGATCTTTGATCTGCACAGTCAGTTCACTTACTGTGAAGATGTGCTGCTTGGGGGGCGTGGAATTTGACTCCATGGAAGACCTCATACCATATGTTCCTAGGGCCCACAATCTCTTTTTCCTGTGGCAAGAAGAGGCGATCTATGCTACATCACTAGAGAAACTAACGGTTTTCACATACTTCGAATGGGTCTTTTTCAGGACCCAGAGGAGCCTTCTCAAGCAATTGAAATCACGTGTTTTCAGCGGGAAAAATGTCCCCCCATCTCTTTTCGCTTGTTCTGAGACGTTTTTTGATCCGCCCTGGGGATCAACCATTTGGAAACCCGATTGTTCTGCGTTATCAAGGTTTGTCAGCAAAAATCGCCTGAATGAACCGCACAAAGAGATTTCGCTTTGGGCAACAGCCCGCAAGGAGGTGAATCATGCTAAAGAATCAGGTGAAAAAAGAGGTCAAGAAGGAGTTGGAAACCCTGGGGGAACGTGTGGGGCAACGCATTGGCCGGGTTGTTTCAAGCAACACACAGAACAAGGGCTCGGAACTTGGCAAAAAGGCGGGAAAAACCATGGCCAGACAGGTGGAACGGGTGGCTGATGTCCTTGGCAAGGAAGAGGTCACCAAGGAAGAGCAACTTGGCATTGGCGGCAAGATCGGGACCGGATTGGGGATGATGGCAAAGCACGCTGTTGAGAAACGTTATGGGCTGCTGGGAAAAATCATGGGCTCAGAAGCGATGATCTCAGAAGGTCGTACCACCGGTGCCAAGGCGGAAAAGATCCTCAAAAGGGCGGTCAAGAACGGGGTAAGGCGCGTGGTCGGAAGGAGGAAAGAGGTGTAATCGCCCATACCTGGCCGCTAATAACGTCTGATAATATATATTATGTAAACTTTTTACTCCGGGCCCGTGCAAGGCACATGCTACGGCCCTTTTAGCATCTCCCCTCCCTTTTCCAGGAAGGCCCTCACCGCTGGCAGTACGTAGACCTCATCGAGGTCCAACTCAGTGAGGCATTCCCTGAGAAGCCTGATTCTTTCTGTGAGGCCCTTGGCGCTATCCATCATATAGAAACGCCGACCCTTGACTTTGCAGAGCCCGCTTAAAGCCCGACCTTCGGCATCGGAGAGGTTCTCATATGACATGGAGATGTCTAGTTGCTCCAGTAGATTCTCAAGGTGTTGATACAAGACCTCCGGTTTCATGGACTCGTGTTGATCCGTTCAGGACGCAGGTCATGGGGGCACTGTCTTAGAAAGTACGCATCCGTCATCCCTGCGATGAAATCCCGCACAATCTCCGCAGGGGTCGCCCCATTCTTGTACGTGTCGGACATGTCGTGCAGATATTCGGTGAATATGATGGAGGCACTGTTGTGTTTTTCCACATCGCTCAGGTAACGTTCAAACAGAAACTCAAAAAGTGCCTTTATCTTTCCGGCAGGCGGTTTTATTTTCGAATTGAGATAAATGCGATGGAGGTTAAACTCTCGAAGCTTCTGGAGGGCCTCTGAGACCTCTTCGCTAAGGGAGATGGCTGGGCTCTTAAGGCTGTTTTTGATGACGTCGGTCACAAGGTTGTATACAATGGTTCCATTGGTGTCTCCCAGTACGGCCACTGCGTCGGCGGGAAGGTCTCTTCTTGCAATGAGATTCAGGCGGATGGCGTCTTCAATATCTCGGCCGATGTAGCTGATCGTATCGGCCATCCGCACCACACACCCTTCCAGGGTCATGGGGCTGACGGGGAAAGCTGGATCAGTCGCCTTCTTGCGCATCTCTCGGTCGAAGGTTTCAAAGGTTTTGTCCAGTATGGGATAGAGGGCTTGGGCATGAATCTCACCGTCATGGGAAAGGATGCCATCGAGGGTCTGGAGTGTGAGATTGCATCCCCTGCCCTTTCTTTCTATTTTCTCCAGGAATCTTACGCTTTGGAGATTGTGTTGAAAGGGCCCAATGCCCGATGCCTGACACAACTCGGAGAGATAGGTTTCCCCATCATGGCCAAAGGGGCAATGGCCGATGTCATGGCCCAAGGCAATGGCCTCTATCAGGTCTTCGTTTAGACTCAGAAATCGGGCGATAGTGCGCGATATTTTTGAGACCAGTTGGACGTGAAGGACTCTATGAGTGATGTGGTCATTGTCGACGAGGTAGAAGACCTGTGTCTTGTCGATATAGCGGGTGTAGGCCAGGGAGTGGAGGATGCGATCTGAGTCGACTGCGTATTCCTGGCGATGGCCCGTGACTACGCCCTGGTCATGGTGTCGGCGGATGGCCGCCGTACTCCGGGCGGCCAGGGGGGAAAGGAGGTGTTCTTCCCGGGTATTCAAAGATTCCTTTAATTGCTGTAAAGTCAAATAGTTCCTCCTTTAAATTTCTCCCATTTCGATCATCTTGTCCATGAGGTCATGATAGTCGATCCCTGCTTCCCTAAACCCTTGTCTGCCATACTTCATGTTGGCCTCTAGGACCCAGTATCTGCCGTTAGAATAACAGATATCGAGGCCCACGTCATCGAATTGACAAAGGCGGGCAGTGTTCACGGCAAAGGCGACCCCATCGGGGGGGATATTGTCCAAACGGATAGTGGCGCCCTGTGCCACATTGGTTCTAAACTCTCCAGGTTGTGCCACCCGCCAATAGGCATGGACCGCTTTGCCGCCAATGAGGACGACACGAAGGTCCCTGTCAAATTCCAAATATTCCTGGATATAGGCAGGCCCCTTTAGGGCTGTGTATGGGGCCAGGTCCTCTTGGTTGCGAATCAGGTAGATACCCCTTCCTAGGGCCGATCCTCGTGGAATCTTGGCCACGAATGGAAGTTGGAAGTGGTTCAATATTTTGGATTTTTGTAACTTTCCATAGAAAACTCGGGTCCTCGGGTGTGGGATCTCCAAAAGATTGAAGAGCGCGGTCTGTTTGATTTTGTCCTGTGTGTATTTGTAGGTGTGATAGTTGGGGAAAACGCGTTTTCCTATGGTGTCAAAGAGGTCAGCGTAGAAGGCCGTTGGATAGTATATGACCTCCGCTTGGCGAATCAGTTCCAGTTGCCAGTGCTCATAGTCCGATAGATTGGTGCGAACCCCCAAGGTGATGATATTTTTGCAGGCTTGAAGTCTGCTTCCAAGGGCTATCTTCTGGGTCTTTAAAACCATTTCAATTGTTCAAGTACCTGATTAGCAATAGCTTCAAATGCCCTGTGAAATGGGGATGTCCCCTTATGGCTCATAACGGGATTTCCTTCGTCACAGGCCCGGACAAGATCCTGATGGAAAGGGATGGTCCCCAGGAAGGGGACAGAGAGGGCTTCTGCCGTCTTGGGGCCATCGGATTTTTTGAATAGGTCCACGGGCTCGCCGCAATGTGGGCACTTAAAGGTGGCCATGTTCACTACGAGGCCGAGTATCTCCATGTTGACATGCTTGCAGAAGTTGATGGACTTTCGTACGTCGGCAAGGGAGACCTCCTGGGGCGTTGTCACCACAATGGCCTTGGCATCCGGTATGGTTTGGGCCACCGTGAGAGGTTCGTCCCCCGTGCCTGGAGGTGAATCAATGACCAGGCAGTCCAGGCTCCTCCAGTTCACGTCCGAGATAAACTGCCGGATGACTCCAATCTTGGCTGGTCCCCGCCAGATGATGGCCTGATCCTGATCCTGCATGAGGCTTGCCATGGACACCACCTTCAGGTTTTCTGAGAATGCCTTGGGTTCGGCAAATTTGCCGTCCACAACGTCCAGGAGGCCAGAAAGTCCCATCATGCCCGCCACGCTGGGCCCGTGTAGATCAACGTCCAGGAGCCCTGTCTTGAGGCCTTTGTTGGACAAGGTGACGGCCAGATTGGCGGCAATGCTGCTCTTTCCAACCCCCCCCTTGCCGCTCATGATCATGAGTTTGTGTGTGATCTTCTTAAGGGAACTCTCGATGGTAAGGTCCTGGATGTCATGGGCCGCGCCAGACCCCTTGCCTGATCCACAACTGCTTGGATCACATGTTTTTTCGGGCGAATCGGGTTGTGCCACTTGCGTGGTCTCCTTTCTACTAAGGGCCCCCTTTTCAGGCGGTCTTCCCGGACAAGGGGGCGTCTTTTTTCACGGTCCCAGAAGGGACTCGATTTTTGCCCTGCTCCGTTTCAGATGACTGCCGGGCCAGTAAATCCTCCCACAGCACGGACAGCGTGAGAATCTGTCGTGCACTCTCCACACATACTCGGGCACGGAGCCCAAGACTTCGGCGGCATCAACCTCGTCAAGGATGCAATTGCAGATGGTGCACCGGTCAAAAAAGCGGTTTGGGTCCGGTTTCAGGCCGAGCCCATGGATGATCTCCTTGAGTTGCGCCATGGGATCATTGGCTTGAACAAAGACGAGCCTACCATGTCCCACCTTGCCTGTCAGCTTGGTATTTCTCGTAAGAAGTACCCTGCCCTCCTCTGCCAAGGCAAGGAATTTTTCGTCGCAAAGGCTGTTGCAATAAAGCGTGTCATATCCAAGCAAGCGAAGCCATTTGGCCAGCTTGCCCAGCATGCGGTCAGCAGCAAAGATCATGGCATGCAGCCACTTCAGGGATCAAGGTTGACGGCTTCGTAAAAAGTCCATCTGCGCCGTTGTGCTTCATCCTTCGTCGTTGCGACGTACTATAAGTGCGCCTCATTCCTAAATATTTGCACGCCTTGCATATGAACGCTTTACTTTGCCGTCCATTCTGTAACTTTTTACGAAACCATCAAGGCCCATCATGAAAACCACAGGGGACGTTAAGCGTATAGGCCTCGGCAGGGACCTCGACGTTTGTCGACAGCCGCTCCACCTCCAGGGAAAAAGACGCTCCTTGCTTCCCGGCGACGACGATCTCTTTGGCAATGAGAAAATGTTCCAGCGGCTCAAATCGTCTGAACAAGGCGGTGTATGCAAGGTGGCCGCTTCGGTCGAACACATCAATTCGGTTCACCGTGGTTCCGATACGGTTGGTCCAGATCCGTTCAACAAGGCGGCCCCATTTCCTGTAAAGGGAGAGGCGCCATTGGCGCTGTGCATCTAAGTACTGAATCTCGGCACGGTGAAATGGCAGGACAGGGACCTGACCGGAGAGGATCACAAAAAGGTCTTCCACCGGCAAAGGAACAGAGACAAGGCGCGACACGTTCCGGGCCGTGGCCTTTGCCTCAACACACCGACCCTCGTCAGGGGCATGGAGATAGAAGGTGGACCCCTTCACCAAAAGGGTGAGGTTCGGCTGACCCCACAACCCCAGCGTCTCTATGCGCAGGTTCGCCGGAAGGGAGCCGATCCATGCCACCCGCGTCGTGTGCTCCTTGCCGTCCATGGTATGACGGAGCCTGCCGATTCCCCGAAAACTTCTGATGCTATCTTGTTCTTCTTTTAGGGCAGACAACCATCGGTGGGCATCGGGCCTCGGCACTCCCAGACCGGTTTTTGGTGTGAAGGCACATGCGGAAAGAGACAGTGCAAGCAAAAAGACAGCAACAAGGGCAAAGCCCCGACTACCGATTGCCGCCAGAAGGGTTTTCAATGGACTCTATCTTTTCTTCAATCAAGGAGGTATCCTCTTTTTCCTTCTCTTTTGCCTCAAGTGCTTTCTTGTAGAACATCAAGCCCTTGTCCGGGTCACCGGCCTTAACATAGGCATCGCCCAGGTGCTCCAGGATGGCGGGATCATCAGGGACCAATTCGGCCGCCGCCTCAAGGAACTTGATCGCCTCTTGGTAGCGCCCTTTCTGGTAGTAGACCCACCCAAGGCTGTCCGTGATGTAGCCGTCATCTGCCTTGTGTTCCATGGCCCTCTTGATGAGCTCTTCTGCTTCATCCAGGTTGGTGCCAAGTTCGGCATAGGTGTAACCAAGGTAGTTGAGGGCCTCGGCATGGCCTGGGTCTGCTTCAATGACAGCGTACATCTCCTGGATGCATTTTTCCTTGTCCCCGGCCTTGTCGTAGACAACTCCCAGTCCAAAATGGAGCCGCGCGTCATGGGGCTTAAGATCCAGGCCTTTGTTCAGAATGTCAATGGCCTTGTCATAGGCCTCCATGTCTTCGTAGAGGGCCCCCAAAAAGAGGTAGAGATCAGGCTGGTCCGGCTCCTTTTCAATGGCCTCCTCCATGACCTGGACCGCCTTTTGCTCGTTGCCTGTTTCCTGGTAGAGAAAGCCGAGATGAATGACGGTGCTTCGACGAAAAGAGGAGCCTTCGGGGACTTTCTCATACGCCGAAATGGCCTCTTCTGATTTGTCCAGTCCTTCAAAGGCCATTCCCAGGAAATAGTGGAGTTCTCGGTCCTCCGGGGTATCTTCCAGGAGTGACTGCAAGAGTTCGACCGCTTCGCCATGTCTTTCCTGATCCAGGTAGATCAAGGCAATCTGCTTGATAACAAGTGGATTTGATTGACTCTTCAGCCTTAACTGTTCAAACCGATCCTTGGCCTGATCAGCGCGACCCATCTTCAAGTAGAAGTGTCCGAGGCCAATAGCGGCCTTGATGCTGTCCGGGTCCTTTTCCAGGAGGCTTTCATAGGTCTCGATAACCTTTTTGTCCCTTCCAGTGGCCTCGTAGATATTGGCAAGCTCAAAGTAAGTCTGGTCGTAGTCCGGCTGCAGCTCAAGGCATGCCAAGAAGGCAGGCTCTGCAGCATCATAGTCTTTAAGGGCAACGCTGACGGTTCCAAAATGAAAATGCCCTGAGAAAGATGTGGGGTCTATCTCTGTGAGTTTCTTGTAGGTTTCCCTTGCCTTGTCAAGCTCCTTGTTCCTGACATATTCCATCCCTAACAACAGATGGACTTGTTCAGAACCTGGATCAAGTTCCAGTGCTTCCTCGTAAGTGGCAATGGCCTCAACGTGCTGATTCAGGGCGCTGTGGATACCGCCAAGCATGATGACAGAGGGTCCGTGCTCCGGGTCCATGTCGGTGAGTTCTTGGGCGATTCCGAGGGCTGAATAAGGGTCACTGAGTTGAAGATAGAGTTGGGCGAGCTCCCTTTTCAGGAATACTGAGTCCGGGTCCCTTGCTGCGGCCTCTCTGAGCAATGCCAAGGCCCTACTCATTTTCCCTTGTCTGTTCATGAGTCGCGACTGCGTGTAGTAATAGTACGGACCCATTTCATGGTCCTCTTCATGGTCCTCCATTTCAGGAGGTCTTGTGGTGTGGTGGGAAAGCCTCTGGTGCGGCCCACAACCACCGATATGAAGGAGGAGGGCGACACAGATACTTGGCCATAGAATCTTTCCCGTCATGCTCTTCTTGTTCCCCTATTGGACCTTGGCCTTAATCTTGACTTAGGCCTTCCACGAATGAAGCGAAATCAGGAATCTCCCGTTCAAAGTAAGACTTCATGCGCTTCATCATGTTGTTTTCGATCTGGCGGACCCGTTCCCTGGAGACCCCATAGCGCTCACCGATCTCCTGCAGTGTTGCCGGCGTGTCGGAGAGAACCCGCTTTTCAAGTATGTCGATTTCACGCTTGTTAAGGCTGCCCTTAAAGGCAGCGATTTTTTCATGGAGGATGGCCTCCATCTCCTTCCTGGCCACCTGTGTTTCGGCAGAGACTTGCTCTGTGGCAATGAATCCACTGCGCTCATCGTCTGAACCCTCTTTGATAGGGGCATCCAGTGAGAGCTCCCACCCATCCAACCGCTGGTCCATGTCAGTGACTTCTTTCTCAGAGACCCCAAGGCGTTCGGAAAGGAGCTTTGGCTTGGGGTCAAACCCCTCTGATATGAGCCTTTGCTTTTCCTTCTTTAACCTGAAAAAGAGCTTTCGTTGGGCTTGTGTGGTCCCGATTTTGACAAGCCGCCAATTGTCCATGATGAATTTCAGGATATAGGCCTTGATCCAAAAGGAGGCGTAGTAAGAGAACCGTACGCCCTTGTGGGGATCGAACTTTCGAGCCGCTTGCATGAGTCCGATATTGCCTTCCTGGATCAAATCGAGCAGATTCTGCATCCAAACCCGCTGAAACTCCATGGCTATTTTGACAACAAGCCTCAAATTGGAGGTGACCAGCTTGTAGGCCGCATCGCGATCTCCATGCTCCCTGACCCGGATAGCAAGTTCCTTTTCTTCTTCTTTTGTAAGGAGTGGATGCTGTCCAATCTCCCAAAGGTACCGCTGCAGGGGATCATACTTGACAAGGAGCGACTCGGGTGCGGACTTGATGGCCTTGTTTTTGTTAGATACTGCCTCCTCTTTGGGGGCAGTCTTCTTGCCCTTCAGGCCGCTCTTTTCTTTCTTCAGAGCACTCTTCCCTTTTTTTGAGGCAGTCTTTTGTTTCTTTTTCAGATTCTTCTCCCAACTAGAAAATCATCATTATGGTCATGAAATACCAGACAGGCCGTTGTTTATCAAGCCATTCTTATTTTATACGACGAACGGGCGCCTGTACCTCTGTTGGATAGAGCACGGACTTCTAATCAGAAGAGATCTCACAAAAAAACCTGTGTTTTCAATTGCTAATATGATTACACCCGGTTTTTTTGTACCCGTCATCTCGGGAAAAGTTGGCCGAAATTAGAGTTCTTGAGATGTGGCGGGCACAGGGTGGGCACACTCTTCTTGGGCACTGTTGTGTGTCTGAATCCCCTGCTCTTTGAAATCTCAATATCCGCAAGCCGGTGAGATAACAACCAGTCCCGGCTACGGGAGGGATGAAACAGAGCGTCGGCCTATGGGTCTCAGGAAGCCTAACCGAAAAATGGCCTTTTCAATTTCATAAGATTACTCAGAACCGAAAGTATTCTGGGCCGGTTCGAGATACAGGTTTCTCTCGAACTTCGGTTCGGTTGGTCTTGAGAATTGAAGATAAGCGGACAAAATCGAGATTGTATAGCATTATTTCTACTCGGCCCTTTGAAATGCAGGGAGGAGATGACATAGCATTATTTCGCATCTCGATTGGCCTTAGGAATCGAGGATAATCGGGTAGGATCTTTGGTCCTGTCACAATCAAAATTGGTAGCAGACATGGCCGGTCTAAAGATGCCGAGTCCCCTTAAGGATGGATGACAGATATATGGGTTATACTACTGGCCCGAACTAGAATGCGACACACTCTTTCGTTTCTGAATGGCTTCCAAAGCCCGTTTGATGTAGTGCTTCGCACCAGGAAAGTCGGGCGTAATCCGTAGTGCTTCTGAAAAATGATCAATGGCTGTTTCGAGACTTCCTTGGTTTGCCAATTCAGCCCCAAGGTTGAAGTGAGCTTTTGCATAGTTGGGATCAAGCTTCACCGCCTGGGAAAAATGGTGGATGGCCTTTTCGTGTTTCCCGCCCGACGCCAGAGCAACCCCTAGGTTGTAGTGAGCCTTGGCATAGTTGGGGACGATTCGCAAGGCATGGGAGAATTGTTTAATGGCCTCATCAAGTTCACCCTTTCGGGCCAGTGCAAGTCCCAGGTTTTCGCGGACCAATGCACAGTCTGGGTTGATTTGCAACGCTTCAGAATAGTGCCCGATGGCCTTTTCAAGATTCTCCTGTTCAGCCAAAGCCTTTCCCAAATTGTTATGGGCCACCCAGTTCCCAGTCGTTACCTCGAGGGTGTGTTGAAAAAGCGTAATACTGTTGTGCCAATGATGCACTTGCCAGTATGTGCCTATCATCAAGGCTGCCAGTACACCACCTGCAGATGCAGCAAACACGACTTTTCGATAACGCAATCCTGTCACAAGCTCAGCAGCCCCCCATGCTATAAGGATGAATAGACCGAGGAGTGGCACATACGTGTACCTGTCGGCCATAGCATGTGTTCCCACCTGCACCAGTCCGCTGACCGGCACGAGTGTTCCCAGATACCACAGCCATCCGACGACAAGATAAGGATGCCTCTGGGCTCCCCTAGCTACCATAGCAGATACAGCCAGCAAGAATAAGCCAGCGGCAGCTGCCTTCCAGAGGGGTACGGCTTCAGGATGTGGATAAGGCAGGGCAAGGTGGTGGGGCCATATCATCTTTCCAATGTAGCTGGCGTAGGAAACTAGGGTATTAGCAATCCTGAGGCTTACTGGAAGTTTATCTAAATAATAGGCTATGGCGTCCCCACTTGGCTGAGCGAGGAAGGCCACAATGCTGGCTGCTCCCGCAATCACAAAGAAAGGAATCTTCTCCCAAACCAAACGCAGAGCAGCCGACCTCTGTTGCCCGTTAGCCAAATAACCGGTAAGATTATTAGTTTGTTCGAATTGAAAGCGGTCAAAAGGCCAATAATCGAGGAGAAGAAGCACGAACGGCAACGTGACCAGCATAGGCTTGGCCATAATCCCTAGCGTGAAAGATAGAAGGACCAGTAAATACCTACCAGGCCTTGGACATTCAACATAAAAGACATAACTCCCCATCGTCAGTATCCAAAAAAACGCACTCAAAACATCCTTTCGTTCTGACACCCAAGCAACGGATTCCACATGAAGAGGATGAAGGGCAAACAAGGCGGCAACAAACGCGCTTCGCCAGAGTGCTCCCGTCATCCGTTTGAGAACAATCAGCAGCAATAGCGTATTGGCCAAATGAAATACCAAGTTGGTTAGATGATAGCCGCCTGGCTTCAAACCATAAATCTGATAATCCAACATGTATGATAGCCATGTCAGTGGATGCCAAAAGTTCGCATATGTCGTCGTAAAGGCCCATATGAGCCCTTCCCAACTTAATCCGGCCTGAATATGTTCGTTCTCGGTAACGTACACGTTGTCGTCGTAGTGCACGAAATCATGATTTAGAACCTGCCAGTAAACAATAAGGGTTGCTAAGATGAGAAACAGGCTGACGAGGATGAACAGGACTCTGATTTGAGCAAGGGGGCGTTCAATACTTGCAGTACGCTGGATATGAGTGTCATTTGACATAGACCTGTCAACGCTTTCATAACAACTACCAAGAAACCGACTATCTAATCTTCCAGGCCAAAATACAGATTTCTTGTTAAAGACCACGCCGAAAACGGTCAGGCAAAAACCGAAGATATTCGACGACGATTATCTATACTATGGCGGAAATGAACCCCATTACCAGATCGAACTATCGAAGCACCCAGCCACAATGCTTGGGAGGGCGTGGTTCTATGGCAGCCAAGGCGCCCGTCCGAAAGCGGGTGCTTTTCTTCTTTAGCACATGATTGGAACTACGTTTTTGATCCTCTGTCTTTTTGCCCCGTATTCTGTTCTTCATCCCTCTTAGATTCTGGCAAACGGAGGATGGGGTCTCCCTCAAGCTTGAGGAACTGGAGGCTCTTCGAAAGCGACTGGATTTCTTGA
>Ga0180438_10005129_pt1 | contig 18399 bp, 14 predicted proteins | sample SS_ome_12_FD_132455 | JGI IMG/M metagenome (GOLD analysis project Ga0180438, IMG submission 132455) | Hypersaline lake sediment archaeal communities from the Salton Sea, California, USA - SS_3_D_2 metaG | ecosystem: Environmental > Aquatic > Non-marine Saline and Alkaline > Hypersaline >...
TCTGTTTTTTCGTACTTCATTGCTCCTTGGCTCATATTCCGACGATCAGCCAGCGATCTTCGACTTTTTTAACGTTGCCGTCCAGGTCAAAAGTGTCACCGGCCTTAAATGTCTTTCCTTCGATCGTGAACAGGTCCGCATGCTCGCGCTCCAGGTTGTTAACATAAATCAGCGTAGTCTCATCGAGGAGCCGCCGATGCGGCGAGACGGACAGCCCACCCCTGGTCTTACCTGCCTTGAGCTGCGCCTCCTGCAGACCTGCCTTGACGTCGGCATTGTCCGGCTCGGCCCGCAGCCAAATCTTGTAATATTCGATGGCCTTGTCGAACTCTTTAAGCTCCATATAAGTCGTCGTCAGGCCGTTCAACGCCGCTGTCGCGCTCGGCAATGCTTCGACCGCCTTTTCCCAGTACCTGATGGCCTCTTCGGTCTTGCCCTCTGCTCTTGCTATCCAGGCCAGGCCGTTGAGGGCGCCGGCAAGCTCAGGTTCGATCTCAAGGCACTTTTTGAATGAGGCCTTGGCGTTAAGATTCTTATCCTGCTTGAACTGTGACCAGCCGAGGCCGTTCCAGGCGTTGGCGAGGGTGGGGTCTGCGGAAACCGCATCCTCGAACAGCTTTTCGGCCTCGACGAACTTGCCCTGATTCCACAGTCGCCATCCTTTGCTGCTCAGGTTCTCGGCATCGAGCTTTTTCTTCCTGACGGCTTCGCGATTCACTTTGAAACTGTCTACAATCGAGTCGAACCGGCCCTTATAGTCTTCGAATTTGTCTTCCTCGATTCTGAAGACAAACCAGTAAATGAGCGATTTACCGAGTATGTAAGTGCGGTACTCGACCATTTGTTTGCCTTTGTCGAGGTAGTCCGCGTGGAAGTTGACCGCCGGCATTGTGTCAACAGTCAAGTCTTTCCAGCTTTCCGGCCGGGGCGTGTAATTCTTGAAAGTCCCTTTCAGGACTTCGATGTCCATATCGGCAGCGTCCCTTGCCGAAGCAAAGAAGGAACTGTGTTCTGCGCCGGTAAGCAGGCCCCAGACATCCATCTGCGGGCCAATCAACTGGATAGAGACCGTGTACATTCCCATCGTCGGACTTTCCATCCTGTACCAACCGGCCGGAAGCTCAAACGACAGGGCGTGTTCAGGAAGCTCGATTTTCTTGGCGACCTTTGTTTTCAACCCGATTTCCTTAAGCTCCATTATTGCCTGCCCTGAATCGTACTTGACCAGGTACTGGTGTCTGTCGGCGGATATCCAGAGCTTGTGCTCGAGTGCCTTGACCTGTGCCGAATAGACAGCCAGTTCTACGGCGTAACAGTCAAATTCTCCAACCGAAACGCTCAGCCGCTCTTTTCCGGTTACGGTAATTCTGCACTCCGAGACCGTCCCGCTTTGTACGGGAAAAATTGAAAACCTGGCAGCATAGCCTTCAGACAGCGGCAGCCTTCGGATGAGGTACAGCGCCTGTTCATTGTCATATACGGTGGAGTCCAGCTTTATCTGTTGTTCTCGTTTCCCGGCAGTCGTGATTGTAGTCAACTCAACCTTGTCCGGTTTGTATCGGGCTGTGAAGTCTCCAAGCTCGTTATTGGTCCTGCCAAAGACGGGGGAAAAGGAATCAAGATCGGCATCGACCCTGGTGTACTGCTGCGTGTAGTTCTTAATTATGCTCATATACGATTCCACCCTCCAGAGTTTCTCACCTTCGACCTCGACGGCTTCGCAGGTATATATTAGCTCGCCCATATCCATCCCGGCCATCGTCTTCAGGTCGAGCCGCATTATTTCACCGTCTACCCACGGCGCCCGATTCAGTTTCGGTGGTTCGCCGGATGTAGGGGTTATGGGTTTTTCGAGTCGCCAGGTGATTTCGGCCTGTTCTGGGCTGTGGTCGCCTATTTCGACGACGGCGAGTTTGCCTTCGCTTGTCAAAACCGCGACGAAATTTGTCTGATTGGCGAATACACCCGAGGATGTGCTTGTCTTAAGGATGTCGATTGACCTGCGCGCGGCGGCGACGGCCTCGGCCCAGTTTCCTTTCTTGACCGTGGGTAGTGTTATGAACCTGACTTGCGATTGCTCCTTGTTGATCATAATCGCGCCGCCGCCGTCGTTGTCCCAGGCTATCTCAAGATTGTCGGGCCATTCGCTTCCCAGAGGCACCGCGGCGCCCGTGTCCAAATCCAGGACCGTGTTGTCATATATGTTCGAAGTAAACTGCGGACTTGCGGCGCCGGTTAGTCTGTATTGGAAGGCTGTGGTAAGGGCGCCTCCGGGCGGGATTATCTCTTCGACGTACAGTTCGGTTCGTCCGTTCGTTTCTGTTCGCTGCATGTCCGGCGGTGTTGTCGAAACCAGTTCGGCGTCTTCAGGCAGCAGGAAAGTCTCCACCCTCAAAGTAGGTCTGTCTGCAGCGGGCGAGTGTCTCATGTAATAGTGCCAGTTGTCGTCGGTGCCGGGTACCGGATTTATCAGGCCGGTCATGGTCCCCTCGTGCGAGTAAACCATCATTTCTCCGGACCCGACAGGTTGGTTGAAGGTTACGTGATATCGGTAGATGTTTCCCTCGTGAGTGCTTCTGAATTTCAGCGGCTTGCCCTGCTCGTCCCACATCGCGGTGACATTGACAAAGTCGGAATTTATAAAACTGGTCGTGGTTTTTGTCGGCCCTTCGTTTATACTTCGAACGGTCGTCTTAAACTTGAGCGTACCGTCGGGTTTTATGTCACCCGTCAATTCCTGAGTATAAGACGGTGGGGCCGCTGCGGCATTTATTTCCTTCGCCTTGGCTATAATGTAGGGCGGGATTTGCGTCGGATTGCCGTCTGCGTCCTTTGTTGCGAAGACCAGAACGTATTCATTGGCAACTGAGCCTGTGAAACCTCTGAATGCTTGGTATGGCGGAGTATTGATGCCGATATAATATGCTGTACCGGGCTTTAACTTCACGGGCAGGCTGCAACTGCGAGTGTCACTGCTGAAATGTGGCTTGCCGGTAAGCTCCGGATAAGGCTGGTCGATGCGACACCAGGCGTAGCTATTCGTGAGCATCTTTCTGTCGAAGGTCACAGTTATCTCGGTAAGCCCGCAAGGGACATCGTTGGAAAAATTGGCCGGAAACGTTTCAATTACTGACGGACTGTTAATGCTTGTGGTGGTCCCTCTGGCCACCACAACTGTCACCTGGTTGTTCGTATCTGCCGGAACACGGCGCTGGAATTCATAAATGTCGAAGAAGCCGAAACGTTGGTGAGAGGTGATATCCGAAGTCTTCTCAGCAATGACGAGGTTGGTTGGAAGAACGAGAAAAAAACTTTCGATTACTTCGGCGCCGAAATGATTTTGCATTATTAATTGATGGCCTTTTGACGTTTCGGGCAATTTTTTGACCTCACGGTATTTATAACCAAGCACCCGGAACTCACCCGGCTTGACCGGTTTATCCGGTGTCCAGATGAGTTGACAGCGTCTGCCGTAATAAAATTCAGCTTCCTTCCATTCAAATACCTGCTTTTCTGCTTTTTCATTATAAAGGTCCAACTCTGAATTATTGCAGGTGAACTGGGCAATTTTTCGGGGCTCTGTCCAGGTATCCTGTCCCATATTAAACACATCGATGTACCCGCCACTATACAAATTGAACATGTCGTCGACACCGTACATGTGAGTGTTCGAAGCGATCTTCAATTCACTTGCTTTCTTCCCGGCGGCGAAGTGTCGTTTCAGAATATAATCATAGACCTCCCAGGGCAGAAGGGCTTCGGGTTGGAAAGCGGGTGGAGCAATCTCGTCGAGCTGCTGCTGTGCTCTTTTTGCCTGAAGCTCCTGGTCTGGAAAATCGCGGACTACTTTCCGAAAGTAATCAGCCGCTGTCTCCTTTTGACCTTTTTTCAGATAGCATAAGCCCAGCCGGTAAGTGGCCCTGGCTGCTATCCGCTGGTAATAAGAAGCTTCCTCGACAACCTGTTCGTAAATTTCGATTGCCTTGTCGAGGTCGCCCTCGGTCTCTTCGGCGTAAAGGCCCTCCTGGAGCAGTATGTTTATTGATTTTGTTTTTGCTCTTTTTCGCGGTGCTGTGTCGCCGGTCTTGCCCGCCGCCTCTGAAGCCCCTCCCGCGACAGAGCAGAGAAGCACCAGCACTAACATAATTTTGACCTGCCTTAACCTTTCCATAACATGCTCCTTTCAAAATAGATTAACAAAAAACCTCTCACAACGACAGGAGCAGTTTAACAACCCGATGTTACCGTTTTGTTACCGGTTTGATATTTTCTTGTGATTTTTCGAAAAACTCTTACTATGTTTTGTTTACATCCCAAAGGTTGTTCCTGTGGGTGGCCAGCGGAGCTACGAGAGAAATCGTTTGTGGTCCAGGTAGGCAAAATTGCCCCCCCCACCTGTCCGGGATTTCGCCGCCCACCGCAGCGAATTTTCTCTTCAACCCGTCAATTGGTATCTGGTGTTGTCAAGACTACCAAAAACCTTTGGGATGGTACCAAGAAGTTGACTGAGGTAAGCGACAATGACAGGCGATGCCAAATATGCAAAACCGCAGGAGCGGTTTTGAAGGATTCGCCGGTCGGCTTTAGGTTGTGGGAATTCGTGCTTCGGGTCTGGGGCTTCTGTCGCTTCGAGCCGAGTAGTCGGAAGGGGCCTCGTCCTGCTGCTCTTTTGTAATGGTCACGGGTATATCGAGCCAGAAGGTCGAGCCTTTGTCCGGTTCGCTTTCCATTCCGATTCTGCCTGCCAGCATGTCGGCCAGTTCCTTGCAAATGGTCAGACCCAGACCGCTGCCGGTCGTCTGACGGGTTATCGAGCCGTCAACCTGGCGGAATTTTTCAAATATCTTCTCTCTGTCGGTTTCGGCGATCCCGCATCCGGTGTCCCTCACGGCGATACGCACGTGTCTTTCGTCGGTCATTGAGGTCGTGATTTCGATCCTGCCGCGTTTGGGGGTGAACTTGACTGCGTTGCTGAGGAAATTGTACAGAATCTGTTCGACCTTGCCGGCGTCGGTCATCAGCATCGGTGTGTTCTTGTCCGCCGCAACTCTTACCTTTATTTTCTTCTTTCTCGTCAGCGCCGTGAAGTGTGAGACCACCCTGCTACAAAGTTCAGGTATGGACGTTTCCGCTATGCGCAGCTCCATCTTGCCTGCCTCGGTCTTTGCAAGGTCCAGCAGGTCGTTTATCATATTCAGGAGCCTCTTTCCGCTTGTGATGATGTTTTCAGCGTATCTGCGGCCCTTTTCGTTCTTGAGAAGGTCCGGTTTTTCGCGCAGAATCTCCGCGAAGCCGAGTATCGCGTTCAGGGGCGTTCTGAACTCGTGTGAGATGTTAGCCAGGAATTCACCCTTCAGCGTGTTGGCCCTGAACAGTTCCACGTTTCTGTTGGACAGCTCGACAATCTTGTCGTCAAGCTGCTTGTTTGCAAGGCGGAGCTTTTCCTGGGCCCCCTGGAGCGCATCGAGCATGTGGTTGAACGAATCGGCGAGCTTCTGGTATTCATCTCGCGTCTTTATCGTGCTTCTGCCTTTGAGATTGCCCTCAGCGACATCGTCTGCAAGGGCGCGCAATTGTCGGATCGGCCAGAGGATTACACGCTGGGTGATCATGTAGAATGCGACAATTGCACCGGTTCCGGCAATCAGACCGGCCACAATCGTCCAGAACCGATTCATGAGGATGGTCTTGCTCAGTTCACCTGCCGGACGTTGAATCACCGCGGCGCCGATCATTTCACCGGGCCTGAAAGCTCCGGCTGAGCCCTGCGCATTGTGACAGGTTATGCAGTTTTCGTCGGCGCGGAAAATCCGTACGTAGCTGCTCTGAAGCACGCCGTCCTTTTTGCTCCAGAAGATGTCGTCGTAAGCGTCGGTTTCTGCTTTGAGAAATTCAATCATTTCCTTGTGCTTTTCGGACAAATGCTCGGGAAGCTTCTGCTGGTCTTTCGAAAAGCGAATCCATATTATCTCCGAATCGTTGGCGTCCATCACCCGGCCGCTGCTGTCGAGCATCATAAGTGCCGATTCCTGGGCCGTTTCGGGCTTGAAGTGTTGAGTGAACAGCATCTCGGACTTTGTCCGCCCGACATCCAGAGAGTCTTTTTCGGTAAGCTGTTTCATCCAGACGTACGGAACCAGCAGGGCCAGGACAAGTACGAGTACAACTGCGGCTCCGAATGCTATCCTGCACTTTTCGGCCAGCGAAGGGGGCGAAAGATGTAAGCGTCGCAGCACGTTGCGGCAAACCTTACGGCAAAAAGAAATAATTCGTTCCAACGTAAGCATGAGCTTTGTGACCTAACGTAAGTTTTGCTTCTGCGAATCGGGCTGCTGTTCGACCGCACGCAAGTGCTTTTGCGTTCGCAGGTTCAGCTCGTCGAGCTGCTTCGGGTCGACCTCGCTCGGCGCGCCGGTCAAAAGGCACTGGCCTCTCTGCGTCTTTGGAAAGGCGATGACGTCCCTTATGTTTTCGGTACGTGTCAGCAGCATGATCAGCCGGTCAAGGCCGAACGCTATCCCGCCGTGGGGCGGCGCACCGTAATCGAGCGCCCTGAGAAAGAACCCGAACCTCTCCTCGGCCTGAGCACGCGATATCCTCAGCAGATCGAAAACCTTCTGTTGCACATCGGGCCTGTGGATACGAATGCTTCCACCCCCGATTTCCGAGCCGTTGACGACTATGTCATATGCCTGCGAGCGGATGTTCGCCGGGTCGGTGTCGAGTTTGTCCGTGTCTTGCGCGACCGGCGCGGTAAACGGATGGTGCAGCGAGTCGAAGCGGTCTTCGTCGGCGTTCCACTCAAACAGAGGAAAGTCCACTATCCAGACGAACTCGAACCTGTTTTCATCGCAGAGGCCCAGCTCTTTCCCGATTCTGCATCGTAGCGGCGCAAGCGCCTTGTTGGCGTTCTTTTCGGTGTCGGCGACGAACAAAAGCACGTCGTTTTCCTTGGCGTCGAAGATTTTGATTAACTTGTCGATCTGCTCGCTGCTAAAGTACTTGGCGATACTGCTCTTGCACGTCAGATTGCCGCTTTCGCTTGTGACCTTGAGCCAGGCCATTCCTTTTGCACCGTACTCGCCGACATAATCGGCAAGGTCTCTTTCGATGTAATTGCGGGTAAGGACATTTGGTCGTCCGCCCGTGTCGACGCTTGGTGCGCACAGACCCTTGACGACCCCGCCTTTTTCGACGGTCGAAGTGAACACCTTGAATCGGCAGTCCCTCACGACATCGGATACATCCTTGAGCTTCACCTCGAAGCGGAGGTCGGGCCTGTCGATACCGTAATCGTTGATCGCCTCCTGATAGCTCATCCTCCGCATGGGCGTGGCGACGTCCATGCCGAGTATCTCCTTCCACACTCTCGCAACCATGTTTTCATTGACGGTGATGACATCGTCCGTGTCGACGAAGCTCATCTCGACGTCGATCTGCGTAAACTCGGCCTGGCGATCGGCACGTGGGTCCTCGTCGCGGAAGCAGCGCACTATCTGGAAATACTTTTCGACGCTGCTGACCATAAGTATCTGCTTGAACAACTGCGGGGACTGCGGCAGGGCGTAGAAGCATCCCGGGCACAATCTGCTCGGTACGAGGTAGTCCCTTGCGCCTTCGGGAGTGCTTTTGGCCAGCATAGGCGTCTCGATCTCCCAGAAACCGAGTGCGTCGAAATAATCTCTCACGCTTTTCGTCACGCGATAGCGCGTGTAAAGCCTGTTCTGCATCTCGGGCCGACGTAAGTCGATGAACCTGTTGCTCAGACGATGTTCTTCCGAAGTTCTGCCGGCGTCGTCGATTTCAAACGGGGGTGTCCTGGCGACGTTGAGAATCTCCAGCACCTGAACGGCCACCTCAATCTGGCCGGTTGCCAGCTTGGGATTTGCCATGCCCTCGCTTCTCGGCTGGACTCTGCCTTTGGCCGATATTACCCATTCGCAACGCAGCGTCCGTGCGACATCGTGGGCCTGGGGCTGAGTTTCCGGGTTGAAGACCAACTGGGTCAGGCCTTTCCTGTCTCGCAAATCGACGAATACCAGTCCGCCGTGGTCCCGATAGGAGTGGACCCATCCGGCAAGGATTACCGTTTTGCCTACATCTTCAAGGCGAAGACAGCCGCACGTATGTGTTCTTTTCAGCATAACAAATCTCTTTAGAGCACCGTATCTCGTATCTCGCGAGGCGTATTTCGCCCCACACAGCCGTATAAATGCAGCCAACACCGCATTTTTCGGCAGTCAGCATAGCCTACCTGAACCGTTTAGTCAATAACGACGCATATTTAATTACAACCCGGCAATCGAAAAACGGTAGAGTATGATGCAGCCTGCGCCGCATCGTCCCCATGAGAGCTACTAAGCAACCTGACCGGTATGCCTGCCTCGGCACACTAACCAACTCAGCCGGGAAAATTACTCCTGCTAATCTTATCCGGCCAACGTTTATGCTCAACTGATTTCATCAATCGTGGTTTAACCGTCATCGGCGGAGTTCACGGGATAGAGCCATTTCTGTGCCTGAACCAACCCTTCACAACAGCGCCAGCCTGGAACAGTGCGCTCGCGATCAGCAGGATGGGAACAAGGCCGATGAAAATTATGTAAAAAACGATATACAGCATTCCACAGACCATTTGCCATATATTAAACGAGTTTGTTCCTGAAATTATGTTGACATACCGCTGAAAGCCGAGCATGTGTGCTGCAAGAAAAAGTGCCGCAAACAATAAGGCATAGATCATAAACCGCCTGCATTCCAACCGCCTGGCTGAGCGCCCCGTCACGGCAATCGAGCTTTCCGCCTTGGTCTGTTGGTTGTGACTGGCATGGTTCACTGCCCGCTTCTCCTCTTAACATTGTTCCACAGCGGCCCCTGTACCATTGCGTACAACACAACAGCATCCCCGAGGGGGTTGCCGGCCTGGTAGCGCAGTTCGCCGTCGGATTCTTTCGGAAAGGCTGCAAAGTTCATGGAAGTGAACAGTTTTGTGAAGTAGTCTGTGTCGTCGAACGCGGCTGCGGCAACGATGGCCAGCCCGCTTGCGCTTGCGCTGGCTCCGAAAAACGGAACAACCGGGCCTGAGTCTATGTCCATCGGACCTGTAGAATCTACCGGCCACTCACGCGAATAGCCGAACCCCAGTATCGAACGACCAAGTTTCTCCCTCGCCAGCCTGTACTGGTCAGTGGCGAACTGCTCGTTGACAATTTGGAGCATATGGGTCGCCATCCAGATGGTAGAGCCTTCAGGCCCGAAGCCGCATCCTGCAGGGGTTCCGTCCACTCCAAATGCCGAAATAAGCAAACCTGATTTGTGGTCGATCAATTTGCGGCTGGCTGTATCTACCCAGGACGAAAGGAACTCTGAATGGTCCGTCCCGTCCAAAACGTCGGAAATACGTATGGCCGCAAGGCTCACCGTGTTGCAAAAAGTCCAGCACTCGTCAGGATAGCTCTCGGCGCACAGTACCGGACTGCGGCTCATGCGCGAGACCATTACTTTCACTTGTTCGCGAAGCAGCGGCTTATAAGAAGCTTTTTCCTCTATCAATCTTCTGGCCCCAAGCATCAGGGCGACCTCTCCGTCGAAGAACTGACTCCGCGGGGGGTGCATAATCCACCCGCCAACGCGGCCGTAGCTTAGAAGAAAATGCTCGAATCCTTTTTCCTGCTCGAGCTTTATGGTGTTGTCTATGATGGCATCGATGATGTCACAGGCCTGTTGCTTATACTCGGAGTCGCTCAGGGCCATATTGGCAAGTGCGAGCACGAAAAACGTGCGACTCATAAAATGCCATTCCGGATTGCGATTCTGCATCTTCTGCAGTTCGAGCCGCCGCAATGTCGGGTCCGTCCAGATCCCCAGATGGCGGGCGGCGACCATTCGGGCCTTTGAAGAAACGCCGTTTTTACAGCGGTATTGGCCGACATCCGGCTTGTAAAATAAGTGCACACACGGCAGCCACACAGCCGCTGCAACAAGCAAAGCCAAAAACTTCAACAAAAAAATGTTTGTAGAAAAAGGACGTTTTACTCCCAACGCACTTGATTGTCCGTCAGGTCCGAGTCTGTTTTCGAATTCCTTCTTCATACTATCACGCACTGTTATTGACGGTCGAGGCAAGCCCTGTCCCGGTTCGAGAGGCACGTATAACCGCTTGTCTTAGCTTTTCCCTTGCACGAATTATAACAGCCCGTGAAACAATAGCAAAGGCTGCATTCCGCAGTTAAAATGCTCTATGGGAATCGCAAATATACCAGGGCTTAAAAGAACAAAAGTGCTGCTTTTCCATTTTATCATGTTTCGCAGAACCCAACACTGTATGGTCAATTGACTCTCTGACTCTCATCTGAACACAGGGTCACCGGCCAAAAATCTCAAGCGTAGTAGCATTCTTCGTACCTCGGCGTTCCCTGCCGTCCCCTGTTCTCCAATTCTTTTGAGCTGCGACCCATATCAAGCGGTGGATTACCGGTTCGTTTCACGTCATTCGTTGAGCTCGCACATTTGGTCGTTGGCGCTTTCGACGTGTGTGTTTTCGGCGATGATTTCGTCTATTCGGCTCCTGTAATTCTCTGCTGTGCGCGGGTCGAGTTTAAGGCCGTTTATGAATACGGTGGGTGTGCCGCTAACGCCGTAATCGGCGGCGTCGGTAATGTCGGTTTTCAGCAGTTCGTCGATTCTTGACGGATCGGCCATGAGTTTGTCGAATTCGGCGAGATTCAGACCCAACAACTCGGCGTAGCGCCGCAGGGTCGCCGGCTCGAGGTCCTTTGGATTGGCGATTATCATATCATGCATTTTCCAGAAGGCCTCGACTCCTTTTGTCAGGTTGGCGAACTCCGCAGCGGCATGGGCGGGCCTGGCCTTTGCGTGGAAATTCAACGGGTAGTGTTTGAACACCAGACGCACTTTTCCAATGTAATCATTGAGCACCTTCTTTATTTTGGGCCACTCGCGAACACAGAAAGGGCACTGAAAGTCTGTGAATTCAACTATCGTCACCGCCGCATCGGCTGGTCCCAGCACCGGTGATGAGCCGATTTCAATTTCATAGACCATCATCTCGGCCTCCTGCTGCCATTGCTCCCTCAGCCTGGCTTCTTTGAGGCCCTCTGCGATGCTGATTCCATTGGGCGGGATCACATCGGGTATGTACCTTTCAGGATTGATCTGGAACTTTCGCATATCGACATTGCAGCAGAAATAGAATATCCTGCCCTTGTAAGCAGCCGACGCTGTCCTATAAACTTTGGTTATGGGCTGTTCGGAAACCGGGCTTATCAGTGAAGTTCCGTTCTCCACGACTGCGTGCTGCTCGTCGGTTGCCGCCAAGAGGTGGTCGCCGCTGCGGCCGGAATCGGACCTCAACCCTGCGACAATATCTACGTTCATACCGTTGGGGGCTTTGACATTCTTTGTATATCCGTCCGGCGCGGCAGCGAACTTCCGCATACCGGCATTGGAGCTGAAGTAGTATATCTTGCCCTTGTACAGCGCCGCCGGGGTTCCAGGGCGCTTGGTTAAGGGTTTACCGATAACCGGGCAAAAAATCTTGGTTCCATCGGCTATGAGTCCATGCTGTTGGTTGGCAGCTATGAGAACCTTGTCAATCCTTTGGAGGCGCTTTCGGTTTCTCTCGATGATATCCTTAATTCGGGTCCCGTTCGGCGGGACTACACTGCGAGCGTATCTGCCGGGATTTGCGTGAAACTTGCGCAGGTGTTCCTGGCAGCAGAAAAAGTAGAGCCTGTCCTCGTAGACCGCAGAGGGTGTGCGACGGCTCTTAAAGATCGTCTCGCCGGAGACAGGGCTTGTCATCATCGTTCGGTCTTCAACAAGCGCATGCTGGGAGTTCGTGGCGATTACCGGCTGATCGGTGCTCGACCCCCACATCATGTTCAGGACGGGGATATTGCTGATATCCTTTCCATTGGGTGGTTTTACATCCTTTACATATTTGTCTGGATCGGCCTGAAAATCCCGCATATGCCTCTGGCAGCAGAAAAAATAGAGCCTGCCCTGGTAGACCAGCGATGGGGTCTTTCGCCCTTTTGTCAGAGTATTGGTGCCCGCCGCGCTGGTCATTTTGGTCCCATCTTCCACGAGCGCATGCTGTTGACCTGTGGCGATAAGAGGGCGGTCATCATAAAACATCTCTGCCCCCCGTAAGCTCGCGGCGCGGCAAATAAAAAGCAATGTGATTAGATATAAGACTCTGTTGGGACTGGTTGTCTTGGCATTTTCAAGCATTACCTGTTTCCTGACCAAAGTGATATTCTGCTTTGTATGTGTGCGGAGGCCCATATCAGGGCTCGAATCCGCCTCTCAGACTTTGGTTTGATAATAACAGATTTGCTCGAAAATGCAACTTCCGCGCAATGGGCGGTTCAGGCTGAAGGTTGGCCCTTGCCCCCGATTAGGGCGGCGAGGCAGTTATACAACCATGCGAATATCGCTCCGCCGATGGCCCCGTCTACGAGCGCCCAAACCAGGCCTATCAGACTACCCAAAGGCGTTACCTTGTAGCCGCGGTAAACGGCTCCGATAAAGGTGGGCTCTTCCGAAGACCCTTGAAACGCGATTATCCACCAGGTAATCAGCAACAGGCCGAATCCCCAGACCAGTCCACAGGTCAACGCAAAAGCCTTTACATTCAATTTCATATTCGCATCTCCTTATTTATCGTATGTTTTTTGTCCGGGCCGAAGCAATGCCGGATGCGCGACGACATCGCGACGAGATTATTTTTCTGTTTTCCCGACGCGATTTTTCCATAGTGCAGCATCTTCGCCCGGATTAGCTCAGTTTTTCCCATATTGCTTATTTTATCACAATATTGGCCCGGAAAGCTGAACATCGTCCTATATTAGTATCGGCCAGGCTCCAACAATTTCAACACCAGATTCTTCCGACGAAACGCTTTTTCCTGATTTACAGTAAGAAAAGGGGCTTTCTTTGCAAACACAGGGATTTTGCAGCAATAGATTTTGGCTTGGCGGTGATTTTCGCAGGGCGGGCGGCAGCCGACGATTTGAGCAGAGCAGGTGCTGAAAAAAAATTTTCTTGCAGCCGATTTTTATGGTTGCAATTTTCAATCTGTTTCGTTAGACTGTTCTTGGTTGTATGGAGGGTGATGGTTCTGTGTTGTGCAGGACGCATTGCGTGAGAGCTATTAGTTTCAGATGCAGGATACGTGAATTTTGGTATATGGTTAAGTATTGTGGGCTGGGGTGATTTCCCCATTCCTCGCTCCGTGCCTCAGCCTCATACTTATCGGTTTGATAAAAACTTGACTTTAGGAACAAGATGGGCTGGGGTTAATTCCTCATTCCTCCCTCCTCCTCCGCCTCAGCCCATTTCTTTTTTTCACGCCCAGCAGCGGCCCAAATGTAGCTGTTGGTCTGCTATATGCTCGTCGAGTCGTAAACCCTTTGTGCAAATGTACCCTTGCACATACTGGTTTTTCGCAGCACACGGAACTCTCAGCCATGAATCCGGGAACGGAGTAGCCGCAGTTTGCCGAATAATCCCCCCAAAAAAAAAGGGAGACTGGCGATTTGTCTATACTTTTCATCACCCGGTCTCCCTCTCGCGATGTGCCTTTATCAATTATTTGGGCGAAACCGCCCGGACGCACCCGCGACAAACAAATGTATACCGAGCTCTTTGGTGCACGTCAAGAGGGTTTCTCCTTATTGCAGAATGAGTGCCCAAAGACATGCAGGTAAGCCGTTGGCCAAAAGTGACTTAAGCAAGCTGTAAAAAAAGGGAGACAGGCGATTTATATCGCTGTTTTCATCACCCGGTCTCCCTCTCGCGTAGTGCCTTTATTTAAGTCCGGCGTAACCGCCCGCTTGCACCCGCGACATCTATTTTATATGAAAAATGGAAACCTTTGTCAAGGCCCGTTTTTTTTTCCTGAAATTATTACGGCAGTGTCAATCAAGGTGCCCGCTTACCCTATATTTCACGTATTTTGCGCAAAACGAAATAGCCGGTTGCCCCGCACCGGTTGGAAGTTCTCCCGCCGTTTCGCCTGGTAAAAGCAACCTCATGCACCGATCCGATTCTTTCTTACTTCAACGGCCAGTCCTGGTTGCAGTAATCCAGCCAGTACTCCGCAAGTATGCCGTAGTCGACAAAATCGACCTGGCCGTCACCGCTGAGATCGGCGTCGAAAGTGACACCAGCCTGTAGCCACTGCTCGGCAAAATTTGCCAGGTCCTTGAAGTTCACTCGGCAGGCCTTGACCTTGTGGGGCACGGGCATGTCCGACTGAAAGCTTATCCACCCGATATTTTCACCCCAGGCCCAGCCTGAGAAGTCACCATCGGCATCGACTACCACGCCGTAATCAGTCGCATCACCGGGCACTTTCGGATCGAAGTTTATCCATCCGATGTTTTCTCCCCATGCGAAACCCGATAGATTACCATAACCGTCGTTAAAAACCCCGCCGTACTGTGGCGAAAGATTAATCCAGCCGATATTCTCACCCCAGGCAAAGCCGCTGAGTCCGCTGTCACTCACGGTCACACCGCCATAACAAGGCTCGAAATTTATCCAGCCGACGGTCTGACACCACGCATACTGCGAGCCGTCATTGTCCGGGTCGATGTTCTCGGCCAACACACCGCCGCCAAATATTACCAGCAAAGCCGTTGTGCATGTTATGCACCTCTTGTTCATACGCAGCTCCTTCAGTTTCTTTTCCGCCGTTCTTTGCGCCCGTGTTCTCAGGACGCTTTCACGGCTGAATCGTATTTCAGATCCATCATTCTCAGGACTCGCCTTCCTCGACCCTCCATGTGTATTCGACATTTCCCTTTTTATCACCGTTGCTGTCGAACTCGGTGTAGGTAACCTTAATCTCTTCGAAATTCAGGGACATCGTCTCCGTTGGGACATCCTCGCTCTGGCCGCTGCCGCTTACGGAATACGAGGTGACGCGGGCGTTAGTTAAATCATAGGCATAATATCTTACGCGGCCGACCTCGGCAAAAGACGCAGTAACGTGAATTATGACATGTGGAAAAGACCTTCCCTTGCAGATCGCCTCGGCGAGCTTCGGACTTGCCTTGTCCAGCGTCTTCACCAATTGGATGTCTTCCAATACGACGTCACCTCTCTGCCTTATCGGAGAGGTCGAGTCCAGCAGGGGCCGGATGATCGGCTGATTGAAAGAGACAAGGTCGCTCCAGCCCTCGTAGCCGCTTTCCTTGGCCTCACCGTTGACGTTTTCGAATTTCACGTACATGTCACTGGGGCCTTTGTAATTCGACGGGACAAATCTGTCCAGGGCCACTGTCGATTTGAAGGTACTGCTGAAGATTTCATCGAGGCTGTACATCGTCGGCCCCGGCGGCGCCGACGGCTCCAGGCTGCCGGCTGCAGCGAAGGACAAAAGCCACATCAGGCCGACCAATGCCAGCACAATCACTACTGCGTTCGTTTTGTTCTTTCTGGTTTCCATTTGTTCTCTCCTAAAAAACGTGATTTATATTGTTCTTAGCGGTGAGCAGCAGCGCACCTTCTCCTGTTTGCTTCAATTTTGCAGAAATCATCCTTGATTGCACAAAAACATCGACCAGAATTGCCATCTCTCTTAGACCTCCGGCTGCCCTGTAGTAAACACCAATTATACACATTGCAGGCGAATATGCAAGAGATAACCGCTCAAAACGGCGAGATTAAAACATAGCTTCTTGTCGAGACCCTACTCAAGTAAGGCCGCGGAGCCGGTTTATTGAGCTTTTCCGGGGATCTGGAGCCGGACATCTTGCGGCGAGCGGCTCTTGCGGGCGACTGAGCCTTCGGTTATATGAGCGGCCAGCCTCTTGGCGCGGCCCACGGCATGATCGAAGAACTGCCGGTAGCTCTCGCAGAAGTAACTTCGACGAGCCGGGCGTCCGCCGGTTGAAACCCTGTCCTTCATACACCCGCCCCGGCAGAGGTCAAGGTATCGGCAGAGCAGACAGCTATCGGAAAGATTCTGCTTCTTGCGGGCAAAGCTCCGCTTGAGAGCAAAGGAAGCGAGTTTTTCCAGAGGTGCTTCCAGAATACTGCCAAGCCGCCACTCCGGCTTGACGAAAAATTCGCAGCAGAAACAATCGCCTCCGTGCTCAACGACGACAAACCCGGCGCACTGTTTGCTATACGTGCAAATTGTGTGCTTGCCCAGAACGAAGTATGATACGAGCGAGTCGATTTCGCGTATGTTCAGCTTGTCGGGCCCGTAGTCATACCACCGGTCGAATATCCGGCAAAGAAAGTCGCCGTATTGTCGCGGAGTGATCGAAAAGTCGCTGATTTCTCCCGTGAGCGGCTCGGTCTCGACGCAGGGGATAAACTGCATGTACCCGGCGCCGGCACCAACCAGAAAATCAAAGAGTTCATCTGCCTTGTCCACGTTTCTATTATTAAGCAGCGTAAGCGTATTGAACTGAACGTCGTATTGTTTGAACTGCTCAACGGCTCGCATCACCTTGTCGAACGTACCGCCGCCCGAATTATCCACCCGGTAGTGATCGTGAAATTCTGCGGGACCGTCGATACTTATGCCGATCAAAAACTTGTTATCGCGGAGGAACCGGCACCATTTCTCATCGATCAGGAGGCCGTTGGTCTGCATGGTGTTGCTTATCTGTGAGCCGGGCAGGGCCAGTTTCTTCTGCAGCCGGACCGCCCTTTGGAAAAACTCAACGCCCATCAGCGTAGGCTCGCCTCCCTGCCACGCAAACCCTGCCACCGGAAAACCTAATCCAAGGTAGTCCTCAACCAGCTTCTCCAGCACCTTCTCGCTCATTCGCTGCCGGCCGTGCCCGAAACGGTGCGGTCTGTCCTTGTAGAAACAGTATTCGCAATTGATGTTGCAGTCCGACCCGGACGGCTTAATTAAAAGAGTGAACGCCTGCAATTTTTCGTAGGCCCTCGAAGGACGTCAGTTGTCGGTTTTCCTGGAGACCCGGCAAATCCGCACCGGCAAGCCTTGTTGCTATTATAACCGGCCGGTGTACAGGATTCGCAGGATAAAACGGCGGGTAGGGCGGTCTTATGCTGTTTTCGTTGTTCTTGAGTGTTACTCCCCGTATTTCTGTCATCGCCTTCTTCTTTTTTTCCGGGCCGAGCTTGCAGGCTTTGTTCACTACCGAGACGTGCGACCTGCCCGGACCGTCGCCCACGGTCTTGCGTTTCTTCGACACGAAAACGCTTTCTGAGCTACTTTGTCTCACGCGCCGACAACGAACCGTGCATTTCCTTTGCCAGGCCGAGCTTGTGTGCTTTGGCTACCACCGACAGATAAGACCGGTTCAAGGCTGCAGCGACACGGTCAGTGCTCTCTACCGGAAATCGCTCATTGAGAAGCTCCAGCTCCCGCCGCGACCAGTATCGCTGGGTCCTTTTTCTAAGCCCCAGCCTGTGCGCTTTGCGTACGACCGCCGCGACGGTGCGCCCGAGCCGCTCGGCAATCTGCTCGATCGGTTCACGAGCGAAAAGCTTCCTGAGAAGCTTGACGTCTTCGGCGGACCATACGTCTCTTTTTCTCACGCCCAGGGATTTCGCCCTGTAAACCACCGCCTCAGTCGACCGCCCAAGGATCTCTGCAAGGTGCTTCGTGTCTGTAACCGGGTATAATTTCCTGAGCAGCCTTATTTCGTTTTTCGTCCACTGTTTATCCAAGTATGTGGGCCTCTGCAAACTTTTGACAATTGAAGCACACGAAAATATGCAAACATAAGCTTAATGGAAGTATACAAACTCCAGGACCGGAAGTCAAAAAGAGTTCGACGGCCACAAAATCGGACAGTCCTGCGGACATCCTCGACAGAGAGGCGCACAGGAAAACGGCAGCAGCCGTTGCCGCTGCATGGAAAAAGCGGTGAAGCCGGCGATTTGGCAAACAAAAGCGCCGGCGCGGGGGATTTCGGTTTGGCTGGGGGCTGCTTCCGGATAGACTCCCGATAGATCGGGACTTCACTTCGCTCAGCGGAGAAAAGTGAAAAGTTCGGGTCTGAAGTCGGGTTTGATTGGGTTTGTTTTTGCGGGGATGTTGGGAGACGGTTGTTTTCGTAAGGCTTTGTTAAAATTGAGCTTAAGTTTATTCGAGTGTTAAGGAAATTGGGTTTGTTTTGCATAAAAAGGGCTGATTTGTGGAGCGTTCTCGACAGGCGTAGTGCCTTATCGGGATATAAATAACCGGATCTCTGACGCTTGTGAATGGTTGAATGGTTCATTGGAAATTGGCCCTTTCCAATTGGCTATTGATATTTGGCGTGTATCTCGCTGATACGAAAACTTGCGGTTCTCCGCAAATCCGGCGCGTGCCGCCGGGTTTACATTTGCCGGCTGACAAACATGCAGGTATTTTAACATATTTTCAAACAACAGTCAAGA
>Ga0180438_10005130_pt1 | contig 18399 bp, 17 predicted proteins | sample SS_ome_12_FD_132455 | JGI IMG/M metagenome (GOLD analysis project Ga0180438, IMG submission 132455) | Hypersaline lake sediment archaeal communities from the Salton Sea, California, USA - SS_3_D_2 metaG | ecosystem: Environmental > Aquatic > Non-marine Saline and Alkaline > Hypersaline >...
GCCGGAGTGGCGAAACTGGCAGACGCGCGCGACTCAAACTCGCGTGAGGGTGACCTCTTGTGGGTTCGACTCCCACCTCCGGCATGGATGTGATGGATAGGGCAGGGCGCGTGGTGTGACCTGCCCGATTATTATACCAGTTTTTTCACAGAAGGGCTAGGTTACGTCGCAACGTTTGCGGGCGTCGTTCAGAGTGGTGGTTGTGGTTGCTGCGGGGCTGGCCTCCAACTGAGGAGGGGTGGCCCCCTTGTTTTGGGTGGTGGAAAGTGATGGCGGCTACGCGTCGAGTCTGGGTCACGGTACTTTTGGCCTTGCTGGGTCTCGCTCTGGGCGTTGGCCTGGGACTGACTATCGGTTGGATCCAGTGGCCGGTGGAGTATTATGACACTGAACTCACCGATCTCAGAGAGGTGTACCAGGCAGACTATGTTTTGATGGTCAGTGATGCCTATGCCTTGACCGGTAACCTTGACGCGGCACGGGAACGTCTGAGCCGCCTGGGCGTGTCCGACGTGGCCGCACTGGTACTATCCCATGCTGAAGCCTCTCTTGCGGCTGGCACTCCTGAAGCTGAAGTTGGCCGTCTATCCCGGTTGGCGGCGGCACTGGGAGCCTCCAGTCCATCGCTGGCACCCTATCTGACGCTGACCCCCACCGTGCCGTGACGGAAGGTCCTGTAACAGTGGTTGTGCGAAGGCTTATCTGGGTCGCGTTGGGGTTGGTGGTGGGTACGTCTCTCGGTCTTTTCTACGCGTGGCTTGTTGATCCGGTAGAGTATTATGACACTGATCCTGCCGATTTACGAGCTGACTTGAGAGACGATTACCTCAACCTCATCGCCATGTCATATGACTTGACCAGCGACCTGGCGCGGGCGCGGGCCCGGCTGGCGGCACTGGGCGATACAGGGTCTCCTGGCGCACTAGCCGCCTACTCTGATCGGCTGTATCGTGCCGGAGGCAGCGCGGAGATTGTGCGAGCGCTGGCCTTGCTGTCCCATGCCCTGGGCGCTCAGAGTGAGGCTGTCGCTGCACATCTTCCCACTGATACGCCGACACTGACGCCGGCGCCTACTTTGACCCGAACGCCGTTGCCTACCACGCCACCCACTGCTACGCCAACAGCGACGTCTACCGCCACGCCTACGCCCGAGGCCACGCCGACGCCAGACGTACGCCCACCTTACCGCGTGGTGGAGCAGCAACAGATGTGCGGCGATCCGGACACGGCCGGCGTGCTTCAAGTCTATGTACAGGACGTCGAGGGGCGGGGACTGCCCAACGTGGAAGTACAAGTGAGTTGGGAGGGTGGGTGGAATCGTTTCTTCACCGGCCTGAAACCAGAGATCGATCCCGGTTACGCCGATTTTCAGATGTCACCCGGCCAGGTGTACGATGTGGTGGTGTGGGGGGCACAGATAGGAGATATTTCCATCGAGGGGTGTCCGTCGGGTCCGTCGGGTTGGCGGCTGGTCTTTCGGCGACGGGAGTAACTCAACAACTCGACGACGAGTTTGAAGGAGGAATAGACATGCCATTGGTGAGCAGTAAAGAAGTGTTGGAATATGCCAGGCAGGCCCGCTTTGCAGTGGGTGCTTTCAATGCGGACAACCTGGAAATGGTACAGGCTATCATCGAGACGGCCCACGAGGAGCGTGCGCCGGTTATCTTGCAGGTGAGCCAGGGGGCTATTCGCTATGCTGGCCTGTCCATGGCTGCCGGCATGGTAAAAATCGCCGCCGCTCAGGTCGACGTGCCCGTGGTGTTGCATCTGGATCACGGTACTAGCTTTGAGCAGAACGTGCGCTGCTTGCGCGAAGGCTTTACCTCGCTCATGTTCGATGGTTCCAAGCTGCCCTACGAGGAGAACGTGGCGCTGACGGCCAAAATCGTCGAAATCGCCCACATTGCTGGCCTTCCGGTGGAGGCCGAGTTGGGCAAAGTGTTACAGGCCGGCGCCACGCCAGAAGAGGTGGCAGCCGCCATGACAGACCCAGACCAGGCCCTCGACTTTGTGCAGTCCACCGGCTGTGACTCGCTGGCCGTGGCAGTAGGCTCTATCCACGCCATGAAAGGTCGGGAGGCGGAGCTTGACATTGAGCGCGTGGGAGCCATCAACGACAAGGTGGGCATCCCGCTGGTGTTGCATGGTGCGTCGGGTGTCAAGCACGAAAGTGTGCTGGCCGCCATCGAGAACGGCGTTTCCAAGGTGAACGTGGCCACTTATCTCAAGCAGGGTTTCGTGGCCGAAATGTGCGCTGCAATGGACGCCATGCCGGACGAGGTGGACTTTCGCAAGTTCCTGGCTCCTGGGCGAGCGGCGGCCAAAGAGCGGGTACGGGAAAAGATTCGTCTCTTTGGGGCGAACGATCGCATCAGCGGCAGCGGCGCGTTTCGCAGCCCACCGACCCAGCAGCGCAGCGCCGAATTGGGCGGTGCGGAAGAATAGTGTAAGAGACGCAAGCCGTATCACGAAGGGAGAGAGATATCATGAGGATCGGTGTTTTGACCGGCGGCGGAGATGTCCCCGGTCTTAATGCGGCTATCCGCGCGGTGGCCCGGCGGGCGTTCAATTATGGCTGGGAAGTGCGAGCCATCAAGAACGGCTGGGCAGGCCTCGTCGAAGGGAACATCGTTCCCCTCACGTCCAAACAAGTCTCTGGCATCTTGCACGTTGGGGGAACCATTCTGGGGGCGTCACGAACCAACCCATTTAAGGATCAAGCGTTGGTACGGAGTTGCTTGGACAACGTCGAGGCTTTTGGTCTCGACGGTGTGGTGGCTGTCGGCGGTGAGGATACGCTGGGGGTCGCTGCGCGGCTGGCCGAATTGGACGCGCCGGTGGTAGGCGTGCCAAAGACGATTGATAATGATGTCCCCGGCACCGATTATACCATTGGCTTCGATACGGCTGTGACAATGGTGGCCGAATCGCTGGACCGATTGCACACCACGGCTTCGGCTCATCACCGGGCCATCGTCGTTGAGGTCATGGGGCGGCACGCTGGCTGGATCGCTGTCATCGGCGGCATGGCCGGCGGTGCGGACTATATCTTTATCCCCGAGGTCGAGTCCAGCGTCGAAGAAGTCTGCAAACACGTTGAGCAGCGCTGGAGGCGGGGCAAGAAGTTCAGTATCATTGTCGTCTCGGAAGGCGCTCAGATAAAAGAGATCGTGCATACCGAGGATGAGCTGGGCGCAAAGGACGAGTTCGGCCACGTGCGGCTGGATCGGCGGGGGTTGGGAGAGACGGTGGCCAAAGAGATCGAAAAGCGCACCGGCTTTGAGACACGCAGTGTCCTCCTGGGACACCTCCAGCGCGGCGGATCGCCTACCGTCTTTGATCGGGTGCTGGCCACGCGGCTGGGAGCCTTTGCCGTGGAACTTGTCAAAGAGGGCAAGTTTGGTTACATGGCTGCCCTGCGCTGTAACGAGATCGAGGCCGTTCCACTGTCACTCGTTCTGACAGATCTCAAAACGGTCGATCCCCAGTTGCACGAGCTGGCGCAGACGTTCTTCTAGCTTGTCCCGCTGGTAAAAGGCCCTGACCACGAGGCAGACTGTTTTCCGATCAGAAAGAGCAAGGAGGCCAGTCATGAAACGCATTGGCGTGTTGACCAGTGGAGGAGATGGCCCTGGTCTCAACCCGTGCATCCGGGCAGTCACCCGGAAGGCTCTCAGTCTGGGTATGGAGGTGTGTGGCATCAAACGTGGCTTTGCCGGCCTGGTAGATGGTGAGATGGTCGATCTGAATGCCCGCTCGGTGGGGGGCATTCTGGGCCAGGGCGGCACCTTCCTGGGCACGGCGCGGGCACCAGAGTTCAAGACACTCAAAGGACAGCGCGAAGCGCTGCGCAACTTGAACGAGGCTTTGATAGAGGGATTGGCGGTCATCGGGGGCAACGGTTCGTTTGGCGGGGCGTTGGCGCTGCACAAGCTTGGCTTTCCTGTGGTCGGCGTACCGGCCACGATAGACAACGACGTCGGTGGCACCGACATCGCCATTGGCGTAGACACTGCGCTGAACACCATCCTGGAGGCCGTGGACAAGATCAAGGATACGGCCTCTTCTCACCAACGAGCCTTCCTCATCGAGGTCATGGGGCGGGACTGTGGTTACCTGGCCTTGAAGAGTGGTGTGGCTGGCGGTGCCGAGGCGGTGCTCATCCCGGAGGTGGAAACGCCGCTGGAGGACCTGGCCCAAAAGATGGTAGACGCCTACGTCCGGGGCAAAAGCCACTGCATTGTCATCGTGGCCGAGGGATACAAGCCGGGTACGCTGGCGGTTGTGCAGTACCTCGAAGAGCGAAGAGAGGAGTTAGGCTTTGACGTGCGGGTCACGGTGTTGGGACACGTGCAGCGCGGTGGCCGGTCCTCTGCCTTCGATAGGCTGCTGGCCACCCAACTGGGCGCGGCTGCAGCCCAGGTGTTGTATGATGGAGAATCGGGTTGCGTCGTCGGCCTGGTGGGCAATCAGTTCACCCTCACACCGCTTGAAGAAGCCCTGGCCCATCCTCCCCAGATAGACTTGGGTCTCTATGAGGTGGCCAGGGTCATGGAGCGTTGATACGCTGTCGGCGCGCAGCGACAGACGGGTCACGCTCTCTTGTTCGTGATGGCCCGGGCGACCTTGATGGCGATCCCACCGCCGGGCACGAGCAAGTCCACCGCGTCCACGCCCACGTCAAAGAGCAATTCTGGCGTGAGCATCTGGCCGATCTGTTGCCGCAGCGCCTTGCCCCCGGTGCGCATGTCGCCTGTCAGCCCGTCAAACTCGGCCACGGCGCGGCGGTCTTTGGACTGCCAGTGATATTCGAAAGCATAGATCGGTTTGAGATACAGATCGATCGTGCTCACCTCTACCAGGTCCTCGTGAATGACGTCGGCCTGGATGGCCTTGAGCATGTCGCTCAACACCTGGCGGACGATGAACGAGGCCCGTGTCTCCGGCGGCACGATGATGGCATCTTGAGGCGCAAAAGCGGTGATGTCAGAGATCTCTTCCCGGCTGTAGCCCAGGTAGTGTTTCCACTCCTGCTCTTCGCCACTGACGGCGTCAATAAAGACCTCTTTTTCTTCCTTCTCCTCACAATGTTCGGTGCCGGACATGATAAAGTGAGGCTGCTCGCCCAGGACATATTCTTGGCTGCCGGCAGTGACTCGCTTGACCTCTGGCCCTGAAACCGGCACGGTGAACTTGCGGTGACGTTCGTAGATGTAGCTGGTGCGGCAGGCGATGTGCCAGAAGGGTTCGTAGCGTTTCTCGCTATAGATGATCTGCACATCCTCTCCCTTGGGCCGAAACACCAGCCTGGAAAGGCCGCCAAAGACCGCACTCTTGCGGTCCCAGGCTTTCTCTTTGGCCTGTTCTGATGAGACTTCTTCGCGCAGCAGATAGGCTTTTTCTTCGGCGATAGCGAATTCCATCGGTTCACCTCCTGGGCAGCCAAATATGCTACACACGATTTGGCTTGGCGAGACAAGCTGGGCGTGTTGCGCGCCCGGCCTTTCTGACCGTACGGACTGCGCAACGCGCAACACAGCTACGCTGGCACGCCAGGCAGTCCAACCGCCTGGCGTACCTTGATCATGGTTTCTTCGGCGATGGCTCTTGCGCGCTGGGCGCCATCGGCCAGCACGTCCCATACGTAGCTGGGGTCTTGGGCGAACTCGGCCCGTCGCTCTCGGAAGGGCTCGAAATAAGTTGCCAGGTTCTTGGCGAGCGTTTTCTTGCAGTCCACGCAGCCGATGGCCGCACTGCGGCAGTCCACCTCGATCTGATCCACCTCATTTGGCGAGAAATGCCCGTGCAGCGTAAAGACGTTGCACACCTCGGGCCGGCCAGGGTCGGAACGGTACCGGCGCTGCGGATCGGTGACCATCGTGCGCACCCGCTGCCCAAGCTCCTCCGGGGTGGCTGCCAACTCGATGTGGTTGTCCAGCGACTTGCTCATCTTGGCCTCGCCGTCAATGCCCAGCACCTTGGGAAACTCGGTGTGCTTGGCTTTCGGCTCGATCAGCACCGGGCCAAAATGGTGGTTGAAGCGGCGCACAATTTCGCGCGCAAACTCTAGATGCGAGGCCTGGTCTACGCCCACCGGTACCGTGTCTGCCTTGTAGAGCAGAATATCCGCCGCCATGAGCACCGGGTAGCCCACCAGTCCATAGTTGACGTTATCCGGCTGCTGGCGCACTTTTTCCTTGAACGTCGGCAGCCGCGTCAGCGCGCCCAACGAGGCCACCATGGATAGAATGACGTGCAACTCGGTCACCTGGGGTACGTTGGATTGGACAAAGATGATGCTGTCTTGTGGGTCCATGCCCGCTGCCAGCCAATCCAGCACCATCTCGCGCGTCCACTCGCCGAGGTGCTGTGTGTCTTTTAGCGTGGTGAGCGCGTGAAGGTCAACGACGCAATAGACGCATTCATAGTCGGCCTGCAAGGCGACATAGTTCTGGATCGCGCCCAGGAAATTGCCCAGGTGCTGCCGGCCCGTGGGCCTCGCGCCGCTGAAAACCCGGCCTTTGCACATAAAGTCTGTTCTCCTTCGGTCTGTCGTGGCCATGATCTTTGGTCTGGTCGTCCGTATTGTACTCCAAAAGCCAGGTGCCTGCAAGTAGGGCGCTGTCACACTACCGTCTGTACCCCTCGATGGTGAACGATCTTTCGGCCGACTCGGCCAATCGCACAATCGAGTCAATGGGATGTGCGCCCAGTAGCAGTCGTCTGCCCCGTACAGAGCCCGCGATCAGCATGCCTACCACTTGGCCTGTGTGCTGGCTGACAAAGGGCGACCCACTCGCCAGTCCCGGGTAAAATGACCGGTCCATCAACACCCACATGGCTGTATGGCTGACCGATTGTACAGTCCCTGCCTGCATGCGCCGGTCGCTCTTGGCGCTTGTCTGGCCATTGATCAGCCACACGCGCTCGCCGGGCTGTGGTGCCCCCCGTGGGTCAGGGGTAAGCATAAAGCTGGTATCTATTGATCGATCGAGCTGCAGCAGCACGTAATCCACGGTCATGTCTTCACCCCTCCGGGCGTGACCAGGCTGGCCGAGCAGCGTGTCGAACTCGGCGAGAAAGCCAGTTTCCCCGGCCACGCCGAACGCAATCTGCTGCAGTGGCTGGCCGGGGTTGCCGATGGACAGACTATGGGCCGTCGTCACGCCCACGGTCTGGCCGTCGTTCAAGCGGATCAGGAATCCACTCCCCACGAGCCGATAGTCTGCGCCGCGATACCGTGCCCACTCTTGAAACCCCACGGGTCCGGCCGGTGGCCTGCCGCGAGGTGCAAGGATGGTTGGTGGGAGGGGAGTCGGGTCAGGGGGAGGGCCGACAACCCGCATCAGGCTGAAACCGATCAGTGTCAGGACGACGGCCGCCGGGAGCGCCAAGATCAACCCTCGCAAGACAAACTTGACGTTCATGATCCTTCCACTTTGCATCCCACTTGATTTCTGCGAGGCAGCACGCATCCTCCCGCGTGCCGAGAGCCCGTGAGCGGACTGTGCCTGGGATCTCAGCCTGTCTGCGGGACTGTCCTCCCGCGGCGTGGTTCGCGCAATATTGCCCCTACCAGCAGCGCGCCGGCGAGCAGGACGGCGGCGTTGAGGTAAAAGGGCGTCGCGTGTCCCAGGTTGTCGTACAACCAGCCGCCTGCCAGCGGGCCCAGCGCCGACCCCAGGAAGTAGGCGAAGGTGTAGAGCCCATAGCTGGTGCCGCGCGTGTCCTCGCCCGCGATGTCGGCGACGAAGGCGCGCTCGGCCGGTACGGACGCGGTATAGCCCAGCGACTCGATGGCCCACAGGATGACCAGCGGGATAAGGCTGGACAGATGCGGAATCAGCGCCGAGGCTGCCGCGCCTACGATCAACCCGGCGACCATCGGCATCTTGCGTCCAAGTCGGTCGGCGATGCGCCCCATGCGCGAGGGCAGGAAGGATTGGATCAAGGCGGCCGGCAGGTAGGCCCACGCCAGGGCTTCTACGTGGGCGTGGAGTGTGTCCTGGAGGAAAACCATCAACAGCGGCCAGAACATCGCGCTCGAGGCACCGGTGACGAAAACGATGCCCATCAGAGCCAGCAGTTGTCCAGAGACGGGACGGCTCTCCACCGGCTGGAGGACTGTCTGCGGGCGCGTCTCGTCTACGCTCCGCCAGCCGTTCCACAGCGCCAGGAGCGCTGGAACGGTGTAGGCCGCAAAGACCCAGGACCAGATATGCTTCAGGTCCAGATCGGCGCTGTCGAGTGTCAAGAAGGCAAAGAAGCCGGCGATGGTGCCGATGAGCGCTCCCCGGCTGGCTGCCTCGTCAATGGCGCCAAAGCCGTGCCCGCGCCCCGTCTCGTCGGCGACGTCGGCCACGATGGTGTAGGCCGAGAGCCAGAGGAAAGCCTGGCCCAGACCCTGCACAAAGCGGGCGACGGTCAGCAGCAAAACCGTGTCGGCGAGGCAAAAGATACCCATCGCGAGCGCGTAGCCCAGCAGTCCCAGCAACAAAAAAGGCCGGCGCCCCCACCGGTCGAGTACCCGGCCCAGGAAAGGCCGGACGACGACCGGCACGAGAGAGGTGGCCGAAAAGAACCCGCCCACCTCCAGCGCCGAGGCTCCCAGTTCCTTGCCATAGATAGGCAGCACGAAGGCGAGGATGCCGAAGGGAAAGGACACCCAAAAGACCGCCTGCCAGAGCATTTTCAGCGTTTGGGATTGCGGCGCATTTGATGGGTCGCTCATGCCAAATCCTTGCGCTTATTCTATCACAGCTTGGAGGGAGGAGCAAACGATTCGCGCCGCTTGAAATTCCTGTCATAACGTGATAAAATGAAGCAGCGTTAACTCAGGTGACAAACTGCGAGCCGGCCGTGCGCACAACGGCTATGCTCGCGCCTCGACGGGGGCGGGCGGGAATCAGGAGGTGTCTTCATGGTGGATCTCATCGGCCAGACCCTGGGACAGTATCGCATCATCGAGCAGATCGGCCAGGGGGGCATGGCGACGGTGTACAAGGCCTACCAGCCTTCGCTGGATCGATACGTCGCCGTCAAGATATTGCCGCCCTACTTTGCCCACGAGCCGGGCTTTGCCATGCGCTTCACCCGTGAGGCCAAGGCCATCGCCAGGCTCAACCATCCCAACATCCTGCCCATTTATGACTTTGGCCAGGAAGGCGACCTGAGCTATATTGCCATGAAGTTCGTCAAGGCGGGCACGCTCAAGGACATCATGGACGACGAGCCGTTGCCCCTCGACGTGACGGCCGATATCCTCCGGCAGATCGCAGGCGCGCTGGATCACGCCCACCAGCGGGGCATTTTGCACCGCGACGTCAAGCCCAGCAATGTCCTGCTCGACGAGGGCCGCTGGGTGTTGCTGACCGATTTTGGCCTGGCCAAGATGGTGGAGGGCTCCGTGGCCCTCACTGGCTCTGGCGTCGGCGTGGGCACGCCGGCCTACATGGCCCCGGAACAGGGCCGGGGCGGGCAGGTGGATGCCCGTGCCGACATCTATTCTCTGGGCGTGGTGCTGTACGAGATGTTGACCGGCCAGGTGCCTTTCCAGGCCGAGACGCCCATGGCCGTCGTCATCAAGCATATCACCGACCCGCTGCCACTGCCCCGCTCTGTCAACCCCGAACTGCCCGAGGCTGTGGAGCGGGTCATCCTCAAGGCGCTGGCCAAGGACCCGGACGACCGCTTTGCCAGTACCGGAAAGATGGCCGACGCGCTGGCGGCCGCCACGGCGGCTGCCGTGGAACCTGCCCCACCGACGATCGAGATCCCACCGGTGGAGCCGCTCCCCGTCGCACCGCCAACTCCCACACCAGCACCGGTGGAAGCTGAACCTGTGCCGGCGATGCCGCCTGAGCAGCCCACACCCGTGCCGACGCCGACCCCACTCCCGACCGAGATCCCGTCACCGGCCCGCAAACCGTTCCCTTGGAAGGTCGTCGGAGGGGTGTTGGGCGTCGTTATGCTGGCCTTGGCCGCCATCTTTGCCGTGAGCAACCTGGGCGGCGAGGAGGCAGTGGACACGCCGACGCCCGTCGCTGGGGTCACCGAGAAAACGGCGACGCCGACGCCAGAGCGAGAACCGACAGCCACAGAGCCTTCACGCTTGGGTGAGGAATTGCGGGGCGTGCAGTTCGAGGAGGTCTATCTACAGGCCGATTTTGAGCGGCCTGGCGAGTTGAGAATAGACCTGCCGGGCGGCTGGGCCATCGGTGACGATGGTAGTGGTAACCACATCCTGGTGGGTAAGGGCCACGAGTCATTTCTGTTCCCGGATGGCCTCGAGTGGAGAGACTATGTCCTGGAAGCGCGCGTCATGCTGGTTGAGGGCAAAGAGGGGGCAGTCTTTGTTCGCCGGCCGGGGGATGCGATGGTAGAGAGTGGTGTGCGACTGACTTTTGCAGTGGATCGCTGGGAGCTCTGCCAGGATCCCGGGGATAGGTGCCCGGTCAGTTATCCAGTGAACAACATGGGACAATGGCATCACCTGCGAGTGGTCGTCGTGGAGCACCATCTGGCGGCCTTTCTGGACGACGACTTGATGTTCGACGCCGACATCGACTTCTCCTCTGGCTCCATAGGTTTCGGTGTCCATGAAGACAGTGTAGTTTATGTGGACGACCTGCGCGTCACCGGGCCGCCGCTGGCTGCCCCCGAGGATGCCGCGCGGGAACTCTACGACGACTTTGACCAGGGCTTTGTGGACGAGGAGCGCTGGGAGTGGCTGCCAGCGATGGACGGCCATACGGCGGAGGTGGACGACAGGGGCAGGCTCCTCATCAGGGCTGAGAACCCGAGTCAAGACCCGCAGCGTGGCGATCTCAGGGCACTGACCGACCGTCCCATTGTAGAGGTCATGGCGGATCTTACCGTTGAGCACTTGGAAGGTGAGAATACTGACTTGGGGATCAAACTGTCTGCCGAAGGGCCGCGGTTTGCCGGCATTGTAGGTGAGGAAGGAACCGTAGTGGCCTTTGCGGAGGAGGCTGGCACGCGCATCCTTCTCGAAGGGAGGGGACTTTCTGCCCAGTACCACCTGCACCTGATCTTGACACCCGAAGGGGCGATGCACGTCGTCGTGGATGGCAGAGAGGTCGGCGCCATCCCCGCGCCGCCTGTGGCGGAGGGCTTTTCCATGGCCTACCAGGTGGACCCCGGCGGCGCGCTGGTGGCCCGGTTGGACAACGTGCAGGTGCGCTATGCTGAACAGTCCGCTATGCCTGGTGAACGGGGACCCTATCACTGCGAAGACGAACTGGGCTGCGTGGACGTCCTGCCAGGCGGGCCGATCCACATTGTGTACTTGCTGGACAGGTCTGGCGCCACCCAGTTTATTGGCGAGGATTCGCTGCGCGGGATCGAGCTTGCCGTTGAGGAGCGGATGGAAATCCTGGGCCATCCCATCGAACTGACGGGCGAGGATTCAGGCTGCGACTCAGAGGCTGGACGCGCGGCTGCGGCTCGAATCGCTGGGGATCCATCTGTCCTGGCGGTCATCGGTCCCACCTGTTCCAATGCCGGAGCTACGGCCGCGCCGGTCATCAGCCAGGCGGGCCTGGTCATGGTCTCGCCGTCTAACACCAGGCTCTTGTTGACTGATCCCAGGACGCACGAGCCTGGCTACCTGCGCACCGCGCCCAGCGACAGGGTGCAGGCCGTAGTCGCTGCCCGGTTCGCTCGGGAGGTGCTGGGCGTCACCAGGGCGGCCACGCTTTACGACGGCGGCGCGTATTCGAGGGCCTTTCAGCAGGTTTTCGCCGTGGCCTTCAGGGAACTGGGCGGCGAGATCACCGTCCAGGCGGAGGTTCGACCTGATGACACCGACGACTTGACTGCCAAGCTAGCCCTTGTGGCACAAACGGAGCCGCAACTGCTCTTCTATCCTCTCTTCGTCGAGATGGGGGGACTCGTGACGCGACACGCCCGCGAGACCGATGGCTTGGGGGAGACCATCCTGGTAGGGGGCGATGACATGTTTGGGCCCCAGTTGCTGGAGGTGGCCGGCCCGGCAGCCGACGGTCTGTACCTTTCCACGCCCGACTTGACGCCGGTGAGCGATGCCTATCCCGATTTTGTCGGGCGGTACGTGGACCGGTACGGTGAGCGGCCCCAGTCTGTCTTTCACGCGTACGCTTACGATGCGACGATGATCATCCTGGCCGCCATTGAGCAGGTGGCCGTGCAGGATGGGGAAGCACTGCACATCGGCCGCCAGGCCCTGCGCGACGCGCTTTTTGGCACGCGCGGCTTTGAGGGCCTGACCGGCGTCCTGAGCTGCACCCCGCACGGCGATTGCGCCGATGCCAGGGCGGCGGTATATCAGGTTGTGTCCGCCGAACCTGACAGCTGGGACCCCGGGTCTAACCCGATACAGGTGTGGCCGTAGCCAAGGCAATGACGAATTTCAAATGGCCCACAACTCAAGACCTCCGAGGTTTTGACCCCGGATATGGACATAGCACTTGTCCAGAAATAACCCTGTACTTTGTCCAGGACAAAGTACAGGGTTAATAATGGACAAGTACATAGTGTGGCGAAAAGGGCGGTGCAAAGGCCGCATGACGACGGGCAAGGAAACCTCGGAGGTCTGAGCATTTTAGGGATTTGAGAAAGGTTCAACTGGATGCCCGACGTGATTGCTCTCTCGCTCATCGCCGATCTCTCTTTCTCGGTGCAGGTCGAAGACGCCGCCCACCGTCTGGGTTTTCGGGTGGCCACAGTCTCGACGCCGGACAAAGCCATCGCCACCTTGCGTCATGGCCGGGCCAGTCTCTTTGTCATGGATGTGATCGCTGCTGGCGACAGCGTTGGCGAGGTCGTCCGGGCAGCCAAAGCCGCGCCTTACCCTGTGGCAGTGCTGGTTTTTGGGCCTCAGGCTGACCTTGGGACGCACCAGGCTGTCTTGGACGCTGGTGCCGACCTGGTCGTCTCCAGGAGCCAGTTCAACCGCGAGTTGGCGCCGTGCATGATCGCTTGCCTGGACAAGCACCGCGAGTCACAGGCCCGGGCAGGGACGGGCGCACGAATCTAACTGTTCTATAACACGGTTGCTCCTGGTATTCCACGGCTGCGCCTGTCATGTCCTATCATCCTTTTGCCTTTGCCCCTGGTTGGCTTTTGAGGTACAATACGAATAGTCGGAGAAAAGCTGTTCTGCATATCGAGTTCATCACGGAGGAGGTGCCATGTCCCCCAAGATTGAAAAAGTGATCAAGCGCACGGGCGCTGTTGTTCCCTTTAAGCGTGAACGGATCGTCAATGCGATCTATCGTGCTGCTGTCGCTGTGGGGGGGCGCGACCGCTCCATTGCCGAGGGTCTGACCGACCAGGTGATCGCCATGCTGGAGGAAACGACACCGCCCGGCAGCGCCCCGGCCGTCGAAGAGATTCAGGACATCGTCGAAAAAGTACTCATCGAAAATGGTCACGCCCGAACGGCCAAAGCTTACATCCTGTACCGCGAGGAGCGGGCCCGCCATCGCCGCAGAAAGACGGCCTACCAGGAACGCGCTCCAGAGAGCATCCCCTATAGCAAACTGTGGGAAGTGCTGTCGTGGTCGGTGGATCACGACGTCAATACTGTCGAGCGGCTCAACGCGCGCATTGTCCGTGGCAACTTCCCGGACATCGTGAGAGAATCAGACATCGCTTACGAAGAGGACATTGCCACGGCGGCCAACATGATCAGGGAGCGTTGTGAGGAGTGCAAGATCGTCATTGTTGCTGGACCCTCTTCCTCTGGCAAGACGACGACCACGATCAAGCTGAACGCCCTGCTCCACAAGCGAGGGCTGAACCTCGTGACGCTCAATGTGGACAACTATTTCTTTGATTTGGAACTCCATCCCAAGGATGAGTACGGCGACTATGACTTTGAGACGCCTCAGGCACTCGATCTGTCTCTCATCAATGAGCACCTGATGCGTCTCGTCGCGGGCGAGGAGGTACGCCTCCCCTTCTACAACTTTAAGACGAGCACCCGCACCGACAATGTCACCCCCATGCGCTTGAATGAGGGCGATATGATTCTCATAGACAGCCTGCACGGCCTGTATGCCGACATGACGGCGAGCATCCTTGACGCACAGAAATTCAGACTGTACATCGAAACGCTGCTCCAGATGAAAGGCCCTGACGATCGTTTCATTCGCTGGACCGACCTGCGCCTGATGCGTCGTATGGTGCGCGATGCGATCCATCGCGCTTACAACCCCCAGCAGACGCTGGAGCACTGGCACTATGTTCGCAGCAGCGAGATGCGCCACATCATCCCTCGCATCGGCACGGCCGATCACATCGTCAACAGCGGGCTGGCTTATGAACTGCCGATCATGCGCCCCCGGTTGATAGAACATTTCGCCCAGTGGGTAGAGGATTATCAGGACGACCCCGAGCGCCAGGACGCCTTTGGCCGGGCCAGCCGCGTCTACGAACTGCTCAAAGCGGTGACACCCATGGCAGACGACTCGGCGATTCCGCCCACCTCGTTGCTGCGTGAGTTCATCGGCGGCAGCGCCTACGATTATTGACATGGCCGGAGCCAACCCGTCAAGGGTTGGCTCCTTGTGCGTCGAATGTGAAATTCGGTTTGTCTGGCCGGCTAGAACAGGCTCAGTTGCTGCGCCTGCTCTGGCCGCTTCGATTCGGTCATCTCGTCTATCTGCACCAACAGTTCCGGAATTCTGAGCACGTCTTCTTCCACGGTGCGGCGCAGGGAGGGCTGGTGCAGCGCGGCGGCAGGATGGTACATCGGATAGTAGATCACGCCCTCCATCTTGCGCGGCTTCCCGTGAATCTGCGAAATCTTGGCGCTAGGAAAGTAACGGGCCATGGAAAAGCGCCCCAGCGTGATGATCATCTTGGGCTGGATCAACTTGATCTGCTGGTCTAGATAGGGGCGACAGGCCTCAATTTCGTCAGGCTGCGGGTCGCGGTTGCCAGGCGGGCGGCATTTGACGACATTGGCGATGAACACATCCTCCCGTCGCAGGCCAATCTTGTCCAGCAGTTCGTCGAGGAACTTGCCCGCCGCACCGACAAAGGGGAGACCTCGCTGGTTCTCGTGGAAGCCCGGCGCTTCGCCGATGAACATGATGTCGGCCGTTTCTGGACCGACGCCAGGTACGGCTTTCACTCGCGATTTGTGCAGGATGCACTTTTTGCACACGGCGATCTGCTGGTTGAGTGCGTCCAATTCCGATTTGTTTGACACCGGGTTTTCCTCCCTCTTTTTCTACGCCTGTTTTGCACCGCACTCGGGGCAGAATTTCGCCGTGGATGCGATCTCGCTGCCGCATTCGGTGCAGAATCTATCCTCTTTGAGCGGTGCGCCACACCCGGGGCAGAATTTGCCACCACTGACGGCCGCGCCACACGCGGGGCAGGTGGCGCGAATGGGAGTCTTGAATTGCTCCTTGTCGGTGACATAGGGTGTCTGGCGAATGATCTCCCGGCCCTGCTCGATCTCGGTCTTGACCTGCGCGGCGGCATACTCGGTGGCCGCGTCGGGAGCACAGTTCTTGCACAGGCCACGCTGGTGGTTCCAGCAACTTTCTCGGCACACCCACTTTGTGCAGCGGGAGCATTGGATGAAGTTGGGTCTGGCTTCTTCCACGGCCTCGGCGAAAGCCTTGTCGTGGGCTTGCTCCCACGCGGCCGAGTGGATGCGGTCGCCCACCCTGGCTGCTTTGCCAAAGACACCGCCTAGCAGCCCACTGGCCACGTCTAGCGCCTCGCTCACCACGCCGGTGGCCGAGGTTTTGAAAGACGTGCGATAACCGGTGCCGCAGCGGTCGCAGTAAAACTCGAACTGGAAGCCTCTCTCGGTGCTTTCGTCGTTGTAGTTGCGTACGAATTTGATGAGCGTCACGGTTCCTCCTTCATCGCTTGTCGCTTGTTGCCCCTTGATGGCCGCTTGTCACCGGCTTACTCAGTCGTTCAGAAAGCGTCGCCCGGCGCCGATGATAGGTCTCCAGGAAGACCGGATCGTCAAGGCAAGGCGTGGTCATGATCAAAGCATCTTCGTTGTTGTCACGGTAGTAACGACGTCGCCGTCCCACCTCTTCAAACAGGTATTTCCGGTAAAGGTTTTGTGCGACGATGTTAGTCACGCGCACCTCTAGCGTGACGACCTGGGCTTCCAGCGCGACAGCCAGGTCTACCATGGCCGCCAGCAGCAGCTCGCCAATGCCCTGACCGCGCCAGTCGGGGTGCACGGCGATGGTGCTGATGTGCGCCTCTTCGCCCAGAACCCAGAAGCCACCGTAGCCTATCACGGGTGGCTGGGATTCTGGCTTTTTCAACCACCGATCAATCCAACGTCTGCGAGGGTACACGCGTGACAGCCCTCGCTGGCGAACGACGACGTAATGGGAGTGCTCGTTCTGCGCCAGTTCGTGCCGGTAAGCGGTGGCTGACCAGGGCAGGGGAAATGACTCTTTCTCGACAGCCATGACCTCAGGGATGTCCTGGAGTGCCATCCGCTGGACGACCAAAGGTATTTTCCCGTCCGCCGTCAGATCGCTCACGGCCTGTGTACCCTCCGAGTCAGACCGGCAGCCAGATGATGACGACGATGAGTGTTGCTAGTAGAGCCAGGGTGGCGATCTCCTGGCTGACGAACCAGAATGAGCGTTTGGATTGGCCCCACTCACGCCAGTGTGGTGGATAGGTGGTCAGGCCGGGCAAGAATCGGCCCTCGTCCCAGTGCCCCAAGGCCTTCTCCAGCCGGACAACGACGCGCGCCACCTCGGCGTAGCGCTCATAGCTCGTTCGCATCGAGCGGATGGCAAAGACGGCCAGCGCCACGACGACCAGCGAGATAGCCACCCTGTCCCCCAGGCCAAAGTTGGATCGGATGGCCACGACGCCTCCCAGGCTCACGGTCAGCAGCGTGTTGACCGACAGACTGATCTGGTAGGTTGTGCCACGATGAAATTTGAGCTCTTCCCACAGGGTTTCCAGGGACACCCGCAGCGTCTCGGCCCGGTGTGCCTGGCTATCGTTGGATGGTTCCATCATCCAACCATCACCATCCCTTCCTCCCGGCGTGTTTCTCTACAAAGCGACTGATACGCACCATTGCCTCCTCGATCTTTTCGAGCGAGGTGGCATAGCAGGCCCGCACGTGATCCGAACCACTCTGGCCAAAGGCGCCGCCGGGCACGACGGCGACCTTTTCCTCGTACAACAGCTCCTCGCAAAACGCCTCGGCGCTCATGCCCAGGTGAGTGACCTGCGGAAAGACATAGAACGCACCCCTGGGCTCCACGGTGGGCATACCCATGCTGTTAAAGCCTTTGAACATCACGTCTCGACGCCGGTTGTACTCGTCTACCATCTCCTTGACGAACGGATCGCCCCTCTCCAACGCCTCCAGGGCGGCGTGCTGGGAAGGGGTTGGTGCCGACATGATGGTGTATTGATGCACTTTGCGCATAGCGCCGAGCAACTCTGACGGAGCGGCGGCAAAGCCTACCCGCCAGCCAGTCATGGCGTGGGACTTGGAGAGCCCCTGTAACAGGATGGTACGCTCCCACATGCCCGGCAGCGCAGGGAAGCAGGTATGGTCCACGCCATACACCAGCCGGGCATAGATCTCGTCAGAGATGACCAGCAGGTCATGTTTCCTGGCTACCTCGGCGACCTCGGACAGGCGCTGGCGGGTCATGACGGCCCCGGTGGGGTTGCTGGGATAGCCGATGAGCAGGGCTTTTGTGCGCGGGGTGATCGCCGCTTCTAACTGCTCCGCGGTGAGTTGCCAGTCGTCCTCGGCGCAGGTGTTCACGATCACGGGCGTGCCGCCAGCAAAGCTCACCTCTGCCGTGTAGGAAACGAAACAAGGCTGAGGCACGATCACTTCGTCGCCGGGGTCCAGGATGGCCGTCATGGCCAGGTAGAGCGCCTCGGAGACACCGACGGTGACGATGACCTCGCTCTCCGGATCGTATTCCAAGCCATAAAGTCCCTGGAGATACTTGGCGATTGCCTGCCTCAGTTCCAGAATGCCCGAGTTCGACGTATAGTGCGTCTCGCCTGCCTCGAGCGACTGCGTCCCTGCCTGGACGATCGGTTCTGGTGTGACAAAGTCTGGTTCACCGATGCCCAGCGAGATGATGTCGTCCATGGTCGCCGCGATGTCAAAGAACCGCCGGATGCCCGACGGCGGGATGGCAGACACTTTTTGAGACACAAAGTTACGCATGAAAGCTGACCTCCTTGTCGTACGTTAAAAATGCTAAATGTCATTTATCATTTTACCGTTTATCATTTGGGTGTGTTTCATTTCAGTTGAGGCGGAAAGGTGCAACGCACTTTGGGGCTCGCAAAACGTTCCAAAACACCGGAAAATGCTTCCTTTTGGCATCCAAGCAAGTGCGTTGCACCTCAAGC
>Ga0180438_10005131_pt1 | contig 18398 bp, 12 predicted proteins | sample SS_ome_12_FD_132455 | JGI IMG/M metagenome (GOLD analysis project Ga0180438, IMG submission 132455) | Hypersaline lake sediment archaeal communities from the Salton Sea, California, USA - SS_3_D_2 metaG | ecosystem: Environmental > Aquatic > Non-marine Saline and Alkaline > Hypersaline >...
CGCCTGAAGGGTTTCTCGCGGACCTTCCGTGGAGACCACTCTCCTCCTTCCCAGGCTATCGGCCTGGCTCAAGGTTGTGGCGGCCACCTCAATACCTGAGACCCTGCCGTTCCTTACGAGGACATTAGTGGGAGTGGAGAGATACCGAATTTTCACCCCTTCGGCCTCCGCCTCCCGGACTTCATCCGTATCCGCCGGGATCTCCTTTGAAGTCCGATTGTAGAGGATGGTTACCTCATCGGCCCCGAGCCTTTTTGCGGTCCTGGCCGCATCCACCGCTCGATTCCCCCCGCCGATGATCATGGCCTTGGTTCCCACATCCACGTCCCCGTGCAGTGCCACAGCCTTGAGGAAGTCGAGGACATCCGTCACGCCATGGGCATTATGCCCGGGAATCGTCAGTTGTTTTCCCCGAGTAGCTCCCACCGCCAGGAGGAGCGCTCGATGGCCTTGGTTTCGGAGATCATCCAGGGATAAGCCGGGGCCAACGGGCGTTTTGAGCCTGAGATTGGCGCCCATTTGTCTTACGATGTCGATTTCTCTCTCGACTACCTCTTGGGGCAGGCGAAAGCGGGGTATCGCGACAGCGAGTGTTCCCCCGGCAACGGGTAAGGCCTCGAAGATGGTAACGGGATAACCCCTCTTTCTTAATTCATAGGCAGCCATCAAGCCGGTTGGCCCCGACCCAACGATGGCTACCCTCTCCCCCTTCTCCTTTCCCGGGGTAATGTCCACCTTCAACCGGTCTTCACGGTCGGCAAGAAAGCGCTTGAGCAGGTTGATGGCCACGGGTTGATCCAGATCGCCCCTTCGACATACCTTCTCACAGGGGCGCGAACAGATTCTGCCCGTAATTCCTGGAAAGGGATTTCTTTCCCGGATTAGGGTCAGGGCCTCGTCGAACTTTCCCTCCGAGATGAGGGCCACATACCCTCGGGCATCCACCTGGACGGGACAGGCGGCCTGGCAGGGGGCTGTTTTCTCCTCATACTTGGGCAACAGTTCCTCCGGAATCGCCCCTTTCTCTATGGTCGGAAAATCCTTTTCCGGAGGAGGGCTGTGTCGGATATCGACTTTAATGGGGGTTATCAGCGGTTGTTCGCGCTGATGGGTGATACATGGATGACGGGAGATGATAACCGCAACCCCTCCGTCGGGATCTCGGGTGTATTTCACGGCGTGCCTCAGCTCCCGCATAAATTCCTTGATGTCATAGGGATTCATAACCCTGAGGTATTTCACCCCACACCCTTTGACCAGTCCCTCCAAGGAAAGGGCATGTCCCGGGTGTCCGTTCGCCGTGACACCATGTTCAGGGGTTGGCTGCATGCCGGTCATCGCGGTAATCTCGTTGTCTAAAATGACCAGGACGAACCGAGATCCATTGTAGACGGCATTTAAGAGCCCCGGGGGTCCGGAGTGGTAGAAGGTGGAATCTCCGATGGTTGCGATGATAGGGATATCCCTTCCGTCTTGGTGGTATGCCTGGTAGAAGCCACTGGCAAACGTGATGGATGCGCCCATGTCGTGGCAGGTGTCCACCGCATTGAGGTTCATCCCCAGGGTGTAGCAACCGATGTCGCTGGGGAAGATGGCGTTGGGGAATGATCTTTTCATGGCATAGAACGCGGCACGGTGGGGGCAACCGGAACAGAGGGACGGTCGACGGATGGGAAGGTCCAAGCCCAAGACCAGGTTTTCCAGCTCGCCCGATTCCATCGTTTCGTTCCACGGGATTGATAGTCGATGGCACAGATCGCCGAGAATTTGAACGATCGTTTGGGGGAGGAGTTCGCCTTCGCCGGGAACCGTGCCGTTCAGTCTGCCGAAGATCTTGCTCTTATCCTCGATCTGGAGCTCAATGACTGGCTCCGGCTCCTCCAACAGGAGGATATGATCGCATTGGGCCATGAATCGATCGATGATTCGCGTGGGCAGGGGATAAGGTGTTGAGATTTTGAGGAGGGGGATTGAATCCTCCATTCCCCTTTCCGTTAATACATCCTGTAAGATTGCGTGGCTTACCCCCGCGGCGATGATGCCCAAGGAAGATTCATCCCTGGGGTTTTGTACCCAATTGAAGTCTTCCCGTTGATTAAATTCCCCTCGAATATCATCCAACTTCTTGTTCAATTCCTTGTGGAGAGTGAAACGAAACCGCGGCGTAGCGGCCCACCTTCCTGGGTTCTTCTCGAAGTCGGCCTTCCTGTCGATACCCCTAATGGGTTTGAAGGAAATGCTCTGGCGGGCATGGCAGATTCGTAGCGTTGGCCTGAGAATCACGGGGATTTGGTAACGCTCCGAGAGGTCAAAAGCGTAGGTAACCATCTCCTTGGCTTCTTGGGGACTCGAGGGGTCGAGCACGGGGACTTTGGCAAACATGCCATGGAATCGGCTGTCCTGCTCCGTTTGAGAGGAGTGAGGGCCCGGGTCATCGCAGCTGATGATTACGAAGCCCCCTACGACACCGATATAGGCGGAGCTCATCAACGGATCAGTGGCCACGTTTAAACCCACCTGTTTCATGCAAACTGCAGCCCTCTTCCCGGTATAGGCAGCGGCCAGTCCATTCTCGAAGGCCACCTTTTCGTTGGTAGACCATTCGATATAGGTATCCAGGCCTTCTTCTTCCTTGAAGCGGACGACGCCTGGCAGAATCTCGGAGCTGGGCGTGCCCGGATAAGAGGCCATGAAGTGGCATCCCGCTTCAACGATTCCCCTGGCGATGGCTTCGTTACCCAGGAGAACCTTCGTTCTCGGAAGGGGCATCGTTATTTCCCCCCAGGAGCTTCGCTCTCACATCATAGGTCATTTCATTCGGAAAAACGAGTGAGTCATCTTTTCCCACTGGGTTCCATCCAATATGCCCGAGAGGCCATGGGGAGGTAGAGATTCATCCCCTGTTTCCCCCTTTAGCCAGTGGCGAAAACGGAGCGTTTCAGCAACGAACCACTCCTTTGCCGGTTTTCCGTGAAGGAGATCCGAAAGGACCTCCAGGGCGTCAGGTTTCAACACCATGAGCCAACCCCTGCCGTAGGGATCCTTCTCTATCAAAGATGGATCATGGGAGATGTCCGGATTAAGGCGAACTACCGTTCCCCCCATGGGGGCCAAAAGCTCGGCCTCCTGATCCGCTGACATCATCCGTACAAAGGGCAAACCCGCATCGATCCTTTCCCGCGGGTGGGGCAATTGAATAGTGTCTGCCGCGATCAGGCTGGAGGCAAAATCATCTACTCCCAATCGCACCAATACGTCCAGGGGTTTGACCCAGATGTGTCCCCGATAGTGGAGGCCGGGCATAAAGGTGAAGCCATGTATATCCATGGGCTCTTTGGCCTGGGCTGGCTTAACGGCGAAGGCCGGGTGGACGTCGAAACGATCCTCCATGGCCTGATCCACCTCGCATCTCCAGCACTGATACCCATTCGCACAGACCATGAAATCGATTAAGCCCATGCGCATATATCGGCAATAGCGGAGGGCTCCGGTATCGGAAGTCCTCCATTTTCCAATGGTCTCCAGCTCCATTTTTATGGCCCCCGTCGGGCAGACATATTCGCAGGCGCCGCAGGCGACACACGTGTCGGAGTCAATACGGAAGGGGGTGCTGACCTGCCTTGTGGTTCCCCTTCCCGTGAAACTGATGGCATCGGCGCCCACGATTTCATGGCACGTCCTGATACAGAGGCCGCAGAGGATGCAGTCGGTGCCCTCATCCCGGGTAACAAATCGGGTCTTTTTCACTCCCTGTTCTGCCGCAAGATCCTGGATGGCCTTAACGTGCGGACACCTGGCCAGGAGCAGTTCGATCAATACCCTCCGAGCCCTTAACACTGGCTCAGAATGGGTTTTGACATCAATCTCCTCTCTGATGGGGAAATTACAGGCTGTAACCAGCCTCGATTCTCCATTGCGAATCACCTCGACCGCGCAGAGCCTGCAGGAGCCGGAGGGTGTCAGGTCGGAGTGGTAACACAGGGTAGGGATGGGAATTGATATCCCTCGGGCGACCTCCAAGAGCGTGGTACCTTCTTCCGCCTGCACTCTCTTCCCATCCATGGTCAGGGTTACCATGATACCGTATCCTTATGAAACGATGACTGCCTGGAAATTACAGGCTTCGCGACAGGCCCCACATTTGATGCATTTTTCCCCGTCGATGAGATGGGGTTTTTTCTTTTCCCCGGCTATGGCCCCGGATGGGCAAACACTGAAGCAGGCATGACATCCGTTGCACATGGTAGCCTCAATGGAATAAGTTATTAAAGCCTTACATATTCCCGCAGGGCACCGTTTATCCTCGATGTGGGCTTCATATTCATCCCGAAAGTATCGAAGCGTCGAAAGGACCGGATTTGGGGCGGTTCCCCCGAGGGCGCACAGGGAGACATCTTTCATCACGATGGAGAGCTCCTCGAGGAGCTCGATATCTCCCCTCCTCCCCTTTCCCTCGCAGATATTGGTGAGAATCTCGCCCATCTGGAGCAGTCCCTCTCTGCATGGTGTGCATTTTCCGCAGGATTCCTCCTGGAGAAAGCTGATGAAGTACCTGGCCACATCCACCATACAGGTGTCTTCATCCATTACGATCATGCCGCCGGATCCCATCATGGAGCCGACTTCGGCCAGCCGATCGAAATCCACGGGCGAATCGAGGAGGTGGTCTGGAATACACCCCCCCGAGGGGCCGCCCGTTTGGACAGCCTTAAAGACCTTCCCATTGGGAATGCCGCCGCCGATATCGTAGACGATCTGCCTGAGGGTGGTCCCCATGGGTACCTCTACCAATCCCGTATTCTTGATGTTCCCCACCAAGGAGAAGATCTTGGTTCCCTTTGATCCCTCTGTCCCGATGCCGGTGAACCAGTCCACCCCTTTCCGCAGGATAACGGGGATATTAGCCCATGTTTCGACGTTGTTCACATTGCTGGGTTTATCCCAGAGTCCCCGTTCAACGGTATGGATATACTTGGCCCTCGGCTCCCCTACCTTTCCCTCCAGGGAGGCCATCAAGGCGCTGGATTCTCCACAGACAAAGGCGCCCCCACCCCTGCTGGGCTTTACATCGAAATTAAAACCCGAGTCCAAGATATCCTCGCCCAGGAGTCCATACTCCTTTGCCTGTTGGAGGGCAATGATGAGATTTTGAACCGCCAGCGGATATTCGTTCCGGACGAAGACGTATCCCTGATTGGCCCCAATAGCATAAGACCCGATGGTCATTCCCTCGATAACGCTGTGAGGATTTCCCTCGAGGAGGGACCGATCCATGTAGGCGCCGGGATCGCCTTCATCGGCATTACAAATAACGAACTTCTCCTGTCCCGGGGCTTTGCGGCACGCGTCCCATTTAACCCCTGTGGGGAATCCGCCGCCGCCCCTTCCCCGGAGGCCAGATCGTTTGATCGCTTCGATGATCTCCTCGGGAGTCATTTCGAAAAGGGCTTTGCTCAGAGCCCCATATCCTCCTATGCTAATATAGTCGTCAATGCTGGTGGGATCGATCTGACCGTTGCTCCCGAATATGATTCGTTTCTGGAGCTTGTAGAATGGAATATCGTCTTCACGGACGATTTTTTTTCGGCCGGAAGGGTCCTTGGCGTAGAGGAGCCGTTCTATGACATTTCCCTTGAGGACTGTCTCGGAAATGATCTCGGGAATGTCCTTTCCCCTTACGTTGACATAGCAGATCATCTCCGGCCGGATTACCACCAGAGGACCTCTCTCGCAAAACCCATGGCATCCGGTTCCCTTAACCTCCACCTTCTCCCCTAATCCTCTCCGTTTCACCTCCTTCTGGAAGCCTCTGACGAGCGAATCCGCTCCCCAGGCTAGACAACCCGTGCCCGCGCAGATGGTTATGAGGGTTTTCGCCCGGCTCCTCGATGTGAGGAGGGATTTCCTGAGGGCATCCAATTCCAAACGATTCGCTATGCGCCGCGCTCCGGCCATTTCCAATTTTCCTATTTGTATGGCTTCAAGATGGAGTCGATTTTATCCAGCTTCACCTTTCCCATATATTTTTGATCCACGACTACCATGGGACCCATGGCACAGGCCCCCAGACAGTTTACCCTTTCCAGGGTGAACGTGAGATCCTCAGTTGTCCCCCCGGATTTCACCCCCAATTTCCGCTCCAGGTATTCGAGTATCCGTTGTCCACCCCTCACATGGCACGCCGTTCCCAAACAGACATGGATCGCGTGCCGTCCCCTGGGCCGCAAGCTAAAGGTCTTATAGAAGGTGGCAATGGCATAGATGCGGCTGAGGGGTATGTTCATGCTCTTGGAGACTTCCCTCAGGGCCTTTTGGGGCAGATAGTTGAACGTGGATTGCATGTCTTGGAGGATAGCGATGAGAGAGGATTCCATATAACCATGTTTCTCGACGATTCCATGTACTGCCTCAAGATCTACCGGCATCGATTCCCCTCCGGTTTACCCGGGGAAGGTCTTTTCGCGAAGTGCTTCTTGGGAATAGTCTATGAACGAGCAGCCAAGCCAATAGGTGCGTGTAGGCTCAATGGGCTCTACTTACATTATATGGTTATCCGCTTCACGCCTCAAGCAATCCGGTTCAGCACCTCTATTCCCCTCATGAGCGTATCGTCGGATGCAGCAAAGGATACCCTGAAGTGGGTATTTCGCTTCGAGAAGACATTGCCCGGGACGACAAATACGTTGCTCTCAATGGCCTTTTGGACAAACTCCCAGGAATCTCGCCCCTGTGCCTCGGGGAAGATGTAAAATGCACCCTCGGGCTTTTGAACGGCATATTTATCCCGTAGCCCCTCGTAGACGAGGTCCCTTTTCCTCCGGTATCCCGCGATCAGTTCAGAAACATCGTAATCGAGGGCCTTAATGGCTGCCCTTTGGGCAAAGGAGGGGGCACAGGTAAAGGAATACTGCTGCAATGTCGTCATGTGCTGGATGATTTCCCCTGGCCCCGCGACAAAGCCGAGCCTCCACCCCGTCATGGCCCAACTCTTCGAAAACCCTCCGAGCGTCAATGTCTTAGGGTAGATCTGGCCCATGCAGTGGTGATTCTCGGTTTCGTAGAGGTACTTGTCGTATATGTCATCGGAAAGGACGAGCAGGTCGTTTTCCTCGGCTATGAGGGCCACCATCTTCAGCTCCTCGGGCGAATAGACGGCCCCTGTCGGGTTGTTGGGGCTATTGATTACGATCATCTTCGTCTTTTTGGTGAGGGCCTTTCGAAACGATTCCTCCCGGAGGGCGAAATCAGGGTATGTATCGACAAATACCGGAATACCCCCCATCAGGAGGACCACATATTCATACATGACAAAGTAGGGGTCTGGGATGATGATTTCATCACCGGGATCCACCAGCGCCAAACAGGAAAGCAATATTCCACCGGTTACTCCCGCCGTTACCATAATCTCCTCGACCTCTACGTCTTTATTCCTCAGATATTCCCTGATTTTCTCCCTCAGCTCGGAAATCCCCTGGGTGGGAACATACTTGTTGAACCCCCTTTGTATCCATTCGATCCCCTCTTGTTTGAGGGGTTCGGGGATATCGAAATCGGGCTCACCGATGCTGAGGTTGATGGGGTTTTCCATCTTGCGCGCCAGGTCGAATATTCTCCTCACCCCGGAGGGTTTGATATTGGTCAGGCGTTTGGCAATCATTGAGCCTTCCCCTCTAAAGGATTTTAGGATTGCGAGGAACCGTTCTTCTTGGCCTTTTCGATGAGATCAATGAGGCTGGCGATTTTCGGTCTGGGTTCTGCGAATACTGAGCGGTTCAGTTCATCTGGGGTGAAGTTCCCCCTCAGATAGGGTTCAATCTCTATCCTCTGCCACCAGCAATCCATGATTTTGCGGCAGGGGAGATTCTCGTTGGAACTCCGGCAATAGCGAAAGGGAACCTGATGGCCTAAGAGCCTGCACCGGATTTCCAGCGAGTCATACTTTTTGAGGGTTTTTTCTTTCCGAGCCATTTGACAAAAATTAGATTTTCTCTGGGAAAACCATTCCCACGGACGAGTCCGTGGGAATGGTCTGTTCCCGACCTCCTCAGGAAGGGATAATCATCAATCCCCCGGCGAAATGGGCTCGATCGAGCCGCTCCACTTGATGACGATCCCTCCTTCTTCTTCCCCGGAAGGTCAGCATGCAAACCCAGGGTTTAGACCTTGGGCAGTTCAGCCTGCGCCTTCTTTACCTCTTCCTCAGGATAAGAATAGTCCTGAAGTTTACCCGAAAGGTAAGCATCATAGGCTGCCAAGTCGAAGTGTCCATGCCCACTGTGAGCAATCAAGATTGTCTTCGATTCCCCGGATTCCCTGCACTTGAGGGCCTCATCAATGGTTACCTTAAGGTCGTGACACGGCTCAGGACCGGTGACAATGCCCTCAGTGCGAGCAAACCTCACTCCGGCCTCAAAGACGGCTGTCTGATGTACAGCTACGGCTTCAACGAGGCCGAGCTCAACAAGGTGGCATATGATTGGTGCCATGCCATGATAGCGCAGTCCACCAGCATGAATTGGGGGCGGGATGAAGCCGTGGCCCAGCGTATGCATCTTGAGCAGTGGAGTCGTCATGGCCATATCGCCGAAGTCATAGGCATATATTCCCCTGGTTACAGTGGGACAACTCTCGGGCTCGACGCAGATAATGCGCATATCCGGCTTTTCCCCGCTAATCTTATCCCTGATCCAGGGCAGGAATTGTCCGGCGAAGTTTGAGCCGCCACCAATGCACCCGACGATGATATCCGGGTAGGCATCCGCCATCTCCATCTGTTTCCTGGTCTCCTCTCCAACAATGGTCTGATGAAGCAGGACATGGTTGAGCACGCTGCCGAGAGAGTAATGGGTATCATCCCGGGTTGCGGCATCCTCAACTGCCTCACTGATGGCGAGTCCCAGGCTACCGGGACAATCGGGCCATTTTTCCAGCATCGCTCGTCCTGCATTGGTATCCGGGCTGGGGCTGGGAACGCACTTCGCCCCCCAGGTCTCTATCAGGATGCGTCGATAGGGTTTCTGGTCATAGCTGATCCTGACCATATAGACCTTTAACTCGACATCGAAGAACGCGCAGCCCATGGCCAAAGCGCTCCCCCACTGCCCTGCGCCAGTCTCGGTAGTTATACGATTGATGCCTTCCTTCTTATTGTAGTATGCTTGAGCTACGGCCGTATTTGGCTTATGGCTTCCGGCCTGACTTGTCCCTTCATATTTGTAAAAAATCTTGGCTGGCGTATCCAAAGCCTTCTCCAACCGATATGCCCGATGCAGCACTGTTGGTCTCCAGGTGCGATAAACATCCTGCACCTCCTCGGGGATTTCAATCCAGCGCTCCGTGCTCACCTCCTGTTTAATAAGCTCCATGGCAAAGAGGGGGGCCAAGTCATCAGGACCTACCGGCTTTCCCGTTCCCGGGTGCAAAACTGGCGGGAGCGGCTCCGGCAAATCAGCCTGGATGTTATACCACTGGGTGGGCATATCCTTCTGGTCAAGAAAGTACATGGATCTCTTCATGTTTCTCCCTCCTTTCAGTCCATTTTCAGTCTATTGCCAAGTCCTCTGTTTCAGGGGACTTAGGAGGCTTGTAACATATTATTCTTAATCGGTCAACATATCGACAACCGGAGTTTCCTCAATTTTATCGAGAACAGCGTTGTTCATGAGCAGAATGTAGATATTTGGGAATTCGGAAAAGGAGCTCTGAGCCAATTGCGGTTCTGGGTGTTGCAGTCCGGAAAAACGAACTCTGGGTGAAGGGGAATGTGCACAACAGCCAATTGTGTTGCGAGGAGCGACTTTTCCGTAGGTCACGGCTCCGATCACGATCACTGAAGCGAAGGGACAACGGTATTATTCGGCTGCGCTCATCTTGTATCTTTCGCTGCTTCCAAAGGGAAACCCGTACAAGAAAAAAAGCAGCATGGTCACTCTATGCTGCCCTAACTTAGCCTGTCTTCCGATCATTTTCGAGATGTGGGTCCTTTCGAAAAAAGACGGACTACCTCCTTGAGATGTAACTTGTTTGTCCAGTTCCCACTCCTCCGTCCGGTAATTCGTTGACGATGGCCACCTGGGGGCAAACGAAGGCGCAGATTCCGCACTCCTCGCAGAGGGTCCTGAGAATCGATGCCTTGCCGTTTACGAACCCGATGATGCCGATTGGACAGCTCTTCACACAGACGCCACATCCGATGCATTTAAATGCGTTGATTTCTGGAATCATGGTTCTTCTCCTCGCGAGACTAATGTTTTTCCCTATGGTAGGTTTGGTAAGGGAAGAAGTCGATCTCCATCCCTATTTTATACCCATCATGGACGGCTGCATACCCCCTTCTCACCTGGACACAATCGCCGACCATATAGACGTCTCGGGTTTCATATTTCCCGTATCCGATCCCCTTGTTTGGTACGAGCATTGCCAGGACCACCGTATCCGCTTTCGTGGCCTCCTCTTTCTTATCCGGGGTAATGATGGTGAGGCCATCATCGGTGATTTCCTTAATGGTTGTCTGGGTGACCTGAACAACGCCTCCCTCCTTCAGCTTTTTCATGTACCGCCAGATATAGGAGGGATTGACGTCGCCGCCGAACTTCTTCTGCGGTCCGATGATGGAGACCTTCGCTCCCTTATCCTTATCGATGATGTACAGCGCAGTGGCGATGGCCACTCCCAGGCCCCCGACGATTACAACCTCCTTACCCCATTTGGCAGTGCCTTCCAGGACATCGAGGGCTCCGACGACGTGCTTTTTGTCGCTTCCCTGGATGGATTCCCTATCGATGACCGCTCCAGTTGCGATGATGATCTTATCGGCTTTCTCCTTTTTCAGCTCCTCGGCGGATACGGCCTTATTGAGAACGATCCTGACTCCCTGTTTCTCGCACGTGGTCTTGAGGTAATTGACCAATCTCATCAACTCATTGTCTCCCCATGGACCATTTGCAGCCACTGCCATCTGTCCACCAACGTAGGACTTCTTCTCGTAGATTGTCACGTCGTGGCCCTTTTCAGCGGCAATGGCACCAGCCTGCATCCCTGCTATTCCAGCCCCAACGATGACTACCTTTTTCGGGTCCACGGTCTTGGGGAAGCCGTAAAACCCCCATGCGGGATCGGCCTCATGGCCGAGGGAAGGTCTTACCGTGCAGCACAATTCGGTATCCCTAAACAGCCGAGCCAAACAGACATTGCAGGCGATGCACGGGATAATGTCCTCCTCCCTCCCCTCCAGGATCTTTTTGGGGAGAAAGGGGTCCGCGATCATGGGCCTGCACATCTCCCAGAAGTCCAGTTCTCCCCTCGCCACGGCTTCCTCGGGGTATTGGGGCAAGAACAGTCGGTAGGCCATGCTGATGGGAATGTTGGCGGCTTCCTTGGCCTTTTTGGCGATATAGAGCCAGTTCCCCATGGGAATGTCACGGGTGATGACCGGATCCGGGGATTCCTGCCAGCCCGCGGTTACACTGATATAGTCGCAGCCAGCCTCAGCGGCCATCTTGATGGATTCTATGCTCTCCTCCGGGGTGTTGCCGCCCCTATCGTACAGAATTTCATCGCCGCAAAGCCGGATCCCGATGGCAGCGCTGTCGCCAATCTCCTTTCTTATTCCCTTGATGATGTCCACCATGAGCTTGCATCGGCCCTTGATGTCCCCCCCGTACTCGTCGGTCCGTTTGTTGGTGTAGCTGGAGATGAAGTTGGAAAGGAGATACCCTACGATCCCCGAAATCTCGACGATGTCGTACCCCGCCTCCACGGTTCTCCGTGCAGCGGCGACGTGTTCCTGGATGCAGCTCTCGATATCCTCCTTGGTCATCTCCCGAGGGGGCCGGAAGATGGGGAGTTTTTGAGGTACTTCCGAAGGGCCATCAGTATGAGGGAGCTCGATTCCCCCGACTCGGCCGCAGTGCATCAACTGGAGGGTGGCCAGGGCGTCATGCTTGTGGATGACATCGGCGATTTTCTTCAGGCCGGGGATGAACTTGTCATCCCAGATGGCCATCATCCCGACATATCCCCTTCCTGCTCCTGCCTTATCGGTGTAAGCCCCCTGGGTAGTTACGATGCCTGCCCCTCCCCGTGCCTGGGCCTCCATGTAAGCCACCTCTTTATCCGCCACATATCCGTCTCGGTAGTTGAAATTGGTCTCGGTAGAGGCATATTTGATGCGATTCTTGGTCTCAAATTTCCCGATCTTGCCAGGACTAAATATGTGGGGGTACTTCTCTTCTCCCGGTCTCATTTTGATCCTCCCTATCGATTTATAAGCCCCTCTGCAAATGCAAGAAAAAGCGCACTCTGAATGGCGAATCCAAGCCTCGCCCTACAGTAACACCGCCCCTGGGGTTTGTCAAGAAATTTTTCACAAAGTCCATTTTTTTGGATACTGTATACAGAATTCGTCCCCTGGATGTTCCAGGTCGGAATAGGGAATCATCATCCATCCGTCTATTCAGTCCCCAAGATAAGCGTTGACAGCTATGGCTTATTCGAATACCATGACCGCTGCTCATGGGAGCCGTCGTATATCCCTGTTTTCGCTGAGGCACGTAAATCGATGAAGGAAGAGGATCTATTCGTCGTTACCGTGGTGGGAGAGGATCGAGTTGGCCTCGTCGCCTCCGTCACACGCTTGTTATTCGAGGCGGGCCTCAATATAGTCGATATCGAACAGAGCGTCATACACTCGCAATTTACCATGGTCCTCCTGGTCCAGCCCTTCAAGCCCGGCTTCGACATCCGGCAATTGAAGTTGAGTCTGGAGGCTATTGGACGTGATTTAGACCTGAGTATTGGGGTCATGCCCCTCGGCGAATTCAAGGGGTTGCGTCTGGCGGAGGAGAAGACGCCCTATGTCTTCACCATCCTCGGGTCGGATTGTCCCGGAGCCGTGGCGGCAATTTCCCGGGTATTGGCCGGGGGCTCGGCCAACATTGAGAAGATTAAGATGATCGCGCGGGGCGAATTTCTCGCCATGGAGATGCTCGTGGACATCCGAGGGAGAAACTTCCCCACTCTGAGGGAGAGGCTTTCCGAAGTGGCCAATGAGATCGGAATGGACATCATAGCCCAGCCGGAACGGATGTACAAGAAACGAAAGAAGGTGATCGTCTTCGATATGGATTCCACCATCGTTGATATGGAAATCATCGATGAGATGGCGCGGTTTTGCGGAATGGGCCGAAGTGTGGAGGAGATAACCGAGAGGGGAATGCGTGGCGAAATCGACTTTGCCCAGTCCTTGAGGGAGCGGGCGAAATGCCTTAAGGGAATGGGAGTGGATGAGTTGAAATTCCTGGCCGAGAGCATGAGATTGACCGAGGGGGCGGCGGAGCTGCTCTCGGCCCTGAAGGAGATGGGGTTTAAGGTTGCGTTGATCAGCGGGGGTTTCGACTTCTTTACGAACGTGTTAAAGGACAGGCTGGGATTCGACTATGCCTTTGGGAACCACTTGGAAGTCGAGGGAGGAAAGTTGACGGGAAGGGTAAGGGGGAGGATAATCGACGCCAACCGCAAGGCGGAAATCGTCGAGGAAATCTGTCGACGAGAAGGTGTTACGAGGGAAGAAGTCGTGGCCGTCGGGGATGGGGCGAACGATCAGATTATGGTAACCAATGCCGGACTGGGGATCGCCTTCAACGCAAAGGACGTTTTGAAAAGGGTAGCCGATGGCTCTCTCACTAAGAATAACCTGAAGGGGGTCTTGTATTGCCTCGGGATAAGCGACCTGGATTTAGCCAAGTAGCCATTTCCCCTTCGCGGGGGTTGGGAAATGGAAATGAGCCGGCGATTAAGGCGGTTATTCTCGATTTCGATGGGACCGTGGCGGTATTGAACATCGATTTCGCCCCCATTAAGGAGGAAATCCTCAAACTCATCGAGGGATATGGCGTGGCTCGGGAATCGTTGGGGGAGAAATACCTGCTCGAGACAATCGACGAGGGCTACTCCACTTTGCTGAAAAGGGAACGCCATTCGGCGAAACAATTCAGGGAAAAGGCCCATCAGGTGTTGGTCGAGAGGGAATTGGAGGCCGCTTGTACGAGCCGTCTTCTACCGGGGGTGGAATCCATGTTGAGGAAGCTGAAGGCGGCCGGATTGAAGGTCGGAATCGTTACGAGGAATTGTGACCGTGCGGTTCAAAGGATCGTTCCCCATATCGAGGCCCTGTGCGATATCTTTCTCTCGAGGGATTCGGTGAAAAGGGTCAAACCAGATCCCTACCATCTGGCCACTATCCTCGATAGACTGGGGGTTTCCGGAAGACATGCCGTTATGGTGGGGGACCATCCCATGGATATTCTCGCCGGGAAAAGGGCTGGTATGCGGACGATTGGGGTACTAACGGGAAAGACCACTGGGGAAGAGCTCAGGGAAATGGGGGCCGATTATGTCTTAAAGAGCGCATCCCAGCTCACGAAATTGGTGGAGAGGCTCAATAGATAGCCAACCTTTGCGGAGAACACCACCGTCCCTTCGCTCCGACGCTCCCACAGTGACCCTTTCGGGGTTCGCAGGCGGGGAATACTTACCCCTTCCGGCCTCTAAAGGGCCGGCTTTCCCCTCCCTGCTCACCCTCGAAGGGTGCCCCACTGCTCCCGCGAGTCGCTCATGAACGCTGGTGTTCTCCTTAGACTCCAGAAACTCAGCAATCCCTTATATTGACAGGGCGCGTCATATGACATAAGATTTCTCGGGTTCAGCTGGCTTAGCGAATTTCGGCCGTGAGGTATTCTATGGAAAAGAAATACTTGTTTTCCCCCGGCCCAACGATGTTGCCTCAGGACATCATGTTGAAGATGGCCGAACCGATTATTCACCATCGTGAGGACGAATATAAACGGATATTTCAGGAGGTCCGGGAAGGGCTCGGGTATCTTTTCCAGACGAAAAGTGAGGTACTCCTTTTTACCTCCTCCGGGACCGGGGCCATGGAGGGGGCAGTTTGCAACCTGCTCTCCCCCGGCGATAAGGCCCTCGTGGTGCGAGGGGGCAAGTTTGGGGAACGTTGGGGAGAAATCTGTCAGGTTTATGGCATTGAGGTGAAGCCCATTGACGTTGAATGGGGGGAGGCCGTCGACCCTGAATTAATCGCCGAATGCCTGAAAGAGGATCCATCTATTCGGGCTGTATTTACCCAGGCCACCGAGACCTCAACGGGAGTGATGCACCCGATAAAGGAGATAGCGGAGATCACGGGCACCTGCGAGGAGACGGTGATCGTAGTAGATGCCATCACGGGAATCGGGGTCTTCGATATCCCGACGGACGCATGGAATTTGGATGTGGTTGTAAGCGGCTCCCAAAAGGCCCTCATGCTCCCGCCGGGCCTCTCCTTTATCGCCCTGAGCGAGAAGGCTTGGAGGTTTGTTGAGCGATCGAAGCTGCCCAAATACTACTTCGATTTCAAACAGGAGCTGAAATCGGCGGAGAAGAATCAAAACACCTTCACCCCCGCAATCACGTTGGTAATCGGGCTGAGGGAGTCGCTGAGAAAGATTCGCCAGGAAGGGTTGGAGGCGGTGTTCGCCCGGCACGATCTGCTTGCAAGGGCGACACGGGAGGCCGTAAAGGCGCTCGGATTGGAGCTCTTCGCGACAGAATCTCCGAGCAACGCCCTGACCGCGGTGAAGGTTCCCGATGAGATAGGCGCAAATGAGATAAAGGATCGTTTTTTCGAGGAATTCGGGATTACCGTTGCTGGAGGCCAGGACCGGGCAAAGGGGAAGATCATCAGGATTGCCCATTTGGGGTACTATGGACACCTGGATATGATCATGGTCATCAGCGCGTTGGAGATGCTCCTCAAGGAGATGGGCTATCAATTCGAGTTGGGTGCTGGGGTAAGGGCGGCTGAAGGGGTGTTGATTTCCCATTGAGGCACATCGAATGATAGAGGAAGCGGTCTATAGGATATTGGTTGCCGATAATCTGTCTCCGAGGGGTATAGAGGTCCTTAAGAGGGAGAAGGCGATTAAGTGTTATGCGTGGGCGGATTTCAGCCCCGGTGAGTTGAGGGCAACCATTGGAGAGTATGACGGTATCATTGTTCGCAGCAAAACAAAGCTTACAGCAGATATTATTAATGCCTCGGAGAGGCTTAGGGTTATCGGCCGTGCTGGAATCGGGGTAGACAATGTAGACGTCCAAGCGGCGACGCGGAGGGGGATCGTGGTGATGAACACTCCCCGTGAAAATGCCGTAGCGGCCGCCGAGCATACCATTGCCATGATGCTGGCCATCTCCAGGAAGATCCCTCAGGCCACGGCATCCACCAGATCGGGAAAGTGGGAGAGGGGTAAATTCATGGGGGTTGAGCTCTACGGCAAGACCCTCGGGATCATCGGTGTCGGCAATATCGGGAGCCTCGTTGCGGAGAGGGCACAGGGTTTGAAGATGAACGTGATAGCCTATGACCCTTACATACCCGCGGATGCAGCAGCACAAAAGGGAATTCCACTGGTTGCCCTGGATGATCTCTTGGGGCAATCCGATTTCATCAGCATCCATACGCCTTTGACGGAGGAGACGCGGAATTTGCTCGCTGCCGAGGCCTTCGGAAGGATGAAAGAGGGGGTAATGATCATCAACTGCGCCCGGGGGGGTATTGTCGACGAAGGGGCTCTCTTACATGGGTTGAAGTCCGGAAGCGTGAGGGGGGCAGCGTTGGATGTCTTCGAGAATGAGCCAGCAGTCGATAGTCCGCTTTTCGAGTTGGACAATGTGGTTTGTACTCCCCACATCGGGGCTTCCACGAACGAAGCCCAAGAGAATGTGGCCGTGGCCATTGCCGATCAGGTCGTCGATTTTCTGATCAACAAGAGGATTCGAAATGCGGTAAATATCCCCATCGTCAGCCCTGATGTACTTCCCGTGGTCAAGCCCTATCTCGATTTGGGGGAGAAACTGGGGAGTTTCTTGACGCAATTAGCGGAGTTCGCCGTTGAGGAGCTTTCCATTGAATATAAGGGCGGCGTGGCGGAATATAACGTCTCCCCCATTACCGTGTCTGTGTTGAGGGGATTGTTGACCCCGTATATGGGGGAAGTGGTCAATTTCGTAAATGCCTCAATCATAGCCAAGGATAGGGGCATCAGGGTGAGGGAGTCCAAGTCCACCACGGCTGAGGATTTCGCCAGCATGGTTGCCATTACGGCAATGGGCAGGGGGGAGCGGAACTATATAGCGGGGGCCCTTTTCGGGACCAAGGATTTCCGGATCGTCCAGATCAATGATTTTCGCATCGAGGCGGTGCCCAAGGGTAATATGCTTTTGATACAGAACTACGACAAGCCCAGCGTCATCGGGAATATCGGGACAGCCCTCGGGAATAGAAACATCAACATCGCCACCATGCAGTTTAGCCGTGATAGATCAGGGGGTATTGCCATTTCCCTGCTTCACTTGGATTCGCTCATATCCAAAGAGGTGATGGAGGAGCTTTCGCAGTTGCCCAACATCATATCCGTGAAACATATTGATCTCTGATTTCAAGAGGGGATGAGAGAATGCCCAATGTGGTTGTCGTGGGAAGTCAATGGGGTGATGAAGGCAAGGGGAAGGTCGTCGACCTCTTCAGCCAATTTGCCCACGTAATTGTCCGTTTTCAGGGAGGGAACAATGCGGGTCACACCTTGGTGGTGGGGGAGGAGAAATTCATCTTTCACCTCATTCCCTCCGGTATCCTCCATTCCGGGAAGAGATGCATTATCGGCAGTGGCGTGGTAGTCGATCCCGGCGTCCTCTGCAAGGAGATCGATGCCTTAAAGCAGAGGGGATACTTTCAGGATGAATCCCAACTCCTCATCAGCGAGGAGGCCCATTGTATCATGCCCTACCATAAGGCCATCGATGTGGCCCGAGAACGGCTCAAATCAGGTGGCAAGAAAATCGGAACGACGGGAAAGGGTATTGGTCCAACGTATGAGGATAAGGTTGCCCGGTGTGGGATCAGGATGATTGACCTCCTCGAAGAGGAGGTCTTCAGGGAAAAGCTGGAGGAGAATCTTGCCCAGAAGAATTTCTATTTGGCCCAAATGCTCGGAGACTCCCCCTTGGATGGAGCCCAAATTCTCAACGATTACACCGGATTTCGGGAGAAACTGGGGAGATACGTGGCCGACACGTCCGTTGTCCTGCATGAGGAGATGAAGAGGGGGAAGAATTTGCTCTTCGAGGGGGCCCAAGGATGCCTGCTCGATGTGGACCACGGCACCTATCCCTACGTAACCTCATCCAGCACGGTAGCGGGAAATGCCTGTTCGGGGTCGGGTATTGGTCCGACCGATATCCATTCCGTAATTGGGGTCTCAAAGGCGTATACTACCCGGGTAGGGGGAGGCCCCTTCCCAACAGAGATGAAGGGCCCCCTGGAGGAGGAGATCCGAGAAAGGGGA
>Ga0180438_10005132_pt1 | contig 18396 bp, 19 predicted proteins | sample SS_ome_12_FD_132455 | JGI IMG/M metagenome (GOLD analysis project Ga0180438, IMG submission 132455) | Hypersaline lake sediment archaeal communities from the Salton Sea, California, USA - SS_3_D_2 metaG | ecosystem: Environmental > Aquatic > Non-marine Saline and Alkaline > Hypersaline >...
ACCAAGGAAATTGGCTGCTCCTATAGTTTATGAGATTAAATCTGAGGTCACACACTTTTGATCTAAAGTTTCATTAAATTTAACCAGCCTGAAGATCTGCGGTGTAAAAGGACCTGGCAGTATATGATCTAGATGATCATTTTTTCATAGATTGTATGTCTTTAATGTAAATGGGACAAAAAGTTCGATCTGTTGAGAAATACTTTTCCGACTTCAACCATGATTATACATATACCTGTAGTGCGTCAGAATAAGTGAGAAAAAAAGGGTGGAAAAATAAGAGCAATAGACAAAATTGTCGTTTGTGAGGATTATTTAATTATTCAAGTCGAACCAGATCGTGACTATATTTCCCCACCAGCACCGGGTGCCAATGCTTCCGGAGAGACGGTTTAAAGGACACAGCCGGTCCAAGAATTTTCTAGTGTCCCTAAAGAGTAACTGTTACTAATCTGTAGTGATCGTAGCAGATGCGGGTGTATCAGCCGGCTTGACCTTCAACCATCAATTGTGCTGTTTTCTTCGCTCGTTTTGACTCACGCCCGCGCTGGTGCATATCCATAATGCGTTTGCGGATGCGGATATTTTGGGGGGTAATCTCTAACAATTCATCATCCGCCAGGTACTCGATGGCTTCATCCAGGCTTAATTCTCTGGGCGGGGAAAGGCGGACTTCGATATCCCGGATGGAATTGCGCATGTTGGTCAGGTGTTTGGTTTTGCAGATGTTCACATCCAGGTCTCCCGGGCGCTGGTGCTCGCCGATAACCATACCTTCGTAAACCTGGGTCCCGGGCGTTATAAACAAGGTGCCCCTCTCTTCGGCGTTCTTGAGACCGAATGTGGTCGCCACGCCGTTTTCCCAGGCGACCAGAGACCCCTTGGTACGGGAGGACAATTCGCCGGCCATCGGTTCGTATCCATTAAAGATGGTATTCATGGTCGCCATGCCGCGCGTGATGGTTAGTAAATGGTAGCGGAACCCCAGCATACCCCGGGTTGGGACAAGATATGTCAGGTGGACCGAGCCGCTGCTCGATTCGCGCATATCCTGCATCACCCCGCGCCGTTTGCCCAGCATCTCCACCACCGCGCCGACCGTATCCTGGCTGGTTTCGATGTGCACGGTTTCAAAAGGTTCCAGCGTTTTACCGTCTACCCCGGTACGCAGGATAACCTCCGGACGTGACACCTGGAATTCATAACCCTCACGGCGCATGGTTTCGATCAGGACAGCCAGGTGAAGTTCCCCGCGCCCGGACACGATAAAGCGGGAAGCGCTGTCAGTCTCTTCCACCTTTAATGCCAGGTTGCTGCGCAGTTCATCGAACAGGCGCTGGCGCAGGTTGCGGGAAGATCCCCAGCGGCCTTCTTTCCCGGTGAAGGGCGAGGTATTGATCTCAAATGCCATCCGGATAGTGGGTTCTTCGATGGTGATGGTCGCTAATGGCACCGGGTTTTCAGGATCGGACAGCGTTTCGCCGATCGATACGTCTTCCAGTCCTGCTACCGCCACGATATCGCCTGCTTCAGCACCTTTGACCTCAACCCGCTCCAATCCCTCCCAGACATATAAATAGTGGATGGTTTCGGGGTTATTGCCGCCGTCCTTCGTTAATCTAGAAACCGGTTGTCCGGCTTGCATACTCCCGGCTGAAATCCTGCCGATGGCTGTTTGCCCGCGGTAATTATCGTAGTCCAGGGTTGTGACCAGCATCTTGACCGGAGCATCCGGGTCCACCACCGGGGGAGGGATTTCCTTCAGTATCGTTTCAAAGAGCGGCTGAAGGTCAGGCTTCACATCGGGCGTTAGACCTGCCTGCTGGGCTGTAGCGACGGTGTACACCACCGGGAATTCCGCCTGTTCATCAGTGGCGCCCAGCTCGATAAACAGGTCAAACGTTTCGTTCAAAACCCGTTCCGGGTCGGCATCCTTGCGGTCGATCTTGTTAATCACCACAATCGCCTTGTGGCCCAATTCAAGCGCTTTCTTCAGCACGAAGCGGGTCTGCGGGCGCGGCCCTTCAGCTGCATCAACCAGCAGTAAAACCCCGTCCACCATATTGAGCACCCGTTCGACTTCACCGCCAAAATCAGCATGCCCGGGCGTATCGACCAGGTTAACCTTGATCTTTTCACCGCTGTCCGGATCAGTTATCTGGATGGACACGTTTTTAGCCAGGATGGTAATTCCGCGCTCCCGTTCCAGGTCATTTGAATCCAGCACACGTTCGACCACCTGCTGGTTCTCTCGGAAAACACCCGCCTGGCGCAGCAGTCCATCCACCAGGGTTGTTTTTCCGTGATCGACGTGGGCGATAATGGCAATATTTCGCAAATTCGTTTTGGTCACTAGCATCGTAAATCAATACTCCACAAAAAAAACTCCAACCCATCTGGTCGGAGCCATGAATTAAGGCTGTAAAGTTTATCAGAAAGGTTCAGATTCAGGAAGGATTTTTGCATAAATGTTTTGTTAGCGCTGGAGTGGGCGAAATATAATATTAACGTAAATGCGGTCGCTCCTACATTTATTGAGACAGATGGGACCAAAAAATGGCTGTAAGATGATTCGTTCCGTAAATCAGTCGTAGATCGAATCCCCCTTGGAACTGTTGGTCAGCCGCTTGAAGTCGCCGGGCCGGTGGTCTTCCTGGCTTCTCCGGCCGCTTTGCTCATCACCGGCGCGACCCTGCTGGTGGATGGAGGCTGGACAATACAATAGACTTATCAAAAATTTTCTTAACTGGAAGGACGCGGGCTGGACATTCGTCCCTATGGGAAATCCTGAGCGGCAAGATTCCAACGCTGGTAGGGACACTCTCCTTCGGATTAATAAAACCAGGGCTGCAATTCGAGTTCAATTCGTCAACCAGTTTTCCTTTTGGCATTTAATGATTGACATTCCCAAAAAAATCTGTATAATGGGATATGGAAACGGTTCCAAACCTGCTTAAGTAAAAGCTTATTTTTTTTACACCCTTATGGAACCGCTTCCATGGTTTTCTACAGAGGATCATATGAAACCCGCTACAATCCGGGATGTCGCAAAACAGGCTGGGGTTGGATTGGGAACCGTTTCGCGGGTGATTAACAACAGCCCGCAGGTCAGCGATGTGACTCGCAAACGGGTCCAGGAAGCCATCGAAGCTTTAAACTACGTACCCAACCCGACCGCCCGCCGCTTGTCGCTGGGCAAGACCCTGACCATCGCCGCCATCGTACCCTTCTTCACGCGCCCATCTTTCATCGAACGCCTGCGGGGAGTCGAGCTTACCTTAGCTGAGAGCGCATATGCGCTCAATATATACAATGTCGAAACCATCCAAAGGCGGGACCAGTGCATGCGTGAGGTGCCCCGTAAAGAAATCGCTGACGGGGTATTGATTTTTTCACTTTCACCGCGCGATGCCGATATCCCATACCTGCTGGGCGCGGATGTGCCGATTGTGCTTGTGGACGCAAACCACCCTTCTCTAGCTTCTTTGAGCCGGGTGGTGGTGGATGACGTGGAAGGCGGACGCATCGCAACCCAGCACCTGATCGACCTGGGACACCGGCGTATCGGATACGTGAGCGATAAACTCGATAATCCATTTAACTTCCAATCAAGCGGCAACCGTTACCAGGGGTACCGGATGGCGCTCGACAGCGCGGGGATCCCCTTCCGGCCTGAGTACCACGGCCAGGGTGAGCATGAACGGTATAAAGCCTGCCAGTTAACCGCCAGGATGCTGAACATACCCGATCGCCCGACGGGGATATTCGCATCCAGCGATACCCAGGCGATGGGTGTCCTGGAAGCGGCGCGCAATTTTGGGCTGACAGTCCCAGACGAACTATCTGTAATCGGGTTTGATGACATCGAAGTTGCTGAATATTTTGGTCTGACAACCGTCCGCCAGCTGCTGTTCGAATCCGGGCAGCACGGCGTGGAACTGCTGCTTAAATCCTTGGAGGGAAAAATCGACCATCCCCTGTGTGACACGCTGCCCTTAGAGTTAGTTGTCCGCAAAACCACCGCGGCATGGACCGGATAGTAATTTACCTATGGTTGATCCATGGAGGATTCGCACCATTTTTCCGGAAAGGAGGTGATGAGTTTAGACGTAAACCAGATTGGCGTTCGTATCGAAGTAACCAAGAATTGAAACAGGATTAAACAAGGAGAGAAAGTAATGAAATACCAAAAACATTTATATATCATCGTAAGCATGTTTGTACTACTTGCTATGCTGTTAGGCGCTTGCGCGCCAACCGCTGCCGAACCAGAGGCGCCTGCCCCTGAAGAAATGGAGGAACCGGCGGAAGCGGAAGAGCCGATGGAAGAGCCGATGGAGGAGCCTGCCGCCGCAGAAGCGACGAGCGTAGAGGTTTGGTTCCACTCAGGTAAGGGAGAAGAGCGGGATGTGCTCGACGCGCAGGTGGAAGATTTCAACGCCATGCAGGATGAAATCTTCATCGATGCCGTCCAGCTACCAGAAGGTTCGTATAACGATCAGGTCAATGCGGCTGCGCTGGCGGGTGACCTGCCGTGCTTGCTGGACTTCGATGGACCGTACCTGTACAACTACGCCTGGTCGGGTTACCTGATCCCCATCGACGGTTATGTTTCAGAAGAGTTGAGAGCGGATTTCCTGCCCTCGATCATCAACCAGGGAACCTACGGTGGGAACCTGTACAGCCTGGGCACCTTTGACTCGGGCCTGGCAATCTGGGCGAACAAAGCCTATCTGGAAGAGGCGGGAGTACGCATCCCCACCGGCATTGATGATGCCTGGAATATGGATGAGTTTATGGACGCGCTGGATAAATTGATGGCGCTGGAAGAGACCGAATATGGGATCGACTTCAAACTCAACTACGGCGCCGGCGAGTGGCAGCCGTATGGATTCTCGCCGATCCTACAGTCCTTCGGCGGCGATCTGATTGATCGCACCGATTACCAGAGCGCCGACGGTGTGCTCAACGGACCCGAAGCGGTGGAGGCGATGGAGTGGTTCCAGAGCCTGTTCGCAGATGGCTATGCCATCCCTGCGCCGGCGGGTGATGACGATTTCTATGGAAGCAAGATCGTTCCGCTTGCTTATGTGGGACACTGGATGTGGGGACCGCACAGCGAAGGACTGGGTGAGGACCTGGTGCTGCTGCCGATGCCAAACTTTGGCGGTAAAGCGGTCACCGGAATGGGCTCATGGAACTGGGGTATCACATCATCCTGTGAGAACCCGGACCTGGCCTGGAAGTTCCTGGAATACCTGGTCGAACCTGAGCAGATCCTGCGCATGACGGACGCCAACGGCGCTGTCCCAGCTCGCAAGAGCGCGGCTGCCTCTTCGGATTTGTTTGGGGAAGGCGGACCGCTAAACATCTTCGTGCAGCAGTTGGAAGGTGGCGTGGCGCTTGAACGACCAGTTACCCCAGCCTATCCTGTGGTTTCTTCGGCTTTTGATGAAGCCATCCGCAACATCATTACTGGAGCGGAAGTGCAAAGTGAGCTTGACAAAGCTGTAGAGAAAATCGACCAGGATATTGAAGATAACCAGGGTTATCCACTGCCGTAAGATTTTCCTGTCAACTTTTTGATCAATCGGGGGCGTTCAGGTTATTACCAAAACGCCCCCGAAAATTTCCGAGGGTAGGATAAAAATGAGCGCTAATACTCGTACTTCCCGGTCTGCATTACGCCGCGATGAAACGTTGGTCGCCTGGTTATTTTCATCGCCGGCGATTCTGCTTTTAATTATTTTCCTGGCTGTGCCCTTTATCATGGCAATCGTTTTGGCTTTCACCGACCAACGGCTGATCCCGAATCCTAACCTGCCAACCCAATTCATCGGATTGCGCAACTTTGTACGTTTGATTGATGATGAAGCCTTCCTGCGTGGTTTGTTGAATAATTTCTATTTTGTACTCGTAGTTGTACCGATCCAAACTGCCCTGGCGCTTTTTCTTGCCATACTGATTAATCAGAAAATTAAAGGCGTGAACACATACCGCACCATTTATTTTGCGCCTGTGGTTACATCAATGGTGGTTGTGGCTGTCATCTGGACGTTTTTATACAATCCGTCCGGTATGGTTAATTCGCTGCTCGGACTGATTTCTTTCGGCACATTGGGTCCATACAACTGGCTTCAAAATACCAAACTCGTTTTTCCTGCAATTATGCTGCTGTCTATCTGGCAGGGAGTCGGTTTCCAGATGGTGATCTACCTGGCGGGTTTACAGGAAATTCCCACCGATATGTATGAGGCGGCTGAAGTGGACGGCGCAAACAAATGGCAGCAGTTCAAGAATATCACCTTTCCGCTGCTGCGTAATACCACCATTTTTGTCGTGCTGACCACTACCATTCTCGCCTTTCGTTTGTTCGATCAGGTCAAAGTGATGACAAACGGAGGACCGCAGAATGCCTCCATGACGACCATTGTTTATGTGATCGAACAGGGTTGGACGCAGTTAAAGGTCGGCTACGCTTCAGCAATCAGCGTGGTATTTTTTATCATCGTACTCGTGATCTCGCTCCTCCAAAGGCGAGTACTGCGCGAGGAAAGGGTGGTGGATTAATATGACGACATCTACTGAGATTCACAATACAGGTTTCCGGATGCGTAGAGGTTTACGCAAAGGTTTAAATTACCTGGTGATGACCCTGCTGGCATTCTTTTTCATATTTCCGATCTGGTTCATGCTGGTCTCATCCTTCAAAACGGACGAGCTGCAGATCACTGCGGATATGAGCAGGATCACCGCCTTTATCCCCTATGGTGAATTGGGGCTCGGTAATTACTACGAAGTATTTGCCCAGATGGAATTTGGACGCTTGATGTTCAATTCCACATTTATTATGCTGGTAACAATATTCCTTGGTTTGTTGATCAACAGCATGATTGCTTATGCGCTGGCGCGCCTCGATTACAGCGGCCGCGGGGTTGTTCTGGGCGTTATTGTGGCTTTAATAATCGTGCCTTTTGAAGCCATCGCCATCCCGCTGCTCATGCTGGTAAATAGCCTGCCCTGGTTTGGAGGCGCCACCACCTGGTTGGATTCTTACCACGTGCAAATCCTGCCTTTCATCGCTGACGCCTTCTCGATCTTCCTCTTCTACCAGTTTTTTATCAACATACCCAAGGAGTTGGAGGAGGCAGCCCTGGTGGACGGCGCCAGTAAACTGCGCATTTACTGGTCGATTATCCTGCCGCTGTCTAAGCCCATTTTCGCCACGGTCGCCATCCTGCAGGCGCTGGCAAGCTGGAACCGCTTCATGTGGCCTTTAATGGTTACCCGCGGCGTGGACTACCGGCCGCTGACAGTGGGTATGCAAACCTTTTTCGGTCAAGACCCGCGCATATGGGGCGATTTATTAGCGTTTGCCTCCATGATCACCATTCCGGTCTTGATCGTATTCTTAATTTTCCAGAAATGGTTCGTTCAGAGTGTGGCGTCAACCGGCATAAAGGGCTAATCACATAAAAGACAAAATGTCTCAGATCGCCCTGGATTCCACAGAATACCATGCGGCTTTCCTGGCTTCCTCCAGGAGACACGTATTGATAATTACCAACCACGGCGTCCACCAATGGGATATCGTCCCGGGTTTGCCTGACACAGGCGGACAAAATGTGTTTGTAAACCAATTCACCCACGCCTTAGCAAGATGCGGTTTCAAGATTACGATTGTGAATCGCGGCGGTTACCCCCATCCCAACACGGATGTTTTGCAGACCGGGCTGCGCTATAAGGATCAAAACCAGCGCATCTTATACATCACGGATGATAGGAACGAGTTCGTGCGCAAAGAAGACATGCACGAACAGATTCCCGCGCTGGTCCGGTCGCTGGATGCAAGTTTAACAGCGGAAGGCTCAAAAATCGACCTGATCATATCTCATTACTGGGACGGCGCCAAAATCGGTGCGCTCTACAACGAAACATTGCCTGAACGCCTGAAACATATTTGGGTGCCGCATTCTCTGGCTGCGCTCAAAAAGCGCAATATCCAAAAGGACAAATGGGCAAACCTGCGCATCGATGAACGCCTGACCGCCGAAAGTGAGCTTATCCAACGTTTGGACTGCATCGCAGCCACCTCCTCAACCATTCGTAAAACCCTGGTCGATGATTACGGCTACACAGGTCCGGATTTATTTCTGCCGCCGTGTGTCGATATTGAGCGCATCTACCCGCGCACAGTCCCTGATGGTGACCACATCTGGGATTTCTTAAGCCAGCGTTCGGGGCTGTCAAAGGAAGAAGTACAGGGATCAAAAATCATAACCGAGGTCAGCCGCACGGACACCACCAAGCGCAAGGATGTGCTGATAAAGGCATTTGTAGCGGTTTTGCCGCATTTCCCCAACAGCTTGCTGGTGGTCTCGATCGATGAGAAGGAAGGAGCGCTGTTTCGCGACCTGACGGATTTAATCGCGGCATGCGGCGCAGAAAGCCGCATCGCAGTGATAGGCTCAATCTGGGACCTGCTGCCGGTTTTGTATGCCGTGACCGATGTTTACTGCACACCATCTGTGATGGAAGGATTCGGTATGTCGGCGCAGGAGGCGGCAGCCAGCAAAGTGCCTGTCCTGGCTAGCAGCCTGGTCCCTTTTGTCGCGGAATATTTATCAGGGGAAACCACACAGGAAATCTACCATGAAAGGCATCCTGGCACTTCGATATCGGTGGGAGATGGGGCGGTTATTGTCGATGCGGATGATGTGGATGGTTTCGCTTTTGGGCTGGAATTCCTGCTTTCGAACGAGCAATTACGGTTGAAAATGGGTGAAAACGCCTATCACAGGACCATCCCTTATTTCACCTGGCAGGACCGCATTAAGGATTTTCTGGCTGTCGCAGGTATCGAAATTTAATAATATTGGGATAGATATTGGAGAAACAATTATCACCTCAGGCGCTCAAAAAACTGCTGCAGTCGACCGATGTCGCATCGCTGTCTGATACACAACTCCAGCAGCTATTTACCAGTGAAGACGGGATTAAGGAATATATACCGGATGGTATATGCCAGATCGATCCCAGGACCGGGGACCGGATCGTGTTTAATTCCTCCCGCGCTCGCCGCCCCCATGATAATCAACCTGTTGACTGGCAGCCAGCAGGAGGGTCATCAGAGAGGAACTGCGTGATTTGCGAGGGTAATACAACTGGGGTGGTGGATGTGGCTGAGCTCAGCCAGGGTTTCACATTTATTAACAAGAACCTCTTCCCAATTCTATATCCAGAACCTGCGAGTAAGCAGGGGACCTCCCCAGAGGCGGGGGGGCGTTTTCCAAGCTCGCAATGCATGCCGGCGTATGGATACCACTTTCTGCAGTGGACATCCTCGCTGCACGAAGTGGACTGGCACAATATGCCGCACAGTGACCGCGTGGTGGTTATGAAGCGCCTGGCGGCGCTCGAAAAAAAGCTGATCTCTGATTCCAGGAATTCGACGAAAAGCGAAAAACAAGCGTTAGATAATAATGTCTCAACCGGATATGTATCCATCATCAAGAATTTCGGCCGCCTGGTTGGAGGCTCCTTGGCGCACGGCCACCAGCAAATCGCAATCAGTAATGTGGTCCCCAGAAGGGTATTGGATCACGAGCGATTTGAGATGGAACACGGAGAACTCTTTTCGGCGTATATGCAGCGAGGTAATCCCCCCACTTTGCTCCTGCGCGATTATGGTCCAGCCGCGCTGCTGGTGCCGTACTTCATGCGGCGCCCGTATGACATGTTCCTGCTCATCAAAGATGCCAGTAAGCGTTATTTATATGAACTGGATGAGAGTGAAATCGCGGCCGCGGCCGGCGGCTGGCGCGACGCCATCCGGGCTATCCTGGCCGTGATGCCTCGGATTGGCAAAGAGAGCGCCTATAATGTGATCACCAACAGCGGACCTGGGACAGGTCTTTATTTTGAATTTCTCCCATACACGCAAGAAACCGGGGGGTTCGAACACCTGGGACTTTACCTGTGCCAGGGGAACCCGGAAGATTCTGCAAGGCAGCTGCGCGGGATGATCCAAACGTATGAGGCGGATTGACAGGATGAATAGGGGCATATATGATCGGCGATAAGTTAATCATCCAAAGAAAGCATACCGAGCGCGCCGCCGAATTATGCCAGGATTTAACCCCGCTTATCCGGGATGGTTACACCATCTCGGTCGCGGGAGAATCGGGGGCGGGTAAATCGGAATTGGCCAGCGAAATGTCCCGCTTGTTCAATGAAAGCGGTATTCCAAGCGGCATCCTGCAGCAGGATGATTATTTCGTCTTCCCCCCGAGCACCAACCATGAAATGCGCCGCCGAAACATCGACCAGGTAGGACCATATGAAGTGAAACTGGATTTCCTAGATGCTAACCTGCGAAATTTCAAGCGGGGTGAAAATCCGATCTACAAACCGCTGACCATTTTTAGCGAAGACCGCTTAACGACCGAAGCGTTTGACGCCAGCCAGTTGGCGGTCTTGATTGCCGAAGGCACCTATACCTCGCTGCTGAAGTTTATCGATTACCGGGTATTCATTGACCGGGATTACCGCCACACGTTAGAGGACCGCAAACGCCGCGCCAGGGATAAATTTGACGCGTTCATAATGGATGTTCTGGAAAGGGAACACCAGATTATTTCAAAGCACAAAACTTTGGCGGACGCCATCATTTCCACTGAATTCGACCGGGTAATTTATCCTTGAAATACTCTATTATAAAAAAGCTGTCTTTTGCAGCGCATAAGCTGGTGGTTTCCAATCCCCGTATAGTCAATCCGTGTATTTCCAATTAGGAGATGATGAAAATTGTTGAAAATAGCGCACAAGTGGGTCTGGGACTTCTGGTTTGCCCAGGACGGACCGGACTACCACGTATTTTACTTACAGGCGCCGCGTGAATTAGGGGACGAAAACCTGCGCCACTGGCATGCCGTCATCGGGCACGCTGTATCTACGGATTTAACCCATTGGCAAATCTTACCGGATGCTTTTTGTCCCAGTGAAGGAGCTGCCTGGGACGACTACCTGACCTGGACCGGCAGCATCACAAAATCTGCAGGGACCTGGTATTTCTATTACACTGGAGGCTGTCGTTCTGAATATGGAAAGGTACAGCGCATCGGGCTGGCAACATCAAGGGATCTGCTCAATTGGATAAGATATCCCGGGAATCCACTGATCAGGTGCAATCCAACCTGGTACGAATCGCTTGATCTGTCCGTCTGGCACGAAGAAGCTTGGCGGGATCCATGGGTGTTCCAGCACCCGCATACAGGAGACTGGCATGTTTTTATCACCGCCCGCCTCAATCATGGGGCGCCGGATGGGCGCGGGTGTATTGCTCACGCTCGCTCGAAGGACTTATTCCACTGGGAAGTTTTGCCGCCCGTCACCGCCCTGGGAGATTTCGGTCACATGGAAGTCCCGCAGCTCATTGAGATCCAAGGAAAATATTACCTGCTGTTCTCCGTTTCGAAAGAGGTGCTCTCGGAAAATTTTCACCGGCGCACTGGCATTACAGCGTTGACCGGCACCCATTATCTGGTCTCAGAAAATCCGTTGGGACCTTTTCATTATGCTGGCGACAAATTCCTGCTGGGTGATGCTTCAGGTTCGTATTATTCAGCCAAAATCATAAGTGACCCGGCTGGGAAATTTGTATGCCTGGCTTGCCGGCATTATTCAAGTAACGGTAGTTATCTGGGCGAGATAAGCGATCCGATGCCGCTCAACGTTGGTCAGGCTGGCGAACTGAAGATAATTGACGAGAATGTCTAATTTGCCCGCTCGAAAATGGGGTTATCAAATTTTTTCGTGTCATGGTCTCCGGCCCCCAGAAAATCGTAACCGATTCCGCTGCGCAGGCTGACAAAAGGAAGTGGAAGCGCTGCGCTCCTGGGGACAACTCAACGAGTTCACCGCTGAAATTGATCCTAAGGTGAAACAGCACAGCTGAGATTGTACTGCGCCGGCTGTTGTAGTAGGTCCAGATTACATCTCATTTGCCAACTGGACGCGGTTCCGCAGCGCTATTAATCTCATTGTAATGTCGACTTCCATTACCATCATTGTATTTAAATCAGCTGGTTTCACGTTCAACAAAGGCACGGAAAATGTCGCTTTCAGTTATGATTCCAACCAGGTGATTGCCGTCCATTACCGGCAGCGTACTGATTTTGTTATCCAGCATCATCCGGGCGGCATCAATCAAAGATGCTGATTGGGAAATCGTCAGTGGGTTTTTTGTCATAACTTGACGAGCCGTCATTTTACAAAGCTGATCACTTAACTTTACTAAGTCAAATCCTATGGTCGTGGACGGTCCAGCATGACGGATATCATCCAGGGTGATAATTCCGACCAGAGATTCTCCATCTAAAATAATTAAACGCCGGACCTTTTTGTTTATCATCGTCCAATAAGCTTCAGGTAGAGTAGCATTGCTTGTAATTGTTACCGGATCAGGCGTCATCCAATCTTTCACCAAATTACCTTTCATTATCTGCTCCTTTCCAAACGTAAAGAAAAATTTTTGGGCATTAAATCTTCCATCAAGCAATCAATTAGATAAACTCCGCCAGCAATTATTATTTGACCATCTTTACGGAAACAGGCACACGCACAAGCTGGCCGTATTCATCTTCCTGAATTTGGTAAAGGTCCTCTAACTTTTCTAAACGGTCTACAAACAACACACCTTCCAGATGATCGATTTCATGGTGCACGACAACCGCATCGAAACCCTGGTAAACCGTGTCAAAAGGATTACCGTTCTCATCCAATCCAGTGACACGCAGGTAATGCGGCCGGATCGTATCCGCAAACAGCCCGGGAAAGCTGAGACATCCATCGAAATCAAGCATTTCGTTTCCGGCTTCGACGATGAACGGGTTAACCAGGGCAACCGGCGGCCCAGGTTCCTGCCCGCTTTTGATTCTCCCGCCCATGCGCACAAGGATGACCCGCTGGTGCCTGTTAATTTGAGGGGCCGCCAGACCGATGCCTTCGGGATGGGCATTGAGAGTGTCTTTCAGATCCTGAATTAATTTTTTTACTTGTGTGTTCACAACCTGAACCGATTCACTTTTTCGACGCAGTGGATGCGGGTTTTCCGCATAGAGGACGATCTTTTTAACAGCCATGGCTGAACATCACAAGTGGAATTCTTCGTGCATGTGAGGTAAAGGACCGCCCAGCTTTTCCAGTGCGGTCTCCAGGGATTGGTTAAGGCGTGACATCTGGTCCGCCGCATCCAAAATGTCTCCAGCCGCTTCACCCGCCTCATCAGCCCAACTGCGAAATTCGCCGGCGTGTACTTCGTTATGCTCGATCCAATGGGGTATCAATACCCTCAACTTCTCTGTTTTTTTCATCGCTTCCCTCTGTTTCTAACCTTGATTCCAAAATCACTTTATGCTTCATCAAATCTATCATGCGAATTTTTGCGCGTACAATGCGCTGCGGCTCAAAGAAAGTTACCAGGCGTATACCTTCGGGGACTGGTTCTACCAGAAGCACATCCTTCATAATCTCATTTCCATTTAAATAGACAGTAGCCTGACACATATAATCGTCTCCTAGTTATGTTGGTGTCCGTGCTTGTGGTGTTCGACGCTATCACGGCACGGTTCAGCGGCGTTCAGCTGACCGTTGAAATATGCTTCAAGCGCTGACTGCACCGTCCCATTTGCCCCTGTGACCGCCTGGATACCGTACTGTTCAAAGAAAGTAATCGCCCGGCGGCCCATTCCGCCGCTGAGCATCACATCCGCTCCCTGGCTTTTAATGAAACCCGGCACCATGCCCGGCTGGTGCTGCTGTGCGTATGGATTATCCATGGAAAAAACAGCCTGCACCTGCTGGTCGTCCACTTCAACCAATACATAGCATGGACAGCGTCCAAAGTGGTGGCTGATACGGCTGTCCAACCCATTTTTATCTTCTGTAGAAATCGCAATTTTCATTTTTATATCTCCTTGTTAATTAATTCTGTTAATTCATCTGCAGCGATATAACCTTTAACTGTAATGTGCTGTCCAGTTACGCCGGGAACTCCGGCTACTGCGCCTTTGATCTGCTGGGCAAGGAACACCGCTATAGGGCATAGGGGTGAAGAGGGTTTGAATGTATACAACACCCTGTTTTCGCCATCGATAGTGAGTTCTTCGACCAGCCGCATGCGGATAACATCCGCGTTAGTTTCCGGATCAATCACGGAACGCAGGCGTTCTACAATTTCTCTCCTAAGGTGAGCGGAATCAACTTTATTCATACGGGTTCTTCCTGTAGAACATTCTTCAACTGTGCCCAAACCGCTAGCAGCGCCCGGCTGGCTGGCGAATCCGGCCGGTACGCAGTCACTGGTTCGCCTTGAACCATCGCTTCAATCACCCCGGTATCAAAGGGAATTCGGCCTGCCAGCCGAATGCCATGCTGTCTGCAATAAGCCTCGATTTCTATTGTCCCGGCAGGATGGATATTCGCTTTGTTGATACAAACCAGCGACGGGACACCAAAGTGACCGGTTGTGGCTAAGACGCGGCGCATGTCGTGCACACCGGCTGTGCTGGGTTCAGCGACAATCAAAGCCAGGTCGGCGCCGGATGCAGCGCTGATCACCGGACAGCCGATACCTGGCGGTCCATCCACAAGCACCAAATGGCGGTTTTCGTCCATAGCCAGCAAGCGGGCATGCTGCTTGACCAGCGTGACCAATTTGCCCGAGTTGTCCTGGGCTGGGTGAAGCGCGGCGTGGAACAAAGGTCCGTAACGACTGTCAGAACGGAACCACTGCCCGACGATTTGCTCGCGCATAACAATAGCCTCTTCTGGACACTGGAATACGCAGGCTGCGCAGCCATCACAGGCAATTGGATCAACCCGGTAGGTGCCATTATTTATTTTCAAAGCCTCAAAACGGCACACAGCAGCGCAATCACCGCAGCCCAGGCAGTCGTCCTCATTTATTCGTGCGGCCTGCCCGCCCTGGAAATCCTGGCTTTCCAGGACGCGCGGTCTTAACAGCAGCTCCAGATTTGCTGCGTCCACATCCGCATCCGCCAGCACAATGGAAACGGGAGGATTATTTGCAGATGCCAGGTGTGCGAGGGCAGCGGTCACACAGGTTTTTCCCGTGCCTCCTTTACCGCTCAGGATTACTAATTGTTTTATTCCGTTATTCATTGCCAGGACCTCAACTGCCTAACTCAATTTGCGCCAATGTAACCTCACTGCCATTGGCAGCGGCCAGGGATTGGATTCTGGTATAAAGCTCCTGGAAGCGAGGCAGGTATTCGGGGTAAGATTTGACCAGCGGCCGCCCCCGGGCCAGGCATTCGGCAATGCGCCGCTCCATGGGGATGCGCATAAGAACAGGCAGACCCGCCTTGCGGCAAAATTCGTCTACCCGGCTGTCACCAATCCCATCCCGGTTCACGACAACCCCGGCTGGCAGACCAAGGCTGCGTGCTAGTTGGGCGGCCAGCCTCAGGTCGTGTAATCCAAAGGGGGTGGGTTCTGTTACCAGCAGCACAAAATCCGCTCCAAGGATTGACTCGACGACCGGGCATGAGGTTCCGGGAGGTACGTCGCGGATAACGATAGCCGATTCTGGAAACGGCTGCCAGTTTTTCAGCTGACGGATGACCGGCGCTGCCATCGGTTCGGATACATTCAACGTACCCCGGGCGAAGTTAATACCGCTCACGGCAGGACCAGCCTCCAGCTCACCCACCACCTTGGGCACCTCCCGGATAGCGTCTTCCGGGCAGTTAAGTGTACAGCTTCCGCATCCATGGCAAAGCTCCGGGAAGACGAGCGCCTTTTCCGCCAGCACGACTATGGCGTGATATTGACAGACTTCAGCGCAGCGGCCACAAGCGGTACAGAGCTGCTGGTCTACCTTCGGGATTAACAATCCGACATCTTTATGAAGCATGAGTTCTGGCTCCAGATACAGATGGGCGTTAGGAGCTTCGACGTCGCAGTCGAGGAAGGTAATTGGGGCAGCTGAAATCGCTAACGCCAGACTGGCAGCCACCGTGGTTTTTCCAGTACCGCCTTTACCGCTGGCGACCGCAATAATCATCTTCGCGCCCCTTTATGACGGCCGTGTCGGGCGTTTTTTCCCGAGTCAGAGGATGGGGAAAATTCCTCAAGTTCCCCGGAAACAAAATCTTCAAAGATGTTTTCCACAAGGCCTGCACGGGCGCTATACATTTTGATACCGGCAGCCACCAGCGCCTCATAAGCATTTGGACCAAAACTACTGCTTACGACTGCCTGGGCGCCCTGCCCGGCAATGAACTGTGCCGCCTGCGTACCGGCGCCGCCGCCTGACGTGAGGGCAGGATTAGGTGAGGCTTTCCATGCATGAGTTTCAGCGTCCACAAAGATAAAATAGGCACAACGTCCAAAGCGCGCATCGAATGGCGCATTTATTATCGGCTCAACAGCGCTGATGGCAAGTTTCATGATTCATCCGCGTTTTTCTGCTCTACTACATTCGGAGCATCTTCGGAACGAAAGCGCCATGCGCGGCTCTGCCCGCTGCGGCCTCGCCTGGAGCTGCGAGAACCCCGTCCCCAATTCACCATACCGCTGAGCGAATCATTTTTAATCCGGTGTACATTCTGGCTGCCGCATTGGGGGCAAACCAAATCTACACCACGACCGCCCTCACCGTGGGGTATTTCGAAAATATGCAAACATTCATAACATTTGAATTTACGCATCTATCACCTTTCTTTCCTATTATTTTATTCTCAGATTTTCCGGTTTGCGAGCGCCTGCCTTACACGATCAGGATAAAGGGGTAGTTCTCGCAGCCAAACACCAGCAGCATCGTGAACCGCACTCACTACTGCCGGCGCGACGCCGTCAATAGAGATTTCTGATACTGACTTCGCTCCGAACGGACCGCTGGGTTCATCCGTTTGGACAAAAATCACATCCATCTTTGGTAATTCATTAGATTTAAAGATATGATATTTATCCAAGCTGGCATTGGTGATGTTCCCCTCTTGATCAAAGATCATATCCTCTGTCAAAGTAAAACCAAGAGCTTGCGCCATGCCGCCTTCGACCTGACCGGCAGCCGTCAGCGGGTTGATAACCCGCCCGCAATCCACCACCATCAGAAGGCGTTCAACATTAATCTGACCAGTTTTTATGTCAAGCGACAGTTCGGCAAATTGGGCTGCAGTTGGCGGAGGGCTTTTGTAACTCATATGAGAAGCGGAAGCGATGATCTGGCGCTGGTTTTTCTGGTGAAGGCTGTTGAGGGCTACCTCAGCCAATGTGAGTGACCGGCCGTCAGGCGCAAATACCTTGCAATCTCTTAAAATCAGGCTGGTTGGATCATCAACTCCCAACATCCCGGCTGCATGTTCACAAATCTGTCTGCGAACTTTATCCGCCGCCTTTTGCACAGCCCCTCCACTGATGTAGGTTGTGCTGCTGGCATATGCGCCTTTGTCAAAGGGAGTAAAATCGGTATCGGATGAATAAACAATCAGGTCATCCACGGGTATACTGAGTACTTCCGCAGCGATCTGCGCCAAAATTGTGTCAGAACCAGTACCCAGATCAGTAGCGCCAATCAGCATATTAAAAGAACCATCATCGTTCATCTTTAAAGTAGCGCAAGCCATGTCCAGACCTGCGATGCCGCTGCCGTGCATCACCACAGCCATGCCAATACCTTTGCGGACACGTCCTGATTGAACTCGGTTTTCCAGGCGTTTGGCGTAATAATCCATTGCCTGCAAACCAATATCGACACATTGGGAAAGACCGCTTGTGTCCAGGGATTGATCGAAACCCTCCCTGCCTTCACCTAAGGCGCGTGATAGATACATTGGTTCGCCAACTTTTATCCAATTCGAACGTTTAAAATCGACCACATCAATATTCATTTTCTCAGCTATTTCACCCATCAGGACTTCCATTCCAAACTGGCACTGCATGGCGCCGTACCCTCTAAAAGCGCCAGAAGGAGGTTTATTGGTATAAACAACATCGCAAACAAAACGTGAGTTTGGGGCGTTATAGAGCGTTAATCCTTTAAAACCACCCACCATTTGTACAGTGAGTCCGTGACATCCATAAGCCCCCGTGTCGCCAATCAAATAGAGATCAGCCGCGCTTATTTTATCTCCGCGAACACCAACTTTGTAGCGGATGATATTTGGATGGCGGCTGCGTGAGCTGGTGAATTCTTGGGTACGCGTATACTCCATACGCACAGGCCGTCCAGTTTTTTTGGTTAAATGAGCGCACAAATCCTCCAGGATCATCTCCTGTTTGTTGCCGAAACCGCCTCCAATGCGCGGTTTTATCACCCTGATGCGTTTGAGGGGTATTCCGATCAAAGGGGCGACCATCCGGCGGATATGG
>Ga0180438_10005133_pt1 | contig 18395 bp, 13 predicted proteins | sample SS_ome_12_FD_132455 | JGI IMG/M metagenome (GOLD analysis project Ga0180438, IMG submission 132455) | Hypersaline lake sediment archaeal communities from the Salton Sea, California, USA - SS_3_D_2 metaG | ecosystem: Environmental > Aquatic > Non-marine Saline and Alkaline > Hypersaline >...
ATTTATTCTAATCAATGGAATTGGTGTGCTTATCGGGCAATTAGTTGTTCAATTTATTCCCTATTTATTTATTCGATTCGCGACAGGAATCATTTTCATTGTATTTGGCGTGATACTCCTTGTCAAATCCAGAAGCACAAGCGATGAAAAAATTAACGATGAAAGTCTTATGGTAGATCAACATTCTTCTCTTTTTTTTACTGCATTTACTTTTGTTGCTTTAGCTGAACTCGGTGATAAAACGCAAATTATTACAATTCTTCTTGTCGCAAATTATCAACTACCATTTGTGGTACTTCTTGGTGTACTTTCAGGCTTAGCCTTAGTAAGTGGAATAGGAGTGCTTGTAGGCGAATCTTTTTCACGGATAATTTCTCCGAAAATGTTGCATATTGTTTCAGGCATAATCTTCATTGTTTTTGGCCTGTTAACGATATTTGGAGTGTTTTAACTGATTCAACGGGAAGTTATCTTCCGACAAGTAGGGATGAAAGGCTCTAGTGAATTTTTTTAAGCACCACTAGAGTTATAACCTATTAGTTAAAGAAATAAAACTATTATGATAGTCGATTTTGATATTCACCTCATTATGGGTGCGTACGATAAAGACTTGGAAAAAGTCAAGGAAGCAATAGAGGGCGGCGCTGATATTGATACCACTGGCGTCTGGGGCAAAACTGCTTTGATTATGGTTTGTGGTCATGAAGGCTCTTTTGAAATCGCCAAATATCTTGTAGATCATGGGGCAGATGTGAATAAGGGAGGAGAAAATACTGAAGATACTCCCCTAACTTACGCAAGCACGTACGGACATCTTGAAATTGTAAAAATTCTAATAGATGCTGGTGCAGATGTGAACCTAAAGGGAGAATACGGTCGAACTCCTCTCCATTATGCTTCATCTCCTGGTGGTCTGTCTAAAAACAGATACAAAATTGTTAAATTATTATTGGAAAATGGAGCAGATCCCAATGCTCTTAATGAAGCAGAAGAAAATCCATTACAAGATTCAATCTGGTATGAAGGATTTGATATTGAAATAGCCAAGCTTCTGATAGATGCTGGTATTAATCTTGAGACTAAAGGGTCTTTCAACTCTACCGCATTAACGAGGGCAATAGATGCTAAAAGGTTAGATTTGGTTAAATTATTTAAAGAAAAGGCAGACGATTTGCTTGTAAAACGGAAAGATTTAGACTCTGCTCTCGCAGAAGCTCTTAGAGAGAAAGATAATAAAGATCTTGTATTTTATTTACTAGAACAAGGTGCGGATATACGATACAAGGAAAGATTTGGTACTAGTGTACTTTCTTATGCTGCTGAATATGGATTTATTGACATGATAGAATACCTCATTGAGCATGGTCTCGACTTAGCTGAAGACCTGGATTATACTAATCATGCATTAAGAGAAGCAGCATATACAGGTCAGTTTGAGGCAATAAAATTCTTAGTTAAGCATGGTGCAGATATAAATGGTGGTGACTATGGAGCATCAGAAAATCCGCTGATGAAAGCTGCACGCTATGAGTATGTAGAAATTGCTAATTTTCTCATCGATAATGGTGCTGATCTTGAAGTTAGAGATTCTTCAGGGAATACACCATTGTTATTTGCAGCCTATGAAGGAAGCTATAAAGTGGCTAAACTTTTATTGGAAAAAGGTGCTGATATTCAAGCAAAAAATGAAATGAACTGGAATGCATTAATGCAAGCTGCTTCTGAAGGTTATACAGATGTTGTAAAGCTTTTGTTAGAAGCTGGTTCAGAAGTTAATGTAAAAGGTAAAGAAAAGGGAGAAACACCTCTGATTTTAGCATCTTGGAAGAATGCTCCTGAGATTGTAAAACTTCTATTAGAATATAAAGCTGACAAAAATATCAAAGACAAAAATGGGGATACCGCTCTTGATTATGCGAAAAAAGAGCATTATCTCGATGTTATAAAACTACTACAGTAACTTCATCACGAGGGGGCATAGCGCACACTTTGCACTATAAATGTTCTGATTTCAACTGTTGTGGTAAAGCCTGTTTCCTGTTGTATACGTTGAGCGATAGTTTCAGCCACTTCAACTCCTATTGGGTTTTCGCTAGTTACATCTACTTCAACGAATAGCTCTCTTCTCGGGATATTAAGGAGGGTGGCAATATCTTCTATTTCTGTCCCTGGGATGTCAGCTATCTCTTCCTCGACAATTTTCGTCGTTGTTCTTTGTACATTGTTCTGAACAATGGCATTGTAGGTTGTAATACCGATTGGTAGGCAAAGTACAAGCAGAGATACTACCACTAAAAAGCCTCTTCTTCTTGCTAGACCTCTCGCCAGTTTTTTTCTACGAAGTGACAGAGTTGGTTTTACATCTTTAAGCCAAAAAACTGCCAGTGCTGTGATATTAATGCTAAAAACGTTGGTTAATAGTAAGAGAGCAGATCCAAGAGCAATATCGTATCGTTGGAGTGCTAATCCAAGGCCCACATTGACCGCTGGTGGCATGAGTGCAGCTGCTATAGCAATTCCAACTAATGCTGTAGCTACCCCACTAGTGAAGCATATTGCAGCTGCTGATCCAGAGACAACAGCAAGGCCCACATCAAAAAGTGTCGGAGATGCCCTTAACAATATTTCAGAAGTGACTTCTGCTTCAGGATATAAGAAGCCTATAATATAACCTGCCGCGATTGAGAGCAGTAAACCAAATATTTCTGCTTTTAGCCCTTCCTTGAACAATTTTTTGTCGCTTAGGACTGTTCCAAGCGATGTACCGATGATCGGACCCATGAGTGGGGCAATTACCATGCTCGCAATGACTGCCACAACATTATTAGCGAGGAGACCAAGGCTAGCTAAAATTGCAGAAAGAACAATGAAAATGACATAATTTCTATCTAGTTTTGTACCCTGTTCTACATCTCTGTATAATTCCTCAATCGCAATGCGCTTAACTCCAGTTAAATTCATTTTGTGCGGTTTATAGGGGATGACTAATTCAGCTGAAGATACATATAGAGTTCCAGTTACACGTCCTATCCCTTCTTTCTGAAGTTCAGTGATTAAAGGTCCTACGTCATCCGTATGAACTGCAGACATAATAAGATTGGTTGCCTTTCCTTCAATAATTGAAAACTCGTAACCTGTTTCTTCAAGGATTTCTACTACTTTTTTAGTATCTTCATTGGGTACAGTGATGGATAGTTTCCTCATAAAAAGGACCCCAATTATTACAGGAGGGCTGCAAGAACGTCTTCAAATCAGTTTCGTAACAATTTCAGCAAGTTTTGTTCTATTTTCTTGAGTTCCAATTCTAACCTTTGTAACAATTACTTCCATACCCATATCTTCAAGCTGTTCCTTATATTTTTCGTCATTCTCATCAATAACTAAAGTATCGATAAGTCCTGGGTAGCGTTCAACTATATTAATTATTGAAGTACCAATTCCTATCGCTTCCTCTATAAGTCGTCTCATAGGTTGATCAATGGGTTCGTCGCCAAGCACTGGACTAATTGCAATAACACTGCAATGTGCTTTTTCTATTGCATTCTTAATATCTTGAAACGCTAGCATAGGCTCAATGTTTAAAGGTGGATTACTTGGACCTATTATTATTGCATCACTTTTTGACAGTGTTTCTTCAATTTTTGAATTAGGTTTTGCCTTATCGATTCCATCATATTCTACCTTTTTTACTTCCTTTATAAGCCCTTGGAGTTCCTTGTTCCTGTATTCTAAAAAGGGTAGATCTCCCTGGTCCGTACTTACTTTAAAAACAACATCATCACTCGTCATAGGAATTACTTTCGCTATAATGCCAAGTTTCTGTGCGATTATTTCAATAGCTTCCGAAAATGACTTTCCAGTGGCCATAAGGTGCTTGCGAAAGATTACATGGGAAATTAGTATATCACCAAAACGAAACCATAAGTCTTCCTTATCTACCAGATATGATAAAGCATCCATGAAACTATAGGTGTCACCTTGAATAGTTTCCCAGTACCGAATATCAAGTTTTCCAGCTAACAGAAATAATAAATATTCAAGATCTGGGTATATTTTTAATCCTATGACATTTACATTGTTTATAGTATTTGCGATAACCGCTAAATCTTCTTGCGGCATCACTCGTAAAAGCCCTTCTAGAAACCTGGTCGTCCTCAGACCCCCAGATACAATAGTTATCAAATAATTGCCTCCCAATAAATTTTAATTGATGAATAACACTTATGTTAAACGAGGAGTAACGGATAGAGATTCTGCTATTAGAATTTTTAATAATAATTTCTTGTTAAAATCGAATGTATAAACAAACTAATTAAATCAAGTTCTATAAAGATTATTCTTGTAAGTATTCCACAAAGAACTTAACTACTACTTAAAACTTTATATTGTTAAATCTCGTGCTTCGTTAACGTATCTTTTTTTGATTATTTATCATTCTTAAAGTATATTGCTGAAATAGAATCATTTAGTTGCTTTCAATGAAAGAATTAAATGCTTAGATCTAAAGGGTAGAAGTCTTGAGAGTGTTTTATCAAAAAGTGTGCATATTTTAAGACAAAAATTATCGCTCATCAAGCTTTTAAACACTATTCTTAGAAGATTATGAAAACCAAAGCATCCACACTTGACTTTCTTTATTTTAAAACGCTCCAGACTCTCTAACTCTTTTTTCAGGGATTTTTTATCATAGACTCTTAAATGACCTTTTCCTATCTCATCAAAGCCTATACTGGTATCTTGCATTCTTAAGAGAGTATTTTCAATAAAAGAAATCAAGGGAATACTTAAGATTATATATTTCGATGTTACGCTACTCATTTCTTGAAAAACCATTTCTGGAGATGCTAAGTGTTCCAGTGTTTCTGTACATATCGATGTCTCAAAGAATTTTTCTTTAAAGGGTAGATGATGCGCATCCGCAACGACATAGTAAATTTCCTTCTTTTTCCGCGCTCTATTGATTTTATTTGCCGAAATATCGACCCCAACTTTGAAATCTGCTTTGAAAAGATTTGTCATTATTCCCTCACCGCATCCTATATCCAAAAGATTCTTGGATTGTGGAACGATTTTTAGTGTTTCCAAAAGTCGGTATCTTTGTTCATGCATCAAAAAAACGTTCGACGTTTTAAAAAACAATAATTCTTGATGATTTTGAATTTCTCCTTCTTTTTCATAATACCGACGAAGCTGGATAAGATTTGTCATTCAATTTCACATTTTTGGAGTTTTTAACCTCTAAAATGAGTTGTTGTCTAAAATAATAGATTTTTTGAACTACACTAAATTCGGGAAGCCTCAAAGATAAATTTTTTGTAATATCGGGCACCTGACCTTCCTCGAAACCATGTAAGATACGCAGCAGCTCCAATAAATGGAAAAATTACTTTAGCGAGAGAACTGTGTAACACTTTTCTATAGAAACTTTCAAAGCTAAACCAAGTATCTTTCCAAATTTTCACATTGTATCTCCAACATCTCGATAAAAACTCCCACTGCAAATCAGATAGAGAATCTAGATCTGCGCCTCTCTCGTTTTGCAAAATACATTTATCAAGTGGTACAAATAGCAGAGGAACAAAAAAAGATGTATATGATTTTAAATCATCAATGAGTTCAAGAGTTTTGATGGTATCCTCTTCCGTTTCTCCAGGAAATCCTACAATCAAAGTTGACAAAGGAACCCAATCATTATCGTTTAAAATACCATATGCTTGAGTTACAATCTCTTGCCACTCTTCAGGTTTAAATGGAAGCATCTTTCCACGCATGTATTTTTCCATTAGGCGAGTACTTCCAGTCTCAATGCCTGTTTCTACTGCTATTTTTGGTTTTCCGTTATGCTTATAGTAGCTCTTCTCAAGTAAGATGTTAGATAACTCTTCTATCAATTTTGGTACTGCAACAACAGGTGCCAAACTAATATGGGCAGGTTGAATGCTTTGTATCTGATCATAACTAGCGAGTTTTTTAAATAACCCTATTACAGCGTTTTCATTCGGCATGAATTTCTTATCTTTGCATTTGTAGAGTAAGGCATCTTCTGTGGCGGTCGTAATCATATCTGCTCCTTCTTTAACATTAACTTCAACTTCTGCGATTATTTTTGACATTGGGACATCGCGGCGTTTCTGCATGGTTGGCGTACAGAACTGGCAATGCCTTCCACAACCTCTTGAAATCTCAACATTTCCATAGATAGTGGCATGCTTAATTACGGGAATGTCAGCTTCATCTGGTGATGATGTGTACGCTACAGGAGGTATCTTTTTCCCTTCTACAGCAAGTCGAAAAAGTTTTGCCACTTCTTTATCTCCCTCGCCAATCATTACAGAATCGATGCCCAAAAAGTCTCTTGTTTTGGCTCCCTTTATTTGCCACGCCCCAGCCCCTCCTACGATGACCTTTGGTCTGAATTTGCGCAGGGGTTTGCTATGACATAATTTCTGAAATTCAATCGAGTTTAATGATATCGAACTCATTTTACCAAAAGTTTTTAATAAATTTGAATAGGTTAAACTCACGTAAGCTAACCCAAGAGATTCCATGGCACTTATTCCGACAACTTTTGTTTTCGGTCCAACAAATTGATCTAGATAGTATGGATGGACACAAACAACATCTGACTCATCAAAGCCTCCATTGTCTATTAAACTTGCTTCTACTTTTCTCAATCCGTATGGCGCGTAATGAGTGATTCCTTTTTCTGAAGGTTCAACGTCTTTCTTTAGAACTGGAGGATAGTATTTTCTACAAAAAGACAAAGGCAAGAATCCTTTGGGAAAGGATGCAACAAATGAAAAGAAAGGGTTACGCCTGAAACCGCTCATTTCGATAGCTGAAGACGTTAAGACGATTTTTCGCCCAGCTGGTAGTTTTTTCAGAATTATCACGATCCAAATATGTATTTTCTTACTTTAGCAGTCAATTAAGGTTGAAAGCACCCCAGAGCGGGGCGATCAACGCAAAGATAGGTTGAAATAGATTGGTATCCACTGATAATACTTGAATTAAAAAGATTTCTCAAATATTGTGAGAAATTTCCTTTGAGTATCCTTTTCTAGTGATGACTATGACAATCAACACGACCTTTTTAAAAAGACTAGTTATCCCCTCACTCATCATAGGAGGAGTTATAACATTTTTTTTGGGTTTGCTACCCAATATACCGCGGAATCTCTTGGGGGTAAGCTACTGGGGATACCCCCTGCCGTGGTTAAAACAAGTTGTCTATCCTGGAGCACCGAAAGTCATTATTTGGCATTTTTTAATTCTTGATTGGCTCATTTGGACGGGGTTATCTTTTAGCGTACTTTATGTAATGAAAATTCATTTAAAGGTTTAAATCGTGGTGAAAAATCATGTCTAAAGTCCAAAGTATAATCTTCGACTTGGATAGAACGTTAGTTCACCTTTCAATAGACTGGGGGAAAGTAGTTAGTCGTATTGAAGATTTGTTAGGAGTGGAGTTTAAGTCGTTGTTGGAACTTTTTACGAGGATTTGGGATACTGAAAAATTTGAAGTAGTATCGAGAACCATTGAAGAATATGAACTCGCTTCCCTTAGTCAACTTGAATTTCTAGATGCCTCACCTGAACTGTTAAGAGATTTATCATCGAAATACAGACTTGGAGTGGTGACATTTCAAGGTGCAAATGTAACTCGAATAATTATTGAAAAACTAGGTATACAAGGTGTACCCATTGCTACAAGGGACGACGATGCGACTAGAATTGGTCAAATCAAGCTAATTTTATCGAATGTCCAATTACATGCCACTGAAGTCCTCGTCATTGGCGATAAATTAAATGATGTCTATTCAGCACTTGAACTCGGATGTAATGCTGTTCTTATAGATAGACAGAACTTCTATGACCCAAATAGACATGGAAGCGGATTTACTGTGATCTCCAACTTAAAAGGCTTACCTACGCTTCTTTCTTCAGGAATATTTTCATCAGAATAAATATGGAATGATGAAAAATAAAGAATTAGGAAATATCTACGACTTTTATTTGAAAAATCAAGTTTTTTCCAGCTAGTGGATGATTCAAATCAACAGTTATCTCTTTTTCAGCTACTTCTGTAATTCTTGCTGGGAAGCCTATTCCGTCCGAGGTTCTTAATTCGAGCACCATTCCTGGCTTGGGTGTTTCTCCTGGTGGTAGTTTGTCCAATGGAATTTTCTTTATAAGATTTGGATCATACTCACCATAAGCTTCTGATGGAGGCAGTTCAACCTTTTTTTCCTCTCCAGCTTCCATCCCAATTACTGCGTCATCAAATCCTTTTATAACCTGTCCAGAACCTGCTTCGAATTCTAAAGGCTCTCTTCCTTCTGATGTGTCAAATACAGTTCCATCCTCAAGCGTTCCAGTGTATTCGACTTTTATCTTATCTCCATTCTTAATAGGCATAGTTTCATCTCCATTTTCAAAAAATCGAGTAAAAGAACTTTTTGGATTTTCAAATAATCTGTCAGAAAATTATATAATTTTATCTGAATCGACAGGCATGCACTTATAATAGAAGTTCTTGAAAATTAGGAATGAAAATATTAGAGAAAATATGAACTAAATCGCATTAAATCTAAGAAATCCCGCTGCCTTTTCTTGGCATTCATCGACTTTAATTCTATCTCCCAGTTGCCCATATGCTCCTGCCATAGCGAGCCATGCAAAAGCATGTTCAGGATCTATTTTTACTGCTTTTTTCTGATATTCAATCGCCTTCTTGGGTTCTCCAGACTCATAATAGGCGATCCCCAAGTTGTACCATGTATCTGCATTCTTTGGATTAAGTTTCAACGCCTTTTCATAACAGCCAATCTCTTTTTTGTGTTCACCCATTGCTCCAAACGCTAATCCCATGCTGTTCCATACATCTTCAGCTTTAGGATTATGTTCCAAGGCTTTTTGATAACAATTAATCGCTTTACTGAACTCACCTAATTCAAAGTGATCTAATCCTAAATTATACCATGCCATATAGGTTATCGGCTCGTCATATACTGGCTTCTTGTATTCCTTTGCAGCTTTTTTGTAACGTTTTTGCTCGTAATATTCAATTTCTCTTTTAAGAATGTCCTCAAGTGTCATTTCTATCATCATAAAAAATATGCTCAGTTCGTTTATAAAGAGAGATTTTTGAAAAAACCATGAAGGCTAACTAAAAAAACTCATTACTTTTTTGCCTAAATTACCAGGTTTGATATTCACCTGTTTCATATTTTCTCGTAACCATAACGGTGAACTACCTCACGCTAAAGCAGTGAGGCTTCCTGCTTCGACGACCGAACTTGCTGTCACATAGGGAATACTATTTAAATATTCCAACGATGTCACAATAGAGGATTCAGTCTCCACAGGCTTAACATCCCTACGTCCCGTAGGTACCACTTGTTGTTTTAAACCTTCGTGTTCTAAGTTAACACTTGCATTATGATCTCGGTCCATCACTAACCCACATACCGGACAGGTATAGATTCGTTCAGCCAACTCTATGTCCTGAATTGTACCACAGCGCGAACAGGTTTTGGTAGAAGGAAACCACCTATCGACTTTGATGGGAGTATGCACCTTGTCTGCAAGTGTGCGTATTAGCCCTCCAAATGCCGCTGATAACATAGTCTGCTCTGTAATACTACCAAAATCTTAGTTGTGTAGCTATCCCTGCTTGCCTGCCTGCCTCTCAATAGTCATCTCAGTATGATAGACACACCACTATTAAAGTATTAGGCAGACCCCTTGATGAAAGTGAACACAAACTGCACATCTTACATGTGGAGTATTAATACCACCGCGTGGCTGGGTTCATATGGAATGGCGTCAAGTTTGAATTGAAAAGAAATCTCGAATCCTTTCACCTAAGTTACTACGTTTAATATTTGTTTTCTTCAGGTTTTCTCGTAGCCATCTGGGTAGAAAACGATTGTAGTTAGCCTTCATGTATCGTTCATCCATGAAGATGATGATGCCACGATCTTTCAATGAACGAATGACTCTGCCTGCCGCTTGTCCCGCGCGTCTCATAGCGGGAATGGTATATGCATAGAGTCGTCCTTTTCTGGGAAATGTCTGTTCATAGTAATTGATCTCCAGTTTCATCCTCACATTCCAGGGTGCGAAGGGCACACCAACAATACAGACCGAAGACATTTCCTTACCTGGAAAATCCTGTCCTTCAGAGTTGCGCCCTCCCATTACTCCTAATAAGGTTGCTCCTCCTAAGTCTCCATGTGTTTTAAATTCGCGGATCATTTTATCATTCACATACGATGCCTTATGTCCTTGCTCAACAAACAGAAATCGTCCTAACTTATCGATTTCAGTCAATAGTGGTTCTTCTAATACCTTGAGTACGTCATACGAGGCACAGAACACGCCTGTGTTGCCTTTGGTGTTGGCAATCACCTCCATAATCCGATTCACATAGAGTTTTTGCATCCCCGAAGTCATCTTTCGCCCACCGCCTTTGGTATGTAACTTCGGAGTACACAACACCAGAAAATTATCGTTGTTATACGGTGAACTAAAGCCTTCACATAACGGATCGTGTATCCCCACCACTTCAGCATAGGCATTTAACGGTTGCATTGTGCCTGACATCGAAACCGATCCGTAAATACGGTCAAAAACTGGTTGAGTAACGATACGAGGATCAAAGGCAATAATCTCAAGCAGATACGCTTGCTTGTCGGTTGATTTTCTCCTTTTGAGCAGTGCTTCAAAGGCGGGATTGATTGCCGCTTTTTCCAGTAATCTTAAGAACTTGCCGACACTGTATAATGATGAACGGGCTACCCCATCTTTTTCGGCTCGATACTCTCGAATCTTCTCTCCCCAGGCAACGGTATTTTCGATAATGAAATTGAGGGTATCTTGATCTTCGATATTTGTACAAAATGAGATATGACTTCGGTGACTCCCTGATTCCTTTCGGGAATAGATCCTCAGTTCTTTATTGCTTTTCAGTCTCTTAGACTGCGCATATTCGATGATTCTTACATAGATATCTGATAAGAAGTCGGTTAATTTGGAGGGGTGTTTCAACGGTGAAAGGCGTCGGTATTCCTTCGTCTCACTAAGTGCCTTCTCAATGGAAGTTAAACTCAGGTTCATGGAAATGATTGACTTGGCGATGAACGGTAGATTATGAGCCTCGTCCAACACGATAAAACAGGAATTTAACTCAACGAATCGTTCAAGGATATGATAACGAAGTAACGGTTGGAACAGATATTGATACGAGATGGTAATCACATCCATTTCTCGTAACAACTTCTTCTGAAGTTCAAAAGGACAAATACCATTGAATTTTGCATATGAGTAGAGATCCTGACTAGTCATCGGACACGAATAAAGGTCTTGCAACAGGGGGTTGATGTCAAAATTCTGCATTCGTTGGAAAAAGGGACATCGTTTCTTAATGGCATTACAGGTATCATTCAGCGTTTCAGCATCCATATCACGCATACTTGACTTGACACACATTACATGTTTGCCACTGAGGGCGATACCTTGGATTGCATGTCCTTTCTCTTTTACGATAGCCTGTAGTTCCTCGATTACTCGTTTCATTTGTGTGTGAGTTCTGCAAACATACAGCAATTTCATATCATGCGTAGTTAATTCAGGAAGAACTCCTGCTAATATACCTAAAGTCTTGCCGATACCAGTTGGTGCCTCTATGATGGCATTAAGTCCGTTTTTAATGGCTTTTTTTGAAAGGAGAATTAATTTGTCTTGATGAGGTCTCAAATTTGAATATGGAAAGTATGTTAGTAGTGATGAACTCATAATTGTTATTTCAATACGCTCCTAGTAGACTGGATAGTCATTTACTATCATTGAAGTTCGCTTATAAAGCAGAAATCATGCTAAATGGTTATAAAAAGTCAAGATATGATTTCTACGAAAAAAAGTTGTTGTAATCTTAGGAAATGCTTTATTCTGTATATTTAAAAATTCATGTGAGATTCATTTGTTTTTAAATGAGGTTCCTTCAAATGATATTAGAGAGATTTTGAGATTTATACAATAGCCTGGATCCTCCTAAGTATTCTCAAGATCTCCCCCCTTATTTTTTGATTTAAGTGCTAATAGAAGAGTTAATTAAAGTGTATTATATTTGAAGCTAATTTCGAAAATAATTCAATAGTCTTAGAACAGGCGTTAGATATTTTCTTTAATTTGTTACTAAAAAATGAAGTATGGAAAACGTTTATTACTGAAATTTCATTCAATAAATGACCTGTGCTTTATTCATGAGCTGGTAACTCTTTATATAAGGAAAAAAGGCTAACAATAATAGCTTTATTTAATATCATATTCTTTCATGGGAGATCTCAAACATTCTTGAGGAATTGTAGTGGCTGTTGAATTAAAAGTAACAGAAGTGATTCCTGAGATATTAGAAAGTGTATTTCCCTTTGAACGTTTCAATAAGATGCAATCAGCTGTTTTTGATATAATTTTTAATACAGATGAGAATGTGGTTGTAGCAGCACCTACAGCTTCGGGCAAAACAGTTATCGGTGAACTTGCTATTTTAAGGGCTTTAATAAACCATCAAGATGATTTCAATAAAAAGGTCGTATATATTGCACCATATAAAGCCCTAAGTTACGAAAAACTTGATGAGTGGACCAATAAATTCGAACCTTTGGGCTATAATGTGTATGTTACAACAGGAGAAACTGAAATTGAGCCGAGAAAAGCAGCGAAAGCACATATAATAATATCAACGCCTGAAAAAGTTGATAGCTCGAGTAGAAAGTTTAAGAGCGCTACATACGAGTTCATAAACCGTATAGATACTGTAATAATAGACGAAGTACATCTTTTAGACTCACCCGAAAGAGGAGGAACTTTAGAGGTACTGATATCACGTTTAAAAAAGATCAATTCAGATATACGAATAGTAGCTTTGAGTGCTACAATGAAGAACATTGAAGACGTTGCTGCGTGGTTAGGTGCAAAGAAGTCGGGGACTTTTGTTTTTAATGACATTTACAGACCTGTAAATTTGGAAGCAACAGTCTGTGGCTATAAATCAGATACGAAGAATAGATGGAATAATAAACATCTGAAAATTCAACTTTCATATGATTTAATTGCCCCCCACATTGATGCTGGTGGTCAAGCATTAGTTTTTGTTTCAAGCAGACGTGGTACCGTAGATACTGCACAAAAATTATTACAAAACTTTTCAGAAAACGAAAAAGTGCTTTTAGTAAATAAAGAGATTGAATTGTTGGGGCAAAAGTCAAAAGAGATTGTTAATGATATTTTACGTGCATGTTTTGTTGACGGAATCGCCTTTCACCATGCTGGTTTAAGTAGAAATGATCGTGAGATCGTAGAATCCGCTTTTAAAAACAGACTTTTGAAGGTGCTTGCATCCACCTCAACGCTGGCATGGGGTGTGAACTTGCCTGCTCGTGTGGTGGTCATACAAGACACCACTGTTTATGATCCGCTAAAAGGAAGAAAAGAAATAAGTCCCTTGGACCTGCTACAGATGCTTGGAAGATCAGGAAGACCACAATTCGATAATGTTGGATATGGGATCATCATTACAGAAAAAAGAAACGTTGAATACTATCGGGGACTATTAACTGGGAAGGAAATAGAATCAAGATTAACTGAAACATTAGAAGAGCATCTCAATGCAGAGATTAGTTTGAATTTTATTAAAACAGAAGCTGAAATAAGTGATTGGTTGAAAAGCACGTTCTTGTATAGTTCTCAGAAGGATGAACTACAGATTCAAGAAATAATGGATACTACAAATGAATGCATCGAACGGCTTATCACAGATGGATTTATCAGTAAAACAGAGCAGGGGCTTGTGTCCACGCCTTTAGGAAGTCTCACCTCAAAGTTCTATTTGCGTTTAGATACTGGAAAACTCTTTTTTGATGCAGTTGCAGTTAACTCTCACGAAATTATTGATGATGAAGAAATCCTTGCACTTGTGTCAAAAGCCAGCGAATTTGACGACATGGTTGTTAGAAAAAATGAACGGAGCGTCTTTCGAGATGTCATTGAGAGTTATTCGGCATCTGGTTACGTAAAAGATCTAAAAAAACACCAAGAAAAGGTATTTGCAATCTTGCTTGCATCTCTTAAAGGCGGTGTAAAAATTGATATAGAGTTTCAGACAGACGCACGCGTTATAAAACAAAACGCTAATAGACTATTGTCGGCTTTGGAACGTTTCTGTAATGAATTCTCTGAATCCATTCTAATGCGCGAAAAGATCAAAAGGCTTAGTGTTCTACTAGAATATTCGCTACCTGAGGAATTTTCAGAATTAATACAAGTAAGAGGGATAGGTGCAAGAATAGCGACATTGTTGGCGAGTGCAAATGTTATGGGATTAAAGGACCTGATACAACTCAATGTAGAAGAAATGATTAAACTTGGGATAAAAAAGGCTAATGCAGAAAAGATCCGAAAAAAAGTCAACGAAATGCCCATTATCACTGCTGAATGGGATATTAGAGAAAGAATGAACATTGATGAATCTCAAGAAGCACTTTTCAGATTAAAAAATTGGAGTTTTCCTGTACGTATCAATGCAACACTGTTGTTAAACAAAAAGAAATTAATAGAACAGACTTTATTTCTAAATAAAGAAGAAGATTGGATTATTCCAGTTTATATTACGTCTCCAAGACAACAAACTATCCTATGTGAATCAATTGTTTCATTCATCGATTTTGATAGCTTGCCAATAATTAACAAGAAAGAAATCAAGGTGATAAAGCCTCGACCTAAAAAAACCTTAGAAATTGACAAGATGGAAAAAAAGCCAAAAAAAGAAAAACTAGCGGATACCTCTTCAAAGGCAATTGGTAAGTGTAAGAACTGTGGTTACGATTTAGTAAAGAAAAAAGACGAGGTACTGTGTACGTTTTGTGGCATATCATATGGAATTTCAAAGAGCGCAAAAGTGTTGCCTGAAAGCAATTGTAAACGGTGTGGCCTTCCAGAAATGCGCTACATTTACGGTGGTTATGATATTACTTGTTGTATTGATCGTCAGTGTCAGAATCCTGACTTGATCGTAAAGGAACAATTTGAAAAAGAGAAATATCCCTGTCCTAACTGTGGTAGCCCTCTTGTCTTTCTTCGGAGAATCGGCTTGACAGTTGGCTGTAGTAATTATTATAGCGAAGAAAAACCTTGTAAAACTGCTTTTATACTGCCAAACTATGCAGTAATACATAATGATCGATGTCAATGTGGGCTTCCCCTCTTTAAATCCAAAAAAATTCGGTGTTTAAACCCAAACTGCGAGTATAGTGGTAGAGATGTGGAGAATCCTTAGAGATTCAAGATTTTAGATGAAGAAGTTTTAGAATAAATCGAATCGTCGCAAGGCTTTGATTTTTTAAAATTTTTGGCTTCTTTTAAATGGCGTTTTACCTATTAAATTGACAAAGGTGTGGAAATTATGTCATCTACAACTGAGATTCCAGCTATTAATAGACCAACACGATCACTTAAGCGTTTAAATGTTGTAAAACTGCTTCTTATGGGTCCAGCTAACGCAGGAAAATCGAAGTTGGGCAAAAAGCTAGCAGAAGTTTTTAATTACAATAAAAGGAAGAACACATCTAATTTTGATTCGAACGGTGAATCATATCTACCTACACCTGGAATTGATTTTTACACAGTTAAAATGCAGGAAGATTCCCATTCATACGTATTATGGGAATTAGGAGGGCAAGAACATTATCAACCGCTATGGAATATTTGGTGGAAGGGAGCTAAAGGCGCTTTTGTTGTGATTGATTCTACAACGATGATGGAGAGTTATTTGACAAAAGTCCGAAAGATTATAGAATTAATACGAGGGACTTTATCTCTTCCTTTCTTGGTCTGTCTAAACAAGCTTGACCTCTCAATATGTAATAAAACAGTCTTAAAAAATATCAGTGATTATTTAGATGTTGAAGAAGAAAAGATTATCCCAGTAAGCGCAGTTACTGGATTAAATGTCAAAAATGCTTTGTATTTTCTCAAGGAATTATCTAATTGTTTAAATTCTTTAATCTTATTATTGAAAACTGTTTTAGTTTACAAAAAGATATAATCTTTCGCGTATTCTCGAACTCTTGTAGAATTTAGAAAATGTACTATTCGAAGCGTTTTGATGACAGAGGGATTAAACTCATTTAAAGGGATATATATTACATATAAACCTCTTTTACGTGCTAAAGATTTCAAATAAGAATCAGGAGGCTTTTTTGCAGCATATACGATATATTTATGATCGCCAGCTAAAAAAATAGCTTTCAATAATAACTCATCAACTTTATTTCGGACTATATCAAACTCATCCCAATAACTTGTATCGTAAATAAATTCCCCAGGTGGAAAAATCGAACAAAATCCCCCATACTCACCACGAGAAATGCCAGGTCCAATGATATTGATTCCAGGAAACGTTGAATAAAGGTATAGGTCTGATTCTTCATCATGTTCATGTCGCCACTCTAACTGATAGGAATATTCATGGGTTAGGGTATCATCTGCCTCAAAAACAAATACTACGGGTCCAATAGAGCCTTTTGGAGGAAGTTCTTCCCTGATATATAATTTTTGATCGATATGCCAGTTACGAAGGGTGTCTCTCATGGAGATACCGTCTAAAAGGCTTGTAGTGAACTCCTGAATCTTTACTTTATCCTCCATGAGTATCTTCATTGCTTTTCTACGAACATATGCCATGTAATCCTCAAATACGAGATCTTCGGGTGGATATGAATAAACACCTTCATATTCTTCGTCCCATTTCTCCTGCCATTCCCCCTCGTATTCTTCTTTTGGTCGTCTTTTCAACGGAATTTTTCTATAAACTGTCTTTTCAACGGGGACACGTCTCCTCAATGGTACAGATCTAGCTTCAAATAAGCCCTTCTTTCTTTTTATTTCGATTGTGGGGAATTTCTGTTCTTTATCTTGGAAAAAATAACTCATCGCAAGGTCATATACTTCCCCAGCATAATCATCGTCCACAATGTTTTTCGCTGACACCACCAAATGAAAGAGGTCGGGAATTAATCGATTTTCCACAAATGCATAGTTCCTAGAGTACTGCAGTATATTTTCCATTTTTTGAAGACGAATTGGCTCTCCAAAGTTTTTGAAATAATTATCTTTTGCATTCAAATAGAGCGTCTTATATGCTTCTAATTTATCGAAAAATTCCTCGGGAGTTTTAGTGTTCTTCCGATTGAACTCATACAGATACGTGATGTAAGGGATTTCCCGTAAAACTTCTATGTATGATTTTGGAGAAAGATTGAATAGTCTAACTTCATCTCTTGTTATAACATTTTCAATATCCTTAAGCCTAGTTCTGTTCAAGAACCCCTTTATCCTCTCCCAATGAGCCATTCCTAAAACGAATAAGATTTTCTTGTAGTTCTTCATTAAACGTTTCAGGTTTTTAGTCATATACAATTCTCTTTGGTAATCCTTCGTTCCGTAATTACTTTTTGTCAAATGAGATGATGAGATAAGTTCATAAAATTTCTCAAGACCAATTTTTGAAATAGAATATCCTTCAACACCAAAATTATATTGCTTATTTCTATAATTGTTCACATCCAGATCTATGAATTCAACTGGTATCTTATACTCTAAGCCTAATCTTATAGCTTCAATAAGTGAATCCGCAGGATCTATCGGAATATAGGCAAACTTGCTCTTCTTCTTCGTTTCTGCATAAAGTACGACAGAGATATTTGGAAGATGGTTTATCCCTTCGAGGACTTTGTCGCGTATACCTTCTGGTAACTCAACCGCAATTACATCAGGACGAATGTCAAAAAATAGTTTCCTGACTTCACAGGCAAATTGAATTTTTGAGTGAAAAGAAGGAACTACATAGACGTTTTGATATTGAATCATACAATCATCATGAACTGCTCCACCCTGGCGGATGGTGCTTCCTGCGAGTCCTCCCAACCCTTGCGGGAAACTTTCGTTTTACGTTCGGCTGTGTGTCACAGATCATCCTCAAGAGAGGATGGCCCGTTCACTTGGCATTCTGTGATAGGAAACCTAAGGTTCCAGCATCACATCATACAGATTCGTCAAATTCTATTATCCTTTTACCTTCGCGGTTACCCACTCTGGCTAGAAACTGTACGAACCCTAGCTCACAGGGACTTCTTTTCTACCTTCCTATCGAGAGTCTTGTATCCCTGCTTTCCTCTCGATAGTCATCAGAACTATTCTTTGCAAAAAACTATAAATACCTTTCGGCTTTTATCTCCCAGTTGTCGCAAGGAGACTTACCGCCAATCATCTTAAATCTATAAATAATCTAATGCTTCTTCTCCTAAAATTTGTTCAACTGCTAACTCTACCATTTG
>Ga0180438_10005138_pt1 | contig 18386 bp, 14 predicted proteins | sample SS_ome_12_FD_132455 | JGI IMG/M metagenome (GOLD analysis project Ga0180438, IMG submission 132455) | Hypersaline lake sediment archaeal communities from the Salton Sea, California, USA - SS_3_D_2 metaG | ecosystem: Environmental > Aquatic > Non-marine Saline and Alkaline > Hypersaline >...
CGAGGAGATCCAGGCCCAAATGGCCGACGAACTCCAGGCCGACAGTTTTCGCTATCTGCCGGTGGAATCGATCACCAGGGCAATCCGGCTGGACGCCGACCAGCTTTGCCAGGCGTGCATTACGGGCGAGTACCCTACGCCGTGCGGCCAGAAGCTGGCCCGGATCGCCGCCGAAAACGCCCGCAACGGCATCACCCGGCGAACTTACGAAACGTCGGCAACCGTCTAGGCCGGAGTCCATCCAGCACGCCGCTTGTTGCAGGGCTCAGGCCACGGCGTCGAGGCCGGCGGCATCGGGTGCGGACTGAAACAAGGCCAGCTTCTGGAGCCACGCCTGGCGGCGCCGCAGCGGCTCGATCGCCGCGGCAAATTCGGACGTGGGCATGGCGGCGGCCGACTCGCTCAGCTCTTCCAGCTTTTCGGCGTAGAATTCCAGGAGATCGACGGCCTCGTCCTGATCCACGTCCGCGCCGTCCAGGTCCAAACGGATCAGAGACAGCTCGTGATATTGCTGGTCGCCGATCAGCCCTGCCTGATGAAGCTCCTGGAGCAGGCTCGACAGTTCGCCGGGGGAGATGTTCCTGAGGTCGTATCGGGCGGCGATCCGACGGAGCCTGCCGGCGCTGTCGTCGGCTACGGCCAGCGGCAGCTCGGGCTGCTCCGGCGGCGCCGCTTCGGCCGCTGTCTGCGGGCCACCTTGCAGGAGCCGGCCCAGCATGTTGCCTGCCACGCGGACGCCAGCCAGCGCCGCCATGATCTCCATCATCCCAATCCTCCCGCGCTCTGCGGAAAACCATCGTTGGTAGTTCCGGCTTCAGCCGGTCTTCTTCCGCCTGAAGGCGGGCCTGCGAACATTTGTGTCCGGGGCAGGGGCGGCTTTAGCAAACGCCGCGCCAATCGAGCGGCCGTTCCCGACAGGTTTGGCGTCGACTGGCCCTAAAGTGAGCAAATCAAAGGAGTTGCCGCTTGCCGGAGCGGCCGTCCGATGGCGGCTTGTCCGCTTGCCAGAATGCAGGTTTCGCCGCCCCCGCGAGCCGATCCGGCAGATTCGGCCGCTTCAAGACCGCTTGTGGAACTCCGACCGAAAGACCGCCTCGCCGTGCTGCCGCATCCGGCGCTCGAAATGCGTGCGGTAGTCCAGGTCGTGATCGGCGGGCGACTCGGCGACTTCGAGAGGGCCTTCGAGCGTAGTCGACGCGGCCAATAGCTCCAGTGACTCGCGGAAGTAGTCCTCAACATCGGTCCAGAAGTGCAGCCGCCCCCCCGGACGAAGCGTCTGCTCCACTCGACGGACGAACGATTCACGCATCACCCGGCGCTTCTTGTGCCGCTTCTTCCACCAAGGGTCGGGGAAATAGATGTGCACGGCGGCCAACGACTCGTCGGGCAAGAACTCGTCGAAAAGCCGCAGGGCATCGCCGAGCACGACCACGGCGTTGGTGAGCCTGCGCTTGGCAAGGGCGGCCGCCGCAAATCTCGCGTAATTGCCGGCGATCTCGACGCCCAGGAAATCGACCTCCGGCCGGGCCGCGGCGGCCGTCCGCAGGAAGAGGCCCTTGCCCGATCCGACCTCGACCTCCAGCGGGGCCACGCGTCCAAAGAGCGCCTCGGAACCCCACGGATGGGGCATATCCTCAGGCAACCACAAGTGGTGGGAAAGATCGAGCGAGGGATCGATTCTGCGGAGCGCGCGGCGGCCCATAGGATGGACGTTTGACGGTGCCAAACGAAGGTGAATCCTCGCTTCTTGGTTCTAACAGCTCCCACAACAGGGGGTCAAGCGGGCGGATTCGGGTCCGAACTGGCCGAACCGGTTTCCGTGAGGAATCTGCGTGCCCAAACTCTTTCCCCGAAATAGAATCGATTCAATACCCGGAACGGCGGTTCCGTCGGAGGAGGCGGAGTCGTGCGGCTAGACGATCGGCGTGCCACCAGGGATCAAGCGACATGAAAGGCCGAGTGGAAGCATCTCCCTCCCGATTTATCCCATTTAACCAAGCTCACATCGCGACCCCCCATCGGCGGATGGCCTTCGAGCCACTGGAGGACCGCTCTCTGCTTTCCGGGGGACCGATTGGCAGCCTGGGTGTGCTGGGCGACAGTCTCAGCGACGAGTATCCCGGCGGGCCGTATGAATACGCCAGCAGTTGGGTCGAGCTGCTGGCCGAGCAGAAGGACATCAACGTCGGCCCCTGGGGCGACTGGGGCGAGCCCCGCCGTGAAGGGTACCAGTACAATTGGGCCCGCTGGGGTGCCACCACCGGCTCGATGATCAACGAGGGCATGCACACGGGGCTGGCCGAGCAGGCCCTGCAAGGTCTGGTCACCCACGCCGTGATGGCCATCGGGCAAAATGACTTCTTCTTCTGGGACGAGGCCTACCGCGGCATCTATTCCGGCAGTTGGTCCGAAGCCCAAGTCTCCAGTCATCTCGACGGCGTGCTGGGCAACGTCCGCACCGCCCTGGACGCCCTCGCCGCGACCGGAGTGGAGCTGGTGATCTCCAATGTGGCCGACTTCGGCATCGCGCCGCTGGTCCGCTTCCTGTTCCCTAGCGCCGATGGGCGAGAGCAGGTGGCGGACGTGATCGAGGAATTGAACAGCCGCCTCGGCGTGCTCGCCCGCGATCTCGACTTCCCTCTGGTCGACCTCTTCGGCTTCTCCAAGGAGATCTTGGGCACCAACCACGCGCCCAAGCTCTTTCAAATGATCGGCGGCAACGCGATCCGCAACGCGGGCGGATTCCGGCCCAATGCGGCCTTCGTTTTCGACGGCGTCCATCCCAACACGGTCTCGCAGGCGGTGTTCGCCAATCTCTTTCTGGAAGGATTTGCCGTCGGCTACGGCACCGACGTCGACCCATTCACCGAGGCGGAGATCGTCGGCCTGGTGGGACTGCCGTACCGGGGCGACACGGCCGGCTACGCCTACTCCGAATACGTGGTGCTGCCCGATGCGGCCGATTTCGACCTCGGTCCGCTCGCTTACGCCGAGCGAGACGACTTGGACCCCTCGATGGGCGAGATCTGGTACCGTTTTGAGACGACGCTCGACGGGATTCTGACCGTGGAGGCGTCGATTGCCGCCGGGCAGGAGGCCGAGCTGGCCCTATATGATGCAAATCTGCACCAGTTGGCCTGCGTCAGCGAATCCGACGGCCTGCGGATTGACGTGCCGGCCGACGCTTCGGCGACCTACTACGTGCGGCTCACGGGTTCGGCGGGCGACGTGGACCTTCGCCTGGCCAACCTCGTCCAGCCTTCCGGCGGCGAGGTGATTGTTCGCTCCGGCGCCGGCCCCGACACGTTCGAGTTCAGGCCGACCGGCTCGCATCGCGTCGTCGTCAACGGCATCGAGTACCATTTCGATGAGGCGGACGTCGCGCGGTTCGTTTTTCACGCCGACGCCGAGGACGAGATCCGCTGGCACGGCAGCGAGCAGAGCGACGTGCTTGTCGCCCGGCCGCGCTCGGCCACGTTGACCGCGCCGGGCTTCACGCTCGAGGCTTACGGGTACGAGACGCTTGCTACCGATGCCGGCGGCGGCGACGCCGACGTGGCCTTCCTTTTCGGCTCGCCCCTGGACGACACGCTCGCGGCTTCGCCCGAAGAAGCGGTCTTCGAGGGCGAAGGCTTCAAGCTCGCTGCAGCGGGGTTCGACTATGTCCACGCCTATCCCGGCAGCGGGTGCGACGAAGCGTGGCTGACCGGTTCAGCGGGCGACGACATCTTCATCCAGACGCCGCAATACGGCAAGCTCTTGAATGTCCAGCCAGAGCACCGCTTCTTTTTGCGGGCCAAATTCTTCGAGATCGTCCATGTCGACGGCCGCGGCGGCCGCGACGAGGGTTTTCTCTTCGACTCGCCGCTTGACGACAGCCTCGAGGCGGACAAAGACCGGGCCGTGATCCGCTCGAATAACCTCGTGTACGATTTCCTCTACGAGCTGGCGGGGTTCGAGGCGGTGCGGGCGCACTCGACCAGTGGCCACGACGTGGCGACCGTCGCCCCCGACGCCACGTATCTCGAACTGCTGGGCAATTGGCTGTAAGCCTTGGTCGAAAGCTGTTTCTCAGCCGGGCCCGGCGGGTCCTTCGCCGCGGCATGCGCAGCAGAACGACCTCCCGGCAGTCTGTTGATTTGTCTCGTCCGTTTCGCTACCAATAGGGATGCGGTGAACAAACCCAAGTCTCGCCACCAAGGGAGGGCAGCAAGATGATCTCTCAAAAACGAAACTGGCAACTGCTGATGCCGCTCGTCCTGCCGGCAGTCATGAGCTTTTCCCTCCGTGCCGCCGAGCCGGGGAAGATCCCTGGGATCGGGCCGCTGGGCGAGGTCGTGAGAATCCGCGGTGACTTCCAGTTCACCGAAGGACCGGCTCAAGACTCCGACGGCATCCTCTACTTCACCGATATCCCCGCTGAGCGGATCTACAGGCTCGGACGCGACGGCCGGACTTCGGTCTTCCTGGAGCCGTCGGGGCACGCCAACGGCCTGATGTTCGACGCCGCAGGCAAGCTGATCGCATGCCAGATGGACGGCCGGCTGGTCGCCATGGATGCGGCCGCCAAGCAGATCACGCCGCTGGCCGAGGAGTACGACGGCCGGCGATTCAACGCCCCCAACGACCTTGTGATCGATCGCGCCGGCGGCGTCTACTTCACCGACCCGCGGTTCCGCGCCCCGGAGCCGTGGCCGCAAGGCGTGGAAGCAGTCTACTACCGTGCGGCCGACGGGCGCGTGGCACGGCTGATCGACGACGTCCCGACTCCCAACGGCGTGATCCTTTCGCCGGACGAAAAGACCCTCTACGTGATTCCCAGCATGCAGCAAGAGATGCTCGCCTGCGAGGTCCGCTCGCCAGGCATTCTCGGCCCCAAGCGGATCTTTTGCAGGCTGGCTCAACCGGACGACGCGCAGCCAGGCCGGGGCGGGGGCGGCGACGGGCTATCGATCGACACGGCGGGTAACCTTTACATCACCTCCGCGCTGGGTATCCAGGTCTTCAACCCCGAAGGCGAGCTGTTGGGCATCATCGCGATCCCGGAGAAACCGGCGAACGTCACCTTCGGCGGCCCTGACCGCAGAACCCTCTACGTCACCGCCCGCACGTCACTCTACGCCGTGAAAACGCAAGCCGTCGGCCACGTCTTCCCGGGCGTCGTGCCGTTGCCCTAGCGCGGCCTTCGGCCACAACCAAACAGAGGGCTATCGAGGAAGCGATGATCATGCCAGGCATACGCGAGGTTACGAGACCCCTGATTCTGCTAGCAATGGCGGCATCGGCGGCACACGCGGCCGAGGAGCCAGTGACGGCCCGCCGGCCCAACTTTCTCGTCATCGTCACCGACGACCAGCGGCCCGACACGATCCACGCGCTGGGCAACGAGGTAATCGAGACGCCGACGCTCGACCTGTTGGTTCGGGCCGGCACCACCTTCACCCGGGCCATTGCCGCCAACCCGATCTGCGTGCCCAGCCGGGCGGAAATCCTCACCGGCTGTAGTGGCTTCCGCAACGGCGTCATGGCGGGCGGTACGATGGACCCTGAGCTGGTGCTCTGGGGTGATTGCCTGCGTTCGGCGGGCTACCACGCGTGGTACGTGGGCAAGTGGATGAACGACGGCAAGCCCGTCACCCGCGGCTACGATGAAACGCTCGGGCTTTTCGCCTCCGGCGGCGGCCGCTGGGCCGTCGACGCGGTCGACTACCACGGCCGGCCCGTTACCGGCTATCGCGGCTGGGTTTTTCAGAGTGACCAGGGGCGGATGTTTCCCGAGAAGGGAGTCGGCCTGACGCCGGACATCAGCCGCGAGTTTGCCGACGCGGCGATCCGCTTCATCCGCCGCCGTCCGCAGCGGCCGTTCTTCCTGCACGTCAACTTCACCGCCCCCCACGACCCGCTGCTGATGCCGCCCGGCTTCGAGGGGAAGTACGACCCGGATAGGATCCCCCTGCCGCCGAACTTCCTCCCGCGGCACCCATTCGATCACGGTAACCTCGAGGGCCGCGACGAGAAGCTCTTGCCCTGGCCGCGGACCGAAAAGGACGTCCGCGAGGACTTGGCTGTCTACTACGCGGTGATCTCGCACATGGACCAGCAGTTGGGCCGTATCCTGGCGGCGCTGGCGACTACGGGCCAGGCGGACGATACCGTGGTGGTTTTCACCAGCGACCAAGGACTGGCGGTCGGCAGTCACGGGCTGCGGGGCAAGCAGAACCTGTACGATCACACGGTGGGCGTGCCGCTGGTGTTCGCCGGGCCCGGCATCGAGAAGGACCGCCGCACCGCCGCCCAGTGCTATCTCCGCGACCTCTATCCGACGACCTGCGAACTGGCCGGCATTGAGATCCCCGCCACGGTCGAAGGCCGCAGCCTCGTGCCGGTGCTCCACGGCCGGGCCGAGGCGGCTTATCCTCACGTGACCGCCTACTTCCGCGATTTCCAGCGGATGATTCGCACCGATCGCTGGAAGCTGATCCACTACCCGCAGATCGGCAAGTGCCAATTGTTCGACCTGGTAGCCGATCCACACGAAATGCAGGATCGATTCAGCGATCCAAATCTTTCCGACGTGCTGGCCGATCTGCGCGGAAGACTGGAGGCATGGCAGCAGGAGGTCGGCGACCCGCTGGTCGCGAAGTGAGGCAGTCGGGCGGCTGAAAGGCCGTCAATTGCTCTTTGAACCCCTGCCGTTGTGGACGGCCACCGGGATCGCCACGGCGGCGGTAATCACCGCTGCCACGAACCAGGGATTGGCCATCAGGTCGCGGAATCCGCGCATGGCCTGCTGACCGCGAACGACGGTGTCGTCGCCGTTGACCACCAGCGCGCCCGGCTGCGCCGACGGCGGAGCGGCGGCGTGGCTCCAAACGCGATACACGCCGCGTCCCTCCGGCGTGACGATCTCGTAGACCCCGTTCGCCAGGCCGGCAAAGGCAAAATAGCCGTTCTTGTCGCTGGTGGCTCCGGCCAGCTCTTTTCCAGACGTCCGCAACTTGACTGGGACTCCGGCCAACGGCTGGCTTTCCGGACTAACGACTTGGCCCAGAAGCGCGCCGCTTTCATGCAGTCGCACGTCATAGACGCCTGGTGCTTTGCCGTTTTGTGGTATAGCAGCCATCGCCATCTGGGGAACGCAAAGCCCCGCTGCCGCTATGCACACTGCGAGGCCTCGTATCAGTCGTAAGCCAGTCATCTCGCTCGTCCGCCTCCATGAAAAAAAGTAGGGGCAACCGGCAGTTGCCGATTGTCCAGAAGGATGGGGCCGATCCCTCGCCCCATCCGGCTCCTGTCTTCGTGGCGCAGCTTCCTTGCCGAAGCCTTTCCATGAGAGAGTTCGGGAAATATGGAAAATCCGGCAAAGATGCGCGTGGTTTACCCCTCCATGGACTGACGTTTGTGTCTGCTAATCGGTTGATGTGTCACCGACGCTGAAGAACAGTTGGGGGAACTTTCGGCACGTTCGCTGCGGACGGAAGGCTCCGTTCGGGCGGTGCACGTTACGGAGGGTTTTCCGGTCAGTCAAGGCCAGTTTAGCGCCGCACGGGCTCGGGTGGCGAATCACCGAGCCGCCCGCAAAACTCCAGGACTACGCAGCTCTCCGATCTTCGAGTGGTGGTTCTTGGGCGGGTTGGCGGTCTTGCTCGAACTGCCCCGACGCAGCAAGGATGAACGGTTCGGGGCTGTCTGCCGGGCGAGCCGTGCGACGGGTTTGGGCGGCCCACCGCATCCCTCGAAAGGCGGCCCGGCGGACAACCCTCTTGGCCAGGCGCCACTCTTCGCAGGCGATCATTTCTCCGGCGGTCAGCGCGGCGGTGACCGAGGCCAAAACGGCCCAGCCCAGCACCTCCTGCTCCGAGATGCTCACCCACCACGCCACCAGCACCGTAACACTTCCATACCCGCCAAGCACGCCGAGCACCTGCCAGTTGTCCAATCCTCGCTCGAGCAATTGATGGTGGAGATGGCCTCGGTCGGCCACGGCGAAGCTGGAACGCTTCATCGCGCGGCGAGCGACGGCCAGGAGGACGTCAAGCAGGGGAACGAACAGCAAGGCGGCGGCCACCGTGACTTTGCTGGCAGCGGGCTCCTCGGGCAGCAGCGACACTCGCATTGCAAGCAGTGCCAGGGTGAAGCCGATCACCATGCTTCCACTGTCGCCCAGGTAGATCCGCGCCGGCGGCAGGTTGTGTACGAGGAAGCCGCCCAGGGCGCCCGCCAGCAGGAACGCCAGCAGCATCGCCTCAGGTCGTCGCTCTGCAGCAGCGATGGCGCCCACGGCGACGGCGATGACGATGCCCAATAGCGAGGCCAGGCCGTCGACGCCGTCGAGGAGGTTCAGGGCGTTAATTCCCAGCACGAGCCAGCCGATGGTCCACGGGATCCCAAGCAGCCCCACGTCGAACGTGTGGCCGAAGAGGACCAGCTTGCTGATCCAACTGCCCACGATCACAACCGGCAGCGTGGAAACAATCTGCCCGAGAAGTTTCCAGCGGGCGGGCATATCGAACAGATCGTCGTAGAACCCCAGGAGGCAGAGCATGCCGGCGGAAAGACCCAAGGCAGCCGGCAGTTTGTCCTGTCCGGCATCCAACGCCAGTGCGAAGGAGCCGAAGATACCCAGAATCAGGGCCAGGTAGATCGCCCCGCCGCCGCCAAGAGCGGTGGGGCGGGCATGGAGTCTACGTTTCCCGTCCGGCCGGCTTACCGCTCCGATCTTCCAGGCCATCGCCCTGGCCAACGGCGTCAGGGCCAGGCTTCCGAGGAATGCGGCGGCCGCAGCCAGGAAGACTACCATGATCCACCCCCCAGGGTGGTCTTTCAAGGAAAGCGACTGATCGGGCCGACTCCGAGCCGTAACCCTGCCGACGGAGGCTGCGGAGAATACCCGCCCGCTCCCACGGCGGCAATACGAAAAGCCCTGCGAAAACCGCTACGCGCCAATGACCGGCCCACCTTCGAGCCCCCATGCCTGGGGATATACAGCCTCGCCTTGGAGTACACCCGATCTGCTCTTGACTCTTCTCGTTTGCCGTGGCTATAAGTCCCCCACTTACCAGCAACCAGGGGGAGCTCTCGCACTGCCCATCCGCCTGTCATGGCACAAGCTGCGGCGACCAGACTGGTCGGGGCAGGACGACGATTCGCGTTCCTTCCTTTGCGGTTAGCTCTGTTCACGCGCCGTGAGTTGGCTCGACAACGGATGTCCCCCACCACCTGGGGCCACCGCCCCCCAGGGGAACGGAGTGCGCGGTAGCCAGAGAACGCGTGTTCGCGCCTACCCTATCCCGCTCATCCGGCCCGCAGTCCCCGGGCTTTGAAGCGACAGGACGGCCAACTTCGCCGTCGGCCATGCGAATCCTGTTCTTCAGCCATTACTTCCCGCCGGAAGTCAACGCCCCGGCTTCGCGCACCTACGACCATTGCGTCCGCTGGGCGCGGGCGGGCCACGACGTGACGGTCGTCACCTGCGCGCCGAATTGTCCCGACGGCGTGGTCTTCCCCGGCTACAAGAACCGTTTTCGGCCGCAGGTGGAGACCGTCGACGGCGTCCGGGTGGTCCGCGTATGGACGTATTTGGCCCCGAATACCGGCACGGTGTGGTGTATCGCCAATTTTGTTTCCTACCTGCTCAGTGCGGTCTGGGCGTCGCTTCGGATGCCGCGGCCGGACGTCGTCGTGGCAACTTCGCCGCAGTTCTTCTGCGGGTGGGCAGGCGTGCTGGCCGGAAGGCTGAAGCGGGCGCCGCTGGTGCTGGAAATCCGCGACATCTGGCCCGAGTCAATCCAGGCCGTCGGCGCGCTGGGCAACCGCCGCCTGCTCCGCCTCTTGGAATGGCTGGAGCGGCGGATGTACGGGGCGGCCCGGCATATCGTGGCCGTGGGGGACGGATATCGCGACAACATCCTCCGCAAGGTCGACGTAGCGGGAAGGATTTCGGTCATCACCAACGGGGTCGACCACCGCCAATTCACCCCGCAACCGCCCGATGCCGATCTTCTCCGCGCCTGGGACCTGGAGGGCAAGTTCGTCTGTTCCTACGTGGGTACGATCGGGATGGCCCACGGGCTGGAGGTGGTGATCGAGGCGGCCAAGATCCTCCGCGGCAAGGGCCGTCGCGACGTCGTCTTCTGCCTGGTCGGCGACGGCGCCGAGCGGCGGCGGCTCGAGCAAGCAGCCGAGCAGGCCGGCGTCGGCGATCTGGTTGTCTTTCCCGGCAGGCAGCCGCGGCATCGCATCCCCGCAATCCTGGCCAGCAGCAGCGCCTGCCTGGTCCACTTGAAGAAGTGTGAACTCTTCGGCGCGGTGATCCCGTCGAAGATTTTTGAGACGCTGGCGATGGGCCGGCCGGTGATTGTGGGCGTCGAGGGCGAGGCGCGCAAGATCGTGATGCGCTCCGGCGCCGGCGTGGCGATGGAGCCCGACTCGCCCCCGTCGTTGGTCGCAGCCGTCGAGCAGCTTGCTGACGACCCGATCGCCGCCGCCCGCCAAGGTCGCGCCGCCCGCCAGCACGTCATCCGACACTACAACCGCGACGCGCTTGCGTCGCGGATGCTGCGGCAGCTCAAAGCGGTGGCGGGCATACCAACATCCAGCGAGATGCCGCTGGGGTGGCCGGCGGCGGCCGCTTCCTCCCGCCGGAAGGCGGCGTAAATCGATTGGCCTTCCGAGGAATCAAAGCAGTATAGCCTGGGATATGGCGTCTTCTGTTACCACTCCGGCACGCACGGGGGAAAGATCCCTCGCCAGCAAGACGGCTTGGAGCGCGCTTGCCGGCGTAGCCAGTCTTATGGGGCGGTTGGCAGTGGCGGTCGTTATCGCTCGCTCACTGGGCCCAGAGGGCATGGGGCGGATCGTATACCTGATCTGGATCGCGGAAACGGCGAGCCTGGTGGTCAACCTCGGCTTGCAGAACAGCCTGACCCGCTATCTAGCCAGCCTAATCGGACAAGGGAGGATCAGGGAATGCAGAGGATTGACCGCGTGGCTTTATGTTCGATATCTGCTGCTGGCGGTGGCAGGCGCAGGCGTGGTCGGGCTGGGTGCTCGCAAACTTGCCGTTTCGGGGGCCAGCGAGACCGTCTGTTTTCTTCTCGCTCTCTGTATTCTCAGCAAAGGGCTGGGGACGATCTACCACGCGTATCTCGCCGGATCCCAACGTTTTGAGATATCCGCCCGGATCAATATGCTTTCGAGCGCCGGGATGGTGGCGGGCACAATGATTGGCATTGGGGTGTTGGGACAGGCCGGTGCTCTGGTCGGGTATACGGCCGGCTCAGTGTTGCCCGCCTTGTGGAGTTTCTCTCTGCTTCGCAACATCTCAACGGCAGTTTGGCCAGACGCGCCGCTTCGGCGGCGGCTCTGGAAGTACTCGCTCCAGACCTGGCTGGCTGCGATTGTCTCAGCGTTTGTCTGGTCGCGAATGGAGATCCTGTATATCGAGCACTACTGGAGCGATCGGGAAGTGGCCATGTTCGCGGCGGGGCTTACCCTCGCAGCCATGGTAAGTCAGGTCGCGACGCTGTTCTCCGGCGCCTTCCTGGCTCATCTCTCGCAGTTGTGCGGCATGCAAGACCGAAAAGCGATTCAGCGGACTTATGCTACCGGAACCAGGCTGATGATGCTCCTCGTATTTCCAATAAGTTTTGGCGGGGCGGCCGTCATGCCCGACTTGCTCCCACGGCTGTACGGCCCTGAGTTCGTTGCCGCCGTCCCCAATGCCGCGGTGCTGCTGATAGCCTCCTTCACTTCCTTCGCCTTTGTGGGCTCGGCACTCGTTTATGCCATGGAACGTTCCGGCTTCATCGCGATCACCAGTTTTCTTGGCGCCGTGACTTCGGTGGTCGCATGCGTGCTCATTGTGCCTCGGTACGGGGCCTGGGGCGCAGTCTGGACACGGTCGGCAATTCAGTTCAGCATGATTGCCCTGGGAATCTGGTACATCACGCGGCGGATGCGCTATTCGTTCCCCTTTGGCGCGCTGGGCCGCACGCTGATATCCGCGGTCTTATCTGCTGCCACAGCCTGGCTCGTAGTCAACCTCTGTGACACGGAGATTGCACTCCCGTTGGCAATCCCTGCCAGCGTCGGCGTATATGCCCTGGCGATCAGGACACTTCGACTTGTAAATGCCGCTGACGTCAAGTCCTTGCAGGGGATTTTGGGCAGACTCCCCCTGGGTTTGCGGACTCCTGCTACCTCATTCCTCGAATGGGTAGCGGCAAAAGCCTAGGGAGGACCGTCATTCCGGCCGTCTCTCCGCATCGCATGAAAATCGCCTACATCTGCAACGAGTATCCGCCGGCCCCGCATGGCGGCATCGGCACCTTTCTGCAGACCATCGCCCGCGGCATGCTCGCAGCGGGCCATGAGGTCAGCGTGGCAGGTTGGGGCCCCGTGCCGCGTGAGTGGAGCGACCAGGGAGTGCAGGTCACGGTGTTGCCCGAATCTCGGCTGCGTGGGCTATCCTGGATACTTAACCGTCTTCGTCTCGGTCGCTGGCTCCAACGGCGCGCCGAGGCCGGGCAACTGGACCTGGTTGAAGCACCCGAGTTCCAGGGGCCTTTGCTCTTGCCTTTCAGAGCGGTGCCGTTGATCGCACGGCTGCACCTCTCTGCCACGGCGATCGCGCGGCACGCAGGCCACCAGCCCAGAGGCATGACGCAGTATTGCGAGAAGCGGATGTTGCAGATCTGTCCCGCCTGGATCGGCGTTTCGCGATTTGCCCTGGAGTTGACCCGCAGAACCTTTCACCTTACCCCGCAACGCTCGGCAATCATCAACTATCCGGTTGTGGCGGAGCCGGAACGAGCCGACTGCCCTCCAGACCTACCGGAAAGATTTGCGCTCTTCGCCGGCGGAACCGTCTCCGAACGCAAGGGGGCGTATCTGCTGGCCGAGGCGGCAAGAACATTCCTCGCCAAGTACCCGGACCTGAAGCTCGTCTACGCGGGACCTTTAGCCGCCGAGGGCAACGCATCCGCTGCCGACCGCATCTGCGAACTGCTGGGGCCGGCCCTTTCGCAACGCGTCCGCTTTCTGGGACGCATCCCGCGTGCGGTGCTGCTCGCGTGTATGAGACGCGCGAAGGTGTTTGCTTACCCGAGCACGCTCGAGACGTTCGGCTTGGTGACGGCAGAGGCGATGTTGCAGGGCTGCGCCGTCGTCGTCGCCAATGTGGGACCGTGCCCAGAGTTCGTCAAACATGAGGCAACCGGCCTGCTCGTGCCACCGGGTGACGCGGCGGCACTGGCCGGAGCTGTCGAAAACCTATTGGACCATCCGGAGTTCGCGAGCAGGCTGGGAAACGCAGGATGTAGATCCGTTCAGCAGCGTTTCACCAGAGAACGGTGCGTAGCCGACTCCCTCTCTTTCTACGAGGCGGTCGTATCCGAATTCCGGCAACGGCGCCCATCCTATTACGCCAGACGCGCAGCATGATCAAGCTATTGAAATCAATGGCCCGCATGGCCGCGCCCCGCGCGTACGAACAGTTCCGGCGGAAGTACAAGGCCGACGCGCGTGTGACGCGCACCATCGTCCGACGTCAGGGGCTGGCCGTGGCCGCCGGACCGTTCGCAGGAATGCGTTACATCCTCGAGTCGCACGGCAGCCGTCTGATGCCGAAGCTGCTGGGCTCCTACGAGTGCGAACTGCACGCCGTGGTTGCTGAAATCGTGGCGCGACGGCCGCGCGTGGTGGTGGACGTCGGCTGTGCGGAAGGTTACTACGCCGTCGGTCTGGCGACGACCTTGCCGGATGCGTTCGTCTACGCCTACGACATTGACGTGGCATCCCGCCAACTGTGCGCCCGGTTGGCTTCCATAAACGACGTCTCGGATCGAGTTATGTTGCGAAGCCGCTGCGACTGTGAGGAGTTGTTGCGCCTGCCGCTGGATGGCGCCGTCGTCATCTGCGACTGCGAGGGCTATGAAGCGGAACTGCTCTGCCCCGACCGCGTTCCGTCTCTACGGTCGGCGCTGTTGCTGGTCGAGATGCATGAAATGTTGGTGCCCGGCGTGACGGAGCTGCTGATGGGGCGCTTCCGTAGCAGTCACGGCATCACCATCATCGAACCTCGCGGCCGAGACCCGCGGCTGTACGGAAGCCTGCGGGGCCTCCGTCCGTCAATGAAGGCGATCGCCTTGTACGAGCGCGATTTGCACCCCGAGCCGCAACAACAATGGGCCTACATGCAACCACTTTCAGAAATGGCGGAACGCCATGCCGACCATCTGCCTCGCCATCCCTACCTACAATCGTGAACTGGTGCTTGTCAACACGCTGGAACAGGTGTTCGCTCAAGACTTTCCTGCAGACGAAGTCTTAGTGGTAGACCAGACACTCGAGCACGAAGAGGAGACAACGACCTATCTTACGGTCGCCGAACAGTCTGGGAGAATCCGCTGGCTCAAACAGCAGCAGCCGAGCCTACCGGCCGCACGCAACCGGGCGCTGCGGGAGACCCGCTGCGACGTAATCCTGTTCATCGATGACGACGTGAGACTCCCTCGCGATTTCGTCTGGAGGCACCTTAGGAATTACTTGGCCCGTGACGTCGTGGCAGTGGCAGGGAGGATCCTTCAGCCTCCCGGATTCCGCTACCAGTCGCGATGTCCGCCATGGCCACGCGTAATGGACCACCTCTACTTCCCTCTTAACGCGACGGTACGAACGGAAGGAGTGGCGACGTTCGGGGGAGGCAATCATTCGGCAAGGTCCAGCTTCCTCCGGCGGATCGGCGGTTATGATCCCAACTACCTGGGCTACGCATTTCGCGAAGATTCGGATGCTGCTATCCGGATTTGGAAGGCCGGAGGCACCGTGGTCTTCGATCCCGAAGCGGAAATCGAGCATTTGGCGGTGCCCCGCGGCGGCTGCCGGATTCACCAGCATGGGGATCGGACACCGGAATGGCTTGTTTCTTTCGCCGCTTCGTATTTCGCCTGGCGCCACTTTTTTCCCGCGGCAGAGTTCTGGCGACAGGTGCTGCTGGTCAACCTCCGCAAGTACGCACTACGACGGGAGAACGCGTGCCGCCCCTGGCGACTACCCTGGGCAGTGCTGACGTACATCTACTCGCTGGCGCGGAGCGGCTGGACTTCGCGGACCATGACTCCCTTGCCTTGGACCGACAATGCTTGATGCGCTATGGTTGATTCTGCTCCTGTTGGCCAACGTTTGGCTGGTGTCAGTGTTCGCGACCCGCATCCTTCCGCTGGACGGTTGGATTTCACCCATCTCGTTTTGGCTCCCGTTCTACCTGCTCAATTACCCGGTAAGAGCGGCCCTGCTATTCGCCGCCAACGGCAGCGAATTTGAACGGGATCTGACGGTTTGGGACCATGAGTTTCTCTGCGGCGAAATCGTCTGGGGATTGGCATATGCCACGCTGTTCGCGGTTATCCTACTCGGTGTGTACCTCCAGGTTCGTCAATCGTTTCCATATCGGCTGAACTCCGCAAGTCACGCTGACGCCGGGAATCAGCCACTCAGCGCCGGCATGGTCCCCGTTTTCGCAGCCCTCTTCCTGGCCTACGGCCTTGTTTTCCTCTACCAAGCTGCCAGCGGAGAACTGTTCACATTGTACTCCAGTCTCGATGATCTCAAACGTCCCTTCTTTGTGAATCTCTTGCTGCAGACGATATGCCTGAAATGGCTGCTCTTGGCTTACGCGTTTTTGCGAGTGCAGCGGTCGAAATCGGCCTTCGTGCTAGTGCTGATTTGCGGCTGCCTGATGATCGAGTTGTGCCGTGCCGTCGTCTCCACGGCCAAGGGAGACCTGGTGACCATGGTGCTCCTTTGGGTGGCCTGTTTCTGGATCGTGCGACGCCGCCTGCCCGTGTTTACTATGACGAGTGCGGCGCTGCTTATCCTTGCGTTCGCCCTTTATAGCCACACGGTGCGGATTTACGGCACGGTGTCTGACGGCGGGGCGCCTCTGAAAAGGACCGTACGAGAAAACCTGCAGATCGCGCACGACTTCTACGCTGATCGCGGCAGTAAGTGGGGGGAGCAGGCCGGCCACATTGTCTCAAGGTTTTCCTACCTGGACGCCGTCATCCTCATCCAGCGGGAAGGGGCGGTTCTGCCCGATGGTTCTTACGTGTTGGGCTCGCTCGTTGAATTGAACAACGTCATCCCCCGGTTCTTGTGGCCCGACCGACCACACCTGAGTTTTAACCACGCGATGACCCATGCCGTTTGGAAGATGTCGCGGGTACATTTCCTAGAAATGCCGATCGGCCGGATTGGCGAGTCGGCGTTCGTGCTGAACTGGGCAGGGCTTGTCTATGCCCCACTCTATGCGATCGTATGGTACTGGCTCTACCGCAAGTGCTTTCTCGAGGCTTATGACGACATCGGGCGCGCCTTCTATCTCTCCCTGATTTGTCTGGCCGTGATACCCGACGCCCATCTTATATACAACTGGAAATCGTTGGTCGTTGTCGGAATAACGGCATTCATCTTGCGTCTCGGCGACGTGAGACGACCCCAGTCACCACGAGTATTCGACGGAAAGCGACCAATCCCCCAAATGCACGACACGGCTTGCCAACAAAGGCCGCTTCGCCATGCGATATGACAAGCACGCAACAACCGCTCTGACGGATCCGCCTCTCTGTTCGCCGGGCGCGCGGAAGCGGCAGCCCCACCTGCATCGGCGGAAGCCGCCAATGGTCGTCTTCTTGAGCCGCCGACCACACGAGGGGCAACGGAGCATCGAACGCGTGTTTTCCCAGGTTCGCAAGTGCCTGCCACCCGATGTGCGGCACCGGCTGGCCGTCTGCCGGTTTACCAGCCACGGCGTTCTTCCTCGCGTATGCAACATGGTTGAGGCGATGGCCCGCCAGGGCGACGTCAATCACATTACTGGCGACGTACATTACTTAGCGCTGCTGCTCCGGAAAGGACGGACTCTCCTGACGATCCACGACTGCATCAACCTGAATCGGCTGACAGGCTTGCGACGATTGATTTTCTTCTGGTTGTGGTACAAGCTTCCCGAACAACGCGCGGCCGCCATCACCGTTGTGTCCGAGGCGACGAAACAAGAACTGCTGGCGCACCTTCGATGTTCCCCCGAGAAGATCCGCGTCATTCATAACCCGGTTGCCGATGAGTTTCAGGCCGCGCCCGCACCTTTCCGGGCGGAGCGCCCCCTGGTTCTTCAGGTCGGCACGGGTCTGAATAAGAACCTTTGCAGGGTAGCGCATGCCCTCCTTGGCATCCCCTGCCGGTTGCGGATTATCGGGAGACTCTCCGACCGGCAGCGTGCAACCCTTGGCGAGTGCTCCCTCGACTACTCGGTCGCGGCGAACCTCAGCGATTCGCAAGTCGCGGCAGAGTACCGGGCCTGCGATTTGGTCGTGTTCGCCTCGACCTATGAGGGCTTTGGCCTGCCGATCGTCGAAGCAAACGCCACGGGCAGACCCGTGGTGACCAGCAATGTCAGCAGCATGCCGGAGATTGCCGGCGACGCGGCCTGCCTGGTCGATCCGTTCGATGTGGGAAGCATCCGCGCCGGGATCCGCAAGCTCATCGAGAATACCTCCTACCGTGAGGACCTGATTCGTCGCGGGTACAGGAACGTGGAACGTTTTCGCGCCCAGGCAGTGGCAGCCGAGTACGTAAGACTCTACGAAGAGCTTGCGGCGGACTGATTCTTGCGCAGAGCGGTAAGGGATCTGCGAAGTCGGCCAGTACGCTGAAACTCCATGCGCAATTGACTTAACGAGCGAAAAGCCGAGGAGCACTCATGGCAAACCGTCCGGTCGTACTGATTTCGATCAACTACTACCTGCCCGGTTACAAGTCCGGCGGGCCGGTCCGCACGCTTGCCAGCATGGTGGAGCAGTTGGGAGACGATTTCGAATTCCGGGCGATCACGCGCGACCGCGACGAGGGGGATTCCGAGCCGTATGAGAATTGCCGTCACGGCACCTGGCAGTCGCTGGGAAACGCGAGCGTCCGATATCTTTCGCCCAAAGAGCTCGCGCCCGGCCCGATGGCGCGGCTGTTGAACGAAACGAAATATGACTTGCTCTACCTGAATAGCTTCTTCGCCCCGACCTTCACGATAACTCCCTTGCTTCTCAGGCGCCTGCGAGCGATCAGATCGACGCCCGTCGTGCTGGCCCCCCGCGGCGAGTTCTCGCCGAACGCGTTGAAGATCAAGCAGGCGAAGAAAGTGCCGTACATCGCGGCGGTGAAGATCGCCGGCCTCTATCGCGACGTGACCTGGCAAGCGTCCAGTGAATTCGAGCAGCAGGACATCCGCCGCGTCATCGGTCGACGGGCCCGAATCGTCATCGCACCGGACATGCGACCACTTGCCAGCGCCGCCTGCAGCGAGCACGGCGAGGCAGTCTTAGCGAAAAGGC
>Ga0180438_10005139_pt1 | contig 18385 bp, 16 predicted proteins | sample SS_ome_12_FD_132455 | JGI IMG/M metagenome (GOLD analysis project Ga0180438, IMG submission 132455) | Hypersaline lake sediment archaeal communities from the Salton Sea, California, USA - SS_3_D_2 metaG | ecosystem: Environmental > Aquatic > Non-marine Saline and Alkaline > Hypersaline >...
CAATCCGAATCCTTCGGCCTCACAAAGGTGCGTCAACTCCTCTCTGGAAGGTAGGCGGATCAAGTTCTTCTCGCTTGCGGCTGGGAAGAACTGAAGGTAGGGACAGGACTCGACGCTTTCCAGCGTCGACGTCCGGACGCACAGGTAGCCGCCTGGCTTGAGCACTCTTTTGAACTCGGCGGCTGCCTTGGCCGTATCTTTAATGTGGTGGTAAACCATCGAGAGAAAGACGAGGTCTGCCAGCCCGTCGCCGAGAGGGGTGCTCTCAGCCAACCCCTGGAGAAAGAGAATCCTGGGGGACAGCATTGTTGGCGTCGCGGTGAGCATCTTCCAGGAAGGATCCACCCCATATACCTTCGCCGAGAAGTGGTCCGAGAGCGCCTCTGAGAACCTTCCCGTGCCGCATCCCATATCAACGATCGTTTCTATCGACTCCCGCGGTAGACACTCGCCGCACGCTTTCATCCACAGGGCCATGGTCTCTTGCGGAAGCTCTCTGGCCTTCTCGTAACTCAAGTGCATGTCGGTGCTGTCGTAGTTGAGACCGGCCATTGTGGCCTCTTTCAGCCGCCGCGAAGAACTCACGCCGCTGGCAGTTGGATGGCGGTTGGCTGGCCTTAGTGCATCTACCACCGCAACTCCCCCTGGCACCTTACCTGTCCGGTGCCGGACGTTATGTGCCCGATGACGCAGCTTTCGCAGCCTCCTTCGGATAGGTGCCGGCGCACGGAAGCGACCGCGCGCTCCGTTGTCACAATCGTCAGCCCTACTCCCATGTTGAATGTCCGGAGCATGTCGGCATCATCAACGCCTCCCATCTCCCTGATGAGCTTGAAGACGGGAGGCACCTCCAGCTTGCTCCGGTCGATGACGGCATCGAGTTTCGGTGGCAGGATCCTGTTGAGGTTCCCCTGGATTCCTCCACCGGTGATGTGCGCCATGCCGTGGAGCTCGGGCATCTCGAACAGCCCCCTGACGCTCTTGTAGTAACACTTGTGCGGCCGCATGATAGCGTCCATGAAGCTCCCCTCAGCGACCTGCATCCCGGCGATCTCCGGCCTCTCGGCCATCAGCGCGCGCACGAGGGAGTAGCCGTTCGTGTGCAGGCCGTTGGAGGCTACCGCCAGCACGACGTCCCCCTCCTCGATCTTTGAGCCGTCGATTATCTTCGCCTTATCCACCACTCCCACGACGCTCGCCGCCAGGACGTACGTTCCTTCATCAACTACCCCCGGCTGCTCGGATGTCTCCCCGCCCGTGAGTGCGCAATCTTGCTCTCTGCACGCGTCGGCGAGCGACGCGACGAGCCCCTGCACGACTTCCTTCTCCAGCTTGCCGCAGATGATGACATCCTGCACTGAGAGCGGCCGCGCGCCCATGACAATGATGTCGTTCACCAGATGGTTCACAAGGTCGTAGCATATCGACTTGATTCGGCCTTGCTCCAATGCGAGCTTCTGCTTCGAGCCGGGCTCTTCCATCTTCAGCACCAGCACCGGGTGTTCGTACTCAGGGAAGCTGGCATCGTAGAGCGATGCGAAGGGGCCGATTCTGTTGAGGACGCGCGGGTCGCTTGTCTCCAGGGTCTTCGCCATGCCCTTCTTGGCCGCATACGCCGCGTCGAGATCCACTCCCGCCTTCTTGTAGGAGAGAGGCTCTTTCATCGCGTCGTTCCTCCTTGGCGCTCGTCGCGGACGAGGTCCAGCACTTCGGACAGACTGGATATTCGGAGTCCCGCCCACTCTTCCTCCGCCGCGCCGCGGAGCGCGTCGGACGCGTCTTCGTACTGCGCGCGGATCATGACCGCCTCCATTCCGGCGTCCGCGGCCCCAGTCAATTCCCGGTCGTCTCCGTCGCCCACGTAGAGGCATGCTTGTGGGGAGACGTTCAAGCGCTCGCACGCGAGTTCGTAGATGCGGCGGTCCGGCTTGGCCACTGCGGCCTCGCACGAGAAAACCGCCGTGTCCATCAAGGGTGCCAGTGGTGTCTCGCCCCAGATCCCCGGTATGTCGGGAGCGGCGTTGCTGATGAGCCCAGTCTTTAACCCGAATCCCCTCAGCCGGGACAGAGTCTCCACGGCATCGCTCCTGGGCTTAAGGCACCCCCGGGTGTACTCCTGCCGGATCTCCACCGCTTCCAGAACCCTATCCGGCTCCGCTGGCACGTCGAGCACCTGGCAGATGTACTCTAGGTTCAGCCGTATGCTGGCCAATGCTCCTGTCTGCCGGAGCCGCGCGCCGTTCCCCGTCCACAGCCGCATGAAGTCCTCGTACGCAACTCCCAGCGCCGCCGCCATGCGCCGGCACACGCGTTGGTACTCACTCCACGCGTAGATGTCAACCAGCGTTCCGAACAGATCGAATATCGCCGCCTTGTAGCGCATCTACTGCCGACTCCTACCTCACGGGTTCACTTGCCTCAATGACCCGGTAGTGCCTTCTCGTGTCGAGCATCTGCACGTTGCGAAAGCACTTCCGCAGATACGGCAGGTACTTGCCGTAAGCGTTCGTCACGATCACCAGCCGTCCGGTCCGGGTCAAATGCTGCGCTGCCTCTTCGATCATGCACTGGGTAACCGTGTAGTCAGTCTTCAGGCCGCCGTGGTAAGGCGGGTTCGAGGCAATCACGTCGTATCGACCGCGAACGTCCGAGAATACATCGGAAGCCCGCACGCGGTCGGGACTCAGACCGTTGGCCGCAAGCGTCCGCCGGGCCGCCTCCAGCGCCATCACGTTCGAGTCGACGAAATCGACCTCCGCTTCCGGACGCGCGAGTTTCAGCGCCGTGCCGATCACTCCCGCCCCGCACCCGAAATCCAACGCTCTCTTAAACGTCAGCGTATCGGGATCAATTTGCTCCAGCAGGAACTCCGTTCCCTCGTCCAATTCCCCGTGGCTGAACACGCCCGGCAGCGTGACTACCTGAACGTTCTTCCCGAAGATTTCCGCGCAGTACCTCTTCTCGCCCTCAAACGGCTCCGCCTCGACTTCCTTCTTCGCCTCCATGAGCACGCAGTGCCGCCCGGGGGCTGAGGACACGACCCTCCCAATGTACTTCTCCACCAGGGGGCGACTGGAGCGAATCCCTCCCCTCTTCTGCCCGACGACGAGAGCCATCGCGCCCGCTTCCATGACCTGTGAAGTGGAGGAGAACACGAACTCGATCAGCTCCCTCCCCTTGGGCAGGAACACCACCGCGAGGTCGTGGAGCTCGGCTGTGTCACACCGCTGCGCGAAAACCAGTTTCGTCCCATCCAGACGCGCGGCCCCCTTGTCGGCTAGATACGCGGCGTAGTCGTGGTACAGGAATGTCGATTCGGGAAAGGCGCTCGCGAACAGAGCCGGCAGGCCGGGTTCCGGCGGCAGCGCGAACAGCGCCCGCCGGGCCTGGACCGACTCCAGCACCTTACCCGCAAGCTGCGCCTCCCGGCTGAATTGCGTGGGCACTCGCGCCATCAGTTGTCCTCGCCGCTACCCAAAAAGCTCGGTCATCTCGGCGACAGTCTGGTAGCTCTTAAGCACGTCGTTCAGCGTCCCACCTTCGCGGTAAATCTCCTTGTCAAGTTGTCGGCTCTTGTCGCCTCCAGGCCAAAGCCTCCAGCTATCGTTGTCGATAACGTCGCCGATCACGAGGCGCCCGTCCGGCGTGCGGCCAAACTCGACTTTCAGATCAACGAGCTTCACTCCCAGCTTCCCCCAAGCGTCCCTGAGCACGAGGAACGCGTTTCTCGCCGTTTCCTCCACGACACTGCGCTCATCCGCCGATAACACCGGCTCTATCTTCTCCATCAGCGTGTCATCGGCTACGGGCCTTTCGGACTCGTGGAGTCTCCAAGATCCGTCTTCCTCCAGCACGACGAAGGGATCATGAGACGAATCGTCTTTGTAGGTGAAGTCGACAGGGAGATCCGCCAGGTCCTCTCCCTCTCGCGCCTCAGGGTGGCGCTTCAGGTAGTGACCCGCGGCGGTTCCCCGAATGGTCACCTCCAGGGGAATCATCTCGCACCGCGTGCACAGCAAACTGCGCTCGTCTACCTGTTTGCGGAAATGCGTCGGGACGCCTTTCCTGTTGAGAAGGGCGAACACGTTGGCAGTCGTTGTGGTCGCTACGACGCCCTTGCCCTTGATGACATCCCTCTTGCTGCCGTCTCCTGCGGTTATGTCGTCTCTGGAGTACATGATGACCGCGTCATCGCCCGCTTCATAGATCGTTTTGGTCTTCCCCTCCGCCAGTTTCTTCATAGTGTCGCTCCTCCTCACGAGTTCCGTGCCCCCGTCTGGTCGCTGTCGGCAATTCCCACATATACGTCCGGCCGCAGGCAGCGCGGAATGAAGAACATGTTCTTGCGCCGCTCGGCCAGCTTCTTCGGGTCCAGGGCGGTCACGACCATCGCCTCGCCGTTGCCCTTCTCGCGCGTGAACGCCACAACGCTTCCGTCAGGGCCGAAGACCCCCGCCCAGCCGGGGAACTTCCACGGCCCGGGCTTTCCCTTCACCTTCTTCCGGTTCCCGGCGTTGTTGGCCACGATGCCGTAGCATCCGTTCGTCCAGCAATGCACTCGGTACGTGAGCCCCGTTATGTCCTCCTCCGGGAAGCGGCGTCTCGCCGGAGTGTTGTAAGCGAAGGGCATGGCGATTATCTCGGCCCCCTTGAAGTAAAGCGTCCGCGCCAGCTCGGAAAACAAAGAGTCGTAGCAGATCGCGATGCCCACCCGCGCCTTGCCGATGTCGAAGGCGTCGAGCTCGAATCCCGCGCGCCAGTAGAGATACTCTCCCCCTGGCATGTGTATCTTTCGCTGCTTGCCGATGATGCCGTTTCCGTCTGCGAGCACTTGCGTGTTGTAGACCACGTCCGCGTCGCGCTCCAGCATGCCGAAGCAGAGCACCGCATCGAGTTCGCCCGCAAGCCCAATCAGCGTATCGACCGAAGGCCCGGGTATGGTTTCCGCCACGCCCCACGTGTCGCTTGAGTGGAAGTAGCCGTTCACCCCCAGTTCGGGAAAGACCAAGAACTCCGCGCCCTGCTCCACGGCCTTTCGGCCCCACTTCGCCATGTTCTTGATGCTTCTCTCCGGCTGCCCGATCCAGTTCCTCGTCGATATCGCAGCCACTCTCATCTTCTTCATATGTTGACCCTCCAGAGGAGACACCTTCCCGCTTGTCCTTGAAGTCATGGCTCTCGACAGGCGGTAACGCTGTACAGATCTTTGGTTTCGGAATAGTCCGTCTCTACCTCAATGAACCCGGCGGCCTTCAGCCGTGCGATAAGCTCCCCAACGCGGAAAGGATAATACGTGAACCTGTGACTTCTGCACGAAGTCCTGTCCCCTTCTTCAAAGATCAGAACAATCTCGATGACAACAGGCTCTCCCCACTTGTCGGGCAAGCTCCAGACGTAGAGCGGAAGGCACCGCACACCACCGCGCTTTCTTGCAGTCAACGCTTGGAAACGAGGCCTTTCGGCAAGCACCTTCTCCCAGTTGCGCGAGTCAACAATCGCCGCGCTCCCCTCCTTCAGTACGTCGCGAATGCCCCGGAGCGAACGGGTCATCTCACCCTCGTCCCTACAGTGCCCGATCGAGTTGCCGCAGCAAATCGCCAGATCGAATCGCTCGGATAGTGTTCTGGGGAGGTCTTCCCACGAAGCTCTGTCGAAGCGCACCGCCAGCCCCTCTCGGGCTTGTTCGATCATTCCTCCGCTGGCATCTGTTCCGCGCACGCGGTAGCCCTGGCGGGCGAGGGCGAGAGCCTGCAGTCCGGTCCCGCACGCGCAGTCCAGGATTGAGGCGTCTGGCGGCAGCGATTCGAACACCTCTCGATAGCGCTGGTAGAACGCCTCACTCGTGGCGGCGTAATCTGAAAAGAGCCAGTGGTAATCCGGCGCGAACGCGTCGTACTCGCTTTGCACGGCATCACCTTTCATCATGTTGCTGTGCGGCCTTCGCGAGCCTCCACTCTCGGGACGTTCGCGGGGTGAAACGAGCACGCGAGCGCCGGCGAGAGGTGTGAATTCATTCCCGAACGCCGCTGCCCCGGGCTACTTGCGCCCGGCGTGCCCCAGGACCTTCCAGCCGGAAGGCAGAAGAATTGCGGCGAGAACGAGCTTATAGATATCTCCGGCGATGAACGGCTTGAGGCCCAGCGCCACTGCCTTCCCCCCACCGACGAACGCCGCAAGCCAGGGCAGCCCGAATGCGTAGATGGCGATGCTGCCCAGGAGCATCGCGATGGCCGTGGTCCACAGCCGCCGGTCCCATCCCCTCTCCGCCAGACACCCTGTGATGAATGCGGCGGCTACGAAGCCGACGAGATACCCCCCGGTCGGTCCCGCAAGGTGTCCGAGCCCCGCTCTTCCGAATGAGAAAACGGGAAGCCCCGACGCCCCCTCCGCCAGGTACGTGAGCACGCACAGCGCTCCTCTCCGGCTTCCAAGCAGCGCTCCCATCAGGAGAACCGCGAACGTCTGACCGGTAACGGGCACTGGGCTAAACGGCAGCGGGATGGCGATCTGCGCCGACAGCGCTATCCCCACGCTGCCGCCAATGACCAGCGCAGCGTCGTAGGCCAGCGCATGCCTTCTTATCGAAGGACGCAGAACGTCCGCGTAGGTCATCTTCACTGCCCTCAGAGAGTGAATCCAGAAAGAGGATTGTGCCTTTCAACCCGCTCCCTTGTCAACCCCGAAGGCTTCCCTCTTGCCGCCGATGATGCGAAATATCGTCAGCCTCACGGTTCCGCTCCCGTCCTCTTTCATTTCCAGGCCAAGTTCTTTCTCCGCTCCGCACTCGGTGATCAGCCGCGCCGCTTCCGCCCCCAGTTTGTGAGTGTAGGGCCACGAGCCTGCCAGCTTCGCGTCGATCCCGGCATCGGCGAACCAGCCTATTACGGTCTCCGGCTGGTGGTAGCGCCTTTTGCGGGAATCGTCCCAGATGAAATGAAAATCGCTCATCAGCTCCCCCAGCGGCGCATCCCCGTGGTTTCCCGGACCCTCGAGCAGAACGAGCCCTCCCGGCTTGAGCAATCGCCCGATCTCCGCAATCGCTCCGGCGGGATCAGGCACGTGATGAAGCACGTTTCTCATGAGCGCCCGGTCCACGCGTCCGTCGGGCAAAGGGATTCGCTCCGCATCGGCAATGTCCACGCGAAGGTTCTTCTGCAGCAGCCCGGCTCCGGCCTCTTTGCATTCGGCAACCGCGCTTTCAAGAGGATCGAATGCCCATATCAGGCACGCCGGAAACCGCCTCGCGACCTCTATCGCGAACCTCCCGTTGCCGCAGCCGATATCCACAAGGCCCCTCGCGTTCTCCAGACTGAGCAGACCTATGATCTCCTCAGCCTGCTCCTCCGTCTGGAATCGCCTCTGGTAGCCTTCACCCCATGGCCACTTGTTTTCTCTAGCACTCGCGTTCATTGCCCTGGCTCCGGGTTCTCATCGAGATTTCCTCTTTATCGCACGAACAGCGATGAAGTGAGGCCCGGTGACAAGCTGCTCGTAGTCTTTGCGGGATCGCTCGGCGGCCTCGGGATCGGGTCGCGGCTCCCGCAGCCTCTCGACCAGGAATCCCGCGCGATACAGCCCCTCGGCCTTGTCTTCGAGCGTGTGCGTGACGTATGGAGGAGCGAACTCGACACGCCACTTCCGCCGCAGCGTCGGCCACGGCACCGTCACCGCTCGCTTGACGAAGTAGTCGAGAACAATCCTTCCCAAGCGCCCGTCATCGCACCGCTGCCAGACGCCGAAATTCATGACGGGGTGAATGTTGCTGAAAATGAACCAGCCGCCGGGCACGAGAACTCTCGCCACTTCTCCGAACACGGCATCGAGGTCCACCACGCAGTCGAGACCCATGCCGCACACGCATCCGTCGAAGGAGTTCGCCCGCAAGGAGGGGAGCCCCTCGCCAACGTTCCCTACAGCAAACTCGATGGACAGAGACTCGGCGCTTGCGCGCAGTCGGGCTAGCTCGATCTGCCTTTCCGACAGGTCAATTCCGGTCACCGCCGCTCCCCTTTCGGCGCACGCACGCGAATAGAATCCCTCGCCGCAGCAGAGGTCGAGCACCCTCTGCCCCCTGACATCGCCCAGGAGATCGAGTACGCAGGGACGCTCGACCAGATTATTGTAGCTCTCGGGCCTGTCCACGTGCTGCGCGTAGAACTCTCCAATGGAGTTGTACGCCGTCCTGGCGGCGTCGGCGACGTCCTGGAGCGCAATCTCGCCTTCCAGCCGCTGCGCCGGTTCACGCGTTTCCTGAGCCGGCTGGTTATTCCGCTTCGCGCCTGCCCCCTCTGCGGCCTCTGCTTCTCCCTTGACCGCTCGTACCACGAGGAACCTGGGGACCGTGCTGAGCCGCTCGTAATAGGGCGCGTTCTTCGCTTCGGGAATCGGAAACGGTTCCAGCAGCCTTTCAGTCATGAAGCCCGACCGGTGCAGCGCCTCAACGTATTCCTCGAGCCGGTGCATCACGTAGGGCGGCGCGAACTCGACGTTGAATCGCTTCCGCATTCCCGGCCACGGTCCCTGCATCACTCGATTCGCGAAGTAGTCGACGACCACTCTTCCCAACCGGCCTCGTTCGTCCCGGTGCCAGGTCCCGGAATCCGTAATCGGATGAGTGTTGCTGAAAAGGAACCAGCCGCCGGGCGCCAGCACCCTTGCCACCTCTCTGAACAGTTCCTCGAGATCAACGATGTATGCGAGCCCGACTCCGCACACGCACCCGTCAAATGAGCCGGCCTTCATGGAGCGAAGCACTTCCTTGGCATCTCCGACGACGAAGTCTATCGATAGCGACTCGGCCTCTGCTCTTTGGCGGGCAAGCGCCACGAGTTCCTGGCAAAGATCGACGCCGGTGACGTGTGCGCCCTTTCTCGCGCATGCGCGTGAGTAGAACCCCTCTCCGCAGCACAGGTCCAGAATCCTCTGGCCTTCCACGCCTTCGAGCAGCCTCAGCATGCAAGGGCGGGAGATCAGATTGTTGTTGCTTTCCGGGTCATCAACGTGTTCGGCGTAAAGCCTTCCCACCGAATCGTAGGCGGACTTGGCAGCGGCAACCACATCTTCCGGGGGGACTCCTTCGCTCGCCCTCTTCAGCACGCCCTCGATGTACGGCGTCTTCACCTCCGTATACTTCACCCTGTCGCCCCCTGCTTCCTTCGCCCACTTCTTCTTCAGCAGACGATATCGGCTCGCTTCATCGGGATGGGATCTAAGGTAATCCCTGAACAGGAGATGCTTGGCGGCCTTTTCGCTTCCGGCGGCATGTATGTGGATCTGCACGGCCGAGTACCCCCGCCCGCTACAAAGCTTCTTCAAGTAGCGTCGTCCCGGAATTCCCCATTCACCCCTCCACTCGTATCCGATCGCCTCCATCTCTGCCCTGTGTTGCTCGACCGCGTCCAGGCTGGTCGCAATTCCCAGAATGTCGATCACGGGCTTGGCAATCATCCCGGGGATTGCCGTGCTTCCGATGTGATGCAGCTCCAGCAAGCAGCCCCCCGACGCATCTCCGATCGCCTGTGCCTCGCACTCGAACGCTTCCGGCCATCGAGGGTCGTATGCAACCAGCTTCACTCGCTCGGCCATCCTCACCTTCCCTTTGGCATCTGCTTCATCATCTGCTGGAAATCGACTTCTTTCACGTCGATTTTCCCGGCGTCGAAGAGGTCGTCTGAAAGCCCCGTGTTTACCTCAACTGACGTGAAGGCCATCGTGCCCGCCCGCTCGCCGTTCTGGAAGATCTCCGTCCTATACGGCATCTTCCATTCACCCTCAAGCTCCCTGAAATCGGAAAGGACAACGCGCACCGTGATGTCGTTCGGGAGCGACATCTCGGCCTGGACCGTCAGCAGCTCCTCGCTGTCCAACCACATCTTGCTGAAAGGGTTTTTCGGGTCATCTCCGAAGTCGATGACGTGGCAGTCGCGTCCGCTGATTTCTTCCCTTCCCGCAAGCCTTGTCTTGTCCGACACAAATTTCCACCAGTCGCGCTCTTGCGTAAGAGGGTTCTCGCCTTCCCCCCGGGGAGCCTTCGTCTTTCCCATCATCGGCCGAATCACCCACGCGTCCTTCCCATCGTAAATGGTGATCATCTTTCCCCCCGCCATACCTGCGGGCATGCCGGGCATCTGAGGCATGGTAGTCTCCGTCCTGTATTTCTTTCCCTTGGTGAACAGCTTCATCTCCGTGTCCATCGTCCCCATCGGAGACTCCTGGGTGAGTTGGGCCACGGCGGTCATGTCCTTGATGTCTGCCTCGAACCGCGCGCCCCTTGCCTTTGCCTCTTTGACTATGGCATCAAGCTCCGAGCCCTTGCCGCAGCCTCCAATGATCAGCAACAGAGCAGCGCACGCAGCCAGCGCCGCCCATCCTCTCCTGATTCTTCCCGTCATCTACGACCTCCTAGCTTTGCGACGCAGCGGCGGTTTTCGTCGCCGTTGCGCACGAGAAACTGGGGAAAACACAATGCGTGATGCAAGCAAGCAATCATTGCCGACGGTGCCGACGTTTCCGCGCTCCCCTCGATACACCACGCGCCGCAGTAAGTCAATAATGCGCAGTCGCCGCCCGGACTGGCCGATTCGCCGGATCCAGCACGTTTTCGAGGCGCAAGCACTCTTACAGAGCGATGCTGGATATGCAGTCGTACCAGTGCACGAAGACCACGCCATCTACTACAATACGGTTGTGGTGCGGGAAGAATTCATCCCAAGGAGGATTTTTCGCATAGGGCCACCCCGGAATCCTCCCCCATTGGCGGTCCTTATGCCGGCTGATTCATGGAACGATCAGCCGCTGCAGGAAATCGCCCTGTGCGAGGAGGATCGTGAGCGTGACTGTGATGGGCGAGAGCAGCGTGGAGTAGAAAACCGCTCTGGCGGCGTAGTCGGGATTGCTCTCGAATTCGACCGACAGCAGCAAACAGTTCACCGCCGTCGGCGTCGAGGTCCCGATGAGCAGCACCTGCGCGAGAAATCCGTCGGCCCCCAGGAGGTAGATGAGAGCCAGCCCCAGCGCCGGACCGCCCAGCAGCCGGAGCAGGACGCTGAGCTTCACCGGGTACCGGTCGCCGCCCCGGCGAATGAGCCCCACCTGCGCTCCGAGGGCGCACAACGCCACCGCAATGAACGAGCCCCGCAGAAACCCAAGGGCCGCCCAGAAGGGCGCTAGTGCCTGCCCGATGCTGGACGCGTCGCCACCCACCCACTTGCGAATCTGAACGGTCAGCAGCCCGGCGGCCAGGGCGTAGATCGGCGGGAACTTCGCCACGTGCATGAGGCTATCCTTCCACCGACGCCCTTCCCTTCCGCTGGTCGCGAGCACCACTCCCGCTGTGAGCCCTAGGAAGTTCTGGAACAGCATTACGAACACCTGGAGCATCACCGCCTGGGCGCTCAGGCCCGCCGACCGAAACGCTAGCTCTTGAAGCGGCAGGCCGTAATTGCCCGAGTTGTATAGGATGGTCGTCATGACTGCGGTGTTGCGTTGGTCGCTCGGAACCCTCCTCAATCGCGTCGCCAGTCGCGTCACTATCGCGAGAAGAACCACCATGATCAGGCTGAAAAGCAGCACCTTCCCAGCGTCTCGTCCCGAAAGCTTCGAACTCACAATCGACGCGTAGATGGCCCCCGGCAGCGCGAAGTGGAAGTTGAGCCGGGTCAGCGTTCGCATGTCCAACCCCAGCGTCCGCTGCAGCAGGAAACCCAACCCCGCAAGCAGCATGATCGGCAACACGACGAAGTAGAATATCCTCCCCATCTGAGCGGGGAGCGCGAGTATCGGAATCGTCAGAAACACAGTTCCGCCGGTCATGCCTACTCTCCCGCTGGGGCTGAATCCACCATGATGCCACGTGCCCGATTCCATTTCCATTGTATTGTTGTGTCGCCGCCGGTTTGAATCCGCATCCGGCGGGGTGTATCATGGGGTCTCTGCCTCACCCCAAACCTGACGAGAGGACGCCAAATGAACATAGTCTTGGTCATCTTCGATTCGCTCCGCAAGGACTGCGTGGGCGCATACGGTATGCCGCCGTGGGGGAAGGTTCACACCCCGCACTTCGATGCGTTCGCGAGCGAGTCGCTTCTCATGAAGCGCGCCTTTCCCGAAGCCCTTCCGACGCTCCAGGCTCGCCGCGCCATTTACACGGGCAGGCGCGTCTACCCGTTCCATAACGCCCGGTTCGACTTAAAGGGAGACGTGGTCAAGAGCCCGGGCTGGGGGCCGATTCCCGAGGACCAGCCGACCCTCGCGGAGATGCTCCACGATGCGGGCTATCGGACCGGCCTCGTGGCCGACGTCTACCATATGTTCAAGCCCTCCAAGAACTTCTGGAGAGGATTCGACCAGTGGAAGTTCCTTCGCGGACAGGAGGGCGACCCCGCGCGCTCCGGCCCTTGGCCCACGCAGGACCAGCTCGATCGCTGGCTCCCCCCCGAGGTCCAGAAGGGCTGGCCCATGAAGTTCATTCACCAGGTCATCATGAGCATGTACGACCGGCGCAAGGAGGAGGACTACTGCGCCCCCCAGGTGCTCAAGGAGGCCGCCCTTTGGCTCGAGCAAAACCGCGACGCGGACAATCTGTTCCTAACCGTCGAGTCCTTCACTCCCCACGAGCCTTGGACCGTCCCGCCACACTACCGCGAAATGTACCAGAAGGAGGAGGGACCTGAGCAGATCATGTCCGGCTACCCGGACCTGTCAGACATCAGTGAATGGCTCGTGAAGCGTACGCAGGCCAACTACAGCGCGGCGGTTTCTCTGTGCGACCGGTGGTTCGGGTACCTCATGGAATCCATGCGCGTGCTCGGGTTGCTCGACGACACCCTCGTGATACTAACTGCCGACCACGGCCACACGGTGGGCGACCGTAACTGCATCAGCAAGAAGCCTTACCCCTCCACCCCTGAAGTGGTGGAGACCCCGCTAATCATACGCTTCCCAGGCAGGGAGCACGCGGGAAAGACGAGCGATATGTTCGTCCAGCACGTGGACATCGCCGCCGAGGCCCTCAGGCTTGCAGAGGTCAAGCCTCCGGCGGAACTGGACGGCATTCCGTTCCTGGAGAATGCGGTATCAGGCACACCCGGGGCACGGGGCCACGTGACCATAGGGTGGTACGCCATGCCGACAGTTGTCACGGATAGATGGTGGTTCAACAGCAAGGTCGACGGATCGGGTGCGCTTCTTCGAGACTTGCAGGATGGCGACCCGTTCTCGAGAAACGTCGCGGAGGAGCATCCCGAGGTCACGAGAGATCTCTTCGCAAAGGCGAAGGAGGATGCGCGCGGCGGCTTCCCCGACTGGCTGGTTGACATGTGCCGCGACACCCCCGAGCTGCCGGAGTCCAGCGACCTCCTAATTCGCGGCTGAGCTGGGTCCTCAGCCGCACATCGGCCTAAGCGAATCGTCTGGCGACGGCCTCATGCGGGGGCGGGAACCGCCTGTCGGCTCGCCCAAGGCTCGGCATCGGCTGCCGCCGCCGGGACGTCCGCGGGCCGTTCCGTCGGCTTCAGCTGCAGGTACTGGGCTCTGCAGTTCGGGCATTCAAACCACTCGTAGACGCGCGTACCCTCCCGAAGGGTATGCTGCATCACCATGTCCTCGCTACAGTCAAAACACGTCATTGCTCCCCCTCCTCTATTCGGGCTGCCGGCTTCCTCCGTTAGTTGCATATCATGCGCTCTAGCGCGCATGGTGAGCACGCAACTCGCACCAGCCTGTCTAGTATGTGGTCGTTCTTCCTGTGGCAGCTGGCACACACGCGGACGGAGTTCGTGGTGAACATTCGCGCGCCGCATTTCAGGCAGCGCTTCCACGCTCTCGGCTCAAGCAGCATCGCCTGGCTTGGCATCTTCTGCCTACTCCTTTCTGGTTGACCATTGCCTTGGAACAGGGGGGCCCACCGGGTTCAGCGAGATTCGGCTGTGGGCGGGATTCGAGAGAATAGGTTCCTGGCCCTTCGAGATTCTCGGCCGGATTGCCCGACCTAATCCTCCGACCAGTCTTCCGTCAGTGCTCATGGCTCTCTCTTTCCATCGTCAGATAAGCAAAACCCATGCCCGAGCTTGGCCGAATAGGCCATCACTGCCACAAGTTATTGCTATGAGGCCACTTGTGGCGCGTGGGCTGGCGTGCGAAATCCAGGCGGGGTGTACAAATATGTCCGGGATTCCAGTGCCGCCGGCCATGGTTGGGATTCGGCGCACGGGCGGCTTGGGTGAAATGCTCGTGGAGGAAGGCGGGGCAATTCGGCTAACTGGGGGAGAGGAGCCCCTGCGGGTCTCCCCTGCGCAAAAAGCCTTCCCGCAGAGGACTCCTTCTCAAAACGGGGGATAGCATCCCGTTCCCCAGTGGTTCTCGGTACCCGTAACTCAGAAGCTGTCGAGGGACTCGGAACTGCCGGCTTGCAGTGCCGTTCGAAGTCATGGGCTCAAGAATGCATCGTGGGGCAGCCCCCTCCCCGGCTGACACGCACAGAAAGCCGTCACGAAGTTTGTCCCAATCCTCCCCAAATGGTGATCGGGACTTCCCTCTCTCCGAGCTTTCCTGTCGTGCGCGTCGAACGACTGCCCCACGTTAGGTCATTCCGTCAATTTCAGGTAACGAAGTTCCTATCTCTCGGTGTGGTGCGAATTGCCCGTCATAGTACTGCGACGGTCTTCTCGGCCCCTTCCGTCCCAAGCCCCGCTTCCTTCCAACCCGCTATCCCTTCCGCATAGTCGATAACATCTATGTACCCCATCCCCTCCAGCTTCTCCGCCGCCCTCTCACTCATCGAACAAGCAAGACCGCCGCAATACGTGATTATCGGCTGGTCCTTCTGTCCGAACCGTGCGTCCTGTCGGGCTAGTCCCTCCAGACGCTCGCCCACCTGATCCAGCGGAACGGACAGCGAGCGTAGTATATGTTCCCTTTCATACGGGCTGTCACCGCGAACGTCGAAAAGGATCACGCTCTGACGCGCCATCCTGGCCCTCAACTCGTCCGTGGTAATGGTCTTCATTTTGTCCTTGCCTTTCGCCCCGAAGCATAGTCCGGACACGTCATCACCTTCGTCAGCTGGCAAGGGAGCTCGTGCCGGCCACGGGCAAGTCCACCCGCACCAGCCTCTCTCGAATGCGCTCGTTCTCCCTGTGACAGCGTGGACATATTCGATGGTACTTGGTGGAGAGCACTCTCTTTCCACACTTGAGACATGGCCGCTTGGCTACCCCTTCCACGTAAGTCACTCTACCTGGCATCTTCTTCCTCCTTTGGTGATTGCTCTCGATGTGTGCAACGTGCCCCTGTCAGTAGTACAGCAAGCCCGCCATCTATCCGCACTGCGCCCGGCGCTTTGTTCTCTTCGCTTCTCCTGCGATTCGCGGCTCATATTCTGCTCCGCTCGTCGGCTTACTACCTTGAGCAAGAGGCGTGCCACAGGGAAGCTAAGCCCGAAGGTAGGCGTCGTAAGTCCTGCTTCACGCAGGACTTGGTGCTCACAAACTGCCGCCGTTCGGAGGTAGGGAGCCAGGGCGATTTGCGGACTTGCGAAGGGCTTTTTCGCCCCTGCGACAGACCGGGGGCGTCGCAAGGTTCGGCTGCGAATGGGCCTCTCGACGCGACTAGCGGTCTTTGGGGAGCGGGATCCCGTGTTTCTTCATCTTGCGGTAAAGGGTGCTCAGCGAGACGCCCAGAGCCACGGCCGCTCTCCGTGGCTCGCCGTCCCCCATCTCCAGAGCGCGCTCTATGTAGTACTTCTCGGACTGGGCCACGCGCTCGTCCAGGTTGCCCGTTTCCGCGATACCGGTCGGCGTCGAACTCCTCATCGCCGGTGGAAGGTCCGCCATCGTTATCGCGTCCCCTTTGCACAGGATCACGGCCCGCTCCATGACGTTTTCCAACTCCCTTACGTTCCCCGGCCAACCGTACAGCCTGAACGCCCTCTCGACTTCCGGCACGATCCTCCCGACGTCCTTCCCCACTCGTTCCGCGTACGTTTTGAGAAAATGGCTCGCAAGCAGCGGAATGTCCTCCGCCCTTTCCCGCAGCGGTGGCAGGTCTATCTCCACCACGTTTATCCGGTAGAACAGATCCTCGCGAAAGGTGTTGTCTCGGACCTTCGCAAGCAGATCCTGATGCGTCGCCGCGATTACCCGGGGGTTGACCTTCTCCAGGACCGTGCTGCCCACCTTCTGGATCTCCCGGTTCTGAAGTACTCGCAACAGCCGTACCTGCACCGACAGCGGCACGTCCCCGATCTCGTCAAGAAACAGCGTCCCCCCGTCCGCCTCTTGTATCAAACCGGTCTTTTCGTACGAGGCACCTGTGAATGCGCCCTTGACGTGTCCGAACAGCTCCGATTCCAGAAGGCTCTCGGGCAGCGCTCCGCAGCTCACCGGCACAAACTTGCCCTTCGCTCTTGGCCCCTGGAAATGGGTCGCTCTTGCGACCAGCTCCTTTCCCGTCCCGCTCTCTCCCGTGATCAGCACGTTGCAGTCCACCGGTGCGACCATCGCGATCAGATCGAACACTCGGTGCATGGCTTTGCTCTTGCCTATTATGCTCTCGAAGGAGTAGCGCTCTTGCAGCGCGGCACGGAGGTAATCGATCTCGCGGAACAGCCGACGCTTCTCCAGGGCATGATCGACGCTGTTTCTTACCTCGTCGATGGAGAAGGGCTTGGTAATGTAATCATATGCGCCCCGCCGTAGCGCCGAGACCGCCGTCTGTGTGGACGCGAACGCCGTAATCATTATGAAGAGCGTCTCGGGACGAAGCGCGCGCGCCTGCTGCAGTAGCTCCAGCCCGTCCATCTCCGGCATTCGAATGTCGGACAACACGAGGTCGATATCCGCATCCTTTATGACCTCCAGCGCTGCTCTCCCGTCCGCTACCTGGAGCACCTTCCTTCCGTCGTTCGAAACAAGCGACGCCAGCTCCTGACCCATCTCACGGTCATCTTCTACTATAAGAATTGTGTCCACCTAGGTCTCCCGAATCAGCGCGTCGGGCTTCACCACGAAGGGATTCGACCAGTCCCTCGCGTGGCACAAACCCTCCAGGTCCGACCAGCACCTGTGGCATGACTGATGCCTGAACACCGGGCACGTTTGGTGTATCTCCATCGTGCATTCCGGCGTCGCCTCCCAGCAGCGCGGCCACGTCTTCACAGGAATCCACATGGTGAACGTGGAGCCCTTCCCTGGCACACTGCGCGCCTCCAAATAGCCCCTGTGCTGGTCCATGATAGACATGCTCACCGGCAGACCCAATCCCGTTCCCTTGCCGATGGGCTTGGTCGTGTAAAAGGGCTCCCACATCCGCTTCATCACGTCCGCGGCTATCCCTTGCCCCGTGTCTCGCACTGACACGAGAACATACTCCCCCTCGATACTATTGCCGTTCCAACTGATCACCGGCCTCACCAGTCGGCAAGAGACGGATATATTCCCTCCCTTGGGCATGGCGTCTGCAGCGTTAAGCAGCAGGTTGATCAACACTTGGGAAATCTTGTCTCCGTCCAGCTTAGCGCTGGGGACATCCGGTGCGATGTCCACGACAACTTCCACCTCCCGGAACCTGTTGTCGTACTCGGTGAGCCTGACGGTCTCGCGAACAAGCTTCCCAACGTCAGTGTGCCCCCTATGAAGAGCTGTTCTCCTGCCCAGGTGCGACAGGTTTTCCACCAGTGAGGCAACCCGATCCACGTTGTTCAACAGCCTATCCAGTTGTGGCGGCTGGACCTCCCCCGATTCCATCATCCGCTGTATCTGGCTCGACATAAGCGCCAGCGGGTTCGATATTTCGTGCGCAAGCTGTGCAGCCATGTTCCCTGCAAGCGACAGGCGGTCCGTGTGCTCGAGCGATTCATCCAGGCTCTTCTGTGTCGTCAGGTCATGCACGCTTACCAGCAGGTGCGGCTTCCCCCCGATGAAAACCTCCGCGCTCTGGCTCAACAAAAACTGCCGCGCTTGTCCGGGAAGCTCGTGCCAGCAGCGGATGGGCTCGGGAACACGCGAGTTTGTCACCCACAGCCAGATCGTCTTCCGCGCCGGGTGGCCTCCGGGAAGCAGCCTGCTGTAGTGCACCCCGTTCTCTACCTTCCTGCCGATCGAAAGCGACCTAGTTGCCTCGTTTGCCATCAGCACCTCGCCGGACTGGTCAACGACGAAGAGCGCATAAGGCAAGCTGTGAAAGATCTTGTCCTTCAGGCTCTCCGATTCTCGCATCTCGTCGTGGAGTTGCGCATTCTGTATTGCTATCGCCGCCTGGTCCGCAAAGCCCTGCAACAGCTCTTTTACGCCGCTTGTGAACGCCCTCCGCTTGTTGCCGTAGACGTTGAGAGCCCCCAGCACCTTGCCCGAGGCTATCAGCGGAACCGCGCAACTGGACCTGTATCCTC
>Ga0180438_10005141_pt1 | contig 18378 bp, 17 predicted proteins | sample SS_ome_12_FD_132455 | JGI IMG/M metagenome (GOLD analysis project Ga0180438, IMG submission 132455) | Hypersaline lake sediment archaeal communities from the Salton Sea, California, USA - SS_3_D_2 metaG | ecosystem: Environmental > Aquatic > Non-marine Saline and Alkaline > Hypersaline >...
GAAATTAATTCTTCAGGGTAAGGGTAAGGAATTCGTTGATTATTATTATGATTATGTCGAAGACATCCGATACATGCAGATTCCCCTGAAGAAAATCGCAAGCAAATCCAAAGTCAAGCAGACCTTGAAAGCATATAAGAACAGAGGTACTGATAAAAATGGTAGACAGAAAGCCATGCAAGCACACATGGAACTCCTGATACAAGAACGTCAGGAAAAAGCCGTAGAACTTTTCGAAAAACACAAACTCGATATCGGGTATGAGGGTGATGAAAGCAAATTGAGTCCCGATGACAAGATGAAGTTAATTATTAATTACATGCCACCAGAACCCGAATTGGATAGCACCGTGTATTATGTGAATACTGGATACGTTAAATCACACGGGGATTCTAAGGAAATCAAGGATAAAGACACCGAAGAAATGAGAATGGCTTCCACGCTTATCAGTAAAGAAGATATGGAAAACAATCCCGATATGAAGGGAAGCTATAATTATGAAAAGTATCTCGCTGCGTTCAATGAGAGAATCTGTTATACCCAGAAAAAAATCGGTGGTTTGCTTTCGGCATTTGAACCCGAAGTGGCGAAGAAGATTCCAGCTAAAATCATAAAGAAAGGCGAGAAGAAGGGCGAACTGAAGAAAGAAATGTTTAGTAGTGACCAATTAAAACTCAAGAATTTTGACCTCGATACTTTTGAAGAAGCCATGCATCTCGAAGACAAGGAAATCGATTTCTGGAATAAAACGGGGTACGACCCAAGATTGGTGTGGGACGGATTTAAAATGCGTGATGATTATAAAATTCATTACGAGATTTATGAAGGTGCTCTGGAGTTCTTAAATAAAAAAATGCGGGAACTCGGCAAACCCGAAATAAAATCAATTAACACCGATTATCAAACAGGTGATTTGGTTCTGATTAAGGACGACACTAAATATCATGTGGGGGCATTTAATGGTGTGTTTATTGAAATCGTCAGGTCTAATGTCGATATACCCAAGAGCGAGACCGAACTCGAACTCGATAGAATAAGACAGGAAAAACAAAAGAAAGTTGAAAACCTGAAGTCCAGTGAATTATCTACGAAATCCGATGCCGAACAATTTCAGGAAGCACAATTAAGAAAACGTGAGAAATATTTCGATGATTTTAAAAAACATTTTAATATTGCGGATACCATTACATTAGAAATGGTTACTGATAATTCAGAAGCACTTGGTGCTCTTGAAACCTTTATTGCTGCAAGCGAGAAAGAGATTCAGGAAGAAGCAAGCGAATATTTGGATGTTACTGATGGTGGTGACGGAGCATATTAATATTTAACAGTATTTATATGAAAACAAGTCATCATGAAATTAAAAAAGAAGGAAATCAATGAGATAATCAATGGTCGTGGAGAGTTAATTGGTGCAGACGATATACCCACACACGGTTCTGACTTAGAAACTCAAGCCAAAGGTACTTCAAATAAAAATGCGAAAATCGGTACTCAACCATTTAGATACGATATGTTGGGTCGTTTCGGCTTTACTCTTATGCCGTTTATGGAAGGCGAGGAAAAAAATCAGGGTCAACAAGAACTTCTTGATGATTTAGCCGAGTTAATGTACGACCGATATAGAGAATTTTTGGAATATTTCTATAAGCATCCCGAACAACTCAAGCAGGACTACCGCAAAAAATCTAAAAACAAAACGACATTTGAAAACGATGAGGAAGTCGGAAAGAAAATTGATTACGAATGGGCAGAAAAAGCCTTGAAAATCTTCCAGAAACATTTCGAAAAATCATTTGAGGATTCCGAAACTATTGATGAAGCCGTTCTTGCTGAAAAAATGGTGGATAAGAAAGAAGATGAAATGGCTCAGAAGTCCGAAGACAAAGAACTTCGTGATAAAAAAATCAAGAAAATTGCTGGTTTAATTAATAAGCTGGAGAAGAAAGATATTGATGACTTAATTAATTTGATTGAAAGGAAAGATGGCTAATCAGGAATTATATAATAAACGTTATCAGATTCCCCCTAACGTGATTAATTACATCGAGGGTATGCTGGTATCATATCCCACCGAAAACGGCAAGAATCGAGCTAAAAACATCGTTAGAAACCGTTTTTTGACTTATCAGGCGATGAAAAGATTGATGCACGACATGAAATCAATGCAAAGAGACGGTGCACAATATAAATTGGCTGGCGGGAAAGCAATGGAAGATTTTATTGATTCGAAATTAAGTCAGGAAAGAGCGGGTGTGGCAAGGTCAAAAGAAGTGAGACGTGCTGTATCAGCAAACCCCAATTCACATCTTAAGCCGTTTCAGGCACAACCCAGACTCAATGAGGAAAAAGAGAAAATCGATAAGAATGCCGTGGCTGTTATTATTAATCCCGAAAACAAGATACTACTATTAAAACGTGTTGACAACCCCGATATCTGGCAACCCAACAAATGGTCACTTGTTGGCGGTGGAATTGAAAAAGGAGAAACAGTAAAAAAAGCGTGTCTCAGAGAAATTTTGGAAGAAACGGGTTTGGAAATCAAGGATTGTGTGGAATCGTTTAAAATTAATAGACACGGAAACAGTGAGGAAACGCTTTTTGCCTGTCGTTATGAGGGAGATGATACCGATGTAGAACTTGAGGAAAAGGAAAACAGTAATTACGGTTGGTATAGTATCGCTGAAATGAAATATCTTGATACCGTTCCACACCTAATTGAATACATAACACTCGTGTTTAAAAAATACGATTAGGTATTTATAAGAAATAACAGAAAAATATAAAATAAATCAAATGGCAGAAGAAAGTAGCAGATTATTGGAAAACAGCGAAAGTTTCAGAACGTGCTCAATCGCCAAGAATAGTGCTGGTTATGTACCCGGTAATGAATACTGTGCAGGACACGAAGACACGATTTCCGATGGAGATTGTCGTGGACGTGACCCCGAAGGAAATAGTCTTAGTATTGGTACTACCTGTGATATCGAGATGAGAAATAAACTCATGGCAAAAAATAGCGATGGTTACACCTATGGTGATGAATATTGCGCAGGACATGAAGACACTCTTTCAGACGGTGATTGTCGTGGACGTGACCCCGAAGCAAGTGGTGGTGCTATTGGTACAAACTGTGATATCGAAATGAGAAATAAACTCATGGCGAAGAACAAAGACCGTTACACTAAAGGTGACGAATACTGTGCAGGACACGAAGACACGATTTCCGATGGAGATGAAAGAGGTCGTGAACCCGAAAATGATAATAGTTCCGTTGCAGGTACAAAAACCGATATTAATAGCAGAATATGTTCTTTAGCGAAAAATGCGGGACTGTATACCTGTGGCAATGAATATGGTTCATCAAACGCATAAATGAGTGAAGAGAATAAAATATTACGTGAAAACATCGAGCATTTCCGTCATCTCTTAACCGAGGGCGTAAGTGATGCCGACATTGAAAAGTATATCAATAACCACGAATACGTATATATCTATTATAATGGTGATGATAAGACTCAAAGTGGTAATAGAACCATACGTCCTTATGTTTTGGGAACAAGCAAGAAATCGGGAAAATCCGTTTTAAGGGCATGGCAAGACCGTGGAAAATCTTGGCATTTCCAAAACAAACCCACTCGTCCAGCAGATAATCCAAATATGGGTGATAGCAAATATCATGATTACTGGGTGGATGAAGAGGGTGAGAAACCGGGTTGGCGCATGTTTCGTGTCGATAGGATTTCTAAAATCTATCCCACAGGTAAAAAATTTCACGATGAAAACGGGTTGGTTATGATACCAGCAGGATATCATGAAGGTGGTGACGATGACATGTCAAGTGTAAAGGCTTATGTTTCAACGAAAACCGAACCACTGGATATGAAATACGATAGGGAAACCGAACCCGAATTAATTGCGAAACCCGACCAACTCAAAGCGAAATGGGATGCTATTAAACGAGGTAATACCAGCAGAAGAAAAATGACTGGTGATGATGTGGTTAAATTACGTGATATTGCAAGTCGTGTTTATAAGAAAAAACACGGTAATTTCTTGGTTGCTGTTGATGATAGAAATAATCTACATCTTATCACACCACAACAAAAACAGAAACAAGGCATCCCTGATACAGCTATTTACGGAAGTCTGCCATATCTTTACGATACTCTGGTTAATGCGAATAAAACGCCCGATGACAGGTTTTTTAAAAATAAATTAAGTCAGGCGCAACAACAGATGAATGAAGAAAATCCATCAATTCCCCATAAAAAAATGACTTTTTTCAAATAACCGAGTATTTATAAAAAACTATAATAAATTATAATTTATGGCTAACAAGGTTCAATTAGATAAAATAAAGGAAGAGATAAAAAAATCAAAGGAACAAAGTAATGTTGTTCCACAGCATCTCGGTGAGAATGTTTCATCGCTATCAGCGACACCACGTGATGAATTTCTTAATGGTTTGATTACCTCATTAAAAACAGGCGCATCTACTCCAGCAACAAATCTGGTGAAAGAAGTCCATAATACTGTTGTGGATAAAAAGGGTGGTGATACTAAACATGTGTCAACCAGTGCACCATCACAATCCATACAAACAAGTCCTAATCCCAGAAAACCATCGGTGAACATGTCACCAGAACGAGACGAACAAATGTTCAGGGATTTCGAAAAAATGAAGGGCAGTACTCTGGCAGAAAGCATTGAAAAGTTTAGTGGGACGCAAGGCGGTGGACAAACCTCTCCTACGGTTAATTTTAACGGACAACAATATCTTACATCACCGCCAGCAAGTGCAAATCAAGGCGGTACGCCTCAACAACTCAATGAGGGCGTGCTGGTTGAAAGCGTGAAAGAAATTGTTAATGAGCATCTTAATCAAAATATCACCACGATTTTTGAGGATGCAATGAAAAACACTATCATTGAAATGTATGCCGTTGAGAGAATTCAGGAGGTTCTGAGGGAGAACAAGGACTTAATTAAATCCGTGGTTGTCGAAACCATTAAAGAAATTCGAAACAAAAGTAAAGCAAAAGCGGAATAAGTTCCGCTTTTTTCTTTTAATTCTTTTACTTTGAATCCTGTATTTATAATAAATTGTTATTGTTATGACATATGCGGAATTCAAAGAAAAATTCCTACCCCAATTAAATGATACGAGGTCTTTTGCAGGAAAAAAGAGACTTGCCGACCAATATCTTACCAGAATCGGTAGTGGTAGCGGTCGTGTAGTATATGACATTGACGGTGAAAAGGTATTGAAACTCGCACTGAATCGAAAAGGCGTGGCACAAAACGAAGCCGAAGCAGGTGCTGGTTATTATCGTGACACTCAACACGTGGTCACAGAAATATTTGATAATGCCGAGGACGATACTTGGTTAATTGCGGAAAAAGCCAAAAAAGTCACGGAAAAACGCATTAAAGAACTCACGGGCATTCCGAGTCTCAACGACCTTTTCTATTTTCTAAGAAACACCATTGACCGAAACAACGGTAGAAAAGTATATTTTAAACTCGACCCTGAAACCGAAGAATTTTTCTGGGAAAACGAATTCAGTAGTGGGTTAATCGATTTTGTGGTTAATTACGGACAAACCGTTGGTGACATGGGAAGACCGAGTAGTTATGGTGAGGTCTTGCGTGATGGTGAACCCACAATTGTTTTAACGGATTACGGTTTAAATGACGAGGTTTATGACACCCATTATAGTCCCGATAGAAACAAGCAGAGATATCACCTATATGAACTATTTCAATTCGCAGATGGAAATGACGATATACTGAGTGACGCTGGCAATGCCAAGGATATTAAATACGGAATGTGGGCGCAAATGCCTTATAGTGTTGGAGATGGTGATGGTGTTATTAATGAAGAATTTGTGAATTTCGTTAATAATCGAGAAACATATCCCGATAACCCAATTACTGGTCTTCCGCTTCTTACCGATTACTTTCATGAATGCGTAAATAATCTGAAACCAGTATTGGAATCCGTAACTAACAAAAAAAGATTTTATGAGAACCTACTAAAACTCCAAGAATATCTGATTAGAAGAGGATTCTACAGTAGAGAACCTCTGGTTGCTGAAAAATATGTGATTAATGAAGACGTTCCAGATGTCGAATATAATTCATTGAATGACAAAGCCTATTCAGATGAGCTTGCGAGAGAGGTCGCTAAGAAATTGAATTTGAATACTCCTAAATATCTTGGTGGTGGTGGATTCGGATTTGCATATGAAATCAATAATGACCTCGTAATGAAATTGACTTCAGATGTTAGTGAAGCCGATGCTGCGTATAAATTGATACGAGGAAATCCCGAACATCTCAGTAAAATATATCGTCTCTATAAGGTATATGATAAAGAAAACAATAAATCGTATTTCGTTATTTTACAAGAAAATATTGTCGATAAACCAGTAGAGACAATAAGAAAAATGCAGAATATCATTACTAAAATTAAACCTGCTGGACTGGATTACGAAGATATTTTAATTGCAATAAGAAAACCTAAGAGTTTTAATTATGATGAATGGGTTAAATTCGCTGAGAAAATATTAACCGATAACCCCGATGCAGGTATTGGTGAAGCCGATAGACAAGCAGCATATAAATACTTGTTGGAAATATTTGCTATACGTCAGGAGTTACTTGATTACGCAATAAAATCAACCGATTATATTACGATTCATAATCTCGGATATAAAGACGGTATGCTAAAGTTTTTCGATATTGGTGGATATACGGTATTCGATGAACCACAAGTTCCTGATAGCGATGTGATAGAGATAGACGAAGACGGCACTTCGATTTACAGCACACCAAACAGTATCGGTCAAGACGATTTTCCGTCATATACTCAGGGTCAGGACACCGAACCTCTCCCAAATAATAGTTTGGATGCCAATATGTCGCTATATGAAGACCTGATTTATAATCATATTGTGGGAAGTGCTGCTGATGACCAATATGAAATTACGGAACGAAGAAAAGCATGGGTTGATGGTTCGAAAGCCGTTACCGTGAAAAAGAATTGCAGACTCGGTGGTAAAGCCGATGGTACAAGTGACGCATGTAATCAGGGCGACATAAATAATCTGGAATTCAGTCGATTGGATGAGGTGGGCGAAGGCACTGCTGAACCCTATGAAGTCAAGATAATTAAAAGTACAGCAGATAAGAAAATCTATGCGTTTAAGACCGAAGACAATGACAATTACTTCATTGAATTCAGTCGTGCTAATCTCGATGATAACGAATGGGATGTTATTTTCGGTGTTAAGGGCGAGGAATACACTACGGTAACGAATAAAGGCAGATTATATCGTGTCATGGCAACGATACTGAAAATCATGAACGGTTTCTTTGCCAACACTAATCCTGATATGATAGTGATTGAACCCATAAAAAATAAAAGCGGGGATTTCAGGAGATTCTTATTATATTTGTCCTATATTGGAAAAAATTTACCACCAGAATACGAAATGGTTAAGAACACGAAAGAAATAATAATACAGAAAAAAGATTGGGACGATAAATATGTCTTGAATGAAGCCGATATTGCCAACCTACAAGACCTTCCATTTAGGACAGAAATAGAGGAACGTGGTGGTAAAATTTATAGTGTTGGTGGTGCTGTTCGTGACGAATTTCTGGGTAAAGAAAGTAAAGACCTTGATATTCTTGTCACGGGTGTACCGATGGACGAACTCGCAGAGATAATGTCGGCACATGGAAAAGTTGATGCTGTGGGTAAACAATTCGGTGTATTGAAATTCAGACCTCAAGGTGCTTCAGAAGAAATTGATGTTGCGATTCCCAGAACCGAAAAGGCGACAGGTGAAGGCGGTCACAAGGGTTTTGATGTGAGTTCCGACCACAGTCTTCCAATCGAAAAAGATTTGGAACGCAGGGATTTTACAATAAATGCTATCGCCAAAGATATTGACGGCAATGTCATCGACCCATATGGCGGTCAAGAAGACCTTAAGAACAAGGTTATTCGTGTTGTTAATCCAGAGGCGTTTAGTGATGACCCACTTAGAATGCTTCGTGCGGTTCAGTTTGCCTCACGTTTTGGTTTTAATATCGAAGACCAAACCAGACAAATGATTAAACAAAATGCAAACCGCATTAAAGAGATTCCACCTGAGAGAATTTTAATTGAATTCGATAAAATCGTGCAGAAAGGCAATCCATTCGAGGGCGCATATCTTCTTAAGGATTTGGGTCTAACACCACAAATTTTCAACGGTGATGGTGGACTATATATGGGTAGGGAGTGGCAAGGCGTACAGACAATGGGAGAATTTCTATGGCTTACCGCTCATCATTTGGTTCAGAATATTGCTGAATACTGTAAGAATAAATTAAAATGCGATATCGAAACATATAAGGAACTCAAGGCATTCCAGCAAGCGTTTCAAGCAGGAGATAATATTGATGACGTTAAAGCCAGAACATTCGCACACAATATCTATAGAATCTCACCCAACACCTTGGGAAGTCAGATATTACCTGACCAGATAAAACGTGCAGCGCAAGAATTATTGTCGGGAAAATACCCAAAAGATTCCACAGAACTCGCTGTTAGTGGAAACGATTTAATGAGTAAAGGATTGCAGGGTAAAGAAATTGGGGATGCGTTAAAATCGCTTTTAATTAATGTTTACGCTGATAAGGTTAGGAATACTCGTGAAGATTTATTAGCTTTGTTAGATAAAGGAAAAGATGATATTGAAGAAGGATTTGATTATTATAGTGAATCACCCGATACGTGGACTGTAAATGGTCAGGAACAAGAAATACATTATTTCGTCAGGGAATACGATAAGTGGAATGGCGGTCATTATTCAGACCCAACCAGAGAAGCCGTAAAAGAATTTTTACTGGCTAAGTTCAGAGATTTAGCGGATGACGAAAAACTGAATAAATATCTCTACTGGCAATTAATTGATAGAGAACTTTTAAATGAAAACGATGTGAAAAGAGTAAGTTATAGCGGTGTTGTTCTGGATGACAAATCCAGAAGTGCTTTGCTTAAAGTATTTGCTCCAATGATTCCCGAAGACTGGGAAACCATTGCACATCACATGACAATAAAAATGGGTGGTCTTGAAACCGATTCACAGGAAAGACAAGATATGGAAGACAATAAAGAGATTGTCTTAGATGTAGTTGATTACGCTATGGATGATAAAGTATTGGCGGTTGGTGTTGAGGGATATAATTCCTTCAATCAAAAACCACATATAACCATTGCGGTGAATCGAAAAGCAGGTGGAAAACCCGTGATGTCAAATTATTTGACAGATTGGAAACCCCTTGGCTTCCCGTTGAAATTGAAAGGAAAAATAACTGAAGTGTAAATTTTGAATTTATGGCAACTTGGAAAGAATCACTAAAAATGGGTGAGGTTTTCGAGAGGTTCATAAGAATAGATATTTGGAGAAAGTTAAGACTAAAAGCCGAGAAAAATGAAGTGGCTGCTAATCTGAAACTATACGATATGACTCTCGAAAATGGCAAAACCGTAGAATGTAAATTTGATGAAAGAGCAGCAGAGAGTCTAAATATTTGTATTGAAACGCACTGCGAAGGCAATGAATCGGGTATTTTAACAACAACTGCTGATTTCTGGATGATTACTGACAGAAAACGAGTTTTTTTAATTAAAACCAGTGAGTTGAAACGATGTATTGAGGAAGGTTATTTATCTCTGTATCCCGAAGAACCCACAAAATTTCTCCACATGAAAAAATATCCTGTGAAGCAAGGCGATGGACAGGTTAAATTAATGGATTTCTACACGATACCAATACGAATATTTGAAGAGTATTGTGTGGAAGTCGAGGAAATAGATAAAATGACATATAAAGTACTTAAATGAAAAAACTTGCGATTTACGATTTTGATGGGACTCTAATGGACACACCGTCACCTGAAGGCGGTAAAGAACAATGGTCACAAGCCAAAGGCACGCCTTACCCTCATGTTGGGTGGTGGGGAAGAGCCGAAAGTCTGGATAACGAAATATTTGATATCAAACCCTTCCCCAATATTCTTTCTCAAATGAAGAAAGACATGGTTAATCCAAATGCCTATGTTGTGATTCTGACATCGAGACGTGAGAAACTCAGACCTCAAGTCGAAAAGATATTGGCAGATAATGGCATAGTTGTGGACGATGTTATACTTAAACGTGGAAACGAGACCAAAGGCGATGTGATACTTTCTTATTTAAGAAGTTTTCCCGACTTACAGAAAATCGATGTGTACGATGATTTTGCTGGTGGTGAAGAACGAAAAGTAAAGGAATTTACTGATATCGTGAATCAGATTCCAGATAATGTCGAATATAATATCTATGCCGTAGATGAACGTCAAGACAGGTTTCATTTAATGGAATCCACAAATAATGTTCTCCATATAATAATGGAAGAACTTAAAAATTTGAAATGAGAGTATTTATATAAAAATTCGATAAATGATTGATATGCGATATAAGCCACGTTTTCTACCTCAAGTACATGTACCGTATGATATCGTGTTTCAGAAACTTGATGATGAGGGCGTGAAATACTCGACTCAGAAATTCGACCCCGATGAACTTAAACCCATGCAGGGAATCGTTATTAGTGACGAAGTTGAGGGGGTGACTGTTGATGATAATAAACCTATTTGGGTGGCTTCAGATAACAGTATCTTAGATGGTCATCACAGGTGGGTAAAAGCACTCGGTGAAGAAATACCAATTATTGGTATTAAATTAGATATTAATAGTCGTGATGGTTGCAGGATACTGAATAAAATACAGGACATCTACGAGTACGAGCAATCACAAGAAATGGAAGAGGTAGAAGTGCAAGACGTTATTAATTATTATGGTGATGACGAGAATCAGTTTTTAAAAGAACTTGAGATTTCGAACAAAGAACTTAATGAGGGAGAGCCAAATAACGCCACAATTATCGCATACAGAAAAGACCCGATTAGGGAAAATTCAGTGGTGGGTAATTTCTTTCTTCTGAAACCACAAGATGGTTTCGATAAATACGAAATTGAATTCGATAATCTCTTAGATACTACGGCTCTTGGAGTTACGTATAAAGACGGTCAAGAACCCGTTGATATTCTGGCAAAAAGCTGGTTTCCCAATATTAATTTCGAAAAAATTAGCTCGGAACAAGAGATTCCAGCAATAAATTTAAAAAATAAGGCAGTTGCGCAAAAAGCAATAGATATGGGTTATGATGGCATCAAATATGGTGACACATTAATTCAGGGATTAAAAAACGATTAGATATGAGTACATATAAAATAACCAATATAACTGATAAACTACATAAACGTGATGTTCATTTTAAAACACCCGTTAAAATTCAGTATATCGATAACAGAATGAAAAAAGTTTCTGAAGTCAAAACAGGTGAGAGTCTGTTTTTGACCGTTGACACGCTTCCATTATCAATCCACAGATTGAGAGTTAAGGGTTTGATTGATGTGGTAGATGCAAGTATTGCTGAAATCAAAAAAATGAAAGCACCCGCTTCACCTAAAAAGAAGGTTGCGCCTAAAGCAAAAAAAGAGATAGAACCCAAGAAGACCGAAACAAAAAAAGCGTCCACAAGTAAGTCCAGTACCACAAAAAAAAGGACTTCGACTAAATCGACTTCAACTAAAGCCGATTTAACTGAAAAAGAACCCACTACTTAACCCCCGATACTTTCACACATAAAAAAGCCAGCAATTCTGTTGGCTTTTTTGTTTTAATATTCAAGATTTTTTTCTGTTTTCCGTATAAGTGAATATAGGTACATCATTTTTATAAAAAATTATAATACAACATGGACGGAAAGATTAGAATTTTGTTTTATAACCTTGACGGAGCGGGGGTTAATTATTTCAGAACACAGACTCCAGCAATGGAACTCGAAAAGAATCACAGCGATAAGTTTTATGTGGAAATCAACCCACAAATAGACTTTAATGACCCAAGTTTTGTTGATTATCTCAAAAGTTTTCATATTATTCATTATCATAGACAGTTTATTGGTGACACACAACAAATGCTTAGACTCGCAAAGGAATTGAAAGAGGCGGGTACGTCATTAATTGTTGATATTGATGACTATTGGGAGTTGCATAAAGACCACCCATTTTATGTTATGAGTAAGGAGAGGCAAATGCATATTCCAATAATTGAAAACCTGAAAATTGCTGATTATGTTACGACAACAACCGATGTTTTTGCCGATGAAATCAGAAAAATAACGGGAAAAGATAATGTGGGTGTGTTTTATAATAGCATAGACCCCACGTGGATGAAACAATTTCAGAATAATTGGAAACCCGACCCAGACGGTTTGGTGAGAATCACATATATGGCGGGTTCATCTCACATGGTCGATGTAGAACAACTACGGGGTGTTGTAAATGTATTGCAAGCCGATAGTACTACACGTGATAAATTTAAAATCATTATCGCTGGTTGGGATACCGAGGGTAAAACCACGGATTATAGGTTTAATCAGGATTTCAGAGTTGAACTCGAAAGACTGGGACTCTGGACACATGAAGTGGTAAAGGCGATTAATAAGCACAGGGGTAATGTCAACATGATTCCCAATCTCCCAGATAATATCAGGGAAAAATATCGTGATAAGGTATTTGATGTCAATCAACGTGACATCAGGTCGGAAGAAAGCGTTTATCTGACATATGAGAAAATCTTAACCGATAATCATCATTTAATCGAGAATAAAGACTACATGCAATGGCTTATGAATTTCGAAAGAAATGTACAATACGAGAACGAAGGTAATTTCGGAAGACGTTGGACACAGAAAGCCAATACCTATGCCAAAGTACTCGATGAAACCGATATCGCTCTTGCACCGCTTGCGGATAACAACTTTAACCGAATGAAATCCAATTTGAAACAGGTTGAATGTTGGTCACGTAAACTTCCAATTGTTTGCAGCGATATTCCACCATATAATGTACATGGTCGTCACATGGAAAATTGTGTGTTGATTCCCAATAAGAAAAACGCACACAAATACTGGAAAAAATATCTGAAGCAGTTGATTGTGGATGCCGATTTAAGAAAGAAATTGGGTGAGCAACTATATGAAGATTTTAAGGAAGAATATAATCTTGCGAATGTAACGGCAAGGCGTGCTGCTTTTTATGAGATGGTTGTTGCCAAGACATTAGAGACCGCATAATGAAAAGAATTTTCTTAAATATTATTCTCTGGATATACCTTAAACTCCGATTGATTGGGAATGCCATAGGTATTGCGTTATTTAAAACCGAAGCAGAAATCCTATCCACAGACCCAACACTGGACGAAGCAAATCGACATGTTCAGAGAATGAGGCATAGAAATCAATTATTGGAGAAATTCTATGCTGGTCAAACCGATGAAAAATATGTTCAGGAATATTATGAGGTTCTGAAGAAAGCCGATAATTTCATACGAACTGCAACTCCGCATCAAATGGCAGTTGCTGCCGATAAATATGGTACGAGTTACGGTATGAAGGATAAGTGGGGTAGACGTTACGAGCACTATGGTTTCTTTGATGATAAACATAAGTATGCGGGAAAAACAATGGGTGAAGTTCTGGCAATGGAATTCGAGGAAAGACGAACCAAGGACGATGATTTGGAGATAATGTATATTTTCAATAATAATCCAATTGAAGTCGGTCTTAAGGATGTTTGGGATGTTATTTCGGAAAAGAAGATGAGTGATGGCGAATTAAAACTGGTTTCCTATCCCCCCGAAAAAGAAATAAAATTTGATTCCGAAAATACTTCGCTTTACGACAAATTAATTGCAGGACCTTCATTTATCAAAAGAATGTATTTCGAATATGTCCCAGACGTAGTTAATGCTGTCGATATTAATAAAGCCAGCAAACAATTCATGTTTCCAATAAGTGTGGTTCGTGATAGGGAAAAAGCTATAAATAAAATTGAAGAACTAACGGAATTTCTACATGTTAAAAAAATTGGTTTCGAACATCGACAACTGGAATTTTTCATTCCGTTGCACTTTAAAACGTCTGAGCTTGAAGATGACTCAGATATATTTAGAGAAATTACCGATATTAAACAGGTTTATATACGTGATGAATACGGAGAACTTGTTGGTTTTGGTATTAATAATTTTGTAAAAAGAATAATTCATAACGACACTCATGAAGTTCTGAAATTCGATGGAATTGAAATGGAAATCATGGGTAAAAAAACGTAATATTATGTCAAAATTTTTAGAAGACCTTAAGAAAGCTGCTGATAGCGGAGAATTTAATTCTGATGCAGCAAAGAAAATTAATGAAATCAGCGAAGCTGCTGAAGATAAAGCAACTAATATGGATACTAATGAACTGGAATCCTCATTAAAGAAAAGAATGGAGGAAACTCCAGTAGAACCTCTCAGTGATGACGAAATAACTGAACTCAATTCCGAGTATGAAGAAAAAATGGCTGAAATCAAAGAGGTTGATGCTGCGAATAATCAATTGGCTATCCTGATTGAAATCGAAGATATGGTTAAAGCCAGCATAAATGATATGCTCGAACACGTAGATGTGTTGGAGACCACTCTTAAAGAAAAACTCGATGCTGACCACTATGCTGGTTTAAAGAAAAAAATAGAAGCCGTCAAAGCCAGTTACGAGAAACAAGACCGAACCTCGGTGAATTTTTAAATAAAAATGGTTTCATGTACCGAATCCCGACAGCATCTTGTCGGGATTTTTTTGTTTATAAGTATTTATAGAAAATCAATGTAATGAATTCATATAACATAACATTTCCGTTTAATGATGACGTAACTACAAATACGTTTTTTCAAACAAATCGTGTGACCAAAGATGCGTATCTTTCGAATCTATTGTTGTTATTGCTGACAGAAAAACATGAAAGATATTATGAACCAGATTACGGTACATTTTTATTGCAACACATTTTTGAACCCAATGATGCAATAACATCAGAAATGGTTGAAGACGATATTAAAGAGACTGTGGCGTTATTTATGCCAGAAATCAAAATCGTTTCGGTAACATTCAATTGGCTCAATAACGATAATGGTGAACCAATATCGGAAAACCAGTTAAACGTAAATGTTAAATTCGTGTATAACGAGGGTTCATTATCGGAAGAAGGTAATTTAGACTTAAATTTTTAAAACATGGCAACTGAAACAACAAACGTTATTCGATATGGGAGCAGAACTTTTGGGGAGATAAGAGAAGATTTAATTGCTCTTATAAGACAAAGTTATCCCGAAATTCTTAGTGATTTTACGGATTCCAGTGTGGGCGCAATGCTCATAGACCTAAATGCTGGTGTAACGAACAATCTTTCAATAAACACTGACAGAGCATTTCAAGAAACTCAATTAGAATATGCTCAACAGAGGTCGAGCATATTAAATATTGCGAAAAACATGGGATTCAATATTCCCGCAAGACGACCTTCGGTTACAGTTGTTGATTTCAGTGTTACTGTTCCCGTATTGGGAAACGCTCCTGATGCCAGCTATTACCCAATTTTGTCTGCTGGCGCACAAATTGTTGGTGGTGGAAAGACATTTGAGATTCAAAATAATATAGATTGGAATACGGCAATCAGTAGTTTGGGTGACCCTAATAGAAGCATAATTCCAACACTTGATTCCAACGGTATTCCAGTTAATTATATTGTTACCAAGAGAGAAGTGGTGCTCAATGGTGCGACAAGCATTTATAAAAAAGTGATAACGGCAAGTGAAGTCGTGCCGTTTTTCAGTATTACGCTTCCCGACCCAGACGTGTTGGAAATCGATAGTGTTATATTATTGGAAGGCACTAATTATTCAAATGACCCCACAACCGAACAATTTAATGACCCCGAAAACAAATATTATGAGGTTGATTTTCTTGCGCAACAACGTGTTTTTGTTGATGACGAATTAAGTTCATCGGGAAGCACAAACACTAATAACATAAAGGCTGCGAGATGGACTGATATCACGAAAAAATTTATTAAAGAATACACACCAAACGGCTACTGTAAACTGACATTTGGTTCTGGAGATGCCGATGTTGATGCATTTAAAGACGGTTTTTTAAAAGCGGGTGTGAGTAACAGACAGTTCCTTGATAATTTCCTGAATAACACGGCTCTCGGTGAAAAACTCAAAGCCAATTATACGTTATTTGTGAAATACAGAACGGGCGGTGGTTCGGCATCGAACATTGGAGCGAACGTCCTCACACAAATGGGTGCATATGATATGACAGTTCAAGGTAGTCGTCAACAAGTCAATCAACAGGTTAGGAGAAGTCTTACGGTTAACAATCCGATACCAGCTATTGGCGGTAATGATGGTTTAACCACTGAACAAATAAGACAGTTAGTAAAATATAATTTCAGCGCACAACAGAGAGCAACCACATTAACCGATTATTTGTTACAGGTGTATAAGATGCCCGGTGAGTATGGTTCCCCATATCGAGCAAACGCCTACAAACTCAACAATAAGGTCGTGATACCAATTATTGGTATTGGTGCTGACGGCAAACTCGACAACACCAGCAATTCATTGCTTCAAGAAAACATCACGGAATGGCTCACTGAATTCCGAATGGTTAATGACTATATCGAGATTAAAGACGGACAGATATTTAATCTGGGATTTGAGGTCGATGTTTATGTTGAGAATCGAGCAGAAAACCAAATCGCCAATAATATCGTCAACACTATTTCCGATTATTTCGACACCGATGAACACGAAATGAATGAAGACGTTTATTTGGGGAGACTTGAAAAACAGATTTTAGATGTAAATGGTGTTATAAATATCATTAGTTTGAAAGTCTTTAATCTCGTGGGTGGAGATTATTCGGTGAATACCGTCACACAACCAATTTCCAATACTACCACAGGTGAGATACGAATAGAGAATAACACAATATATTCAACGCCTGATTCGATGTTTGAAATCAAGTATCCGAAAAAAGATATTAAGGTTTCAATGAGGAAAAAGGTAAGCACATAATGGAAAGAATTAAAAGAGAAATATTGCAAGCATTAACCACTGGAAGAACAAGTGGTGGTATTGTTATTATACCCGACACAAGTGTCACATATCATTTTATGGTAGGGTTGACGCAAGATACTCGTGATGTTGGTTTTATGGATGTGAGTTCGACTTCGGTACAGCCCGAAGAAATTGTTTATTCGACCGATGGTGAGGGAAATTTACTTGTGGATAATGAGGGGGATAATTTGATAATAAATTAAAAGAATATGGCAAATAAAAAACTTTTTGAAGACTTGGCTCTGGGAACACCGAGCGATACTGATAGGTTTGCTTATGGTAAGTCGGGTAGTTCCTATAAAAACATAACGCTCGAAGATTTTAAAGCGTTGTTATTTGGTTCAAGTGGCGGTCCGCTTAAACAAGTGGCACTTGAAATCGGTAGTTGGGACATGAATGATACGTTTGAAGGTGCTGGGAGTAAAACGGTGAGAATCGAATCTGCACCGGGTGTAGATATTTTATTTGAAAATGTCAGAGGTGTGGCAAGTATTTTAATCTATAATGATGCACAAAACAATATGTGGGAATTCATGTCCGATGATACAGGGGGCGCACCCAGTATTGACCAACCTAATGTAAGTGTTCAGAGACTGGCAGAGGGAAAGGCAGCAGTTTATATGAATCCACGTGTTGGTAGCATATTTCAAACCAATACTGTTTTTAATGACCCAAATATAAATCGTGGATGGATTGTAGTAAATTATGTTTAAGGTATGAAGATAATACAGAGTTTTGCAGAATTTAATGAAGGCAGTTATAATTTTTTACCTGATGAAGATATCACGAGAAGATACATGAGTTTTTATTCGTTTTTTCTGAGCTATCTGACTCTTAAGAAATACTATGGTAGTGTTACGATGTTTTGTAATCAGAAAGCACATGATAGATTTATAAAATATATACCCTATGATAAAGTTAAGATATTGGAAAACGAAAACACTATAAAGTATTGGAGTTATTATAAGGTCGATGCCATGAGAACCATGAAAGAAAAATTTATTCACGTGGATTCCGATGTTTTTATTTTTGATGACCTCTACGCCCCATTTATTAACGGCAGAAAACATGATATTATTGTTCAAGACATAATACCTGAAAGAAAGAATAGTTGCGCTCATTTTGTAAAACAAAATAAGAATTTCTTACAAGAAAATAATATTTTTGATTATAACATATATGATGGAAGATGTTTTAGTTGTGGAACTCTGGGTATTACACAAAAACAATTACCAGAATACGTAAATCTTTGCGATGCACTA
>Ga0180438_10005142_pt1 | contig 18376 bp, 20 predicted proteins | sample SS_ome_12_FD_132455 | JGI IMG/M metagenome (GOLD analysis project Ga0180438, IMG submission 132455) | Hypersaline lake sediment archaeal communities from the Salton Sea, California, USA - SS_3_D_2 metaG | ecosystem: Environmental > Aquatic > Non-marine Saline and Alkaline > Hypersaline >...
CACGTGGCGCACGCCGCGGCGCTTGACGGCCAGGATGTCGCCCAGCAGTTGCTCGATCCGCTCGTGATCCCGCCGCGTGGCGTCCTCGTCGTAAGCGTACTCGGGGTAGCGCAGCTTCTTCAGATCGGCCGGGCTCGTGATGACCGGGTCGAACCCCTTTGCACCGTTCGGCTGGGCGCTGGGGCGCCATCGCGGCTCGAGGCCCCATCCGGTGGCGTCGATCGTCGCGTTGACGAACCACTCGGCCTCGATGACGGTGTCGTCGTGGAGGTTCTCGTGGTGGTAGATTCGCCGCCGCAGCTCCCACTCGATCCGCCGGGCGTCGTCGGACCCGCACCGGAGGACGGACCGCGGCTGCAGTTCCCGCCACGCGCCTTCGGGGAAGACGAGGACCATCGGCCGGACGCGGCGGAGGCTGTTGTGCCGCTTCCACATCTCCCGCCGCTCCGACATGGCGGGCAGGGCGGCGATCTCGGCGACGCGGCGGGCGAGGTCCCGGATTGTCGTGCGGTCTTCGGGCGCTATCTGCATGGGATCGGCTCCGACGGGGCGGCGGGCGCGGCCATCACCGGATCTCCCTGAACAGCTCGAACGTCTGGCGCGCGATCTCGGTGATCCGCACGACCGGGTAGCCGGTCAGCGACGTGTGCAGCGTGTCGTTCAGCCGGCCCGTCCAGCGGGGGGGCAGCTTCTTCGCGCCGAGCATCATCCCCATGATGCTGCCGACCGTCGCGCCGTTGCAGTCGGTGTCGAAGCACGGCTGGACGGCCCGGCAGACCGAGAGCCCGAACTCGCCCTCCCCCCACAGCAGCGCCACGGCGCAGATGACGGCGTTGGAGTTGGTGTGACACCAGTCGTGGCCGACGTTCTCGTCCCACTTCGCGTGGATCCGCTCGACGGCCTCGTCGTAGGTCAGGCCCTGTCGGTGCCACTCGATCGCCTCGGCCACGTCTTCGGCCAGCCGGCTGGCGGAGGGGATCTCCGAGAGGCCGACCTTCAGCAGCTTGCCCGGTTCGTCGCAGTAGGGCGCGGCGGCGATCATGGCGGCGACGAACATCTCCCCGTAGATGCCGTTCTTGACGTGGCTGATCGACGCGTCCCGCCAGGCGAATTCCGCCGCCCGCCGCGGATCGCCCATGTTGACGTAGCCGAACGCGTCGGCGCGGATCTGCGCGCCGATCCACTCGCGGAACGGGTTGCGGAAGCTCGCGCTGGCCGGCGGCTGAATGCCCGTCGCCAGGTTGCGGTACGCCACCCGCTCGGCCGTGCAGGTCGCCAGCAGCGGCAGGTTGCCCAGCCAGAACTGCCCCACGTCGGCCGGCGTGAACCTCGCCCCGTTCTGCCTGACGATCAGAAAGCCCGTCGTCGTGTAGTTCGTGTCGTCGTCGATCGGCATGTGGTCGATCTTGTCGGCCCAGCTCCGCCGGGCCAGGTCCGCGAAATCGCGCCCCGCCTTCCCGCGGGCGCCGAAGCGGATGTAGTCGCGCAGCGGCCACTGTCGCGTCGCCTTCAGGAACGGCCAGAACCGATCCGACCGGACCCCCTCGGCCGCCTTGCCCAGCAGGCACCCGACGCACCGCCCCAGCCACGCGCCGGTCAGGCGATCTCTCAGCGCGCGGTCCGGCAGGGGCTTGCGGAACCGTCGCGGCCCGCGCGGGCGGAGCTTGCGGATGCTCTTCAGGTCCGACGGCTCGACGTAGCCGTAGCCCTTGCGCATCTTCAGTTTCGCCGCCTCGTCGAGCAGCTCGGCCGCCCTGCGCTGGTTCCGCTCGGTGTAGATCCCGTCGTCGCCGAGGCGGATCATCGCGTTGAAGCGGCGCCTCAGCGGCCCGGCGTCGCGGCCTTCGTCCTCGAGCTGACGAAGCTCCGTCCGCAGGTCGCCCGTCGAGATCCACAGCCACGTGCTCTTCAGTCCTTTCGCCATCGGCTTCCTCGTCTCTTCAAACGGCGTCGCCCGATCTCGGATCGCACTTCCGTCACCGACGTGCGGCGTCTGCCCACTCTAACCGCTCACCCCCAACCTCTCACCCGCAAAACGGGGACGGACCCTTGCGCTGCGCTGCGGGTTCAGCCCCCGTCTTGCTCCGTCCCTTCCCTGAGACCGTCCCTGGACGCCACCGACGCTCAGCCGTTCCCCACTCTAACCTCTCACCTCTCACCTTCTTGCCGGCAGGCCTCGACGAAGGCCTCGACGTTCTCGACGGTCACTTCCGGCTCGAGGACGTGGGTCGGCGCGACGATCAGCCCGCCGTCGCGGCCGTACTTGTCCACCACCTCACGCACGCGAGACCGCACGTCGGCCGGCGTGCCGAACGGCATCGTCGACTGCGTGCCGATGCAGCCGTCGAAGCTCAGCCTCTGCCCGAACCGCCGGTGGACCTCGTCGACGTCGAGGCACTCCGGCTGGAGCGGGTTGAGGATGTCCAGCCCGGCGTCGATCAGCTCGCCGATGATCGCCATCACGTTGCCGTCGCTGTGGTACTTGATCCGCACGTCCCCGTTGATCTCCTTGACGGCCCGCCAGAGCTTCGCCCACCGCGAGTGGATCAGCCCCCGCCACGTGTCGGGGTTGAACATCATCGCGTTCTGGTTGGCCACGTCGTCGCCGCAGAAGATCAGGTCCACCCCCGCCGCCGCGCAGGCGGTGGCCTTGGCGAGGTTCTGCTGGTGGAGGCGCTCGAGGAGGCACTCGGCCCATGCGGGGCGGTCGACGGTGTCCAGGAGGAACGGCTCGTAGCCGCGGATCTGCCAGGCCGTCTCGTACATGTGACCGACGAAGCACGCCGCCACGCGCCCCTCCGCGTGCAGCCGCTCGACCTCGCCGGCCAGGTGCGAGCCGTCCCAGTCGCCGTAGTCGATCAGCGGGTAGCTCTCGATCTCCGCCAGGTCGGTCGCCTCCCGCAGCGGCGAGACGTAGCCCCAGAAGTGGTACAGCCCGCTGGGCACCTGCGCCACGCCGTAGGCGTCGATCGTCGTCCCCTCGGGCAGGTCCTCGCAGTGCCAGTACGCCGAGTAGTCCGGCGGCTCGTGGTCCGGCGGAGCCTTCAGCGACACGCCGGCCGGCTGGAACATGCCGTAGTATCCGGCGAAGTCCTCCGTGCCGATGTGCTCGACGACGCGGCGCTGAAGGTCGGGCGTGAAGGAGGCGTAGTACAGCAGCCGCGGCGGGCGGCGATGGGCCGTCGTGTCGCGGAAGGCTTCCAGGTCCGTGGTCATGCTTTACCCTCGGCGTTCGGTGGCGTATACATACCTTCACCCGGGCCGCGTTGCGAGACGATTCCGGTCGGGCCGAACCGAGGCAGCAGATGGAACTGGCGATCATCGGATCTTACGGACACGTCGGCACGGTGCTGAACGGGCTGGCGAAGGTCGACGACGTTCAGCTCGTCGCCGCGGCGCGGTGGGGGGAGGACGACCCGCTGGGGTTCGTCGGCGGCCACGAGGCGGCCGGCGACGGCCTGGAGGTCTACGACGACTACCGGATGATGCTGCACGAGGTCCGCCCCGAGCTGGTCGGCGTGTTCATGCCCCTGTACCGCAACGCCGAGGCGTCGATCGCGGCGGCCGAGCACGGGGCACACGTCATCTGCGAAAAGCCCCTGGCGACGACGCTGGCGGATCTGTCGGCCCTGGCCGAGGCGGTGGCGGTGGCGGGGGTGAAGATCAACGCCCTGCTGGAGATGCGGGGGCATCCGCCGTACCTGGCGATCCGCGACGCCGTGGCGGCCGGCCGGATCGGCGAGCCGATGCTGGCCTACGGGCAGAAGTCCTACCCGTTCGGGCGCCGGGACGACTACTACAAGAGCCGCGAGACGTACGGCGGGTCGATCCTCTGGGCGGCGATCCACGCGCTGGACTTCGTCAGCTACTGCACGGGCAAGGGCTACGCGCGCGTGGCGGCCGCGCAGTCCAACGTCGCCCATCCGACCCACCCGGGCATGGAGGACTGCGGGGGCATCCTGCTGGACCTCGCCGGCGGCGGGCACGCGATGGTCAGCTTCGACTACCTCCGCCCGTGGTCCGACGGTGTCGAGCGCCGCTGGGGCGACGAGCGGCTGCGGATCGTCGGTACGGAAGGGCTGGTGCAGCTCGGCGACGACGGCCTCCGCGTCGAGCTGACCACGCCGACGGACGTCGAGCAACTGCCCCTGTCCGACGAGCGGGACATCTTCGCCGAGTTCGTCGCGTCCGTCCGCGGCGAAGGCGAGGGGCTGATCACTACCGAGCAGTCCGTCCGCATTACCGAAGTGGCCATCAAGGCCCGCGACGCCGCCGACACCGGCCGCGCCGTCGTACTGTAGAATCGCACGACGACAGACCCAGGGACCTTCCCGACAAAGAGGACCGCAGGATGGACAGGAAACTACTGGCCGCGTCGGCCGCGTGCTGTGTTGCGATGGTCGGCCCGGCGGCGTGCGCGGAGAAGAAGGCCGCCCCCGCGGCGACAGCAGGAAAGGAGCTTTGGGTGAAATACGACGGTTTCGACGGGCCGGGCAAGGGAAAGCACATCGTCCTGGTCTCCGGGGACGAGGAGTACCGATCCGAGGAGGCCCTGCCGCAACTGGGCAAGATCCTCGCGAAGCACCACGGGTTCACGTGCACCGTGCTGTTCGCGATCGATCCGGAGACCGGGCAGATCGACCCGACGGTCGTCTCGAACATCCCCGGCCTCGAGGCGTTGAAGACGGCCGACCTGATGGTCATCGCCACGCGGTTTCGCGACCTGCCCGACGAGCAGATGAAGCACATCGCGGACCACGTCGAGGCCGGCAAGCCCATCCTCGGCATGCGGACGGCCACTCACGCGTTCCGCATCCGCGGGCCGAAGACCTACGCGAAGTGGACGTTCAACAGCAAGCGGTGGTCCGGCGGGTTCGGGCGGCAGATCCTCGGGGAGACGTGGATCGCCCATCACGGCCACCACGGCAAGCAGTCCACGCGGGGCGTGATCGCCGACGGCGCCGCCGGCCACCCGATCGTCCGCGGCTGCGACGACATCTGGGGCCCCACCGACGTCTACCGCGTCCGCCTGCCGCTGACCGGCGACGGGGAGGCGCTGGTGATGGGGCAGGTGCTCGAGGGCATGAAGCCCACCGACAAGCCCGTCGCCGGCAAGCAGAACGATCCGATGATGCCCATCGCCTGGACCCGCACGTACAAGGGCGCCGCCGGCAACGTCGGCCGCGTCTTCACCACCACCATGGGCGCGGCGAACGACCTGCCCTCCGAAGGCGTCCGGCGCCTGCTGGTCAACGCCTGCTACTGGTGCGTCGGCCTCGATCAGAAGATCCCCGCCGCCGCGAAGGTCGACCTCGTCGGCCCCTACAAGCCCAGCCCGTTCAAGTTCGGCGGCCACGTCAAGGGCCTCCGGCCGGCCGACCACGCAATGAAGTGACGCCCGGCCCCCGCCGCGGACCCGCCGCCGCGAGGAAAACCCGCCCCGGAAAAGGGGACTGGACGTTTCGGGACTGGATCCGACAGTTCCGCCAGAGCGGCGAGGTGGTGGCAAAGCCCAACGCCTCGCCGGCAGAGCAGCTCGAGGAGGCCCGGGCGGCGGGCGCCAAGCTGTGAGTTCTCGTTTTCCGGTGCCGTTGCGGAGCGACGCCATCCGCTGTCGAAGGCCGATCAGTCCTTGGGCTTCTGTACGAACGAGACGATCTCGTGGCCGCTGCGCTTTTGCCTCTCGCGGGCGTCTCGGGCGATGGCGTGGATGTCGTAGTTGAACCGGGCGGCGCGCCGCTCGCGGTGCTGTCGGACTTCCGCGACAACGGGGTCTTCCGGCATGGTTACTCTCCCATCAGCTCTTCCGGCGTGCAGATGATCGGCGGCTCGCATCCCCTTGACCGCACCAGCCGGAAGATCTCACCGAGGATCTCCCCGTTGGCGAGGTGCCGGCAATTCCAGGTCAGCAGGATGTCCACTTCGTGAACGGCCGAAACCGCCACATGGAGGGCGTCGGTGGCCGCCTTGGCGGGGATGATCCCCTCCTCGACCAACGCCGCGCCCAAGACGGTGGCCTCGTCGGTCAGATCAAGCAGCGGAACGCCCTCCAGCAGAGCCAGCCGCCGTTGGGCCGCATCCGGGTCGCCGTCACCGGCCTCGTCGATGACGAGCTGCGAGGCGAACGTGTCAAAGCCACCTCTGCGCGTCTCCCACCACTCACGGGTGAGTTCCTGGCGTGCGGCCTGGATCAGATCGCGGGTGGGACGAGCCGTCAGGTAGCTGACAATGGTCGTCTCGATGTACACGTGCTTGGGCATTTCGGCTACACCGCCCGTCTGGCTTGGCGGAACTCCGTCCGGCTCCGCGGATATCCACCATTTTAGTGCCCCCAATAGCCAAAGCCAAGATCATCGGGTGCTCCCTTACGGTTGGGTCCCGCCGGAGGAGACTGTTCGTGGATGGCGGCTCTTCTGGCGGGCGTTGGCGGCAGGGGGGGACCGCTCTGCCGGGCTCGGGTTCGGCACTTGCCGACTTGTCGGGCTTTGGTAGACTCGTCGGAGCAGGCCCGGGACGGTTCCGCTGCGGCGGGTCGTCGACGTCGGGGCCGTCCGGGGGATCGGGCGATAAGGCAAGAGGCGGTAAGGCAAGGAAAGGACTGGCGGATGATTCGACGAGCCGCCCGACTGGCGATCGTGATGCTGGGCGCCGTCGCCTCGGCCCGGGCGGCGGGCGACCGGACGGTCCCCGTGGGCGCGGGCGGCTACACGCTGAGCCCGCCCGCCGGGATGAAGCGGCCCCCCAGGCGGATCTACCGGACGCCCGCCGCCGGCGGGAAGATGCCCACCAACGACTGGTGGAGTTCGGTGGCGTGGGAGAGGTTCTCGTCGAACCAGTTCCCCCACCCGCTGGCGGTCTGCGCCGCCGAGGGCGGGCTGCGGGTCTCCTATCCCGGCCGGCGCATCCACGCCACGCCCAAGCACGTCTTCGCGTCGATGGGCAACGACCTGGTCCTCGCCCACTCGGCGGCGGAGAAGTTCGCCGACGCCCGCGTGGACGGCTTCGGCGACTGGTTCGTCGACGTCGTCTTCGCGCAGGGCGACAGGAAGATGCGGGTCAGCTACGGGCACGGCTCGCCCTACGTCTACGCCACGTTCGACGGCGGCGGCGCGGAGGTCCGCCTCGGCGCGGCGGCGAAGGTCTGGGCCGCCGACCGGTCCTCGCCGACGCTGGGGGTGACCGTGGGCGGCCGCCACTACGGGCTGTTCGCCCCGGACGGGTCCACGTGGGACGGGATCGGCGGAAAGAAGCTCACCAACCGCCCCGGGGGGAAGAGGCACTTCTCCCTCGCCGTGCTGCCCGACGACGACGCGTCGACACTGCGGCTGTTCGCCAGGTACGCCCACAACCACGTCACGGGCACGGCCGTCGCGTGGAAGTACCACCCCGCCGCCGCCACGGTCGAGACGGTCTTTTCGTTCGAGACGAAGTCTCACGAGGGCTCGGCCGCCGGCACGCTGTTCGCGCTGTACCCGCACCAGTGGGCTCACACGAAGCACAAGCTCCTTCCGCACCAATACGCGTCGATCCGCGGCCCGATGAAGCTCGGCGCGGGGGAGGCGTTCACGACGGTCATGCGCTTCCCCGGCGTGCTGCCCGCCCTCCCGCCGGGCCGGTGCGACAAGGCCCTGCTGCTGAAACACCTGACCGACCCGGCCGCCCTGCCGACGAAGGACGCCGCCGACACGTACTGGCAGGGCAAGACGCTTGGAGCGATCGCGTCGCTGATCCCCCTGGCCGAGCAGGCCGGCAGGCAAGACCTCGCGGGCAGGTTCCGCAAGGCGCTGGCGGGGCGCCTGGAGCGCTGGCTGACCGCGCCCGGCCGCGACGGCAGGGGGGAGAGGTTCTTCCACTACGACAAGCTCTGGGGCACGCTGATCGGCTGGCGGGCCAGCTACGGATCGGACAGCGCGCTGAACGACCACCACTTCCACTACGGCTACTTCGTGCGCGCGGCCGCGGAGATCGCCCGCACCGACAAGGCCTGGGCCTCCGACAAGCGCTTCGGCGGGATGGTGAAGCTGCTGATCCGCGACATGTCGGGCGGCGACCGCGGCGACCGGATGTTCCCCTTCCTGCGGTGCTTCGACCCGTACGCCGGCCATTCGTGGGCGTCGGGCAACGCGAGGTTCGGCGACGGCAACAACCAGGAGTCCAGCAGCGAGGCGATGAACGCCTGGACGGGCATCCTCCTGTGGGGCCTGGCCACGGGCGACACGAGGCTCCGCGACCTGGGCATCTACCTGTACACCACCGAGCTGCACGCGATCAACGCGTACTGGTTCGACGTGACCGGCCGCCTGTTCCCCAAGGGCTATCAGCGGACGTGCGCGGCGCTGGTCTGGGGGGGCAAGCTGGACTACGCCACGTGGTTCAGCGGCGAGCCCGAGCACGTCCACGGCATCATCCTCCTGCCGATCCAGTCCGGGTCGCTGTACCTGGGGCTTTATCCCGACTACGTCCGCCGCAACCTGGCCGACCTGGCGAAGCTCCGCGGCGGCGAGAAGTGGAAGCACTGGCAGGAGGTGCTCTGGCCCTACGAGGCCCTCGCCGACGGCGACAAGGCCCTGCGGCGTTTCCGGGCCGACCCGGGCAGGGTCCCGCCCCACCGCAGGCCGTTCGTCTACCACTGGATCGCCACACTCGCCGCCCTCGGCCACGTCGACCGCACCGTGTGGGCCGACTACCCCTCGGCCATGGCCTTCACGCGCGGCGGCAAACGGACCTACGTCGCGTCGAATCCCACCGCCGTCCCGATCAAGGTGCGCTTCTCCGACGGCACGACGCTGGAAGCAAAGCCCGGCCGGTTCGCCGTAAAGCCCTGACCCGCCGCGCCGCACCGGACGCGCCGGTTGAGGGGCGGCGGGCGAGGGGGGGCGGAATCGGCAAATCGGATTGGCATGGCGTCGGGCGGGGGATATGATGGCGGGCTGGCTATCATGGGCAGTCTGCCGTTGACATTGCGCGAGATCGCCGACCCCCGCCCGCGGAGGCTGAACGACACGTTCAAGGCGCGGATGTTCGCGGAGGTGCAAGCATGGCCGTGAAGATCGACGTGCCCTCGAAGGAACTCGCCGACTTCTGCCGCCGCAACCGCATCCGCCGGCTGGCCCTGTTCGGATCGGTGCTGCGGGACGACTTCACGCCCGACAGCGACGTGGACGTGCTGGTGGAGTTTGAGGCGGGACAGACCCCGGGGCTGGCGTTCTTCGCCTTGCAGCGAGAGCTGTCGGGTATCCTCGGCAGGAAGGCGGACTTGAACACCGTCGGCGACTTGAGCCCCTACATCCGACAGGAAGTGATCGACGAGGCGGAAGTGCTCTATGTCAAGACGTGACCCGATCGTGCCCGTTCGCCACATGCTCGCTTACGCCCGGGAAGCGGTCGAGATGGTCCGCGGCCGCAACCGCAGTGATCTGGATACCGACAGAATGCTGAACCTGCCCCCGCTGATCGAGCAACTCGAGGCGATCATCCGGCAGGCCGGTTGAGCGGTGGTGATTCGGGCAGTTCGGGGAGTACGCGCTATCCGCAGACACCCGCTTTCTCTCCCGGCCGTTGGCGGCGGGGGGGGGCGGAATCGGCAAATCGGATTGGCATGGCGTCGGGCGGGGGATATGATGGCGGGCTGGCTATCATGGGCAGTCTGCCGTTGACATTGCGCGAGATCGCCGAGGCGGTCGGCGGGTCATCTGTGGCGATGGGGAATGCCTGAGCCGCTCCCGGCTGAGATAAGAAGGCATCACACTCGAGCGGGTCCCGCAGGAAATCCAGGTGGGCCGATGCGGTACGAAATCGAGTTTAAGCCAAGGGCTTTGAAGGACTTGCGGAGTATTCCGTCCGGCGATGCGGCGCGGATTCTCGAGCGGGTGGAGAAGATGCGGGACGACTTGGCGGGGGACGTGAAGCGGCTGACCCGATTCGCGCGGGATTATCGGCTGCGCGTGGGGGACTATCGGGTATTATTCGACGTGGAGGGCAAGCAAGCGGTCGTCTGGCGTGTCCTGCACCGCCGCGAGGCCTACGAGAGATAAGAGGAACCGGCGATGATCGAACTCCACCCGGAAATCCTGAAGAAAAACGGAAAGAACGAGTTCGTGGTCCTTCCCTACGAGGAATTCGAGGCGCTCCAGGCACTGCTGGAAGACGCCGAGGACGTGTTGGAGCTCCGCCGCGCAAAGGCCGAGGAGGCCGACGCGCCCACGATGGGGCTCAACGAGGTCCGCCGCGAATTGGGCCTGGAGAAGGGATGAACCTGACGCTCGAGGGCTACCTATAGCAGCGGAGGCATCGGGGAAGGCCGTTGGCCCACGAACCTGCCGGCAGGCAGGAGGCGCGAATCTCACGGATCCCGCTGATCCTCGGGGGATCGTCGCTTCGCGGCATCCGTGCAACCTGCCGGCAGGCGGGCAGGTTCGTGGACGGCGGCTTCTGTCCCATCCTATGACGGCGGGCCGGGGGGGGGGAATCGGCAAATCGGATTGGCATGGCGTCGGGCGGGGGATATGATGGCGGGCTGGCTTTCATGGGCAGTCTGCCGTTGACATTGCGCGAGATCGCCGAGGCGGTCGGCGGGTCGGTCGAGGGGGACGCTTCGGCCGTCGTGTCGGGCGTGGCGGCCGTGGACGAGGCCGGGGCGAGCGACTTGACGTTTGCCGACGCGAAGCACGCCGCGGCCCTGGCTAACAGCAGCGCCGGCGCGGCGATCGTCGGGGCCGACGGGCCGGACTCCGCGCCGATGGCGCTGATCCGCGTCGGCGACGTCGAGGAGGCCCTGGCCAGGCTGCTGGGGCACCTGGCGCCGCCGGAGGACTTGCCGCCGGCCGGCGTGGATCCGTCGTCGTCGGTCGACGCGACGGCCCGGCTGGGCGACCACGTGGCGGTTGGGCCGCGGGCGGTGGTATCGGCCGGCGCGACGGTCGGCGACCGGTCGGTGCTCTGCGCGGGCGCGTTCGTGGGGCGGGAGGCGGCCGTCGGGTCCGATACGGTCCTGGCCGAGGGCGTGGTGGTCCGCTACGGCTGCCGGGTGGGCGATCGGGTCCGCATCGGCTGCAACAGCGTGATCGGCTACGACGGGTTCGGCTACCGGGCGGTCGGCGGGGTGCACGAGCACATCCCGCACGCGGGCAACGTGGTGATCGAGGACGGCGTTCAGATCGGGGCCTGCACGTGCGTGGACCGGGCGAAGTTCGGTTCGACGGTCATCGGCGCCGGCGCGATCGTCGACGACCTGGTGATGGTCGCCCACAACTGCCGCGTCGGCGCGGGCAGCGTGCTGGTCGCCCAGGTGGGCCTGGCCGGCAGCGTGAAGCTGGGGCGCTACGTCGTCCTGGCGGGCAAGGTGGGCGTGGCGGACAACATCACGATGGGCGACGGCGCGCAGGTGGGCGGCTTCAGCGCCGTTCACGGCGACCTGGAGGCCGGCGGGCGATACCTGGGCGTCCCGGCCATTCCGGCCAAGCGCGCGCTCCGCGCGATGCAGGCGTTCACACGCGTCCCGGAGCTGATCAAGCGGGTGAGGACACTCGAAAAGAGGCTCGAGTCGATTGAGTCTTCAGAAGACGATTGAGCGACCCGTCGAGGTCAGCGGCAGGGGGCTGTTCAGCGGCGAGCCCTGCCGCCTGCGCTTCGTCCCCGCCGAGCCGGACTCGGGCATCGTCTTCCTGCGGACGGACCTGCCGGCCCCGAGCCCCATCGCCGCCAGCGCGGCCAACCTCGCCAAGCGCGCCCGCCGAACCGCCCTGCTGAACGGCTCGGTCTCCGTCGAGACCGTCGAGCACGTCCTGTCGGCCGTCGCGGGGCTCGATATCGACAACGTCGCCATCGAGATGACCGCCGCCGAGACGCCCTCGACCGACGGGTCGGCGCTGATGTTCGTCGAGGCGCTGCGGTCGGCCGGGCTCGTCGAGCAGCAGGCCGAGCGGAAGCCCTTCATCATCGCCGAGCCCGTCACCGTCGGCGACGCCGAGAGCACGCTGGCGGCCCTGCCGGGCCCGATCGACTGCCTGGACATCGTCTACGACCTGGACCACGCCGACACGCCGGCGATCGGGCGGCAGGTGGTGGCGTTCCGGCTGGGGGCCGACGACTACGCCGAGCAGATCGCCCCGGCCCGGACGTTCTCGCTGGAGGAGGAGGCCGTCGCCCTCCAGGCGCGGGGGATCGGCAAGCACCTGACGGCGAAGGACGTGCTGGTGGTCGGCCCCGACGGGCCGATCGACAACGCCTTCCGCCTGCCGGACGAGTGCGCGCGGCACAAGATCAGCGACCTCGTGGGCGATCTGGCGCTGCTCGGGCGGCGCCTGCGGGGGCGGATCGTCGCGCACAAGACCGGCCACGAGCACAACCACGCGCTGGTCCGCGAGCTGGTGAAGGCCCTGACCCGCCAGGCCCGCGCCGCGGCGGCGGCGGGCGAGCCGGTGATGGACATCCGCCGCATCATGCGCCTGCTGCCCCACCGCTACCCGTTCCTGATGGTCGACCGGCTGGTCGAGCTGGACGCCGACCGCAAGGCGATCGGCATCAAGAACGTCACGATCAACGAGCCGTTCTTCCAGGGCCACTACCCGGGCCAGCCGATCATGCCCGGCGTGATGATCCTCGAGGCGCTGGCGCAGTTGTCGGGCATCCTGCTGAGTCGGCGGCTGGAGCACACCGGCAAGGTGGCGGTCCTGCTGAGCATGGACCGCGTGAAGATGCGCCGCCCCGTCCGCCCGGGCGACCAGTTGATCCTCCAGGCCGAGGCGATCCACGTCCGCACGCGGACCGGGCACTGCAAGTGCAAGGCCTTCATCGGCCAGGACGTCGCCGCCGAGGCGGAGATCAAGTTCATGCTCGTCGACGCCGAACCCATCTGAGACGCCTGGAGCACAGCGCGACCATGCCGCGAATATCGAAGCACGCCATCATCGAGCCGTCGGCCGAACTGGCCGACGACGTCCGGATCGGCCCGTTCAGCTACGTCGGGCCCGACGTGCGGATCGGCTCCGGCTGCCGGATCGACAACAACGTCACGATCGTCGGGCGCACGACGCTGGGCGACCGGACGCGGGTGTTCCCGCTGGCGGTGATCGGGGCGGCCGCGCCCCACGAGGAGACGCCCGGCGAGTGCGTCCTCGGCGAGGCCAACGCCATCCGCGAGCACGTGACGATCTACTCCGGCATCGACTCGCCGACGCAGATCGGCAACCACAACCTGATCATGATCGCCAGCCAGATCGGCTCGGGGGCGATCGTCGGGGACCACGGCATCTTCGACAACTACGTGCAGATCGGCCCGCACGCCTACGTGGAGGACTACGTGCGGATGAGCGGTTTCGCGACCGTCGGGCCCGGGGCGAAGGTCGGGGCGTACTCGTTCGTCGCCGGCTACGCCCGGGTCGACGACGACGCGCCCCCCTACGCGATGATCCAGGGCTTCCCCGTGCGGGTCCGGGGCATCAACACGCGAAACCTCCAGGCCTGCGGGTTCGGCAAGGACGACATCCACGCCCTCAAGCTCGCCTTCCGCGAGCTGTTCAACGGGCGCGGGCAGGAGGTCAACCGCGGCGCCCTCGAGCGCCTGGGCGACGGGAAGGGCGTCAACGCCCACGTCCGTCGCCTCGTGGAGGCCGTCCGCGCCGCGCTCGATACGGCCGGGGGAAGCGGCGATGCCTAGCCTCTCCGTTCTCCGCGAGATCGACCCGGCCGCCCGGATCGCGCCCGACGCGGTGGTCGGGCCCTACTGCGTCGTCGGGCCGGACGTCATCATCGGGCCCGCCACGGTGCTCACCCGGCGCGTCACCGTCGTGGGGCGAACGAGGATCGGGTCCGGCAACGTCATCGGCGAGGGCTGCGTCCTCGGCGGCGAGCCGCAGGACCTGAAGTACGACGGCGAACGCACGCTGCTGATCATCGGGCACCGGAACCGCTTCGGGCGGGACGTCACCGCCCACATCGGCACGGAGGGGGGGGGGCTGCTGACGCGGATCGGCAACGACAACGTCTTCGCCGACGGGGCTCACGTGGCCCACGACTGCTACGTCGACGACCGCGTCCGCCTCGGGCGGAGCGTCCTGCTGGCCGGGCACATCCGCGTCCAGACCGCCGCGGTCATCGAAGGCCTCAGCGGGCTGCACCACTTCGTGACGGTCGGGCGGCACGCCCGCATCCTCCGGCAGACGCCCGTCCGGCGCGACGTGCCCCCGTTCACGCTGTTCGGCAGCGACACGCACGGGGCGGCCAGTCAGCCGTCCGTCGTCGGCCCCAACGAGGAGGGCATCGCCGCCGCCGGACTGTCCGCCGAGGAGCAGCGCGAGCTGCGCTATGCCCTCGGCGAGCTGTTCGACGAGGAGTCGGCCCTCCAGACGAAGATCGAGCAACTGGTCAACCTCGGCGTGGAGGGCGAGGCGGCCCGCCTGTGCGAGTTCTGCAACCGCAGCCTCCAGGGCGTCTACGGCCGGTACCGCGAGCTGTACCGAGGCAAGATGCCCCCCGAGGCCGATCGGTTCCTCCCGCCCGACAGCGGGCTGGAGCCGCGCAGGAGACTGACATGAGCTTCCGCATCGCCGTCGTCGGAACCGGACGGATGGGCAAGCTGCACGCCCGCGTGCTCGGCGAGATGGACGGCGCCGAACTCGTCTGTGTCGTCGACGCCAACGCCCCCACCGCGCGGGCCGTCGCCAAGCAGCGCGACTGCCAAGCCTTGACCGACCCCGCCGAGGCCGTCGACGCCGTCGACGCCGCCATCATCTCCGTGCCCACCGTCCACCACGTCGACGCCGCCCGGCCGTTTGTCGCCGCCGGAAAGCCCGTCCTGATCGAGAAGCCCTTCACCGACGACGTCGCCGCCGGCGAGGAGCTGATCGCCCTGGCCGAACAGACGGGCACGAGCGTGCAGGTCGGGCACACCGAGCGGTTCAACCCGGCCGTGGTCGCCATGGCCAAGTACGCCATCCGCCCGAAGTTCATCGAGGCCCACCGCATCAGCCCGTTCACCTTCCGCTCCGCCGACGTCGGCGTGGTGCTCGACATGATGATCCACGACCTCGACCTCATCCTCATGATGACCGAGGGCAGCGTGCAGACCCTCCACGCCGTCGGCGTCAACGTGATCGGGCAGCCCGAGGACATCTGCAACGCCCGCCTCATCTTCGACGACGGCTGCGTCGCCAACGTCACCGCCAGCCGGCTGGCGATCAAGACCGAGCGGAAGATGCGGATCTTCTCCGAAGAGGCCTACCTCTCCGTGGACTACGGCAAGAAGGTCGGCCTCGTCGTCAAGAAGAGCGAGAACCTCGACCTGATCCAGATGGCCCGCGAGCTCGACGTCGAGGACCTCGCCGAGCTGGCCGGATCCGTGGACTACACCGCGCTGCTGAACGTCGAGGAACTCGTCGTCGACGACTCCACCGAGCCGCTCCGCCGCCAGGCCGAGGCCTTTCGGCAGACCGTCGTGGACGGCGCCCCGCCGGTCGTCTCGGCGAGCGACGGGCTGGCGGCCGTCCGGCTGGCGGGGGAGATCGTCCAGGCTGTCCGCCAGTACCGATGGGACGGCGGGGCCTCCGCCCGCGCCGGGCTCGACGTCATCCGGAAGAGCCCCTGAGACCCCTTCCCGGGTACCCTTCGGCGCTGGGCAGGCGCACGGTCACCGTGAACAGGCCGTCGGCCGCCACCTCCGCGCCGACCTCGCCGCCCATGGAATGGACGATCCGGCGGACGAGCGCCAGCCCGAGCCCGGCGTGGATGCCCGTCTGGTGCCGCGACGTGTCGGCCCGCCAGAAGCGGTCGAACGTCTGCTCGACCTGGCGGCTGCTCAGCTCGCAGCCGGTGTTGCTGATCGCGATCCGGACCGTGTCGCCGGACCGCTGCCCCGTCGCCACGATCCGCCCGCCTTCGTCGGCGTATTCCACGGCGTTCTCCAGGAGGTTGGAGACGGCCATGATCAGGTGCTCCTGGTCGCCCGCGCAGCTCAGCTCCGGCGGCGTCCGGTTATCGAAGGTCAGTCGGCGCTCGGCGGCGGCGGCGGCAAAGGACTCCCAGCAGGCGTCGATCAGCTCGGCCGGGCGAAGCCGATCGGCCTGGAAGCGGACCTGGCCGCTCTCCAGCCGGGCGAGCATCAGCAGCCTGGCCGACATCGACTGCATCCGCAGGGCGATGGCGAGGCTGTCCTCGAGGCCCTCGCGGTACTCCTCGCCCGACCCGGTTGAGGCCAGCGACGTCTCAATGGCGGAGCGGATGCCCGCCAGGGGGGTCCGCAGCTCGTGGGCGACGTCGGCGCTGAACGACCGTTCGCGTTCGAACGCGGCCTCGAGCCTTGCGAGCAGGCCGTTGAGCCGATCGATCACGGGGCGCAGCTCGGCCGGCACGGCGGCGGCGTCCAGCCGCTCGGCCAGGTCCCGCTCGCCGAGCCTGCTGATCCGGTCGGCCGTGTGATGCAGGGGCCTGATCGCCCTGCCCACGACGAGCCAGAGCACGCACGACAGCAGGCCCAGCGCGGCGCACGCCACGGCGAACAGCGCGATGCGAAGTCGCCCGAGCGTGGCGTCCATGGCCTCTGTGCGGCGCGCCAGCAGCAAGAGAACCGTCTGCGGGCCGGCGGCGGTTGACGGGGTGGAGGCCGGACCGCCGTCCTCATCGCCGTCGCCCCCCTCGCCGTTGCCGTCGCGTTCGACCCGCGGCAGGAACTCGATACCGATCATCCGCCCGGTGCGCCCGTCGGGCAGTCGGGTCCACTGGTATGCCGGCGCGTCGATCGTGCCCGCCCGCCCGGACAGGTCCAGCTCGTCCAGCGACGGCGAGCGGAAGAGGACCTCCCCGCCGGCCAGCCGCAGTTGCAGATAGCCCCGCGGCGCGGGCGGCTGGAACTCCCGCATGTCCAGGTCGTCGTACTCCAGGTCCAGCTTCCCGCCCTCGTGCTCGACCACCGAGGCCAGCAGCCGGGCCTTGTCGTGCAGCGATCGGTCCAACTGCGAGATCAGCCCCCCCCGGACCAGCACGTAGAGCAGCACGCCGGCGGCGACGAGCACGGCCCCCGCGGCCGCGATCGTGCCGATCAGCAGTGTCGTCCGCAGCGAGCGCATCAGCGGGCCTCTCCCAGGACGTATCCGATGCCGCGGCGCGTGTGGATCAGTCGGGGCAGGCCTCCGGCCTCCAGCTTCTTCCGCAGGCAGCTGACGTAGACGTCGACGACGTTGCTGGTCGTCTCGCCGTGAAAGTCGTAGACGTGCTCCCAGATCTCCGTCCGCGTGACGACCTGGCCCTTGCGGTGGGCGAGCAGCTCCAGCAGGGCATACTCGCGCCCGGTCAGCGCCACGTCCCTGCCCGCCCGGCGGACCGCCCGACCGACCGTGTCGATCTCCAGGTCGCCCACGCGGATCACCGGCGACTTGTCCTCATACCTGCGGCGGACCAGCGCGCCGACGCGGGCCAGCAGCTCGTCGAAGGCGAACGGCTTGACGAGGTAATCGTCGGCGCCGAGGTTCAGCCCCTCGACGCGGTCGGGCACGGTCGATCGCGCCGTCAGGATCAGCACGTGCGTCCGCCGACCCTCCGAGCGGAGCTTCCGCAGGATGCTCAGCCCGTCCATGCCGGGCAGCATCAGGTCCAGGATCACCGCGTCGTACTCGTTGCTCAACGCATACCAGAGGCCCTCCTCGCCGTCGCCGGTGACGTCCACGGCGAAGCCGGCCCGGCGAAGCCCCTTCGCCACGCTCTTCTGAAGGGGCGGATAGTCTTCAATCAGCAGCAGCCTCATCTGGCGTTCCCGACACGCGACAGCCGGCCCGCCGCGTCCACAGCCGTCCTCGACGGCAGATCCGCCGCCCGCCCGGCCCGGCGGGGCGCTCCGCCGCGCGACGGCCGGCGGCCGGACAAGAGCAACGCCGCCAGCGACCCCCCGACCGCCGGCGGCGTGATGGATGAGCCACAGGTCGATGCGACGGTCAGACCAGCCGGGGCCTAGTCGTCGTCATCGTCATCGTCGTCGTCATCCTCGTCGTCGTCATCGTCGTCGTCGTCGTCATCGTCGTCGTCATCGTCGTCGTCGTCATCGTCGTCATCGTCGTCGGCGTCCTCGACCTCTTTGCTGAGGAGCTTGCCGTTCGGCGCGACCTTGATCTCGATCTCCTTGTCATCGACGATCCACTCGGCCTCGTAGACGGTCCGGCCGTCCTTCGTCTCCTTCTCGATCTCCTTGATCTTGTGCCGGCCGGCCATCTTGAGGATCGTCTTCCTGGCGGCGGCGGGGACCTGCTTCAGCGTCACCGCCTCCTCATCCTCGTCGTCGTCGTCATCGTCGCCCTCGTCATCGTCGTCATCGTCGCCTTCGTCATCGTCGTCGTCATCGTCGTCGGCGTCCTCGACCTCTTTGCTGAGGAGCTTGCCGTTCGGCGCGACC
>Ga0180438_10005143_pt1 | contig 18372 bp, 17 predicted proteins | sample SS_ome_12_FD_132455 | JGI IMG/M metagenome (GOLD analysis project Ga0180438, IMG submission 132455) | Hypersaline lake sediment archaeal communities from the Salton Sea, California, USA - SS_3_D_2 metaG | ecosystem: Environmental > Aquatic > Non-marine Saline and Alkaline > Hypersaline >...
GACGGGTACACACCTACCTAAAAACTGAAATCTCGTTACTTAGGCGCCGAGTGATTAACGAGATTGCGTATATCACCCATTCATCTTTTGACTTCACATCTACCACGATATGTCCGATTCCGAACAGACCCCTTTCAAGATCATCCTTGACGGCGACGGCAATGCCGGCAAGACAATCCAACTTGCTGTGTCCGAGGAGCCCAAGGCCGAACCGAAACCCCGTCCGAAGACCGGCCGCGCCCATCCTCCGGATCTCTCGGAGATGGTAACCGCGACGGAGACTCAGCCAGAGTTGCCCGACATCCTCCCCGTGATCCAAGAGGTTGAGGAGGATGGATGTTCCGACGACGAGGTCCCCGATCTTGTCAGTAGCTCTGACGAAGAGGTAGATTCCCATTACGAAGACTGCTCCTCTGAGGACGAAGAGGAACCAGCTCCGCCGGTGAAGAAGGAGCCGTTGGTCTTCCTCCTCTCCCGCAATCAGACTCGCAGTCAGGTCGAGAACGCCATCCTTCAAGGTGTCAAGACTCTCGCTGAGAAGAGGCACCTAATCGAAGGTGTCCAGGTTCATGTCCAAGGCTGGGAGTACACCTCCGCGCATCCATGTCAGATAAAAGCGGCGAAGCGCAAGTACGCTGAGGCGATCGACTACGGACTCGTTGGTTTCCTGATGGCCAATGGATTCATCAGCCAAGCCCGAGAGGTGTACTGTATGGCGTACGCCAAGGCGAAGTTCAAGTCAAAGAACCAGATCCAGTTCAAGCAGCTCAAACCCAAACATATGGCCGAGACAGCGCGAAAGTCCGGCGAGGCGTACCTGCAACTGCTCGAGAAAACGGGGACCACCGACGAGACTCTTGCCCGCCTTCAGGATCTGAAGGGGAAACAGTCTGCCTCCCAGTAGTCAAAGACTACACTCCCAAACATTACCCCGGAGGGTAATGTTTCTCGTGGAGCGAAGCTCTACGCCCAGACCCAGCCTTCGGCGCAGTGGGTCTATGCCCAGACCCACTTGTTATTCACATAGACGTTGACCTTCCACGGTCCGAGAGCTTCCTTACCCGGAACCGAAGCGACCGTATCACCGTCTTCCAAGTAGTTCACTCCCTTCAAAGGAATGATGAACCCGTTCTTGTCCTGGACGCTGTACTCAAACAGGTCCTGCAACGGAGCGATCGGCTTCCGGTAGAGGTTCATGATCGTCGTGTCTTTGGGATCTTCGGTCTGGATCATGCCTGTCTTCTCCCACGCTGTCTGCACCTCTGGGAAAGGAGCGAACGAATTCACGGAAGAAATGAAAGGCACCGTCCCCGAGGTCGTTGTCGGACTGCCCGGAGGACCGCGCTTGTAGAACGGAGTATCGGATACGACTATTTCCGATTGCATCTCTGGCGAGTTCGGACCGTAGGGCTTGAAGTAATCATACGGAGACAGGGGTTTCTGTTGGTAGTAGAACGGGTACCTGTATTTCTCACTTGAGAGCTTCAGAGAACCCTGAGGGACCGGAACGTTTAGCGGAAGGCCTACGGCAGGTCCCTCGTATCCAGGACCGTAGGCCCGCTCAAAACCCGACCCGTACGACGGACCAGAGCCGATGCCGCCAGGAGGCGGGCGGATGGGATCTCCATAGCTTGCCGGATGTGTGTCGTAGGAGGCCGCACGTTGATAGGCTAGAACGGGATGTTGACGGATACCACGGTCTAGAGGTGTTGGAGGATGCATACGAACCTTCATAGACTTCTTCTCCTCGGAGTCGTACCCCTCATCCGGCGGCGAGTAGTTCTGTTGGGTGCTCTTACCTCCCGAAGTGGATTGTCTTCCGAGGTAATACACAAGGAATACCACTCCGATAATCACCGCAACCCCGATAAGAAGCGCTACCGAGTCGTAGGGTTGGTCTGAAGAGACGCCTTTGTTCTTGACAACCACTTTCATCTTACTATATCTATCGAAATATTGAGATCCAAAAACAACCAAGGATAATAAATAGTACGAGCATTCAAACACCACGAAAGTTCACTATGACTGACCCCACTGATTTCGACAACTACGTTGGCTTCTGGATCAAGGATGCGCCTTATCTGTGGGCGCCTGGAGACTCTCCAGAAACCTCGAAGAGGTTCTACATCCTTCACCACAATGCCGCGGCACTGTTCGATGAGAACAACTACATCCTCGACGCCGGCTTCATCAAGGGTGCCCTTTTTGGAGGACGTCTAGATTTGAAGGAGACGTTCAGCCTCCTTCCGATCGCCCACAAGAAAGACTGCGGCATTGTCCGCGATCATTTTTTGGTTTGGGTCTTCAGCGATGTCTCCCGCGCGGGAGAAGCCGTCAAACTCGCCAGAGAGATTATCGACAGCTCTGGGATAGCGCGCTTGAAAAAGGTCGCCTTTCCTTGGACCGATACACTCGACATCCGAATGGAGGGGAAAAGTCTTCAGTCTATTCCAACCCCGCCACTCTTTGAACGTGACATGATCAACATCGTCAACCCAGAGACAGATTACTCTGCCTGGGTGAAGACTTACGATTGGCACTTTGGAAACCCACACCGTGCCTGTCTCGAAGGAAGGGAAGAAACGTGCCGGCCTCTCGGAGGAGCCAGCGAGAAGATCATCGTCCGTTCCGCCAAAGGAAAACCCAAGGAGTTCGACAATCTTTTTGCCGCGGCCGAGAAGTACAAATTCTCCCACGACGACTTGCGCCGAGTCCACATCGAAGCTCTGAAGAACTCCTACGCTGAAGCTCGCGAAGAGTTCTTGAGGTCGAGGCGCGAAGGCGTCCTGTCGGAAGACTACGTTCCGACAGAGAGAAAGGTGATGGTCGGCATCGCTGACGAACTCGATCGTCTGGGGGAGAAACCTCCGCATAAGAAGTGGCGACATGACAGAGGGTGGATCTACAGGCGATGGGTTCATCCGACGGCCGCCGGTATCATCTACGACACCGCCATCGGCAAACGCCCGGCGTATATTGTCCGGGACCCTGGCAGTTACGGCCCCGAACGCTCTCCGGGAACGATTTCTCGACCCGGTCCACCTTCTCCTATCGGGAAGCATTCCCCGCCGTATGACCCTCCTCCGCAGACACCGAAGATGTACCTTCTGACCTCTCCTGTCGCTCGCCTCGACAAAAACATCAAGACTCTGGTCCTCACCACAGGGTTGAAGAAGGAGGAAGAAGCGGGAGATGTGGTCTGCTTTGCTGATGACCCGAACCCTAGGTTCCGGTCGAGCATGGAGGATCAGGCCTTCGCTGCGCAATTGGGATACAACACGTGGTTCTACGCCGTTCTCGATGGACACGGAGGAAAGGCCGCCGCTATCTATTTCATGAGACACATCGCAATAACTGTCCTCAACCACATTCGAAAAGTACCCGATATTAGATCGGAGGAAGAAGTCGCCGAGGCGATCACGCAGGCGTTCCTTGAAGAGGATGAGAAGTGGTTCCGAGAACCCACATCCGATCAATCCGGCGCCACTTTCACTGGGGTGTTGGTCACTCCTTACAACCTCATCACCGTCAACCTTGGCGACTCGAGAACTCTGATTCAGGACGCTGACGGTGAACTCCACGCCACCACCGATCAGAAACCCTCTGACGCTGTCGAGAAAGAACGCATCGAAGCTGCTGGGAGTTTTGTAGCGTTCAATCGCGTTGGCGGGATGCTGGCGGTGGCTCGGGCTCTTGGAGACAATGGTTTCAAGATGAAAGTCGGGGATGCTGACGTGTACCTTGGAGCGGAAGCATCGGTATCTCCGGTGCCGGTGGTGGAGTTCTACCCTCGCTTCGGCGGAGAGATGATACTCATCGCCTGCGATGGTGTCTTCGATGTCATGTCGAACAAGGAGGCGATGGACCTGTTCCTCGAGAAGGAATCCTGCCAACAGGTCGTGAACGCTGCTCTGTCCCTCGGAACCACAGACAATGTCACCGCAATGGGGTTGAAGATTCCTGTTTTGGAGTAGATCTCGTCACATACAAACTATCTCTTGGGGGAAATCCCCCAAGAGAGTCACGGACCTGTAAAGGTCTTACTGGAATCCAGAGGTGCCTTGAGGCTGGACCTGGTTCATCAGTACCGCCCCGATTTTCTGCTGGATGTCCTTGAGGGTGTCCTCATCCCAGAAGGGAAGGATCTCGCCGTGAAGCAGAGGCTTGTGGGCGTGATGATTCCTCTCCCACTCGAGGGGAGTTTCGAACTTCCCGAACAGCGCATCGTACTTCTTGTCAGCGTACCACATCTTGAAGTAGTTCTGGATGATGCCCCACCCGAAAGATACGGTACCCGAGCCGTAGGCGTGCATCTCCTCGACCGTCAGAGTCTCGAAGAAGTCCTTCCAAAACTCCAGCACTTCCGGCGAGACCTCGGGGATCATACCTTGAGCTTTCAGCTCTTGGTACTTCACCACACCGTTTCCCTCATCGTAGAGCTGCCACGCAGGCCAGACCCTTCCGGAGGGTACCGAACCGCGGTGGTCGGCAATCTGATCAAGAACTGTCTTCTTCCACTTGTCAACCTTCCGGTTGTTGAGCTTGGTGGTTTCGGCGACATAGGGCCGGTCGTTGCGCTGAACCTTCCGACGGAGCATTGCCGCTGCGTCAGAGGTGCTTATTGGCATGTTGTACATATCCTCTCGATTTTCCATCGTAGCCATGTTTTTCTTTTATCCAGGCAAGGAACTGATGGATGTTTCTGGTACCTTTAATCTCTTAGGGGTTAACCAAGAGTAAGGCGGATAGAAGGAATATGCCGCGAAGAAGCTTTCAGTTCTATGCTGAGTTGGTGCTGGTAACAGTACTGAGTCTGGTCGCCGCTAACGCGTGGGTGAGGTGGATGAGTCAATCCCTCGATAGGTTCTTCCCTGGAAGTCTCAAGGTGGACTTTATTGTGGCAGTGGTCATGACCATCGTTGCGGTCTGGGTGCTGCATATGATCTTCTCTGACAAGGAATACCCAGGGCACGTCCACTCTGGCGGATCGCACCGGCACACCGGAGGTGGAGGTGGAGGTGGAGGACACTCCGAAGGAGGTGAAAAAGATGAGAAAGACGAGAGGAAAGAGGAATACGGTGCGTACGACGCCGGTCCTCACTCCAATGGAATCGACCGGCGTCCGGAGGTGAGGCATGTTCTCTATGCCTCTGAGGGATATTGGGAGTAAACCTAGTGCTCCAGTCCCGTAATGATGTCGCTGAAGTTGTACTTTGGAGCGTAGCCAGGGGTGGTTGGAAGATACAACCCCTCCGGTGCCGGGGTGGATTTAGTCGCCACCGTCAACCCTACCATAATCACAAAGATGCCGATCCCGAGGATCAGTAGCGCCACAATGGTCAACGACGATTTCGTATCGGTAGTAACCATCTTCTTCTCTTGACATCCGCCAAGAGAAGATTTGAACGGGGGAAGCTTTGCCTACTTGGAGTAGATCCACATGTTCAACGCCAAAAGAATCAAAGGCGCGGTGAGGAAGAGAGCGAATCTTGCCGGGTTGAAGGTGTACTCGTAGGTACCACCGTAGAATCTCTCTGCAATGAGGAACGGGATGATCATCTGCGGAACCGCCTCGATCAGATACCGGGTCATAGCTTTGCCCTTGAAGGGTGCCACCTTGTTGAACTGTAGAGTTCCGCCGTACATGATCTCTGTGATACTGCGGAAGATAAACGCGCTGGAGGCGACCTGAAGACAGTCCGGGAGAGAGCCGGTGTCGTTGCCGAAGAGCTTGTAGATGAACACAATCTCGATCGGGGAAGCGAGAATGAGATAGCTGTAACTCATATTGGTCAAGAACGGAGGAAGCATGTCCTCCCGACCATACACCGGTTTGGTGCTACGCATCATTGGATCGTTCTCAGCGTGAATATTGTAGAGGAACTTCTGGGCGATGTTCCCGGTTGGAGATGTTCTCTCGCCAATCGCCATCTTCGAAAACAGAGGGTTGGTTAGATCGTTACCGAGAAGCATGTACAACAGTCCAATAGCAAGGAAGATATCATAGGCCTTCGGTCGAGTACCGGTCACCGGAGCGGGGGCGTCCTTCTTCGGGCAATCCTTGCTACAGTTGAACAGAACAAACAGCACCGCGAAAAACAAAGCGACAAGGACGAGGATTTGACACGACTTGTCGTCAAGCATATCTAATACGTGTATCCAACGACTTATTATCCTCCAAGTTTTTCCTCGCCCTTTTCTCTTCGGTATCTACAAGACTGCACACAGATATGGCGCAAGACAGGTCACAACGATTCTTCCTTTGGGGTATCCTCCTCATCCTTGGAGTGTGCGTTCTGATGTGGCTTCTGCAACGGAGATGCGACTATTGCCAGAACAAATGCTATGAGTGTGATGACAAAGAGGGGTATTCCCCCTACCGTCGAACCGGTGGTTGCCCGCCTCGGACAGGCTGGAACTACCTCGACGCTTACGAGCAGGAGGACTATTACAGGAATTACCCGTACATTTACCCTACCCCGACCAACTACACCCGCGCCCTCTACAAAGGTCGCCGGGCAGAGCACGATTTCATCGAGGCTCAAGCGCAACAGCTCGCTCGAGAGTACTCCGCCAAACATCAGGTCTTCTCATGAAGAAAAATGAGAGATAAAGGCATCGCCTCACTATATTCTAAGTGAGGCGAGAAACATTCGTTTTGCTAGTGAAATATGGATGCTACAGACGATCCAGAACTCTACAGGCTTCTTGTGGCTGTAGAGAATGGGGAGAATATCATCCTTCACGGACCAGGAGGAACAGGTAAGTCTTACAAACTCCGAGAGATCGCCGAGAATCTCACTGCTCAAGGGAAATGGGTTTGTTGCACTGCCACTACCGGCGTGGCCGCTCTCAACCTCAACGTGCCCGAAAAGAAGATCGCCGCGACGACGTTACACAGTTGGGCCGGCGTTGGGCTGGCACAGGGTGTCGCCAAGAAGCTCTACGCTAAGGTGTACCACGATGAACAGGCGAAGAAGAGATGGCTGTATACAGACGTCCTTATTCTCGATGAGGTGAGTATGTTAGGCGCTTATCTCTTCGACAAGCTCGATTACATCGGGAGAAACATCCGACTGGAGAAGGAGAAGCCGTTTGGTGGACTCCAGCTCATTCTCTCGGGGGATTTCCTACAACTCCCGCCAGTGAAGGACGAGTGGGCTTTCAAGAGCTTCGCGTGGAAAGAGATGCCGTTGGTGCCTTTCATCTTCGAGACTCCGAAGAGGTACGACGATGAAGCGTACTTCGAACTTTTACTTCGCGTTCGAGAGGGCAAACAGACGCGCGAAGATGTCAAAAAGCTCCGAGCGCGAGTTCGGGCTCACCAGAAACTCCAGAAAATCCTCGAGAAGACCGAGAGTATGAATGTCATCAAACCGACGATTTTGTACCCTCGAAGAGTCGATGTTGACTATTACAACGAACAGGAACTCGAGAAACTCACCGGAAGGACGATGGAGTACGTTGCCGGCGACACGTTCACCGCTTTCACCGGCAATGCTCGTTATGACCATTACATCCGTCTTCTCGACGACGCCATGCCCAAGGCCGTCCCTCTCAAAGTCGGTGCTCAGGTTATGCTGAAGTGCAACCTCGATGTGAAGGGAGGGTTGGTGAATGGAAGTCGTGGCGTTATCCTCGAGATGAACCCAGAAGATGTCTACGTGCGGTTCATCAATGGGAAGAAGTTCATCGTCAAGAAGCACACGTGGACCATCGAGGACAAGGATGGGAAAGCTTCGCGCTCCCAGATCCCTTTCATTCTGGCTTGGGCTCTGACTATCCACAAAGCCCAAGGTGCGACGCTGGATTACGCGATCTGCGATCTTGGTCCTAGTGTGTTCGCTCCCGGACAGGCGTATGTTGCACTGAGCCGTGTGAGGAACCTGAAGGGATTGTTTATCTGTGAGTTCTGCCCGCCCTCAATCAAGGTCAACAAGACCGCTCTGCGGTATGCTCGGCAATTAAAAGCGATGGAGGAGGAATACCTCTCAACTCGAGCAGCGAAAGAGTATGAGGCAAACTCCGAGGACGAGGCCGATAGCGACGTGGAGATCGAGATTGAGGACTCGGAGGACGAGGATGTCCCCGGACCTACCACAAAGTTCGAGACGGTGCTGAACTTCATCGACTCGGATGAGGATGAGTGATCCCGTGCTACCCGAATCTTTTCGTGCTTGTGCGAAAAGATTCTGTGTGATGTCTAATAAGAGTGTCCAGAGATATAGACATGGACACATACACACATACATCAGACCAGAGGTACGTTGCTTACAACGACCGTACGGAGATCAAGGATCTTGACCGGAATGTGTGGCGCGCTACTACCGGGACGATCGCCGATGGTGCCTCTGGAAGGCATCTGTACCGGAACGAGCCCCGCCACCCGGCGTACTACACCTGTTTCGGCGGTCGGGACCCCGAGACCCACTATATCATTGGTGTTGATCGCGACGACCACCCAGATCACTCTTCCAGGTTTGGGTACGCTCGGTGTAAGAACGGTTACTGCTCGGGACATTGGCCAGGTAGGTACAACACCTCCGAGGCCTGTTCGGCGTACGACCCGCAGCCCGAGGACATGGCCCCGGCGAGGTTCTACACCTCTGCACACCAGGGTCCTTACCACGATGAATCACAGGCCACCGTCGACTATGATTACTGGAAGAACTACGGCATGAACTACGGGACCTGGTGGAGCTATCCTCACAACGTGTAAGGTCACTTCGCTTCTCGTATCATCTCGATAGTGAGATGATACCTATAAACACATCACATCTTACTCATCATCACACTCCTCAGTAGAGTCTTCAGACTCGCTCTCGTCCTCCTCTTCGGGCTTCTCCTTAGCCTCTTCCTCCTCAGAGGGTTTCTCTTCCGTCTCTTCGGAATCCGACTTGCGCTTGGCCAGACGCTCAAGCACAGCAGGGATAGGAACCGGGATTGGGGCGCTCGACTCACTCGGAGTGCTGATCATTGAGGCGGTCAAAGCCAACCGTCCCTTCACCAGCACCGCATGTCCAACAGGAATGTAGTCGATAGTGCAGGCCTTGTTAATGGATCCATTGATCGCATAACCAAGTGACTGCGTGGAGAGGACAACCTTCTGTCCGTCTTCAAGGTCCTGTCGGAAGACCTTGACCCACTTGCTCTCCAGCCGCTTGCTCTCAGCGGCGGCAATAGAGTCGACGACGAGCTGCGCTTCGCGCTCAGACTCGACAAAAGCCATTTCCTCCTTGTCGATACGGACAAGATAGAGGATTTTGCGGTCCATAGACACTTCAGGAGTAATCGTGATATTTTCGATTGACATGATGTTTCACACTGCAATAACCCGGCTTATACAAAGAACAATAGAAAAATCGACTAAGATTTCGATTGGATGGTCCTGTATGAACACGAGCGGTCGTTTTAACCCGTCCGTAGGACTACGGGAGATTGTTGTAGTTAGTCAGTGAGACGTAACCACCTCCACGACGAGTGTCTCTGCCCCCGAGAGGAGGCATAGGCTTAACCGGTGGTCGGTGATAAGCCATATCAATGGGGATAGGGTTGGGGCTAATCGGATTGACAGGCGGTCCGGGCCATCTCTGCGCCTCCCTGGCGGCAGCGACCTTAAGGTCCTGGGATGTCATGTCCGATACATCCCAAAGAAGTACGTAGTCTAGTAAGCCTCCATTAACAGCCATATCTGCTTGGTTACTATACCTCATCACAATCTCAACTCCATTTTCTCTGTGAAGAGGGGTTGTGTATGTGTGATTTTCTCACATACACAATGTCACGCATCGTCGAAAAAAACGGGGATGGAAAATCACCCCTCTCTAATTTAGTCGAGGTTACCGATCCACTCGATCAACCAACTCAACCTTTTGCACCTGAACCAGGTATCCACTAGAACGTGTTAGAAAACCCGCATTATTATTCTATTGTGTTCACATCACCATGGAAGCACAACTGAAAGCTTTCTTGGAATCTGGGAAGGTCTCCAAGGGCGAACCGTTCACTCATACGACGAAAAGCACCGGCTCACTGCCCAACGGGTGGTCTTCCGGATCCTACTACATTGAAGCAGACTTTATTGACGACTTCTGGACGTATTATTGCAATGCTGTTCGGAAAGGTGCCCGGCCGACCGTAACGGAGCGTCCGGGGCCCTACGGTCCGCTTCGTGTAGACTTTGACTTCAAATGCTCTCTTGACCAAGGGCTGAAGCGCCAGTACACAACCGACACTCTCCAGCAGATTGTTGGGTTGTATCAGGAAGAACTCCGCAAGATCATTGATCCTGAAGAGTTTGAAGAGAAGATGCTCTGGTGCGTGGTCTTGGAGAAGCCGGCTCCCCGTGTGGAGCAGGGCATTGTGAAGGATGGTTTCCACCTGCACTTCCCGCACTTCATCTGCGAGGGGTGGGTACAGGACAATCTTCTCCGCGACAGGGTCTCCGCAAGGATGATCGAGGAGAAGGTCTGGGCGCATGGTAAGTTCACCACCCCTGTCGAGGACTTCATCGACAAGGGTATTGCCCGAAAGCCGTGGATGCTGTTCGGTTCCATGAACTACAAGGACAAGCATTCCACTCCGTACCTCTACCATCGGTGGTCCAAGATCCCCGCAGGAGAGAGGCACGGGCACGCCTTCGACCACAATCTTGACGAGATTGACATCGGAACGATGTTCGAAGACGAGATGATCGGGCGGACTAACTCGGTGAGGTACTACCTCCCGAGATTTCTGTCTGTCCGTGGGTACATCCAGGCCACCGGCCTTACGGGTGAGATCCAGAAGAAGAAATCCGCGCTGACGAAGCGTCGCCGACGCCGCCGGCAGGTGGTCCGAAAGAGGAGCATGGAGGAGGTCATGGCCGACCTGAAGATGCTCCAAGAGGCCGAGATTATGGGCATGATCTCTGACGATCGTGCTGACGACCACGACGAGTGGATGGATGTCGGCTGGACTCTGTTCAACGTCGGCCAGGGCTGCGACGAAGCTTTGGACATGTGGGTCGAATTCTCGCGGAGGTCCCCGAAGTTTGTCGACGGAGAGTGCGAGGATCTGTGGGGAACGATGGAGATGCGCGACAAGACCATCGCTTCTCTCCTCGCAATGGCGAAGAACGACTCTCCCGACGAGTACCGCGCGTGGAAGGAGACCAACGTCCGGTTTTACCTGTGGCGGAGTCTCTACGAGCCGAAACCCACAGAGTACGATGTTGCCATGGTGGCGAACAAGATGTACGGGGACCGGTTCGTGTGCGCCGACGCCAAAAAGGACGTCTGGTACCAGTTCTCCAACCATCGGTGGAGCTACATGGACGACGGGATCACTCTGAAGAACCTGCTCGTCGAAGAGGTCGTTGAGAAGTACTGCGAACTGCGGAAAGAACTCCATGACCAGATCGGTGACTTGGAGTACAAGATGGGTCTCGCTGAGAAGGACTCGCAGGAAGCAAGAGAGATGGCCATGGAGCACAAAGAGAAGTCCGATCGGAAGAAGCGCTGCAGCGCCATCGTCTCCGCTCTGAAGGGCACAGGCTTCCTCGAGAGGGTGATGAAGATGTGTAAACTCAAGATGTACGACAAGGACTTTACCAAGAAGATCGACGAGAACCGGAACCTGTTGGGATGCGAGAACGGCGTTTTGGACTTGGAGCTCGGCATCTTCCGCGATGGCCGTCCCGACGACTACATCACCTTTAGCACAGGGATTTACTACCAGACCTACCGCTCCGACGACGAGGAGGTCGCGGAGCTGGACGAGTATCTCCTCAAGGTCTACCCCAACAAGAACCGCCGCGAGTATTTCTTGGACTTCATGGCTTCGTGCCTGCAAGGAGGAAATGTCAACAAGAGGTTCCTCATCGCCACTGGTCCGTCCGATGGTGCCAAGTCGATGACCTTTGCGTTGCTGGAGATGGTCTTTGGCAGTGGTAACGAGGGATACTTTGGCAAGTTCCCTCGCGAGCTCATCGTTCAGGCTACCGGCCGCAATGCCTCCTCCGGACCGAGGCCTGAACTGTCTCGTGTTCGCGGCAAGCGCGTGATGGGCTGCCAGGAGATCACGAAGGAGGAACGGGTCAACATTGGCTTCGTCAAGGAGGCGACAGGTAATGATTCTTTCTACACCCGTGGTATGTACGAGAAGGGTACCGAGATCAACCCGCAGTTCACGCTCCTTATGCAGTGTAACGACCCTCCCGCCATCCCGGGACACGATGAAGCTACCTGGAGTCGTATCCGTGTACTCGACCACGAGGCGAAGTTCGTCAAGCCCCAAGACATCGAGAAGTGGCCTGTGCCTGCTACGCTGGAGGAGCAGCTCAAACTTAAGCGCTTCAAGGCCGACCCTGCTTTCAAGCAGAGGCTTCCCGAGCTTGCACCAGTGCTGCTGTGGAGATTGTTCGAGAGGTACAAGGTTTACAAGACCAAGGGTCTCAAGGAGCCTCGCGAGGTCATGTTGGCAACCGACATGTACCAGGCCGACAACGATATCTACCGTCAGTTCATCCGCGACCGCATCGAGCGCGAGGACGACGAAGAACTGGCCCCGAAGACCTTCATCAAGCTTCAGGACGTCTATTCCGAGTTCAAGGATTGGTACGCCGACAACTACCCTTCCTACACTCGCGAGAAGATTGGCAAGAACACCCTCAAGCACGAACTCAACCGCCGACTCGGCGTCATCCGCAACCCAGACACCGAATTCCACGGCTTTGGCAAGATGTCGAGGTGGTGGGGTTACAGGTTCATCCCCGACGACGATGGGATGGCAGAAGACTTCCAATCCCTTCTCGGAAAGAAGGACGAGGACGACTAAGTTCCTCACGCGCACACTTATTTATATACACAATAAGTGTGAATATGTAATTCCGTACGATTCATCGTTGAGTTTTCGGCGATGAATCTTTCATAGAGAGTAAGAAGCCCACAAGGTACTCTGGTTAGTTATGCCGCGAACGAAGAAAGAGGTCAAGGACGTTGAGTTCCTGGATCTTCTCTCCTCCTCGGCTTCAGTCATCAAGAGCTTTCTCGCCGATCATCCAGAGGTTCTCTACAAAGGAGTCCCGTTGGCGGTAGCGTTGTACATCTTCTCCCCGTTGTTACTGACTGTTTGGGAGTGGCTGCCGTGGCTTTGGGCGAGTTGGGAGATCTACCGACGTGTCCCGTCAGGTACTATCACTGCGATACTCGAAGTAGCTAAGCGATGCTCAGCAAAGTAACTAAAGAGTATTGTCTTGGGAAGTAATACAAGACACCTACACAAGTTATAGATGGCGTCATTCATCGACCTTGACAGTATGTGGAGGGACCGTGAGGCCTACCCCAATGAGAACGACTACGAGCTTGGGCCAAAGAAGATCGATTCGTGGTTCAAGTCCGCTAGGACGGTTCGAGCGTTCCCTCAGAACCCGAATCTCCAACCTCTCGAGTTTGCCACCACCGTCAACATCAAGTACATGACTATCCCCTACAGTGAGACGGTGGCTGAGTTCCCGAGGCTGTATGTGAACTTCCGTTCAAAGAACTACAAGGACATCCACCTCATCAACGCTATTGAGGGTCGCCAGATGGATGCCAAGTTCATCTGTATGTTCGACAAAGTCCAGTACGACCGAAACAACAACCCGGTCTGGCTGCATTATCGGTGTAACATGGAACAGACGATGAGGTTCGACCGTGGAGAGCCGGTTGTCTTCCAGATCACCACTCGAAACGGAACTGTTCTTCCTCAGCTCGACAACCCTCCCGATCAAGCCGCTGATCCGAGCAAACAGACCCTGATTACGTTCGAAGTCACACCGTACATCCGCGACGGAGACTACGACAACCACCTTGTGCAGCCCCTGACGACGTAGACAGTCTTCTTTCTTACCCCCGCGGGGGTAAGAAAGTTGGGAGAGAAGTAGGACGTTGTCTTACGCTCCTCTTCACCGTGATGATTCGATACGCTCGAACTCCTTTTTGACTGCCTCCTGACGGTATTCCATCTCTCCCACTAATCCATCGATGGCGTCCCACCAATCCCATCCGATACACACGAACTCTGGATTACAGAGATTGTAGCAGTCATCGCACAGATCTACATGCAGAACAGTAATCTTGTGGGGAATTCTCCAATCCTTCGGCCGGAAATCCCACGTAAACTCGCGCGTGTAAACGTTCTCAAGCTCAGCAACGTGACAGAAGTGACAACCCTGCATGAAGTGTCCTCCCTTGGTGTTGAGTAGGCGTAGATATCACTTTTGTCATCTATATGATGACACATTGCCAATCTCCTTCGTCAATGTCGGTAATGGGAGAGATGTGACACCTGCCCTCTTCGGGGCAGACATACATGCACTTCCTCGCTGCCATAATCCAACTCTCTTGTCACATAACAAGAGAGATTCCCAGTGCCAACACTTACACGTTCTTGGCAGAGTTCGAACACAATACACACCGATCTTTGTCACAGTATCTCTTCGCACCGCACCAGCTAGTATTCGCGTTGAGTCCGTCGACGCACACCTTCTTCCCGAGTTTCTTCGCCACAAACCAGCCAGCCGCGAAACCAGCAGTGTTCATAATGACGTCCTTCATGCTTCCAGCCCACCAGTTCTGAGAGTACTCGACCTTTCCGGACGCGGTTTTGATCTTTTGCCTCTCTCGACCGGAGAGCTTGTCCATCCCCTCCTCGAAGAGCTCCCACATCACACCGAGAGTAACAAGAAGAACTCCGCAATCTGGAAACAGTACACCCAACACAAAGAACATGAAGAAGTGACTGATTGGCCACCACGAACAGCAGTTCTCGAGGAGGGGAAAGTCGAAGACCTTGTAGTTCATCCGATCATTGACAGCTATCTTTCCGTCTCCGACCGAACCCTTGAGGAACAGATAGTAAAACAGAATGAACACCACTATCACAGTGATGATTCGATACGCTCCAGCACATTCCTCGCACCACGGAAGAGCGCACGTCTCCGGCTGACTGGGGTTCACTTTGTCTAGGATCCCCATACTATACTACGTATATACAAGACATAATCGACGTCGATAAGGAAATCCTCTCCACCTACGAACAGGCACCGCAGGTTCCCGCCGATACGGAGCGGATGTCCTTATCTTGGGTTCTGGGTTTCACCTTTTTTCTTCCGGTCCAGGAGAAATACTCGGGGGAGAAGACATATCCCAGAATACAAGCGATGAACAGAACCACCGCTACAACAAATACAGCACAGATCAAACTCAGCATGATTACGTTCGAGCTACACTCTCTACCTACACCCAAGAGAGTTTCGCTCTCAGATATACATGTTCAGATAGGTAGTGTCGATCTTCGGGTTGGACCATAGTCTCTGAACGGTAGAGGTTGTGATCTGGTAGGGGAATCCCTCAAAGTCTGAAAGACTGTAAGACAACCGCACTGTCGACTCGGCATCATGCAGCTGTGTCCGGAGCATATTCAACCGGGAGACGAGTTGGTGGATCTCCTTCTCTACCGGTCGAAGACCGTTGTCTCGCATCAGAGGTCCAAGGAGGAATTGAAGTTTACCGCAAGCTTGCTCAGTTATCTCGCATGACTCTCGCGGAAGACCGACGTCCTCAAGAGCCTTTGGCAGGATGTGGAGTTGAATGATCTTCGTAATCTCTGCAGAGGTGTACTTGTCAATCTCAACGATGTCGAGACGATCACGGAGGGTCGAATCTAGCCACGTGTCATCGTTCATGGCGAACATGAACCAGATATTCGAGAGGTCGTGAGGGAACTCGCTAAGATAGGTGTCCTGAAACTCGGAGTTCTGGATGTAGTCAGTGATGTGCAGCAACGCGTACTGAATCATCTTCGCGCGGGAATTACCGCCGTCCCCATCACCACCGACACCAAGTTTGTCGATCTCATCGAGTAACACGACTCCGTTGGACACTTTCATTCGTCGAAGGATCTGGAGAAGAATACTCGGTGCCGCGCCGACCCAGGAGTTATCGGTACCCTTGAAGATACTCGGATCATCCATACCGCCCAGCGAAACCCTTTCGAAAGGCAGGTTCATGCTCTTGGCGAGGGCGCTAGCCACAGCTGTCTTACCAACACCCGGTCTTCCCTTGAGAGCAACTATGGCCTTGGTCTTTGGATTGTAGATACGGTTGTTGACGATCTGGATGAGTCGTTCCTTTACCTTCTTCATTCCGTATAGCTCTCCCTCGAGCTTCTCGTAGATGGCAGTGCAGTACCTATCCACCTCTACCGGCGTGTGGTTTTGCATTACCTCCTCGGGTAGCTTGATCTTTCGGTGTGGGAGGTTCACCGCCCAAATAATCTTCTGCTTCAGACTGCTGTACTCCGAGTCGGAGCGATCTCGCGACATGAGATCCATGTACATCTCATAGATGCGAGCCTTCACCTCATCGGAAGCGTCCACCTGCAGAATGCGGGTTTTGAGAGAGCGATCGTGGTCACCGACCATCTCCCTCAGGCGTTTCTCCTCCGCTTCGAGTCGAGGAATATCCGAAGGGTCAATCTCTTTCTCAATCGCTAGGATCTTCCGAATCTCGTCAGCGGTAGAGTAGTAGTCCATCGTATACGGTTCCAGGTTCTTCAAAACGTCGTAGAGTTGGATGGCGCGCTTCTTGTCCGAAGAGGGGATCTTGGCTTTGAGAATCTTCACCATGGTGGGCTGATCGTCCTTCATCTCGAGACGAAGCGCTTTCAGTTGCGGTTCGAGATCTTTGACAATCTCATCTTCCAGATCACCCTTCCAGCTCTCGTCTTTTGGCTCTGCGCCGCAGTACTCCTCGACGAGATCCTCTCGGGCTTTCCTCATCGCTTTCTTAACGGCTTTCTTGAGCTCGTCTTGAGGTAGATCAGGGAACATTGTTCGGATGCGACGGGTCACGACCCCGACCAGAGCCGACTTGTCGAGGGCAAAGTACTCGTCGTCCTCTTCGTAGTTTTCTTCGTCTTCGGAGCTTTCAGCTTCAGAGCCTTCGGCTTCGGCCTCCTCAGAGCTTTCTTCAGAGCCTTCGGCTTCCTCCTCAGAGATGTGAACTTCATCACTTTCATCAGACTCTTCAGGCTCTGAGGTCTTCTCCGAAGTCTTCGGAGAAGTCTTCCTCAAACGGCGGAGTCTTTTCCGTGGAGGAGAAGGAGGGCTTTCGAGAAGGTCCTCGAGGTCATCACCGCCGGAGCTTTCGCCTTCTTCATTGGAAGGTCGATACTCATCTTCGTCATCTTCGTCGTCTCTCTTTCTCCTGAGACGCCTTCTTTTTGATCTACGTGTCTCATAGGCTTCAAGGGCCGAACTTGCGCGGCGTTTGCGTAGATCGTAACGTCCACTCATCTTACACCTAGCCCTTATCAGAGTACTCTTTCAATCTTGTGTCTTTAATTGGCACAAGATTAAGTATCAGGGGATAAATCTACGAGTCCCCTCCAAACCATAGTTCCAGTTCCCTCTTTGCGCTCTCGATAGAATCAGAGCAGTGCACGAGGTTGGCCGGGAGAGTGCAGGCAAAATCTCCTCGGATAGTACCGGTCTTCGCCTCCCAGGGAACAGTTGCTCCGATGATCTGGCGGGCAACCTGAATATTACCTCTCCACATCATTGGCACCACCGCTCCGGAGGTAGTGAAATCGACGAGATTGTCATAGAAGCCCTTGTCGGCGTGTTCGGCGTAGTGCGACTCAATGATTTGACGGTTGGGGGTCATCATCCTCATTCCCATCAGCTCGAATCCTTTCTTCTCGAAGCGAGAGATGATCTCGCCCACGAGGCCACGTTTCACCCCGTCGGGTTTGATCATAATGAATAAGGATGCGGTTGTCATGGTTTGTTTGTTACGTTCACCTTGGTATATCCACCCGCATCCTTTTAATGCGTAAGTAATATCTTGGCATATGGATAACAGTCAGATACGAACAGAATGTCATCTGAAAAACAATGCGCCGCGGCCAGCTCGAAGCTAATTCCAGACGTCTATCTCCGGAAGGAGCTCGAGGCTATCGCTCGCGAAAGAGGCATCCCACTCTCTGAGACTAAGGATCTCAAGAAGAGGAAGCTCTGTGAAAAACTGGGTATTCCGTGGATTACCCCAGCGATGGCGAGGAGAATGCAGGCCAAACCCGTCGTGAAGGCGAAGCCGAAGGCTCCCAAAGGCGGTGTGCTGATACTTGATGGGCGACCGTGCGATGTTCCCCGAACGAAAATCCATCCTAACGCTCTGACAAAGAACGAGCTTGTTGCTTTGGCAGTGAAACATTTGGACTACACGCGTAAGGACGCGAAGAAGGTCGCCAAACCTTTTCTGTGCGAAGAGCTCGAGAAGGCAGGTATCAAAGCTCCTTTTGGGAGGGCAAAGCCTGTGGCCAAGCCCGCTCCGAAGCCAAAGCCAA